>ENA-ORXR01004470-ORXR01004470.1-marine-metagenome-genome-assembly--contig:-NODE-4470-length-11660-cov-89.375723_pt1 | contig 11660 bp, 3 predicted proteins | sample MGYA00237866_ERZ511479 | MGnify/ENA metagenome assembly ERZ511479 | reverse complement strand
GGAGGGGGCTGGGGGGGTGGACTACGCAAGGCACAAATCTTTAATTTCATGGCACTATGGCGAAAATTATGGGCAATCCAAAATCTACTCGAAAATTTGTCTAAACTCGTGTGTGCGTTTCCTCCAAAGGGGGAGATTCTTCGCTTCGCGAAGAACTTACTCGCGGTAGTCTCCCCCTTCGGAGGGGGCTGGGGGGGTGGACTACGCAAGGCACAAATCTTTAATTTTATCGAGCGTATCACAAATCGATGACAACGCAAAATAAGGGACGAAATAAGTGTATTATTATTTTTATGGAAAAAAAATTGCTCCAAATACTTTCCGTAAAAGCAAAACACCCCATCATTTACAACACTTTTTGGCAATACCACTTTATTCAAAAACTAATGAGACATCCAATACTTGTGCTTGCTTTTGCCTTACTTTATTCATTGCTTTACAGTCTCATTTAAAAGAGGCTTTGACATCGAATGTTTCGTACCCATTACAATTCTGCAATTTATGACCACCGATCTGTGATACACCCACTCACTCACTCACTCACCCACTCACTCACTCACTCACTCACTCATTCATTCATTCAAAATTCATTCATTCAAAATTCATTCATTCATTCATTCATTCAAAATTCATTCATTCAAAATTCCCTCGTTACGCCTCCTCAATACCCAACGCCAAATCCGTCACCTGATAAATCCTCATGCCTTCATTCCATAAGTAGGCATCGCCGATGATGGCTAAAATATCGCCTTGCTTTTCAATGGATTTGATATGAACTTCCAAGTGCATTTTTTCTACATGTTGAAAAATCTGACCGCGATACTTCCACTTGGTTTGGTGATTGGGTAAGTGGACAAATTTTGGCGAAACAAAGTCCTTCCCTAAATCCTGCTGCAATGCAAAAACCTGCATCGCTTGCAACATCGCTTCCACGCCCAAAGAGCCGGGCATCACCGGGTCGGTGTAGAAATGACAGGTAAAAAACCAATCGTAAGGCTGCATAAATCGGGTCGCGTGGACGTATCCTTTTCCGTGTTCGCCGCCATTTTTGACAATTCGCAAATTATCAATCAAATTCAATTGATTTTCAGCCAATCGGTAATGCGGTTTGCTGTCGGGTGCTTTGTATAATTTCATTTTCCCGTAAAGGGAATCCAACTTAATTTGCATGTAATCTTTCGGCTGCAAATTTTGGGTTTGATACCAACTCGGAATCTCTTTTCCTTTATCCAAACCAACTTGCGAAGCCAGTGCTTCGGCAGGAAAAAACCCGAAAGAAGATTTTCCGGTATAAAAAACATGACCATCAACGGAACATTCAAAAGTATAATTTTGAATGACCGTACCACCGAGCGCGACGGATGATTTTAGAATGGCTTTATTGCGAATTGTTTTACCTCGAAAATCTGTACCTATGGGCAAATCAAACATTTCACCATCGCCATCTAAGTTTCTGAAATAGAGGTCTTTATCAGGAAATTGTAAAGTGCTTCCAAGATACGCGCCCATCAATCCGCAGGGCTGCAAAGCCACCTCCATGAGGATGGAATAAGGCATGGTCGGCGTCGAATTTTCGTCGTAATACCATACATTTTCCGGCACATCATATTCGGCAATGCAGGTCGTTGGTTTGGAAAAATCGCCCCTTGCACCGTTGATACTCAATATGCGGGTGATGACCTGCAAATCGGTATTCGGCTGACGGGAAGAAGTACGACCTTCGTAGATTTTAAAGTCGTCGCCGAATGCTTTTGACATATCGCCGAGGGCAAATTCTTCGATGGCTTTTTCATCCAACAGGACATCCGTTCTCTTAGCGGGCGTATTATTTTCTTTAGCCAATTCCAAATATCGCGGATTGTCTTTTTCGCGCAATTGAAGCCCCAAATTTTCAAAATGAACGGTGACAACATCATTGGAAATAATCTCCAAATCACCGATGACATAAGGGGTCGGCGTTAGACCTATTTCTTTTATTTCTAATTTATAAATCAGTTTTGTATCCTTTCCGGGAACGACCTGTTTGCGACAACGTACTTTTTGCGGCAGGTCAAAAATGGGTTGATAACGAGCGTCTTTGGTCAATCGCTGCAAGCCAAGCATCAGCATAAAAAAGCGAAGTAAATTTCCGCCACCTTCTGCCTGAAGCGAGCCTGCCAACACCTCATCATCTCTAAAATGACAAGGGAAATACCAATCTTCGAGCGATAAATCTTTCTCCGCCACGATGTAACCCAAACCATAAGCACCGCCTTTCAAATCAACCGAAACAATGCGGTCGAGCATCAATATTTTTTCCGGCGGAAGGCATAAAGAAGGGTTTCGACCATTGGCGAAATACGAAATATCGCCAAAGCATTTTTCAGGTTCGCCATTGATTAAATGTTTCAAATCTTCTTTTGAAAAAGCTGTTTTTTGCGTCTTTAAAAGTGGCACAAAATGCCTTTTGACCGCGTTTTGTCGCGCTTTAATTTCGGCGGCTTTATACACAACGCCACTTCCGGCTTCCAAGTCCTCATCTTTGAAATATCCGGCACATCCGCCGTCCATTTTCAGCACCAATCGGTCGTGTACATAGCAACGATAGCTAAAGAAAAACAGCAAATTGTCGCCATTTCTGACAAAGGAATTAATGGAAATATCGTAGCGCAAAGTCTGCCCTTCAAAGGGCAAATCATCCACAAAAGTCAGCGTGCAATCGAGTAGGCGATACACCAAATCGCCCTTCGCCTGAAAGTCAATGCCGAGATAAGAAATCAGCAACAAATCGCACTGCCCAGACTCCACCGAAACCGCCCACGGAATCTGCCTATCCGTCGTAAACCAAGCCCCGTGCGGAATGTCATATTCGGTCTGCATGGTTGATGGCTCAAATTTGCCGCGTTCACCCTTCAAGCCCGTCACGCGACTGACCAAAAGATAGGGATCCATCGGCAACATCGTCCGGCGACGATAGCTGTCAATGACGGAATATTCTTCGCCAAATACTTTCGCAATAGAACCGTAAGCAAACTCCTTCAAATCTTCCTGCGTGAAGATGATATTTTTGCCAACGAGGTGTTCGCCCGTCGAGAAATTGGTGATGGGCAAACCATTTTCAGCTAAGTGTTTTTGTTGCTTTTTATCAGTCGGTTTGTTGAGGCTTGGTATGTAAGTATCGTTCATTTTTGTGCTTTCTTTTTTTATGGATAAAACGGGTGGTTTCTCCAATTCCAACACCGCAATTTCAGCATTTCCACTTGTGGAATTGGCGAACATTGACTTTAGGTTTGTGTTTGAAATTTCGAGTACGGGTTCTGCTTTTAGTAATTTAGGACTTTTTAATACGGCGTATTTTTCGCGGTTTTCGGCGGTTAAAATGGTATCATAAATTCGTTTGCCACCGGGTCTTATTTTTTTGTAAAAACTGCGTTTTTTTGTGGTATTTTCTTTTTCGGGAAATAAAATAGAAAGGTCTAAATCGACGCCGTGACTCGTCAGTTGAGCCAATAATTCCACCAAAGTACGCCCATCAGATTTACCTTTTTGGTCAGCTGAAACGGCGTGAAACTCTTTGTTTTCTAAAATGGAATTAGTCCATGTCGTACAGGTCGCGCCTGCGCCAACTTCTACGAAAAGTTTTACGCCTTTTTCGTGCAATGCTTGTATCGTTTTGGGGAAATCAACGGTTTGACAACAGACTTCGGCAGAGTTTTGGGCGATGCTTTTGCTATCAAATTTTAAGGTGTTTTGCGAAAGCGAAGAGAAGAACTCAAAATCAGGTTTTTGATTTAAGCTAAAGTCGTGCATTTCAATCAATCCCTGCCATTCTGCCCTGCAAAATTCGTGGTGAATGATGTTTTGAAAAGGAATTTCTATCGTCTGACAATTGACTCGTTTTGCGATTTGATAACAGGTCGTTTTATCGCCCGAAATGACGACTTCATTATCTGTATTGATGAAAGTGAGATACACATTTTCGTGTTGAGCGACCACTTTTTCGACTTCAACTTTTGAAGCCAACAAGACCAATCCGACCCATTTTTCTTTTGCTTCTGTCGAGGAAATATTCCAATGTTCGGCAAGCAAATTCAAATCTCCGGCAAAGCGATTTTTGAAGATGGGCGAATTTCTAAAAATATGCGTATGTGCTGTTCCCCAAACCTGATTTGCGTAGTACATGCTGCTACATTCGCCCATGCTGTAGCCCGCTGCGAGGTCAGGTTTCAATCCAAAATATTGTGTCAAAATATGCGTCCACATAGTCGAAAAAAAGACCCCTGCGGACATCATCGTAATGGCATTTTCATACAAATTTGGGTCGGGTTCATACTTGCTTTTCTTTTTGGGATAGAGGTAGTCCGGCGCGATGTATTTTGCAAAATCTTTTTCGATGTCGCGGAAGTCTTTTATCAGTTGCGGAAACAATTGAAAGAGGTCTTTGCCCAAGCCTTTATAAGCGGTTGCCGAACCGGGGTACATTAAAGCGAGTTTGCCTTTTCTGCCTAATGGATTTGGTGTAAAATAACTACCTTTTGGCGTTTTAATCGGCGAATTGGACTGAATGGAATGTGATAATTTTGTGTTGAAAAAACGAATTTCTCTATATAGGTCTTTTTTTGTTTTTCCAACTAAAACAGCCACCAAATTTTCTGATACATGTTTGGACGCAGCATAAAATTGGGCAGCAATTTCAGGCAAAATTGTATCGGAATTTAAAGCGGTTTCTAAGTCGGCTAATTGTTCATTTAATGTGGATTCGTTTTCCCCTTTTAATACAAATAAATGTGGTATATTTTTATGTAAAAAACTATTTTTCCGACTAATTTTCGTTTGCTCAATCGGCTCGGATAATTTCATTTGAATGCCTTCCAAACCTTGTACGACTGCTTTTCTATTCGCTTCATTTTCATTCAAAATCCACGGTCTTGACTCCGTTGGAAAATAATAAATTGACTGCTGAACGGAGGCTTTTGGAGCTTCCCAATTTGGAATTTCAGGAATGAATTTATGATGGAGACATAATGCCATTTTTATCAAACTCGCCATGCCCGAAGCGGCGGCGGTATGACCAATATTGGCTTCGACGCTGCCAATAGTAGGGGAGGAGTCGCGCCTATTTTCGGGCAGGTCATGCGGCACCAATCCATGTGTTAATTCATGTAATGCAACTTCCTGTAAGTCTAAATTGACACCAATTTCATCAATGACTGCATAAGGCTTATCATCGTCCTGTATATCCGATAAACGCTTTAACACAACCGCACCTGCGCCTTCTCCAATCAGGTAGCCGTCATCATTTTTATTCCATCCAAAACTTGGTTTTTTATTTGAATTGACGCGCTGTTTTTTATGTTTAAAAAGAACCTGTTCAAGTCCGCCGGAAAAATCTACTGCACCGACGACTACTGCGTCCACTTCACCTGCGGAAAGCAAATTTTGTGCAATTTCCAAGGCTTTAAAAGCCGAGTTTTCACCTGCGGAAACGGTAAATGCAGGACCGGAAAAATCCCATAAAGCCGCAATGCGACTCGCCATAATATTACCAACAAAACTCGTGTGTTGACTTGGCGTTTGATTACCTTCGCGGTGATAAATGGCGTTTTTGGTGAGTTCGAGGAGGTCATTTTTTACAGCTTCTTGTCCGGCTTTGCCTATCGCATCCAATTGCCAAGTCAAATCCCAACGTGCGAGATAATGATGAATGGTCGGTTCACTTTCCATCGCAATCAAAACAGCTACATTTTGTCCTTCTTTCAGTTCGGCATCCATGATAGCCTGATCCGCTACTTTCAAAATCAAAGCCTGTTGCGGTTCTAAAGTTTCTGCTTCGGCAGGCTGGATTTTATACCTTAAAAGGTCAATTTCAAAATCTTCGATATACGCACCTTTCGGGGCTAATCCATCTTCAAAACCAAAGGATTTTAACAGTTTTTTATTCTCATCAATTCCTTTCCAACGCTCTTTTGGCAGTTCTCTGAAATGTTGTTTTCCATCGTAAATCGTCCAATAAAAATCGTCCAGACTACTACAATTTCCAAAATGAGCGTCCATGCCGATGATGCCCATTGGCTTTAGTTCAACTTTCTCATTTACAGTAGCTTGCGTTTTATTTTTTATATAATTTTGAACGACCATGTGGGCATTCGTTCCGCCAAATCCGAAAGAATTTATTGCTGCCTGTTTTACCGAATCGTCCCATTTTGTAGGTTGGGTAATCATCTCCTTTTCACCAATCCAATCGTTATCTGCATTGAGTCCTTTTTGTAAATTGATGTTGGGCGGAATGACCGCTTCTTTCATGGATAAAACCACTTTTTGCAGTCCCGACATCGCGGCAGCCGTCAGCAAATGTCCCATGTTGGATTTGACGGAACCGAGGCGCGGTTTTGAATTGTATTTTTTGAAAAAATCAGCGATTGAATTTAATTCGGTCACATCGCCGAGGGGCGTTCCGGTGGCGTGACATTCGAGGTAGGACGTGTCTTTCGGAGAGATGCCATTGTGTCGATAAGCCCGTTCAAAAGCCCGTTTTTGACCTTCGGGGTTTGGGCTTAACAGGAATTTTCCGCGACCATCATTTGATAAACCAATACCGCAGATAACCGCTAAAATATTGTCCCCATCTCTCTCGGCATCAGCCAGTCTTTTGATGACGACCATACCAGCACCTTCGGAAGAAACCAAGCCGCCGGAGTCTTTATCCAAAGGTACAAATTTGGATTTTCCATCTGCGTAAGCATGAAAAATCGAGAAGCCCATGTGGATAAATAATTGGTCGGAAGCACAGACCGCACCCGCCAACATCATGTCCGATTTGCCTGTGATTAATTCATCGCAAGCCAGTTTGATGGCATACAAGGAAGTCGCGCAGGCGGCATCAAGCGAGTAATGCGTCGTACCCAAGCCCAATGCCTCGTGGACAATTTTGGAAGGCGCAATATCCAAAGCCTGATGGTTCGGAAAGCCGTGATTTGCCGCCGGAATTTCTATTTCTTCATCCAATAAATCGCTCAAAACCTGCTGTGTCGTTTGGGTGTAAATTTCGGACATCATTTTGTGCGATTGTCCGGTGGGGAAGGATAAATTTCCCAAAATTACACCGCATTTTTTCAGTGCATTTTCATGATACAAATAACCGCTTTCGCGCAAGGCTTCTTTTGCGACATAGAGTGACCACTGATATAATTTGTCTAGTTTTTTTAGCTTTTGGGCAGGTGTTTGGAAGCCATTTGGGTCGAAGTCGAAATTGCGAATGTAACCGCCTCGGGTGGAATAACATTTGTCCACCGTTCCTTTATCGGGGTGGAAAAATAAGTCAGGATTCGCACCAAAATCTTCCTCATTTGCCAGCCCCAAAAGGTCTTTTCCCTCCATCAAATTGTTCCAAAACCCCTCGGAAGTCGAAGAGCCGGGAAATAATCCGGATATGCCTATAATTGCGAATTTACTCATGTTTATATTAATGCGATAATGCTGAAATGCGTTAATGCGACAATGTTTGGTTTTTTGACAATTTTTGCAAAAAAAGAAGTTAGAGAGTTTATCCTGATTTTAGGAAATTCTTGAATATTCGTTTTTCACGCTGTTCCACCCCCCAACCCCCTCCAAAGGGGGAGATAGAAGTGGGTGCGCCCCCTCCAAAGGGGGAGATAGAAGTGGGTGCGCCCCCTCCAAAGGGGGAGATAGAAGTGGGTGCGCGCCCTCCAAAGGGAGAGATAGAAGTGGGTGCGCCCCCTCCAAAAGGGGAGATAGGACGCGAGAAGTTCTTCGCGAAGCGAAGAATCTCCCCCTTTGGAGGGGGTTGGGGGGTGGAACACGCAAGGCACAAATCTCTAATTTTATTCCAAATGCAAAAATTGTCAAAGAACCAAAAACATTTATTCATCTACTCATTTACTCATTTTTACCCTACCATTCCAAATCTCTCGAAAAGGTCAAAGTTGCGCCTTTTGTTGTCATATATACATTGCCTGCTTCATCGAAAACTTGACAATTGGCAACGGCATTAAAGCCATCATCTTTTTCAATTTTAATACTCGAAAAAAGACGTTTGTTGAAAGGTATTTTTTTATAAATGATGACTTCTTCCGACTTTACAGGCAATCCTTTTGCGCCATCTTTAAACAATTGTGTCCAGATGACCAAGCCCTGAAAAATGATGTCGCTATAATAAGTATTGACCGAAAATGCAGGAAATTGTCCCTGCTCTTCTAAGGGAACGGCAGGTGCTTTGCATTGAATCAAGATTCCTTTTTCCGAAGCCTCGACCAGTTTTTCGATGCCTTGAAAATGTGCGCCATGAAACAAAGTACCGTCTTTATATAAGGTCGCACCGTCTTTGTTTATCGTTTCGCCGAGTGACTGATGTTGGTGCTTGGGTATGGGTGGCACTTCATTTTTATGTACTAAAGTCACCTTTGCGCCGTAATGAAAAGTCGGTAATTTCTTGCCTTCGGCTTGGCTTGAAACCTTGCCGTCAAACACAATCGTTTTTTCAGATTTAGCGGTTTCTGTCAATTCAAGTAGGAAATTTTCGGGTACAGTTTCGTCAAAAACCAAGCCTTTGAAGAGTTTGGAATTTTCGATTTTATGAATTTTAAAATCAGGATATAAACGCTGACAACTCTGTGAAATCCAGCCAATTCCATTGACCACAGGCAGTACGGGCTTGCCCTGAATGACGTGATGATTCAGGAAATTATTTGCCGCTAAAGTCACTTTTCGGTGAATATTATGCTTTCTTGCCGTGCCGATATGACTGACTCCTGCGGGTAATGTGCCGCCGATAATGCACTGCGGCTGATTGAAATAATCATGGTTCAATTCATTGACCAATAATGCCGCACCGCCTTCGCTATCGACCAATTCTACGCCATATGCTTCAAATTGTGCTTTGAGTTCGCCGCTGACCATGCCGCTATCCCAAGCCCCCCAATTGATGGCAGAAACGTGGGTGTTCGGATGATTGGTTTTGAAAAGGTGCGCTGCGTTGCTCAAAATTTCATTGGCAATGGCGTAGTCTGTCTGACCAATATTTCCGTAAAAACCGGCTACGGAGGAGAACAAAATTAAGTGGTCTAAATGATGAATATCCACCGATTGGAAAAGGGAAAGTAAGCCGTCTAATTTGACAGAAAGTACATTTTCAAAATCTGCTTCTGATTTGTCCTGAATGTATTTATCCGCCAATCGACCTGCGCCGTGAATGACACCCGTGATTTTTCCAAATTTGGCGACAGCCGCCTTCAAATCCGCTGAAAAACTTTGCGGATTGGTCACGTCGCCTTTGATATATTCGACTTGTGCGCCGTGATTTTTTACGGTAGAAATAGTTGTTTCTATCTCTTTTTTAGCGACGATATTTTTGAAAATTCGCTTGACTTCAGGCAGGCTTGGTTTTTCGCCTTTGTCCTTGAGGTCGTTCATAATCAGGCGTTTTAATTCGCCTTCATTATCTGTATTTTTTGCAAAATCAGGTATCTCATAAGTGAAATCTGAACGACCCAATAAGATGAATTTACATTGAAATGATTTTGCCATTTCAATGACACATTTGGCGGTCACGCCTTTGGCACCACCGCTTACAAGGAAAACTGAATCTTTGGAAATTTTCGTTTTAATTTCCTGATTTTCAATTAGTTGAACTTTTTCGACGTGCGTTGTTTTTCTACCTTCTTCCGAAAAAGCGACCTCGGTGTAATTTAGATTTGCATCGTGAAATTCTGCGATAATTTGGTCGGCAATCACCTCTTTTGATAACTCAGGCTGAATATCCACTGCCCGACAAAAAACGGGCGACCATTCAAGATTCAGGCATTTGACCAGACCTTTTATTCCGCCACCAACCACGGATACATTTCCTCTTTTTCCCATGCCGAGTTTGCCATCCATTCGAGTGACCGTCATGAAACCTGCACGCTGTTTTTCGGCTAAATCATTCAATGGCTGTTTGAGGTGTTTTGCTAAAAAGAAAACTGTTTTTACGACAGCTCTTTCTGCTTGAAAATGCTGTACGAAATTACCATTCTGAAATTCAAAATGAGGGTGTAAGTGTATAAAACTCCCTATTTCACCGTGTGCTGTTCTTATTTTTTCAAGTGCTTCGGCGATAGCTGCGTCCGTTGTTGCTTCCAAATTTACGGCATTTGCCTTGATGGGATTTGACACATTTGGCAAATTCAAAACGGCTACTTTTTGGTCATTGGCAGCCAATTTTGAAAAGACCTTTTGCGTTAATTCTGTTCCATCATTCGTAAGCAAAATACAATGCGTTGATGGGATTTTAAACGCATAAAAATCAGGATTCGGCAAATAAGAAAGGCTGATTTCGCTACGGCTGACACCGTGAAAATTTCCGGTGCGTATTTCAGTCTCCTGCATGATAGATGCGCCATCCGCTATCGGAGGGGACACCTCTTTTGGCGTAACAATTTTATGCTCAATTGCTACGCTTATCCCTTTTTTGAACTGACGTAATCGACAATTTCGCCCAATGTTCTCAATTCGGTAAGGTCGTTTGGATTGATGCCCGACATTTCGGGATATTGACTGGTCAATGCAGCAAAAATTTCTACTCTTTTGATGGAATCAATGCCCAAATCAGCTTCCATATCCATGCTCAATTCCAACATTTCGGGCGGATAACCTGTCTTTTCTGCCACGACTTCCATGAGTGCTTTTTCCATGTTGGCATTTACTGCGCCATTGGTCGTAGTGCTTGGAATAGTTGTGATAGGTGCAGAAGTCGCGACAGGTTGTGGCGTTGGAGAAGGCGTTGCAATCGTAGCCGTTCCGCCTGTTTGTACGGAGACATAATCGACAATTTCGCCCAATGTTCTCAACTCGGTAAGGTCGTTTGGATTGATGCCCGACATTTCGGGATATTGACTGGTCAATGCGGCAAAAATTTCTACTCTTTTGATGGAATCAATACCCAAATCAGCTTCCATATCCATACCCAATTCCAACATTTCGGGCGGATAACCTGTCTTTTCTGCCACCACTTCCATGAGTGCTTTTTCCATGTTGGCATTTACCGTTCCGTTGGTCGTATTGCTTGGAGTAGTTGCAATAGGTGCAGTAGTCGCGACAGGTTGTGGCGCGGGAGGAGGCGTTGCAATGGTAGCCGTTCCGCCTGCTTGTGCGGAGACATAATCGACAATTTCGCCCAATGTTCTCAACTCGGTAAGGTCGTTTGGATTGATGCCCGACATTTCAGGATATTGACTGGTCAATGCGGCAAAAATCTCTACTCTTTTTATGGAATCAATACCCAGATCAGCTTCCATATCCATACCCAATTCCAACATTTCGGGCGGATAACCCGTCTTTTCCGCCACCACTTCCATGAGTGCTTTTTCCATGTTGGCACTTACTGCGCCATTGGTCGTAGCGGGTGCAGGTGCAGCTATTGTTTGGATTTTCGGAATAGGAGTTGCGACTGCCACCGAACTACTTCCATTAGTATATCCGTTGTCATTGTTGTGTCCATTTCCATTGGAATGAGCGACTTGATGAGCTATTGCCGGAGCTGCCTGAGCCATCGCCGGAACATTATCTGCGGAGTCAAATTGTCGGGACAAAAGACCAATTAGTTGTTGAGATTGCTGATTTTGTTCAGCCATAAATCGCTCAAAAATTTCGAGTGATTTGTTTTGATTCGCTTGAAAGGATTCAAG
>ENA-ORXR01004468-ORXR01004468.1-marine-metagenome-genome-assembly--contig:-NODE-4468-length-11663-cov-21.360953_pt1 | contig 11663 bp, 14 predicted proteins | sample MGYA00237866_ERZ511479 | MGnify/ENA metagenome assembly ERZ511479 | reverse complement strand
CTTGACCCGAAGCCCCGTCTCATCAAAATGAGCCGTCAGGCTTTTTAACAGTCGATTTTTAATGACTTGTTCGCTAGACTCTAAACCCTCACAACACTTTTGGACAGCACTAATAATCGTACTTTGATTGACGGCATAACCAAACAAATCTGCCATGAGGGTTTGTATTTTTTTTAAGGGCAATTTAAAGCCAATATTGAGCAAGACAACCAATGTCCGAACGCCTGCCCCATACTGTACACGAGCGGTGACTTCATCAGGGAATTCACCTTTATTTTTTGCACCACAACGACCACAAGTACAGCCAAACAGACGATGTTCGGTCACTTCTAATTTTGGTTGAGGTAAGTCAAAAACCTGACGGACTTCTATCAACTCGGCTTCTGTCTTGTCTATTGTCTCTCCACAGACTTGACAAGCATCCGGTACTTCCCAGTTCTTGACATGATCTATGTGTTCTGAAAGTTCAAGCGTTTTACCTGAATGACCAGGCTGTCCTCCTGACTTTTTCCCTTTCTTTTTGGGAATACCAGGACTGATTTTAGGCTTTTTAAGACCGTCCGAAGAGGGCGGCTTATTGCTGTTTCTACTGTTTTTATTTACCCGATCTTCCAACGCATCAAGTCTTGCTTTAAGGGCTTCATTTTCCTTATACAAGTCCAAGATTATCTTGTGGCAAGTTGCTATGTCGTTTGGTAAAGTCAATTCAGTAAAGTTTTCACAAAGGTAATAACTATATTTGTAATTCTTAAATCCTTTTTCAGGGGTACTAAGTAGTTACGTCTAATTAACAAATATTCTCATTAATTACTTGACAGCTAAAGCAGTCATTACGAGGTTGCTTGCTTTCCTTATTCTAAGGAATTTCTAAAAAAAAGCAACGATTTTTAATTTCAAAATTGGGCATCTAAATGATTTTAACGATATTAACGCTTGATTTATTGATGTTGCGGATAAACTCTGCAATAATTCGTAGTTAGTTACAGAAAAATGCCATAAACTACAACAAAGTATATACAAAATGAAAAAAATACTATTCAGCCTTTTGGCGACTTTATTTGCAGTTGGTTTATTTGCTCAAAGCAACGCGGCGCGTCAGGCAGCCATTAATAATATCTCTATCACGACTGCTTCCACGGATCTTAGTCCCGCAGAACGCGCAGAGGCTGTGACCAAGCAAATTGCCCGTGTGCTCAACATTTCTGCTGCACAACGAGAAGCCATGTATCAAATCAACCTCGATGCCGCAAAGAAAATGGACGAAATCGCGAAATATGCCCAAAGTGATATTGTTCCGCGCAAACACGCCGCACTTTTTGAAGATACCAACAACAAAATATTACGCATACTCAAACCTGAACAACAAACGCAGTATCAGGCAATTATTCAAAAAAGTATGCAATACAAAAAATTTCAATCCGCCAAAGGATAATACGGCAAGAATTGGCAGTAAATTTGGTATAGACAGATTGTAAAATTGCGTGATTGTATGATTGTGAGCGTGTTATTCTCTCATTTTCTATTCTTCAATTACACAATTCTACAATCGTACAATTCAATTATTTATAAAAAATCAAACATGAGAAAATTATTATTAAGTCTCTGTGTAATGTTATTTGGATTAGGTGCATATGCACAAGAAGCTGCTCCTGAAGCCAAAGTTAATCAAGCTCCCGCTAAAGTGCAAAAAGCACCTGACACACCAGAACAAGAAGCTCAAAAATTAGTGGATATGATGCTCACGCAAGGAGCGATATACACCGATGTGCAAAAAAAACAAATCCATGAAGTAGCAGTTAATGCTGTCAAAAAGCGTAAAGCACTCACGTCACTCAAGGCGTCCAATCCGTCGGCTTATGCTCAAAAGGAAATGGAAATTTTTACTGATATGTCTAATGCTATCAAAGAAATTGAGCAGCAGTAGATAATGCGATAATGCGTCAATGCTACAATGCGCTAATGTTTGTTTCATTATCGCATTGCAGCATTATCGTATTGACGCATTAAGCCGCTCATCCAAGCTACGAATATAATCCCGACCATACCCCCCGGTTTCCAAATCATCATACAACCATTCAGGCAAATTATTTTCTACAGACGGCATTAGGCTGCCTATTGCCAGTGCCAGTGAAGCCACCGTATCTACATCTCCACCAAAGTTGACGCTACGTTTCAACATATTTGTCAAGGTCGTTTCTTGCTCCAATACTGTCAGAACAGCTTCGACGGTTTGTATCGCATCCACTCCTACTTCTCCATCCCAACCAACATTCCATTTATACTGCTGAATATCAGATAAATATGCCAACAAATCATCTTTCTGTCCTTTTTTATGAATGAAAAAATGAGAAGTAAGTGCCATCGCTTCTGCGGCTCTCATCGCTTTTTCAGTCTGATGTGTGATGCCGGCTTGCATCCTGCATTTGGTCTTGATTTCCAGTTCATCCTGCAAGATTCCGAGCGGATAGGCGCGCATCGCTGCGCCATTGCGTTCGCTTTTCGGATAAATTTTTTGTAATAATTCCGCGCCGTCTTTTATTTCAGTCAAAAACTGATAAAATCGTTTTGCATAGCCTCGTCGCGGGTCTCTTTTGAAACATTCTACGAATTTATCCGCAATATTTTCGGGTGTCCATTCAGCATCACTGACCAGTAATTCGGCAATGGCAATGGACATTTGCGTATCGTCTGTGTATTTTCCTTGAATTTCAGGAAATATAGGATGTTGTTCGTAACACGATACGGTATTGTACCGCTTGATTTTTTCCATCGGCGCAAATTCAAATCCCGCGCCGTAGGCATCGCCGATAGCTCCGTGTATTAGCATTTTTTATGTTTTTAATTTGCTTGGCAAAATACAAAACCTCTTTAAAACAAAAAGCGAGAACAACATTTCTGTTATTCTCGCATAAACCATTTTAAAGGGCTAAGGCAGATTTTGGCGTTAAGTAATTTGATGTTCTGTTGCTCAAATTTCTTCCTCCAGAGCTACTTCTTTGATTTCTTTCAATCGGTCTCCGAAATGTGGGTGTTCGCCATTTGCAAGGGCTAAAGGTGGTGTTTTGTACCTTGCTTTACGCCTCAATTTGAATAAGATATAGACATTCAAAAAGTGCATCGCACCGAGTAACAACACGATGCCGCCCAATTTGGCACTCAAGACCTCAAGCAGTCTTTCATAACTGTCAATCGTATAATGATGTTCGAGCAAGTACATCACCAAGCCGATATTGACGAGGTAAAACCCCATTTTGAGTAAGTGATTGACCGACACCGAAAGTGCTTCGTTGTTGTCAAAAATATCATTGAAAAACACCTTTGCGTTTTTGAATAAAATATGCGCCACCCAAAGCGTCAAACCCACGCCTACCCACAGGTAAATGATGTACGCAATGACTGAATAATTCATATAGTTAATTTTAAATGAATGGTTTTTGATTGAGGGATTTTTGATTTTTGATTGCACAAATTAGATGGAAATTTTGCGAAGCAAAATTCAATCAAAAATCAAAAATCACGGAATCAAAAATCAATTTGTTTATGAGAAAATTTTAATCATTTTTTCCAAAAAAGGATGCCGCACACGCCGCGCCCTATACCACCGGATGAATGTAAATACCGACAAATTAAAAAAGTGCATCGCCGCCAATACCGAGACTATCATTCCTACTTTGCTACATACCGTTTCGATAATTTGTGCTGTATTGGTAATCGCGTATTCTGCACGCAATACCAGCAGCATGTAAGCAATATTCACCAAGTAAAAACCAATCAGCAGCAGTCGATTTACGGCATCTGCAATTTCTTTATTATCAAAAGCTTCTATCAGAAAATACTGCCCGTTTTTGTACAACGAATGACCCACCCAGAATGTAATCCATATGCTCGCTTTCAAGTATAATATGTAGGTGATAATGGTCATGTTCAATGAGTGAATTTTGAATTTTGAATGAGTGAATGTTTTTTAATGCGACAATGTTCTTGAATGAGTGAATTTTGAATGAGTGAATGTTTCTTTTATAGAATTAAAATTCTAAATCCCAGAAAGAGGGGGTTCGATAGGTCGCATCCTTATATGTCAAATAAGCATACCATACTGCAAATCCTAAAGACAGAAAAATAGTATAACCGCCTATTGAGGTATTAATAAGAAGCGCGCAAACAATCCCGTAAGCTATAACGGCAAATAAGTAATAAGCTCTTGGCTCGTCTCGATACTTGAATATTAATATCAATGCACTAAACATTTGCCAAAATCCTAAGAGAGGCCAGAGCAATATCAAAAGTCCAAAAGTAATTCCATCGGAAAGTGGAATTAGCGCAGCAGCGAGAAAGGCTAATACCCCAAATAAAATATGCACGCCATAATCGAATCTCAAAAATTTTCGCGGAAGTCTCATAAGAAAGTTATTTGATATTGAATTAAATATTCATTACGATTGCAATTTACAACTTATTTTCAATATTTTCAATAAATTCTGAAAGTTTTAAATAAATTTTTTTTAATTCACTTTGAATAAACGACGAAATATTTTCCTAAATACTTGTTTATCAATATTTTGTATATTTTTTCTATTTTTAAAATCATTAAAACTTCCGGTAAAATAATGATGGTCGGAAAGCGTATTTTTTGCTAAATTGGTTAATGAGATATATTCGTCGGATGTGAGTCGGTTACATTCGCGCGTGAAGGCTTGCGGGTCGGGCAGGAGGGCAGCTTTGCGATGCCAGGTGCCAGTAAAGGGAACTTCCAAAAAATTACAAACCCGATGCAGCGTATCCTGCGGTTGGGCAATCAGGTCTTCGTAATACAGTTCCAAATATTGTGTATCAGGTAGATTGGCAGCTTGCGCCTGCGTAGCTTTCACGACTTTTTCCCAATACAAAATGGCTTCCTCCATATTGGCTTGATAGGGTTCTATCTTGCTGATTTGGGCTTGATAGCTAAAATCCATAAGCGCATCAGGATGTCCGCCTTTGATGAGGCGACTGATGCCTTTGTGCTTCACCATTGAAGCTGCCGCCAAACGCCCGTCGCGAATGAGATGTACAAATTTAGCCGAAGGAAAAAGCCGCGAAATCGCTTGTATATACAAGCCGTATTGAGGCGTTTTGTCTAGAAAAAAATGGTGAGGTGTGGTGGCTGTTTTCGCATAACACATTTCAAAAAAAAGCCACACACGCGCCGCATGTGAGGTGCGTGTATGGCTTTTTTCGATAAATTGTTGGCGAAAAATATCTTTATCTGCGACACCGCCGGATTCAAGATGGGTATCTGCCCAACGATGTTGTCCATTTGAAGTATAATGCTCGTCAATTATCGTCCAGAAATCTTGTGGAGACAGTACTGTACCTGCAAACCGCGTGGCGAGCGTACTGATGAAGTGCGTCTCTGTTACCGCCGTAATTTGTGGGTGGTAGCCGAGCATTTTATTCAGCAGATTTGTACCACAACGCCCCGTTCCGACGATAAAATGGGTCATAAATCTACTCAATAATCGTCATGAAATAACCCTCGCGTCCTATATTTCCATAACCATCTTCCACAATGAAGACTATCTGAATCACATCACCTATATTATAGGTATCCGTATCAATAGTAAAATCATAAATAATATTAGCAGTTGAGCCTTCTAGGTTTTCGGTATAATCCAGCATACCTCCTACGTTCACTTCAAACTCTGACAGTTCCCTATTGTCACTGAGGTTCATTTCAAATCTGGCAATAGTGCCTAATTGGTGATTGCCACCTCCCATCTGTACAACAACGCCATCCACTTGCAAGTCAAAAATACCAGGATCAGTATCGTCAGAAGCATTGCGACAGCAGGAAATAGTAAATAATAAAGTAACTGCAATAAAGAAAGTCAATGTTTTAATAGCTGTATTCATTTTTATTTAATTTTAGTCAATATAAATTTGTAGTTCGTTATTTGTGGAGTCAGTTATTTTTTCAAAAAAATAATTTTCAAAAAGTACGCCAAAATTAAATAAAAACGGCTTTATATCTACAATTTAGTACCGTGTTTCAAAACTTTATTTACATTTTTCAAAATTTAAACTGTAAGATAATGAATATGAAATGTAATAATCATTAAAGTTCGTACATAAAGTATTCTTGTTTTTTTATTTCTTAAAATATTAAAAATCAAATAAATGTGAAAGAAACACGTTCGCTTTGCGTCCTGTAACTTTTACATTTTAAATTTATTATTTTACATTTTACATTAATTTAAATTTATAAAAAAGCTGCTTTAATGATGAATGTACTTGTTATATAAGGATGCTATTTTGACCAAAGTAAGAGGGCGTGAGCGTCGAGTTCGGCTTGTTCGCCGTTCATTTCAGCGGAGGTATAAATGATGTAGCGTATTTTTCGATGAATAATTTTCTCGACTTTTTCGATTAGTTGAATGAGATAAATCTTATCCACATTGCCTACGAATACCAAGTCGATGATTTTACTATCAAGTCCTTTGGCAAACTCGCCCGTAAGATACAAGCAGTCCAAATCGCCTAATCGCTTGACGATATTTTCGATGATGTGATTGATACCCACGTATTTCAGCACAATGCTATTAATTTCATCATACAGTGGATGTTTGGTATTGGCGCGAAATATTTTTTTATTGCCTTGCGGTGCGGCTTTGAGCAGTCCGGCAGCCTCAAGGCGATTGAGTTCGACGCGAATGGCATTGGTAGATTCGCCAAATTCGCTTTCAAGATTTCGCAAATAGGCAGTCGTATTACTGTTGAGAAAAAATTTGAGTAGTAGTTTAATGCGTGTCTTAGAAGAAATGAGGGTTTCGAGCATATTGGAATGGTTTGGTTTTTATTTTAACCACTAAGCCCACTAAGGACACGAAAGCCAAATTAAGGTAAAAGTAAACTAAGAATTTTTAGTGTCCTCTGCGTCTGTTAAGTTTTCGTGTTCTCTGTGTCCTTTGTGGTTCAGTCATTCAAAAAAAGGGATGACATCAGTCACCCCTTCAAAATATTTATAAACAACCCTTTTATGTAAATTGAGTAACAAAATTACTCAAAAAAGATGTTGTTGTCAAGTTTTCGATAAAATTTAACTAGAGTGTAACACCCAACTCCCATTCGGTGAGGCGATGAAAGTCAACTTCTAAAGGCTCTTGCAATAAATATGTTTTAATTTCATCAATACTGAATCTATCCTTCAAAAGTCTCAATCTACTCACGAATGCAGCCCTTTCTTTCGCCAAAATATTTCTGTTCAATCCCGTGATTTCTACAAAATTTTCAGCCGCTTCGTCCTTGGGTGCGTACTCGCATACAATAACCGTTTTCCCGATTTCATTTTTCTCTTTCTTGTACCAAATACGCTCTGCAATCGTCGGTTCGGTAGGATGCAAAATTGGTTCTTTCCATTGCGCTCGTTTTTCAACTACATTCACCGTATAAGAAACCGCAAACCAATTATGATAACCATCTTCTTCTTGGCTGACAAGGGATTGTGGTTTGAAGTGATCGAGTGTGGAAGCCTCACTTTTGAAATGTTTGTCTGTATAGGCGCAAAATCCTTTTTGTTCCAATTCAAGAATCCTTCTAAGTTCGCTTCTGTGTCCGCTTTTTTCGTAAGTTAATTTGCGGCTTAATATTTCCGAGTCAGTTAGTTTTTGGATATGTCTCATTCAAAATTCATTCATTCAAAATTAATCTCAGTTTGGCATTACTGTCCCAAATTTATAATCGCTACCGATTTTCATAAACTCTTTCGCATGTTCGACTTTCTTTTTTTCGTCGGTTTCGTTTTCCATCAGATGAATGAGTTCGACGTAGCGTTGCCATTTTTCTTCGCCCACTTTACCGAGTACTGTCTGACGTTTGAAATCGCCGACCAAGACATCATTCGGGTCGTCGCCTTCGGCGGCTACGCCTCTACTTGCAGTCACGTAACCTTCCTCATCAAATTCCAAAATGACGCGTTCGTCAGGATGAAATTGTGCCGCGATAATCGGGCTGTGGGTCGCAAAAAATAATTGGGTATTCGGACAAACTTCCTCATACAATTCAATGATATTATACTGTAAATCAACGAATAAACTATTTTCTGGCTCATCTATCAATGCCGTTGCCCAATCAATATCGCGTCCGAAATACAAGGCTTTCAAATAACCAAATCGGAAAATCATATCTCGAATTCCCGAACTCAATTTATTATACGGGATTACCTTATCAGTACTTTTTAACTTAATATACGCCTCCAAATTATCCAGTAATTGAAACGGACGTTTGGCTTTTTCATAATCAAAATATAAACCTGCGGGGTCTAATATTTTTGCCCATAATTCGGCGATAACTTCTAAAATATCGGGATTTGTTGCTGCGAATTTCCTTTTTAATTTTCCAACAACTTCATTTTCATTGGCATTTAAAAATTCGACCTCATCGCTCATGCGTTTGTTGGTGTGGTAGATGAGGAGTTTCCAGAATTCTTTGAAATTGTCGTATGAAATGATGTGTTGTTTCTTGTTAATTGATTTGTCTAATTCTAAAGCCTCACTAAGATTAGTTTGAGGTAAATGAGGATTTTTCAATAACTCATTTTCTACATATTCAGAAGGACAATAAATATGGAGTCGATTTTTAGCTAATTCTTTATCAATCAATTCTACAACGGGTTTAAAGTATTTATCATCGTCTTGTTTTTTCTTTTTTGTATAAAATTTACGTGTACTGAAATTGTAATGACCTCCACGTAATTTTAATTGAAGATCGTCATTCGATTTAGCATTTTCGAGGATAAGGCTATAATTACCACCTAAAGAAGCATAAACCAACCCTGCGTTTTTGAATTCATATTGTATCATTTGAGGAAAATGAATATCATGTTCTTTTGCTTGATAGTAAATGTTGTTGTTTGTTCTTCTTCCTAAAATCTCCAACAAAGTAGTCTTCCCCGTCCCATTCGCACCAATAAAACACACCCTATCAAGTGGCTGTCCGGCTTTCGGATGCCCTTTGCGGTAGGTCAGGTCTAAGTCCAACCATTTAAATTGTTGATAATCCGCTATGGCGAGGCGTGATATTTTCATTAACTAATTTTGAATCCCGTAATGACTGCTTTAGCTGTCAATTGGTTCACTAAAATATTTGCTGTGTTGCTGTTTTTGAAATAATAAAAATACACTTGACAGCTAAAGCAGTCATTACAGGTTGTGCTACGTTCGGTAAATATCGTAAAATCAGCGCATAAAAACAAAAAAGGGGCATCAACCAAACGGTTTTGCCCCATACAATTATTCACCTATTGTATTTCTTTGTGAAATTCCAAGCACAAAAAAATTGTGATTTGGAATTTGAAGAATTTATTCTTTTACCGGTTGCGCGAGTATTGAGATATTATTATTCAGTACCTCAATAAAGCCGCTTTCGATAGCAAATGTCTCCGTACCGCCCGATGTTTTGACCGTAATTTCGCCTTTCTCCAAAGCCGAAACGACCGGTGCGTGATTATTCAATACCTCAAAACGAGCTTGCACGCCCGGCACATTGACCGATGTAACATCACCTTCAAATAAGTGGGCATCCGGTGTCAGTATTGTTAATTTCATAAAAAATAATTTATAATTGAGAGTTGAAAATTGATAATGAGTTCGCTCTCAATTCTCAATTCTCAATTCTCAATTCTCTCCGTTCTCAATTATAAATTCTCAATTCAATTAGGCTTCTGCTTCTGCCAACAATTTCTTACCCTTATCGATTGCTGTTTCGATGCTACCTACAAGGTTGAAGGCAGCTTCCGGATACTCATCTACTTCGCCGTCCATAATCATATTGAAACCGCGAATCGTATCTTCGATAGAAACCAAAACGCCTTCCAAACCTGTAAATTGCTCCGCAACGTGGAAAGGCTGCGACAAGAAACGCTGTACACGACGCGCACGGTGTACGATGAGTTTGTCTTCGTCAGAAAGCTCTTCCATACCGAGAATCGCGATAATATCTTGCAATTCTTTGTAACGTTGAAGGATATTCTTAACACGCTGTGCAGTATCGTAATGCTCGTCACCGATAATTTTCGGGTCGAGGATACGTGAAGTCGAATCGAGTGGATCCACCGCAGGATAGATACCCAAAGATGCAATCTTACGACTCAATACCGTCGTAGCATCCAAGTGAGCAAATGTGGTGGCAGGTGCAGGGTCAGTCAAGTCATCCGCAGGTACGTAAACCGCTTGTACAGAGGTAATTGAACCACGCTTGGTAGAAGTAATGCGCTCTTGCATCGACCCCATTTCGGTAGCCAATGTCGGCTGATAACCTACCGCCGAAGGCATACGCCCCAAGAGGGCAGATACCTCAGAACCCGCTTGTGTAAAGCGGAAGATATTATCGATAAAGAACAAGATGTCACTACCACCCGCAGGGTCGTTTTTGTCGCCATCACGGTAGTATTCCGCAATCGTAAGACCCGACAAGGCTACACGCGCACGCGCACCCGGCGGCTCGTTCATCTGTCCGAAAACGAATGTTGCTTTTGATTTTTTAAGGTCTGCATCGCTAACCGTGGAAAGATCCCAACCGCCTTCTTCCATAGAGTGGAGGAATTTTTCGCCGTAATTGATAATACCCGCTTCGAGCATCTCGCGCATCAGGTCATTCCCCTCACGAGTACGCTCACCTACACCCGCAAATACCGAAATACCATCGTGTGCAAGGGCGATATTATTAATCAATTCCTGAATCAAAACGGTTTTGCCTACTCCGGCACCACCGAACAATCCTACTTTACCACCTTTTTGGTATGGCTCCAACAGGTCGATTACTTTGATACCCGTAAACAAGACTTCCGACTCGGTAGAGAGTTCTTCGTACTTGGGTGGCTTGCGGTGGATAGAGTAGCGCGTGTCGCTCTTTGGTTCGGGTAGCCCGTCGATAGGCGCACCTACTACGTTGAATAAACGACCCTTGATAGCTTCACCCGTTGGCATAGAGATGGCTTGTCCCAAATCGGCAACACCCATACCGCGTGTCAGACCATCAGTAGAGTCCATCGCAATCGCACGTACACTGTCTTCACCTAAGTGACGCTGTGTTTCGAGAACAATTTTTTCTCCGTTCTCTTTGGTAATCTCAAGGGCATTGAGAATTTCGGGGAGCTTCGAACCCGCAAAGCTCACATCAACCACAGGTCCGATGACCTGCTTTATTTTACCTGTATTCGCCATGAAAAAATGCTTTATTGTTGGATTGTTTTATTGTCTTATTGTCTTATTGTCTTATTGTTTTATTGTTGGATTGTTTTTATTATTTTTTTCTCCGAAAAAAACAATATAGAATTAAAACAATACAGCAACACAGCAATACAACAATAAAGCAATATGTCAATAAAACAGTACAGTTCTTGAAAATCGCTGCAAAGGTAAGGGTTTATACACTAAAATCAAACCTGTTTTAGCTTTTAATTCTACGAGAAATGACCACATTTGAGGGGAATAATAAGGCGAGATACAGCTCCCCGCAAATTCGCCGTTTTTTATAATGAGAATTGTGTATTTATTGGAATTTATCTTTGCAGAAATAAAAATGCACCATAGGGTGTTTTGTGATTTTTCTGCAGCAATTCTTCAAGTTCTGATAATCAAACTAAAATACAATAATAAGATTTTAATATAAAATTTCACACAATAATT
>ENA-ORXR01004467-ORXR01004467.1-marine-metagenome-genome-assembly--contig:-NODE-4467-length-11665-cov-15.923800_pt1 | contig 11665 bp, 8 predicted proteins | sample MGYA00237866_ERZ511479 | MGnify/ENA metagenome assembly ERZ511479 | reverse complement strand
GGGGGGGGGGGGGGGAGCGGGGGGGGGGGGGGGGGGGCACCATGGTGCCGCCAAGAACCGCCCCCGCCGACCCGTCGATATCGCGCCTCCGTGACGGACCCCCTGACCGTCGCGACGGTGAGGGGGTCCGTCACGGAGGGGCGACGAGGCAGGCGGCTGGGGAACCACCTGGTTCTATCATGCAAGACGACCAGATGTGCGCCCCACCCAAAAACAAGTTGCGCTGTTCTTGTGCTCTTGCCACTCTCTCCCTGGCGCATATGCACAGCAATTGTGTTCCCAGACACGATCGTGTCGACGCCGTGAACGGGCAGCTGGGCGTTCCCAACGACCGACTACGTCGGAGAACAAGGATGCGCTGTCACAACAACATGGAGGACCTCGGGAACTGGGCGGAGCTGATGCTTCCTATGAGTCTTGTGCCTAGTGTTTCGCTCTGCCACCCTGTCCGCCGTACGGGGTGACTATTGGTAAAGAGTCTTTTGCTTGCGAGAAGCTGCACCCGCGACCTCGCCCACCCGACCTGCTGACACAAGCGAGCGGGATCAAGACTGCCGTTGGAGATTGACACAACCAACCCCCCCAGACCACATTCGCACGCTCGCCGGCCAATCCGTAGCCGTGCCGCGCGCGGTCCGTTTTGGGTGTCCACGGATCGCGCCGCGCCCGCGCCTCCACCGCAACCCGGGGCGCGCCCGACCGACGCCCCGGTCCCCGCCGCCGCCCCCGCCGCGGCGGTCGCCGCGCGCGCAGTGGCCGACGCGACGCGCGGCGCCGCTGCGGGCGCGCCCCGACCCGCCGCCTCGGTGAGCGGTGCAGCCGCCGCCGCGGGCACGCCGCCCCTGTGCCCGCCGCGGCGCTCCCCCCCCGACCGGCGGCCATGGACGGCCCGCGCAGCGGCGGCGGCGGCGGCGGCGGCGCCGCCGCCGGGGAGGCAACGCCGCTCCTCGCCGGCCGCCCCGCCGCGCACCCCGGCGCGACGGCGGTCGACTTGGGCGAGCCCCCCGCCGGGCAGTCGACGCCCCCCCCGGCGGGCGCCTCCGCCGTGGCGCCGCCGCCTGTACCGCCGCCGCCGCCGCCGCCGCCGCCGCCGCTGCCGCCGCTGCCGCCGCTGCTGCCGCCGCCGGCGCTGGCGGGGGGGCGGGTGGCCGCGGCGGCGGCGGCGCCCGCAGCGCTGACGACGCCCCTGTCGCCCCGCGGCACCTTGGTCGGCCGCCCGGCGCGGCCGCCGCCGCCGATGCACCGCGGGTCGGCGGGGGCGGGCGCGGGGGGGACCGCCCACCCCGTCATTGCCAAGGCGCCACCGTTGGAGGTGCGTGGGGGGGGGGCGTCTGCTGGTGGGGTGGTGCTGTTGCGGGGGCGAGGGGCGGGGCTGCGTGCGTGCGTGTCGGGCGGGCTGTGGGGCGTGGCGTGGTGCCGGGAGACTGACGCGGGTGTGGACCGCCGGGCGTGGTGTTTTGGCGTTTTTTTGCCTGCACGTCCACCGTGACCGCTGCTGCCGGTCGGCGCGCGCATCTGCTGTTGGGCGCTCGGGCAGGCTAGTATTACGACCTCGCGGTTTGCCACGGGCGGCAAGAACCGTCTGGCGCGCGTGCGCCCCTCCGAGGTGACGCCGACGCAGCAGGAGGTGTGGTCGGGCCGCCTGACGGCCTACACCACCTGCAACACGTTTGCCATGCGCGGCCTCTTTGACTACCTACTGCGGCACTACCGGGGGGCCGCCCGCCGCTTCTCCCGCGACGTGGTGCACCTGCACCTCCGCCGGTCGTTGCCGCCGCCAACGCCGGGCGGCTGTGGCAATGGCGGTAGTGCCGCGCTCGGCGGTGCCGCCACTCCGTCCTGGGAGGAGGCGCCGCCGCCGCCGCCGCCGACGCCGAGCCCATTACCCCGGCCGCCCGCGGGCACCGCGTCGTCGCCGCCCAACGGGCAGTCGAGCAGCAGCAGCAGCCCCGCGGTGTTGGCGTCGCCCCGCACGGAGCTGCCCAACTTTGTCAATGGCTTTGTCTCCAACTGGTTCCAACCCGACGCGCCGAGCGGGGGCATTGCCGACGGCCTCTTCCCCAACGTGGTCCCCGTGCCGTCGACGCCCGACGTGGATGAGTGGGTGGCCTCCGAGGCGGGGCGCCTGCCCCTCGCCTCTGCCCTCGAGCAGTCGGGGGAGAGCAGCGGCGCGGCGGACCTCACGCCGAGCCTAGCCGCCGAGGTGGGGGACACGCTGGCCGGCGTCGGCGACGTCTTTGTCTTTTCCTACGGCGTGATTGTCGCGTGGGGGCTGTCTGAGGTGGCGGAGGAGGCCTTTACGGCGCAGATGGCGGACTTTGAGATTGGGAGCCTGGAGGGCGGCGCGGAGAATGAGATTCTCGACTATGGCTACTGGTCGGCGGGCGGCGTCGACGGGGCGGGGCACCCCATCCCGGGCGTGCACGCGCACGGGGGGCCCGCGTCGGCGCCCATGCCGGCGGGCGGCGGCGGCGGCGGCAGCGGCATGGAGACGTGCGTGCGGATTGCGCAGGATACGGTCTTGTTGAGCCTCGGGCTCCCCGTCGACGATATGGTGCAAGCCAAGTTGGCCGTCTCCCACGCGGTGGCGCAGAGCTCCAAGCTTGCGAGCTTTGAGTCGGCCGTCGAGGGCGTCTTTGAGCGCATCGCCCACCTGCCCGTGTCGCTGGCACAGACGGGGCGGCTCAATATTAGCGACCGCGAGCTGCTGCGCCTGAGCGGGGAGCTCTACACCTACCGCGCCTATATCAACCTGCAGACTGACATCCTGTACGTTGGGGAAAGTGTTGTTGGTCAGAAGCAGGACGGGTGTCTGTGGAGCGGCGCGTGGGTGACGGGTATTGCTTTCCGTGGCCTGCTGCCTTTGCTCCACGGCCAGCTTTGGCTTGGGCACAGGCACGGACTACCGACCTGTGCTTTGTACGGTACTGACAGTCCCCTTTGGTTCATTGCTCTGGCCCTCATCGTATGTTGGTGGCCTTTCTGTTTTGTGTCCTTGGCTGCGATGCTGCTGTACTCCTTGCTGCCGCCTGACTGCACAGGGACCTACCCGACTACTTTTGGGACCACGAGGACCTCGAGCCGATCTACGTCAAGGGCTCTGGCTACCTCGACTTGACGCGTCGCACAGCGGTGCTCAACACGCGGCTCGACGTCATTAGCGACATGTACGCGCTCTTTCGAGACGAGCGGCACATGCAAAAAGGGCACCGCCTCGAGTGGATTGTCATCTGGCTCATCGTTGTTGAGATCGTCTTGGACCTGCTGGAGCTGGCGGTGCTCGGCCACGGAGGCGTGTAGTCGATGCACAGGCATTGGAAGCGTGGGTTGCCTTTGGGCGTGCGGTGCGGGGAAGGGACGTGGTCGGGCTTGGTGCACTCAACGAGAACTGTGCTGAGGAGACGTCGGTGGGCGAGCCCGCAACGGGCCCGCAGCTCTATTTGAGAGAACAGAGAGCGGGAGCCGAGTGCGAGTGGTTGACCGTTTTTATTTTAAGCTTCGGTGCTAGCGAAACTAAGCACTGGAGCGCTCAGCGACTTTGCCAAGGGCCTCGGTCCGCTCTGGCCTGACCGTCGAGAAACATGAGCCGGCGACTGTGCCACAATGTCTTCCTGCTGGTGGAGCAGCACTCGCCACACCTCTCCATACAACGGACGTGGCTGTGGCAGGGATGGCATCTAGAGCGTCAGTCTTTCACTTGCACAAGCGGCGGATGCCCACCCTACACATGCACTACCCGTCCTGCCATCTCGGCCTGCATTTATTCATCGAGCAGTGGCCCGTGCTGGTTGTCGTGAAGGCACCTGATGCACCATCCGGTCCGCTCCGCAGCAATAAGAGCAATCAGACAGCCGCCGATTCTATCGTCGTGCGCAGTAGCAGAACGACACGGCCCTGCTCAATTCCACCGTGACAACCACTGCCGCGCCTCGTGAGCAGCCGCATCAATGGGCGTGCCATACACCCACGGCGCCCAGTAACCAAATGCCGCCGCCGCGGCGACAATGCCGACGCCGACAACGCCCATCCGCGCGCCGCGAGGGAGCAGGTCGACTCCCACCGCTGTAGCCAGCATGCCATACAGGTACGCCGGGATGTAGTGGTACAGGAAGGTGCAGCGGGCGACGAGCATGAACGGCAACAGGTTGAGGATGTAGCCGGCCATGAAGAAGGCGCCTGCCACGTATTTGAAGGTCAAGCCGTCCTCTGCAACGCAGCCGTCGCGCATGGTGCCGTCCGCCGAGCTACCGTCTTTGGAGCTGCCCTTCCCCCTGCCGCGCGACAGGCGCACCAGGTGAACGACGAGGGCGATGACAAACATGGCCATGGCCGCCAGCACAAACACCGAGATAAAGGGCGAGGCAATCAGGTAGACCTTGACGCTTAGATTGCTGACGTCGGGGCCCCCCTCAACTTGCGGCGCCTCCTCTTGCGCGTACAAGATGCCACGCAGGTTGAGCGGCCACTCCCGCCAGGTGCTCTCCCACGGGTGGCGCGTCGTGATCGCCGCGTTGCTAGACAGCATCACCTGGTTTAACTCCACGAACGCGCGCGGGAAGGAGTAGCGCGCCGACGGGTCGTAGTGCTTGTTACCGATAAGGGTGGATTGGAAGCCCTGGCTCATAAACAAGTCGTCCTGGTCATCCGTGTTGCCCAACGGCAGCAACTTGAAGTGCACGTAAAAGGCCGACACGTACACGGCAATGGCCGAGGCGCCCGCGACGGCCATCTCCCAAATTGCCAGCCGGCCGCCGACAGGAAAAACCAAGCCCGTCGCGCTGACCATGGCAATCAACAAGGGCGTGATGGCGCCCGTCCACTTGGAACTCACCGCCGCGCCGCCCAACACGGCGGTGGCGATCAGGTAGAAGAACCGGCGGCCGCTGCCGAACGGCGACCGCCACAGGCGCAGGGCGGCGGCCAGGGCAGCAACCGCAAAGAAGGCCAGCTGGGAGTCGACGAGGATCAGGCGCGACTCAATGACCAGCAACTGGTCCAAGCACAAGAAGATGCCGAGCAGAAGCGCCGACATGCGGGACAACCCGATGGTGCGCGCGATATCGTATCCAGCGGGGGCGGTGGCGGCGCCAAAGAAGGCCGAGCCCGCGCGCGCGGGCACGTAGGACGTGTCCCCATACGGTTGGCCAATGTGGGTGATAGAAAGGCCCCGGTGCACGTAGCCGCCGAGCTTGGCAGAGGCAGCTAGCAGCAGCCGCGCCAGTGGGGGATGAATGTCAAAGAAGTGGACACCGGTGAAGTAACGCGAGAGGAAGCCCGCAAAGTGGAACTGTGAGTGACCAAGCAGAGGAGGTAGCGCAGGACAAAGAGAGGGACCCCGACAGAACATACAGAAGCAAGAAGTGGAATAACCAACAGACACAAACAGATACGCAGTGTGTCAGCATGCATGAGGACGACACCCAAGGCATACAACGCAGCACGCCTCCGCCTGTCAATCAGGTTGCGCACCATCGGCCAGACAAGCACCCAACAACACGCCCTCCCCTCGCATATGCATGGAAAACGCAACCCCGAGAGCCTGACCCCCACCTAGCCCGCACCAGAGCCCCCTCCCCTGTCAGCCCCCACTCCCGTGACAGGCCTACCTCGTCAAACACCACCGACGGCGGGAAACCGATGCGCCATCCCCGCACAACCGCACCCAGCACAAACAGGCCGACCACCACAGCTGCATCGACGGTCGCGGCGCCCGCCCCCGGAGGCGGCGGTAGGTGGGCGCGGAGCAGCGGCCCGATCAACGGGTGCCGCTGGGCGGCCTTGGAGAGGGATGAGAAAGGGGACGTCAGGGTCGCGACAACGCGGGCGCCGCGGTTGACCGTGGCGACGGCGGCGCCGGTGCTGCGACCGCCGCCGCGGGACTTGCGCGACGGGCGCTGACGGGCGCCCGACATGACGGCGGCAAAACCAAAACGCGGCACACGGGTCACGCAGAGTGGGTAGCAGGAGCACCAGAGACAAGGTCAGTGAGGAGCGCACCAAGCACCGTGAACGCACCCGTAGGGGCGAGCGAGGAGCAGGGCGACGCGCCGAGAGGACTCGGAGTTGCTGCGAGCACCGGCGCCGCGGCGCGCACGCCAACGGTCAGCCCAGCCGCGCACCGCACAGCCGCCCTGACAGGCGCAGCCGTGGTGGTCGCGGCCGCGGCGGCGGTGGTGACACGAGCCAGCCGGCACGTCCAGGTCGGACACCGCACTTGCCACGGCGGTCGGTCACACTGTGACTGCGATTGGTCCACTCGATGAAGCCTGGATCAGTGGAAACGTCACGAAGTGTCGGTGATTGAGCGAGACGTGGCGCGGCGGTCCAGTTGCTGCACACCATGGCAATGACATGGTGTACCTCGACGCCGCTGCCTGCTGCAGGCGCCAGTCTGACGTGCTTTCGGGAAAATGGGCAGCGCACTGAGGACACATGTCTGGCGCAAAAGACGCAACAGCGCTCCAAGAAAGAATTTCTAAAGTAACCACAAGACCACTACGATCCCCAGCACGCGTCACGCTTCTCACCCCTCCTGCCCATTCACACGAGCTCACTTGGTCAGCGCGCCCGCGTACGCGGCAATCCCATTCAAACACTCTTACTTCTTGAGTGCCGCGGTGTACGCAGCAATCCCAGGCACCGCGGACGTAACAGCCACGTTCTTGACCAGCGACGGGTAGGGCGCCAGCGCCTGGGAAAACGCCCCATTGGCGACGCCCGACGTCAGCCAGTCGGCCAGCGGCTTGAAGTGGCAGTCAGCAATCGACAGGCTGTCACCGACGAGGTACCCCGAGCCCGCCTTGGCGGCACACTTCTCCAGGAAGGCCAGCTCTTTGCCAACGGCGCCGTCTGGAGCCAGGTCGGCCTTCATCATCTTGATGGCCTCCTCCTCCGGCTTCATGAACGTCTTGACCAGCGCTTCCATGATGCCGCTTTGAACGCCGACGGACTCGTCGACGAGCGCCGCCTTCAGCGGGTCCGCGGGGTACAGGCGAGGCGAGGCGATGGACCCCGCGTAGCGGAGCAGTGCAATCGACTCGGTCAGCTGCATGCCACAGTCGAGCGTCAACACCGGCAGCTGGCCGCGAGAGATAGTCGACTTGATGGCAGGCCACTGCTCAAAGGTGATGCGGGCATCCTCAAACTCGATGCCGCCAGCAGCAAAAGCCAGGCGGGTCATCTCGCCACGGCCGATGATGTCAAAGTAAAGGAACTTCATGGTGGTCGGGGTTGCGATGGTCGAGGAGGGGGGATGAAAGAGTGATACGAGGATGAAAAAAAGGAGGGATGTAGGAGTAGGTGGAGGTTGTCGTCGGCAGGTGGTCGTGTTGGTGTGAGGTGGGTGAGAAGGGCAAGGTCAAGATTGCGGTCTGCGGCTCGCCATTTATGCGACAAACGAGATGCAAACGACTGCCCCTGGACTACCGACACGGGTGCCCACTGGGTCAACTGACCCCACGCGTCCTCGCACAGAGCGTCAACGGCGCCCCAGACCCCGTAGAGCTACCGAGGTAGACGCACATGTCATTGAGAATCAAGACCCGGGCCTGCCCCGTGCATGCGTCGAAATCCGACACTCGTACGGACCCACGGCCACTGCCGTGGCGGCTCTCTCGTGCCCGGTGTGGGATGGAACGGTGCCCATTTGACCAGGTTCCATCACGAACACTAGATTCCAAGGCACGTGGCCGCCAGCAAGAGCAGCTTGGCGGCCTCGGTCGTGTCCTTGCCGAACTGATCTAGACAAGCATTCGCCACAGACATTGCTTGTGATGGAGTGTGGTGCATTGTGTGACTCATGCACCGGGCGGCATGATGCCGGCCTCAGATTTCGCATGAAGCCTTCCTGATGTGGAGGACCAAACGTGGGGCGTGCTCCCGTCCCCAGCGACGAGAAACTGCTGACTCCATAATTTGTTTCGCCGTACGTCCGTTCCATCGCCAAAGGACCGTGATTGCATATCTGGGTGCGAGCCCCACCGGTCGAATGGGGCTGTGCTCAGCCGCCTCCCGACGCGTGGTGTGGTCTGGTAGGGTCTTTCTCCACCACGCAGCGTCGAAAACGTCGCGCGTCACTCGTCGGCGTGAGCCCCAGTTCTGTGGTGATCTCAGCTCCGCGCAGGGGGCTCTGTCTCTGGACGCTCTCGCCCAGGCAGCAACCAGGTGGCCAATTGCGTCAGGGGGCACCTTGTGCATTTCGACTCGCTGGGTGGACTTCGGAACCCAATACAAAGTAGTTTGGGTGCTCACAGATGCGATTGACGGGATTTCCGGTTTTTCTTCGTTGTGCAGCGCCGGGGGGGCGGGCGCCCCGCATCCGCCACGCGCCACTGGCGTGGCAATGCAATGCAGCGTGCTGCAGCGTGCGAAGGTGCAGAGGTGCGAAGGTGCGGAGGCGCGAAGATGCCCCACCCGAGGGGCATTCGAGGGCGTGTCGCACCCCTGCCTCGGCCGCGGTGGCGGCGTCCGTTGCGGTGGCGGCGCAGCCGGCCGGGCACCGGCCCGCGCGTCCCCCGTGCCGCGGCGGCGGCGGGTTGCGGTCGCCGCGCCCGTGGCGCACCGGCCGACGGCGTGGGCACGCCGCCGCCGGGGTCGCCGCCGCCGTCGACCGCCGCCGCCGCCGCCGCCGCCGCCGCGCGCCGGGTGCCGTTTCCACCGCCAACGTCCACCGCCGAGCCGTCGCCGCGCGTGGAGGACCCTGGCGCTGCCACCGCCGCGACGGCTGCGGCAGCCGCGGTCGTGACGGTGCCCGCCGCCGGCGCACCTGCTGCCGCCGACGGCCGGCTGCAGGCGGGCGGTCGGCCGTCGCTGCCATCAACGAGCGCAGCGGCCGTCAGAGGCTACCCGTCAACTCGGTGGCCGCAGCTATCACGGCCGCCACGGGTGCCCCCTGCCGTCAGTGCCCACCAAAGCTAAGCCCAACGGGGGTCGCGTCCCGCGGGTCCCCCGCCTCGCGCGCGGCCAATGGCTTTGGCTGCCATTCCCCGGTACAGCCGGTTATCGGTTGCCGCTCTTGGCACAGGAGGGGGGAGGGGGGAGTGCAGTCACTGACGGCCCCACGGCGCCCACATCCGTGTGGACGGCGCGGGCAGTGCTGCCTGACAATGTCGACGGCGCGGTGGGCGTCCACGTTGAAGCAGCTTCCTCTCCTCCTAACCTTCCCGATGCCGCCTCCGCCCCTTCCCTGCCACGCGCAGCAAGCATCGTCGCCTCAGGTACTCCCAATTTTGGTGGTAATGTCGCCGACGTTGCCCACCACCACCCGCGCTGTCGCCCGCCGTCGGAAAACCAAAGAGGTAGCGCCAACCATGCCACACCAACAGCGGTCGTGCGGCGGCCATCCACTGTGTGGGCACGCCGCCGCCGCCGCCACAGCCACAGACGCCTGCCAATTCCCCGTCGACAGCGGCGGCGCCACCCGCACCCCCTCGCGACACCGCACCGCGTCCCCCCCGCCCTCGCACCGCTCACAGCGCGCCGCCCACAGTCGCCTGGTGAGGGGCGCTGGCGGGGTAGCCGAGGCCCCGCCGCCGCCGGCCAACCGTGAGGTGGAGGTCGACGGCGGCCACCGCCTACGGCGGCGATGCGGCAGCCGCCGGCTGGGTGGGAGCACGGCGTCCGTATCCAAACCGTGCATGCGGGAACGGGGCGAAACAAAACAAAAAAACAACATGGCTCCGTGCTATTTGCAACAACAAGGAGCACAAGAGACACTCTGAAATCAGCCTGGGTTGGAAAACCAAACTGGGAGAAAAAGACCCTGGATTCCATGTGCCCACGTCTCCAGTCAGAGCCGCCTGTGTGCAAGCAATGCGCGCGGCAACACGCCCCCACCCCTTTCGCCCTTACGCCCCCGTCACAGGGTCAGCCGAGGTAAGAGACGCCCGTCACCTCCTCACTCTTGGTCCACAATGCCGCGGCCGCCTCGTCGGACAGCACCAGCCCCGCGCGCGACGACGAGGCCACCGGGGGGCCTTTGGACTGCAAAAACGACGGCCCCCAGTACTGGTCCGCGACGACATCCGCCTCGGTCGCCGCGTACAGCAACGGACACGCGCCGCTCTCCGCCGAGTGGCTCAGGAAGGGCTTCAAGACCGTCAAAAACACGGCCGTCAACGCATCGGGCGACGCCTTGTCGACGAGGGCGGTGATGGCCCAGCCGGGCTGCGCGGCGACCGCCACGACCGGGGAGCCGGCGGCGGCCAGCCGCCGCGCCAGCTCCCGCACAAAGAGCAGGTTGGCCGCCTTGGAGCGCGCGTAGGCGCCCATCGGCGTGTAGCCAGTGGCCAACGTCCAGTCATCGAGCGCCAAGTCGGTGCACCGCCGGTGGGCGGGGGACGACACGCAGACGACGCGCGACGCGGGGGCGGCGGCCAACAGCGGCAGCAGCAGCCCCGTCAGCGCAAAGTGACCGAGGTGGTTGGTCGCCATCTGCACCTCCTGCCCGTCGGGGGTGAGGGAGCGGGGCAGCATCATGACGCCCGCGTTGAGGATGAGCCCGTGCAGCTCCGTGTGGGCGGCCGCAAACGCGGTTGCGGCGGCCTTGACCGACGACAGGTCCGCCATGTCGACGGTCGTGACGGACACCGAGCCGCCGGGCGTCACGTCGGCGCCGCCCAGCGCCGCCTGGATGCGTGTGACCGCCTCACCGCCGCGCTCGGCGCTGCGGCAGCCAATGACGACCGACGCGCCGCGGCGGGCAAGGTGGAGGGCGCACTCGTAGCCGACGCCCGAGTTTCCGCCCGTGACGAGGAAGGTCTTGCCGACCTGCGGCTCGAGGTCAGCCACCGTCCAGGTGGCGGAGGGAGCCATGACAGAGGCTTGGGGGGGGAGGACGAGGGGAGGACAACAACCCGCACGAGCACACACCCCAGGTGCAAAGCAGGAGGGTGGCGGAGCCCGAAGGGGTGGGCACCGGCAGGGCAGCGAGGGGGTACGAGGCAGGGGGGCGAAAGAGCCACAGCGTGCGTGCGCAGCAGGGCTCCATGTGCTTGGTTGGCGTGTTGGCGTGTCCCTCTGACAAGGACCTGTGCCTCTCCTCAAACGCAGGAACTCGCCTCGGCAGAGAAGAGGACCAACGTGAAGGCTGGCCCCCGTACCATGCACACACAAGAAACCGGATGTGCTCAACGATCCTCAGCCTATCGTTAGGTTTTGAAATACCTAACAATAGGCTGTCGTGCGCCTTGAGAAGGCATCTCAGCCATCGACCTAGTGATTGGATGTGCCTCCGCCACGAGTCAGCGACATGAGCCATGGAACCATCCGGCTCAAACGTGGCGATTGGTCTTTCATCTCTTTCGGAGGTCATATCCGGCTGGACCCCGCGTCACCTGCCCAGAACCGCTCATGCGCAGATTCTGATTGTAGGATTTCGTACTTTTCGAACCCATCACTGGTTGATGGTAGCTTTCAGAAAAAAAAGTTCCGATCTTGCTACACACTGTGCAACAAGCTCCTCGTGAACTCCCGCGAATGTCTTCGATGAATGCGCGTGGCGGCGGGCGATATGCGCGGCGGGCACTGCCGTCGCCGCCGCCGCCGCCGCCGCCGCCGCCGCCGCCGCCGCCGCCGCCGCCGCCGCCGCTGCGGCGGCGGCTGGGGCCACGGGGCGGGGCGCGACGGGCGAGCACCGCACACGCGGCGGCGCGAGCGCGTGGGGGGC
>ENA-ORXR01004466-ORXR01004466.1-marine-metagenome-genome-assembly--contig:-NODE-4466-length-11667-cov-2.821570_pt1 | contig 11667 bp, 10 predicted proteins | sample MGYA00237866_ERZ511479 | MGnify/ENA metagenome assembly ERZ511479 | reverse complement strand
TGGCAGACGTTGGGTGAGACCAACGGTCGTCGCCTGTTCGAGCTGATGGCCAGCCTTGCCTCGGCCCTGCCAGCCGACGATCAGCTCGACTGGCAACAGATCTACGACTGAGCGCAGCCCTGCCAACCATGGCAACTAACCAACGGCGAGACGACCATGGAACCATGGTGAGATGTCTCAAACGAACCACTGCGTGGTGTTACTCCGGCGTCCCGACGGGCCTGCCACACCGGATCACTTCGAACTGCAAGTAGAAGAGCTCGGCGAGCTTGAGACCGGGATGGTGCGCGTAGCAGTCGAGTACCTATCGGTCGACGCTGGCACCCGAACAATGCTCATTGGCGAAGGGTTTCATCACCAAGTTGGCATTAGTCAAGTTGTGCGCGCCGGAGGTGTTGGGCGCGTTGTCGCAAGTAACGACCCCAACCTGTCGGTGGGCCAGGCAGTGCTCGGTCAGCTCGGAGCTCAAACCATCGCAACCGTCAAAGGTTCCTCGCTCGCTCCCGTCGAAGACACCGGTGGATCGCTTAGCGTGCATCTCGGTGGGCTGGGACTGTCAACAGGTGTGACGGCATGGATTGGAGTCCGTAAGGTTGCCAAACCCGGCCCCGGTGACATCTTCGTCGTGTCTGCAGCAGCCGGAGCGGTTGGCTCACTTGTCGGCCAAATCGCCAAGCGAGACGGCGCCCGAGTAATCGGCATTGCAGGCGGCAGCGAGAAGGTTGCATACCTGGTCGACACGCTCGGATTCGACGCTGCAATCGACTACAAGAACGAAGACGTCAACGAGCGACTTCGAGAACTGGCCCCGGACGGAATCAACGTGTTCTACGACAATGTTGGTGGCCCAATTCTGGATGCTGCGCTTGACAATCTGGCCATGCGAGCGACCGTGGTCATCTGCGGGGCAATCTCGCAATACGACAACATGGACAACGTGATTGGCCCATCGCTCTATCTGCGGCTCGCCGAACGGCAGTCGAAGATGGAAGGGTTCGCGGTCTTCCACTTCCCCGAACACTTCGCGCAGGCCCGAGCCGAGCTTGCCGAGTGGCTCGCCGATGGATCACTGCTTGCACCCGAGCATGTGCTCGACGGCATCGACCAGTTCCCGCACGCGCTCGAGTTCATGTTCAACGGTGGCAACCTCGGCAAGTTACTCGTGAAGGCCAGTGCTCCGGAGTAGCTCGCCGTTGCAATGGCCTAGCCGGGCGAACACGGGTAGCCGGGCTAAGAGAAGCTGGTCGTAGACACGGTGCCACGGCTGAGACGCCAGTAACGTGGCGGTGATGTCAGAATCGATTTCGTTGAAGTACGGCCGCATGATGGCGGCGATACCGGGCCCTTCGATCATTCCGGATCGAGTCCTCGATGCGTTCTCGCAGCCGATGCCAGACTTGTACGAGGGACCGCTGGTCGAAGAGCAGGCCGAGGTACGAGAACGGCTGCCGGGCCTGGCCCGCACCGACGGCGAGTGTTTCATCATCACCGGCAACGGCCACGCCGCATGGCAAATGGCCACGTCGAACACGCTCGCAGCAGGCGACAAGGTCTTGGTCGCCGAGGCGGGCCGCTTCGCAACCGTATGGGGCATCTACACGGCAGTGTCTGATATCGATGTCGAAGTCTTGCCGGGTACCGACCACGATCCTGTCGACCCGGCAGCTCTTGAGGCCCGGCTTTCCGAAGACGCTCAGCACGAGATCAAAGCAGTGCTGGTCGCTCACGTTGACACAGCGAGCTCGGTCCGCAACGACATCGTCGCCCTCCGCAGAGCTATCGACAATGCGGGCCACCCGGCTCTGCTGATGGTCGATTGCATAGCCTCGATGGGCTGCGAACAGTTCTTGATGGATGAGTGGGGCGTCGACATTGCGCTGGCCGGTTGTCAAAAGGGTTTGATGGTGCCGCCCGGAATTTCCTTCGTTTGGGCCGGGCCGAAGGCGCTTGCGGCTCACGAGCGGGCAGACCGCCGGGTCGGATACTTCGACTGGGAAGCCCGTCGCGACGGCATCAACATGTACAGCTACTACGCCGGCACGCCACCCATCCCTCACCTTCGTGGTTTGCTCGAAGCGCTCAAAATCATCGACGAAGAAGGCGGCCTCGAGGCAACGTGGCGGCGCCACGACATCCTGGCGTCGGCCGTCAAGGCTGCGGTTTCGGCATGGTCGGCCCCTGGGGGCCTCGACTTCGTCATCCACGATGCCGAAGCCCGGTCAAACTGCGTGACCACGGTGCTCACCGGGTCGGTAGACCCAGTGGAGTTGCGAAGTAGAAGCGAAGAGCGAGCAGGCCTGGTCCTGGGTCTTGGCATCGCCGGTATCGACGGTTTCCGGCTCGCTCACATGGGCCATCTCAACCCGCCCATGATCATGGGAGCCATCGGGACGATCGAAGCGGTGCTACACAGTCTCGACGCTCCCATGGGATCCTCGGGGGTTGCCGCAGCAGCAGCCGCCATCGGCGCCCACATCTAGTGCCACCACCAACATCTGGTGCCAGATGGGTGCGGTGTTCTCACCAGTTTGGTGGCTAGAAGTTGGGTGGCCGCTTTTCGACCAACGCCGCGACTCCCTGTCGATACTCTTCGGTGCCCATGAGTTCGTTGAGCAATCGGATCGACTCGGCGATTGAGTCACCGACGGGTCGGTGCATGTCGAGGTATACCTGGCGCCGCGTTTCGCGCAGCGAGCCGGGAGCGACGGAGCTTGCGAGTTCCTCGGCATAGTGCAACACCCGGGGGAGTAGCTCCGGTTCGGGGTGGACCTGGTTGAGGAAACCGATGTCCAGCGCCTCGTCGGCAAGGAAGACCCGAGAGGTCAGCAGCAGTTCCATTGCCCGGGTGGCGCCAACGATCTTGGGCAACATCCACGACAGGCCATACTCAGCCGGCAAGCCAAGCTTGCCGTGAGCGGCGGTGAACTTTGTGCCCTCGGCGGCGAACCGCAGGTCGGCAAATGCGACCAAAGCCAACCCGATGCCGGCGGCCGCACCTTGTACTGCGGCAATGACCGGCTTGCTCAAACCGAACTGCGAAGCGAAAGGCTGGTCAAAGTCGAGATAAAACCCGTAGCCCGGATTTGCCTGTTCATCGACGAGACCCCGGTCGTATGCGCCGCGTTCAACATGACCCTCGAGCGCCTTGCTGTCGCCACCTACACAGAAACGTTTGCCGGCACCGTTGACGACGATCACCCGCACCGCCGGATCATCTTCGGCTTGCTGGATACACCATCGATATTCGGTGTCCATCCGGCCGGTCCAGGCATTGCCTCGGTGTGGCCGGTCGAGCGTGACCAGGCCGACCCTGCCTCGAACTTCGTAGCTTGTTGCTTTGAGCTCCACGGATCGAGACTACGGGGGCTAGCGGGTAGGTGTGCTGATCTTATGGCAGCCCCAAGAGTTGCGCGCTTTCGTGAGGTTGGCGCTGCGCCTATCCGCGCAATCTCTATGCGTTGGCATGGCGTCGACTAGCTTCCCGCTATGGCAACGATCGTGACGACGACAGGAACCGGAACACCGATACCGCACCCGGACCGGGCTGGTGCCGGTACACACGTGCAGTACGGCGACGTCCGTTTGCAGTTCGATGCCGGCCGGTCCACGCTCAATCGGCTCACGAAGATGGCAGTGACCGTCGATGCACTGTCGGCGATCTTCTTGACGCACTATCACAGCGATCATGTGGTCGGTCTCACCGACCTGGTGCTAACTCATTGGGTGATGGACAACGATGATGATTGGGCTGTGATCCCAATCGTGGCCCCGAATGGTCACACGACATCGTTCGTCGATTCGATGCTGCCAATCTGGGACAACGATCTGGCAGTTCGGGCACTACACAGCGGCCGCGCGAGCACGCTCAAGATCCGCACCGTTGGTTTCGATGTGCCCGAGCATCCGACCGAAGTGTGGTCCGATGGCGACGTGCGAGTGATCGCAGGGCAGGTCCGCCATGAGCCAGTCGAGGGTGCCGTTGGGTATCGCGTCGAGACACCCGACGGGGTGGTCGTGGTGTCCGGGGACACCCGGGTGTGCGACGAGATGGCCGAACTCTCGGCGGGTGCAGATGTGATCGTGTACGAGGCCATGCGGTCCGACGCGGTTCGCAAACGTCCTGGCAACGTCCAATTCGTGCTTGACTATCACGCCGACACCCGCGAGATCGGCGCCCAAGCCGCCGCGTTGGCAACACCAACGCTGATGCTGACCCACCTGATCCCGCAACCCAACACCGGCGCCGATCGTCAGGCGTTCATCGATGAGGTACGCGAAGGCGGGTACCAAGGCGAGGTGATCGTGTGTGATGATCTGACGTCCAAAGTCATCAACGCTTAGGAGCACGTCATGGCCCATGTCGAACCCCTTTCCCGTGAGGATCTCGCCGAGCACGAGCCTGGCTTCGCCATGGTCGAACAGATGATGGGGTTTGTGCCGAACTCCATGTTCACCATGGCGCGAGTGCCGGGTTTACTGCCGGCGTTTCAGGGGCTCGGTGCGACGGTGCTAAGCGGACAAGTCATCTCGCGAGAGCTCTCGCAGCTCGTCGCCATGATGGTCAGCGTCGGCGCAGGATGTCGCTATTGCCAAGCGCATACCGGGCACACCGCAGAGCGCATGGGCATTGCAGCCGGCAAGCTCGAAGCTATTTGGCAGTTCGAAACCAGCGACTACTTCACCGACGCCGAGCGAGCAGCATTGCGGATTGCGTTTCACGCCGGCCAGGTTCCTAACGCGGCAACACCTGAGGACTTTGATGCCGCTCGCCAGTTCTACCGCGAGGAAGAGATCACTGCGATCGTGGCGGTGTGCGCCTTCTTTGGTTATCTCAACCGCTGGAACGACACCATGGCCACGACGCTCGAAGAAAGCCCCCGGAACTTCGGCGAAACGGTAATCACCAGCAACGGCTGGACCGGTGACCGCCACGCCTGATGTTTGGAAGCCCAGGGCGGATTGTCGGTCGGCCCCGGTTCACCACGAAATAGAACGCAGGAACAATTCTTGGTGATGCTTAGGTGTGACGGGTTGATCTGCGAGAAGATAGAGCTATGACCGACGTGGCCGCCATTGACCTGAGCACCTACAACCCAATGGATCGCGAGGTGCAACAGTGCCCGTTTCCGCACTACGCCGCGCTTCGAGATCAGGGTCCGTTGTTCTTCCACGAACCAACCGGCATGTATTTTGCGTCGCGACTCGACATCGTCAACGAGATCCTTCGCGACGTGAAGAACTTCTCGTCGCGTATGGCGAGTGCGGGAACGATGGGCGACAGCGAGGTCATGCAACAGGTCGCGGAGATCATGGAAACCGGGTGGAAGCGTCGCGACACCATGTTGACCATCGACGCGCCGTATCACACCAAGTACCGCAAGCTGGTGGCTCGTGCGTTCTCGGCTCGACGTATTGCTGCGCTCGAAGACAAGATCCGCGAAATAGCGGTCGATCTCATCGACGACTTCCCGGACAAAGGCAGTATCGACTTCCACGCCGACTTCGCCGTGTCATTCCCCGTGCGGGTCATTCACTACGCGCTCAATATGGCGCCCGAGACAGAAGATCGGATCAAGGTGTGGTCCGACGCTGCAGTAGCTGCGCTCGGGGCAAGTATCACCGACGAACGTCGGCTTGAAGCTGCTCGTGAGCAGGTCGAGTGTCAGCAGTACTGGTTTTCCGAGTACGAAAAGCGTCTGGCCGAACCTCAAGACGACATCTTGTCTGACATCTCTCACGCCGACTTCGATGACCCCGATACGCCCGAGGGCGAAATGCGCAAGCTCGAGTTCGCCGAGGTGTTCAGCATCTTGCAGCAACTTATGGTTGCGGGCAACGAAACCACCACCAAGTTCCTCAACGAGACAATTCGCTTGTTGATCGAACATCCCACTTGGTGGGACCAAATGCGCGACGATCCCGACGCCACCTGGAACGGCGTGGTCGAAGAAGGCCTGCGCGTGTCCTCGCCAAATCAAGGTCTGTTTCGGGTCGTTACAAACGACATCGACTTCCACGGCATATCGCTGACCAAGGGAACACGCATCTGGGTCATGTTCGGTGCGGCGAACCGCGACGAGAACACCTTCGACGACGCCGAAGCGTTTGATCCAAGCCGCGACAACCTTCGCGAACACATCGCATTCGGCAAAGGTCACCACTTCTGCATCGGTGCGCCCCTTTCGCGGCTCGAAGGCAAGGTCGCGTTCGAGGAACTTGCCAAGCGCATCAAGCTGCCGTCCTTCAGCGAAGGCAACACGTTTGAGTACGAGCCGAGCTTCATCCTGCGTGGTCTCGCCCAACTCGACCTCGACGTCGAAAAGCTCTAACCCGATTTCTTTGGATCTGCCCGGGAACACCGCTGATTGTTCACCAAGGGCTGCGGCGGCTTCTAGCCTTACCTCATGAGCGATTGGAGGAAGCTGGGCTCGATCGTCCGATGTCAGATCCACACGGATCGCATGGTGCGAGACGGCGTGTATGTGCATGATCTGCTGCACGAAGTCGACGCCCTGTGGCTCGGCCCCGACGGCGTGGTTGGCGCCAAGGGCGACGAAGCGATTCTGCATGCCCATCACCGACTGCATCCGACCCGCACGATCGGCGCGACTGAGAAACATCGGACATATCTGCCGCACCGGTTGTTGTCGTTTGGTTTCACAAGCCACTACGACCTGATGGCCGAACATTTCGGCTCGGCGCCGCTTGGCTGCGCGGGCGAGGACATCATCGTGGACTTTGACCGCCAAGTCGTGCTCGACGAAGTCAGCAATGGCGTGCAGGTCCGCCGAGGCGATCGTGTGGTCGAGCTTGTCGGAGCTGCGGTCGCCAAGCCTTGTGTGCCGTTCACCAAGTATCTACTCGAAGACCAGCAACATCCCGAAGAAACGATTGCTCCTCATCGGGCCTTCATCGACGATGGCATACGCGGCTTTATCGTCGGCCTTGCGAACCAACACGAAACCGTCGACATCACAGTCGGCGATGAGTTCTGGGTGCGAGCTTGAGCCAACCGGCCCTGCTCGGGCTCGACATTGGCACCACGGGAATCAAGGCAGCTGCCTTCGACTTGCAGGGGCGCGAGTTGGCCAAGGCGATCGAACCAACACCAACTCGGCGCCATCACAATGGTCATGCAGACCACGAGCCCGCGGCGCTGTGGGCGGTCTGCGTTTCTGTACTGGGCACGCTGGCGAGCAGGCTAGAAGAGCTGGCTGCGTCGCCGGTTGCGCTCGGATGCACATCGATGGCCGAGGCAGGCTTGCTTCTCGACGCCCGCGATCAGCCGGTGTACCCAGTTATCCCGTGGTTCGACTATCGGACCGAACCGCAGATCGATTGGTGGCGCGGCCATGTCGGTGCCGATGCAACAGCTGCGATCTGCGGTGTTGTTCCCCATCCCATGTTCGGGATGCCCAAGCTCATGTGGATTCGCGATAACGAGCCTGACGCGTTCCGAGCCGGCCGCACGTGGCTCAACGTTGCCGACTACGCAGAAATGCGCCTATGTGGCTCGAAGACGACCGACTACTCGCTTGCCTCGCGAACCTTGGTTCTGGATCTGGTCGAAAAACAGTGGTCGAGCGAACTGCTTGACGCGATTGGGATCGATCAAAGCCTGCTAGCAGAGCTGGTGCCTGCAGCCACGAAGGTCGGGACGCTGCTCAGCGAAGTGGCCCGGGCGAGCGGGCTTCCTGTTGGTCTGCCGATTGTGCGAGGAGGCCAAGACCACGTGTGCGCCGCACTCGCTCTCGGTGTGATCGAACCGGGTGACATCTTGGATTCGATCGGCACCGCCGAAGCCTTTTTCTTGGCTCGAAGCGAGCCCGACATGTCGGGCCGACTGTGGCCCGATGAGCTGAACCAAGGCGTGCATGTCGTGCCTGGCTTGACCTATGTCATGACCGGCACGGGGGATGGCGCCGGTCGCATCGACGCGCACCGAGCCGAGCTGGGGGTCGACTTCGACACGTATCTGGCTGCGGCCGTGTCACCTGGGCCCGAACGAGACATGATCGAGTCGCTTGCTGTCGACGGCCAGGTGCTGTTTGAACGGATGGTGTGGGCGGCTGATCGTGACCCGGTGCGTCACCTGGCGACCGGCGGCGGCACTCGCGTGCCATTGCTCATGGAGCGCAAACGAACCATTGGTCGACGTCGAATCGAAGTTCCCGAGATAGCCGAAGCCACGTGTCTTGGCGCAGCGTTGTTGGCAGGCGCAGGTGTGGGCGTCTACGACTCGATTGTCGAAGCTTCGGCCCACGTCCTGGCCGAGCCGTAGAGCACTGCTGCATTACCGCAGCGAAACGCCATGTTGCTTTTGGGCGGCATTGATGCAGGCGGCCCGTAGTTCGCCAACCTCGTCGTCGGTCATGGTGCGATCCGGGGCTTGGAATCGCAACCGAAAGGCCAAGCTCCGGGCGCCGTCGGCAACCCCAGTGCCGCGATAGGTGTCAAAATGTTCGACTCCCACGAGCTGTTTGCCGCCGCTCTTTCGGATGGTTCCAATGATCTTCGAAGCAGGAATTTCGTTGGGTACTTCGAAGGCCAGGTCAATGTCACTGGAGGGGTATTTGCTGACCTTGGCGTACTTGCGATTGCCAAACGGCCCCTTGAGAATGTGTTCGAGGTCAAGTTCGAGCCATGCGACGCGGCCGTCGATGTTGAATGCATCGCTTACTGCGGGATCGACCTCGCCAACATGGCCGCGGACTTTGCCCGCGATGACAACGTCGGCACTGCGAGTGGGGTGCATGCCGTTGGGCGTCGATGGACGCAGTTGCACATTTGGCAACGCCAAGGTGCCATCGAGAAGACCGAGTAGCTCAACAGCAACGGGCGCCTCGGCCTCGGAGATGGACACTGCCAAGAACTCACGTTCATCGGGTAGCAACGGATTGTCGCTGGTTGGCGCCATGTACACATGGCCGATCTCGAAGAACCGGACCGGGCCCGAACGATGCGACTGGTTGTACGCGATTGCCTTGAGGTGCCCGGGCAACAGCGAGGTGCGCAAAATCGACTCCTCTTGGACCAGCGGGTTGGTGAGCGTCACGCCATCTTCGGGCATTCCAGCGTTTGACAGGTCGCCAGGGCCAAGGAACGGCATCGGCTGAATCTCGTCGCAACCAGCGCCGATAAGCGCAGCGCGCACCGACCGGCGAGCCAGCTGGTATTCGGTGAGATGACCAATGAACTCACTACGCGGTGTGGTGCGCACGATGTTCTCGAAGCCGAACATGCGGCCTACTTCTTCGGCCACATCGGTTTCGGTCTCGGTATCCCAACGCCAGGTGGGGATCGTCACGCTGAGCTCATCGCCAGCAGCGTTTGGTTCGGCGCCGAAGCCGATGCTGGTGAGATGGCCGGCCATGTCGTCGGCGCTCAGATCAGTGCCAAGCAAGCCGTTGATCTTGCCGACTCGCACTGGCAGCGGAGTGCGATCAGGCGTGTGTCCTGACTGATCGATCGTGCCGCTGGTCACCGTCGCTCCAGCTTCGGTCATGAGTTCACAGAAGCGATCCATCGCCCGCATCATGTTGTCGCCCCAGTCGACGCCGCGGCGGTATCGAGTTCCGGCTTCGCTCGGCAGATTTAGTCGCTTGATGGTGCGTGAAATGCTTGGCGGGTCCCACCAGGCCATTTCGAGCAGCACCGACGTCGTGCTGTCGCTGATCTCGGTGTCGAGGCCGCCCATGACGCCCGCGAGACCAACCGCGACATCGTCGCCATTGGCGATGACACCATCGCCTGGGGCCAGCGTGCGCTCGGTGCCGTCGAGGGTGGTGATGAGCTCGCCGTCGTGCGCCCGGCGCACACGTAGATGACCGCTAGCGACCTTGTCTAAGTCATAGGTGTGATTCGGTTGGCCGAGTTCGAGCATCACATAGTTGCTCACGTCGACCACGCTGTTGATTGGGCGCATGCCAAGGGCCAACAGCCGTTGTTGCATCCACGCTGGTGATGTTGCGACGGTCACGTTGTGCAGCGTGCGGGTCAGGAAACGGCCGCACAGCGTTGAGTCGACGATGTCGATCTGTGCCTGGTCGTGGACGCTCGTATCAGCCGACGGATAGGTGCGTTCGGGGAAACTAAACGGCACGCCTAGCTTGGCGGCCAGGTCGCGGGCCACGCCAGCAACCGACATGGCGTCGGGGCGATTGGCGTTGACTTCGAGGTCCCACAGAACATCTTCGACGATGCCGAGGGCTTCGGTGATGGGCGCGCCGACTTGTGCCTGAGCCGTGTCGGTGAGCAACATGATGCCGTCGCTGTCTTCGCCGACACCGATTTCGCTGGCCGAGCAGCACATGCCGTTAGACATCTGGCCCCGCATCTTGCGTTGCGCGATCTCCATGCCGTTTGGCATGACGGTTCCAATGGTGGCGAACGGGATCAGGTCACCGACCGACATGTTGAACGCGCCGCAGCAGACCTGCATTGGCTGACCGTCGCCGGCGTCGACTTGGACCAATTGAATCTTGTCGGCATCAGGGTGCGGCGACAGTTCGAGGACCTTGGCGAGCACGATGCCATCGAGGCCCTGCCCGGTGATTGTCATCTCATCGACCGCGAGCCCAAGCCCGCTGAGGATCTCGCCGAGTTCGACAAAATCACCCTCGATGCCAGGCGCGAATTCCTGCAACCAGCTCAACAACACTTTCATTGGACTGAAAACCTCGCGATCGCAGCGACGCTGCGCTTTGGCTGCTCTGCGGAAGGGTGTGGGTGCGTTCGCTGGGCGCTGAGAAGGGCGTCCGGCGGTTGCGTAGAGAATCGTCGCATCAGAACTGCCGGAGGAAGCGGACGTCGTTGTTCACGAGCTCGCGTATGTCGTCGAGTTCGTAGCGCATGACGGCCATGCGGTCTATGCCAAATCCGAATGCAAAGCCTTGCCAAACATCGGGGTCGATGCCGCAGTTGCGCAGCACCGCAGGGTTGACCATGCCGCAACCGCCAAGTTCGAGCCAGGAACCATCGGCGCGACTGATGTCGAACTCGGCCGACGGTTCGGTAAAGGGGAAGTACGACGGGCGCAGCCGACTCTTCACGTCGGCACCGAAGAACGTGCGTACGAACTCTTCGATAGTGCCCGCAAGATCACCCATGGTGATGCCTTTGTCGATGACCAAGCCTTCGATTTGATTGAACGCTGGCAAATGGGTGGCATCGGCCGTGTCGGTGCGGAACGTACGGCCCAGGCAGATGATGTAGATCGGCGGCTCTTGGGTTTCCATGGTGCGGATCTGTACCGGCGAGGTGTGCGACCGCAGCATGACTTCTTCGGGTTCGCCCAAGTTGACAAAGATCGTGTCGAAGCTGCCGCGGGCTGGATGCCACTCGGGGATGTTGAGTGCCTCGAAGTTGTACCACGCAGTCTCGACCTCGGGTCCCTCGGCGACGGTGTAGCCCATGCCGATGAAGACATCTTCGAGCCGGTCGCGCGCTTGGGTGATCAGGTGCAGGTGGCCAGCGTCGGACGGTTTTTGAAACTCGGTCAGATCGAGCCGTTCGCTCTCGAGCGCGATCGCACGCGCTGCGCTGGCCAGGTCGGCGCGGCGCGCCGCAAAGGCCGCTTCGACATTCTGACGGGCTGCGTTGATTGCTTGACCAGCTTGTTTGCGCTGGTCTGGCTCCATCGAGCCCAGGTCTTTTTTGGCAAGCGAG
>ENA-ORXR01004464-ORXR01004464.1-marine-metagenome-genome-assembly--contig:-NODE-4464-length-11670-cov-11.325886_pt1 | contig 11670 bp, 11 predicted proteins | sample MGYA00237866_ERZ511479 | MGnify/ENA metagenome assembly ERZ511479 | reverse complement strand
GGGGGGGGGGGGGGGACGCGCTACACCGCGCCGCCAGTGGCGCGGTGGCCGACGCGGCGGCCGCGGAAGAGCAGGGCAGGGAAGGGGAAGAGGGGCGTGGACCCGGCGACGGGGAGGGCGCATGGGGGAGGGACGGGTGGCAGCTACGTGTCGTTGCAGGCGGGCGGTGGCCCAGGCGGGACGCCGTTGGCAACAGCGGGTCGAGCAAGGGAAGCAGCGCGACCTGGGTGGCTTCTCACGGGCGCGTGCGTCGGCAGCACGCCAGTGCTCCGACGCCTCGCACACACGGGGGTAGGGCGTTCATCTGGATGGGCGGGGAGGCCCTGTCAAGAGCGACTCCCAGGAGGCATGAAAAAGACCGTCGCGAGCTCCTTCTCCAGGGGCATGGTCATGGCAGCCGGATGTCACTGCATGGTCCGTTTTCCGTGAGCCGTAGGAAAACAGGGCTTTGTCGGGCTTGATACGGGCGCCTTGTCAGACTGCGGAAGCACGTACGGTATCCGATGGCGGTGCACCACACCGTGTCGAGCGGATGGCAACGTACCATCATCGTCCCCTTCTTGCACCTCTCCATCGAGACTCGATCGAAACGGACTGATGCGAATCCTGCGTGTCCTGGACCCCTTTCGATGCAGTTTTTCGATGTGGATCTGGCGTGGATCCTGAACGTCCTGGGATACGAGCCCATTTTTGGGGTAGTGCATCAGGCTGAGTCTTGTCAGTGGCGCGTCAGTGCAAGTTGCGACCAATTTTCAGTGTCTTGACGGACAACCAGTCCCCAATCTGCTTCGCCATTCTTGATCCGCCCGCCTCTCTCCGTGCCGAGCCGCTGCAGACCGCCGAGCTGGTTGCGACTGTCAACCGTCCAGATCCGGTGACATCGGCCCCAACGACGGGCCCGCGTCCACCGGCCACCGTCGCCTCTGCTGGGGGCTAAGCGGCGCGTCGCGCCCCCGCTTTTGGGCCGCTCCCGCCGCGTTTGCTCTGCCGCCACGGGGGGCCCGGCCACCTGTGTGGCACCCTCCCCGGTTCCCCCACTGCAGCCGCCTGTGCCGACCTTTGGGCGCCTGGACGCCCCATCTCCCAGGGAGCGGGCACCGAGGCGCCTGTAGGGGGGCATGTCGCCCGAGGTCGTACAAGCACCCCGCGCTTGCAGGCGGGCCCCCCATCCCTCGCTGTTTTTCGCCCGCTGCCCGCGGTCGGATGGCAAGCTATCAATGCCTCTCCTCCGCTGCGTCACGGACGACGCCCGTGCTGCTGGAGTTTGCTGGCACTTGCGTGCCTCTCGCGGGGCTCTCTGGTCTGCTTTTGATCGTTATGCACACTGGACCATCGGCGCACGTTTCTTAGTGCGCCGCTTTTGGCTCATTCGTTGCTACCCTGCTGCTGGGAGCGTGGTCTGGCTGGAGAGTAGCTACGAAAGCCAGAGGTGTGCAAAAACTACAGCATGGTTTGCTTGGAGCTCTATCGCACACACACACCAACACAGTGAACACCACACTCCAGAAAACACTCGACCACAGGGCGCCGAAGCGCCCGAGCTACAACAACGAACACCAGCAATCGAGGCGCTGGTAACACAAAGCACATGACAAGCACCCACCGCCAAGCACACACACAATCTACGGGTACAACTCAGCCAACAACGAACCGATCCACTTGGGGCACACTAGAGGTACAACAAACGCCAACAGTAGGCGTACAACAAACGCACACAGCATAGGTGCAGCAAACGCACGCGGTAAGGGTGCAACAACCGCACAGGTACACAACGCCAAAGGGACCTTGACGGTGGTGGGGAGACCATAGGGCCCGGGTGATGGTCGCCTACTCGGACGAGGAAGCGTCCCCAATCCAAGGCAGTGAGCGGGACGGCGACGAGCCGTCGACCAGCCGCAGCCCGTCGTGGGCCTCATCGTCCTTCGGCAACTGGCCGTGCAGGAAGCGCACCTCCTGCACCCACATCGAATAGTGACCGTCCCCACCAACCGTGGTCACCGTGCGCTCGCCCGCGAGGCGCTCAATCATGTTGCGCACCTTCATAGTCACAAACGCAAAGTGACCAAGCGTCAGCTCAAGTACCTGCGGGTCTCCAGCCACGGATGGCTCCTTGACTCGTCCAAACGCACCAATCGCGATGCAAAGTTTGGTCGCCGCGGAGACGCACGCCTTCTTGCCCAAGACCGCCGAGAAGTAACGATGCTCGTGGCGCAGCTGCTTGGCAATCTCCATCGTGACGACCTGGTTGACGGGCATCAAGGCCGTCGCAAAGGCCGCCCAGATGAGCTCGCCGTACCACTTGTGCATGTGGGACTTCACGCGCAGCACCGGCACGGACGCGCGCATGCGCACGTACACCGACGGGTCCTTGCGAGACGGCAAGTGCACCATCGAGCGCAGGAACACCTCCGCGCCCTCGGCCCCCGACTTGATGGCCGTGGAGGTTGCGCGCACGGCCTTGTCCCAGTACACGTTGGTGTCCGGGTACACCTCAGAGGTGACGTTGGTGTACAGCCAGTCCTCGTCCAGGTCCTCCCGCAGGAACTTACGAATCATGTCGATCGTCTTCTCGGGTGCCTCGTCGACGGAGGCGTTCGTTGTGCCCGAGACAACGAAGCGCACCTTGTAGAACCCGTCCTTGAGCTCCTTGGAAAGCTTCTCACCCATGGCCGCGACATGCATGAGCGTCTGCTGCGTCAGGTTGATGGCGGCGTCCATCTTCTCGTCGACTAGCATGCAGCTCTCGCTCAGCACATCGAGGCGGGTCTCCACGTCGTTGATGTGGGTAAGGATGGTCTCAAGCACGGCATTGACGTCCTTCTGGATGACCGTGGCGCCGTCCTTGGCGGTGGCGCGGGACACGGGCACCAACGCCGCCGGCACGTCGTCGGCCTCCGTCGCTTGGGGCGAGGCCGTTGCCACCGCCGCCCCCGAGCCATCCTTGTCGGCCGAGCTCGAGCGCGAGCGCGCGAGGCTGCGCTTACGGCCTTGGCGAATCCGTTCCATCAGCACGTTGGTAGGCTCGACGACCGCCATGACGGCGCTTGTGGGGCTCGGCGGGGGGGCGACCAGGCCGCCGTCGTCGTCCGATGACTGGGTCGCCATCTGGCGAATATCCAGAGCCGTCGGGCTGCTCACGGAAGCAATCCCCTTGGCCACGATCTGCCGGAACAGGGGCGTCGGTCGCACCACCTGGTCGCCGACGGCCCAAACGCCGCCCTTGGCTGATGCCGCCAGGCTCGGTCGGCGGCGCGCGGCCGGGCCCGCGCCAGAACAGGCCGCCCCGCGACTCGCCGCCCACGTAGCGGCGCGCTCCTTGCGGAACTCGAGCGTCGCAAACGGCTTGCCGCCTGGGTTTGGAGCAATCACTGCCAGGCGGCGAGCCGCCCGCGGCGCTGCAGCGCCCGGCTCGGCGGCCATCACCACCTTGGCGGCCTTGGCTGGCCCCTTCCCCTTCTCCGTCGTTGTAGCACGGCGAGTGACAGGTGGGCGGAGCCCCGCCACGACGGGTGGCGTCACCATAGACACCGAAGCGGGCGGGCCCGAGCGGCGAGGCTGGGTGGCAGACTGCGACCCGGCCGCCCGGGACGGCGCACCGGCAGTAGCCCCGCGCGCGGCAGCGGCGTTCAGGTTGCCGGACGCCACGCGCATCTCGTCCTTAAGGACGCGCTCGGCACCCACAGCCTTAGAGCGGCCGTTGAAGGGCGCTATCGCCACTGCGGCCGCCGAAACGACCGACAACTCAAACGCCGGCGACACGGAGGGCGACGGGACCGGGTACGGCGCAATGAACGGCGCCTCGGTAACCACCGCCAACGGCGCCGTGGACGGCTGCACGGATGGCGCAACGGGCGCCTCCAGGGACGGCACCTCTGGCAGCCCTGCCAACGTCACCACAGACGGCACGGTGGGGGGCGCCATCGACGGCACCACCGGCAGCTCCACCAGCGTCTCCGTCGACGACACAGCGAGGGGCGCCGACGAGGGCACCACGGGCAGCCCGACCAACTGCGCGGCCGGCGAAACAGCCGGCAGCGCCGCCAACGGCACGTCGGCCGTCGCCTGCGGCACGGGCGCAGGCATAGTGGCGGCGATGGCAGCTGCCGCCGCCAGAGAGTGCCGCGTAGGCGGCCCGGACCGGGTCGCCGGGGTGTTGATCGACGGGTAGGCCGGGCGCGGGTTGCGGTTCTTGGAACGGGCCATGGTTGGAAGGCACGACAGCGATCGGGGGACAGTGGGGCTCGCCCGCAGGCGAGCGCCTGGGGACAGACGTTCGTCGGGCAGTGGGGTGGAGGGGAGCAGGCGGATAGAGAAGGATTGAGGACGGCGACACAGGTGCCAGCCAGGAGCAGGCACAGTTAGAATCTCAACAGGTCCCTCTTTATAGGGGAAAGGCCAGCTCCGTCACCAGCTGTCCAGCTCATCCCAACCCCCCGCAGTGCCAGGGCAAGTGTTCGCTGCTGAAGCTCTAGCTAGACGACAACCCCGGCACGCAGGCAACAGACACCAGCAAGTGGGCGGCCACCGAGCCAGCCGAAAAGAGCACGGCGCGGGGAACGCTCAAACCGCACGGCCAGCAGTCGAGCTTCTCCCTGGTGCCTAACCCACAGCAACGTACCTCCCGCGCTCACGTATCACGTATCCGGACGACACTCAACAATAAGCTCCAGAGGACAGCGCCAGGTGCTAACAAAAGAAGACAACGGCCCTGGGGTCGGTCTGGAACCTCCCCATGATGCAATGCGTCGGGCGGGGTTGCAGTGCGCACCTCGTGGAGGGTCTCCCCGCAACGGGGGACGGGGTGCATGCAGTGCCGGGGGGGGGGGGGGGGGGGGGGGGGGCGGCAGGCAACGCGGGCGTGTCGACGACAAGGCGGTAGCCAAGCCACCAGCACACGGCTGGAAGCAACGGCGGCCGGGGAGACACCGCCGCGCCGAAGACGGAGCCTTCGTCGACTTGGCCACGGGGCCGCGGCCAAGAATGCACCGCTGGCAGGTGACTCGGGAATCTATCGTGGTCGATCAGAAAAGTGTCGTCGATCGTCAAAGATGATCGTCGAATAGGATATGAGAATTGTTGTTATTTCATATAAGACCTGTATCTCCTCGATTTTCAAATCCGAGAATCCCAAGTCCAGGATCAGAACAAATCCACCAATCAGAACCACCCGTGCTGTGACCTGCAGCGCGGAAAGCAAACCGCCCGACGGCCGGCGCCTTTCACGGCAGCTCACCACCGGTCAGTCACACCTCGTGCCGTTGAACACCAGATCAGTTCGGTTTTGCCGCGCTTCCAGGAGCACGTGCGACCTCAAGCACAAGCGCGCTGAGTCCCTGCACGTAACGGCTCGCGTGTCCAGTCCGAGACCAGCCCCTTGCCGATTTCGGAAAGGCGACAATCTGCGTCGCGTCAGCCCGCCCTCTCAGGTGGCACGTCCCTCCACGCACGCCACTGTCAAGCTTCACGGATGCTCTACGTTCGGCCACCTGGACGCGGGTCCAGAAAGGCTCCCACCTCTGGCGACTGCTCGTGAGGACAGAACGATGACCCTTGCCTTGAAACACGTAGAAGCCGTCCGCTCGCAAGCAGCTGGCAGTGCGCAGTACCCCCCTTCATGGTTCCGTCGCTCCTTCCTGCTTGTTCTCGAATCCAGGCAGCACGCACTGGGCCTTCGGCTTGGTCGCCATCACAGCATTGTTCTTTTCAAAAGATTCGTGGCAGAGCGCAAAGGCTTGGAGCGGTGTTTTCAGGGTTGCTCCTTAAAGTCGCGACACCGGTGGTGCTGGCATGTTCTGGTGTTACAGAACAGCAACCTCCTGCGCACTACGAGCCAGTGCATGGTGCTTAACACATAACTGGTGATTAGTTCTCCTCCTTCTTCCTCACTGTCCTCGTCGGCCGCGGTTTACCCGTGCCCCGTGTGTCAAGTAACCCTCGCGTCGCTTGGGAGTCTGCGGTCTCATATGGTGCGGCGGCACCCTCGCTCGCCTCGGAACTTCACCTCCCGAGCCTCTCCATCTCATCCAATTCTACAAGCCGTGTGCACCCAAGGACCAGCGGCGAGCGCGTCAGGCGAGGGACTTTCTCTTCTGAGTCCGGTGGCATCACCTAGACTGCCCTCATCGCCTACCGCCTCCTCACCGGGTCTGACGCCACGATCTCTGGTGGAACCTTCAGGCGGCGGCCCGTCTGCCACCATCACGGGTCTTGAAACAACGCCGGCAGCCCAACCTCTGGCCCAAGCACGCACACACGGAACCCCGATCACCAATGCCCTTCCTCCACGGGCACCCAGGCGGTCTCGATTGCCGCGTCGCCCCGTACGGGGATTGGCGGACGCAACGGCCGTAGCGGACCCAAAGCTACGCCTCCTGTTCCAAGCATCCGCGGAGGAGGTGTCTCGCGAGCCTGGACGCCACGTCGACTCCCCCGCTGTACCATCAAGCGCCAAGAGGCGGCGCGCAGCGGCCCGACGGTCAACGTCGTGGACTCGATTTGGTGCCGTGTGCACCACTGCCCGCGCTTCTTTTGAACGCCTTGGAGACTGGACACGGAGCCAGCCGGCTGCGAGTTCTCGTCCTGGGGCAAGGCCTTTCCTGTTCGCAGGACGTAGACTAAGGGCTCTGCGGGAGTTTGTCGCCGAGTGCGGTGGGTCAGGACTGTCGACTGCAGACCAGACCCGACTGTACAAGTTACTGGTGCTCGGCTCTTGGCAGGCAAGGGAGGGGACCACCCCTGAGATCCTGGCGAGAGGACCTGCTGTGTCTGCTGACGGTCCGTCCTTGAGTGCTGTACGCGACGGTGCGATCAACGGCAGCACTAGTGACGACGGCGGGGGCGGCTCACCGGCCTTGGCAGCAGGCGAGTCTAGTGCCTGCGGCAGATGCGCGGCAAGTGACCAGGATCACACGGTGAACCAATTACCGGGTGACTGTCTTGACGATGTATTTACGTCGGCAACTGCATTTCGAAATGCAATCCGAGATGATCTCGATCGGTCAATTATTGAAGCTGGGTGGCGCAAGGTCATTTTGGTCGAGGGCGGTCGATCGTACACTGCATTCTTTCGGTGCGCGTTGTCTGTCGCCTTGGCTGCACTCGCCGCTGCCAAGCGCAAGCAGCTGCGTCGCCCCGCCGAGGGCGTCGGCGGACGGCGTGAGCACCCGATCGACGGGGAGGCCTTCGCGCTGCACCAGGAGGAGATTGACAAAGTTACTGGGGAGCCCGCCTTCGTCCTCGGAGTCCATTTGTACAGCGACTGCACTTTGCTGTCGCGCTCGGGTGGTACGTTGCTGGAGCCCTGTTTCCCTTCTTCATTCGCCCCAAACGGCGTACCTGGGTAGTGTGTGGACTGCAGCTTGACGATGTACCCTTCGACGTCACTGAGAAACGGTCGCTCGAGCATCAATTTCCTGACCTCCGTTGTCCCTTGTCTCTCGCCCAGTGGCCGGGTGCGCCTTCTGTTTTTACGTGCTCTTTCTCCCGGTGTTATCGCCTGTACAGCTCATTACCTGTACCCGGTTCGGATGCGCGTCGTGAACGACGTGTCGGGTTCCGTGGAGTGGCATACAATTGCATTCGTGCCGTTCATCCGCACCGAGCAGGAGGCCAATGCGAAGGTGAAGGGGCGTGCACGGCGGTGCGGCGTGCTCCAGCGCACGCTGTACCTCGCGCTTCGCGAGGCAATCGGTGCCAGCCACATTGGTGTCGAGCTGGACGAGCCGATCCACGGCGTCAAGCGGGCGTTCTTCCGCGTGCTATTGTATTGCTGTGATCAGATGGAGGAGAGGTCTGTGCTTTGCCTCAAGTCAGGTATGTGTGACTTTCCCTGCTCTAACTGCATGGTCTCCAAGGAGGCGCTGGGCAAGCCTGAGGCTCTCAAGGCGCCCGATCGCCGGGCTATCATCACGCTGCAGCGGCAGATCGAGCTCTCTGTGGGGACCAGCGGAAACCGGAAGGTCGACCGCTCTCGACGCGCGGCCTTTAAGGCAATGGACAGCTACCACGCGTTCATTCCCGCGCTTGCCTGCATGGCTGGCCTGGCAACGCCGCCCAACCATATGTACAAGATGGTTGCGTTTGACGCTCTCCACGTACGTTCTTTTGTCTTGCCGTTCGAAGTGGGACCAGAGCGCGGGCGCGAACCCGGGCCTGTATTGCAGAGATGCACGGGTGGCAGCGGGGCCAACCCAAGACGGTCAGTGCGTCGCACGACGGACTGCCGGCACTGACCAGCGAGATCTGTTCCGCCTTTCTTTCTCTTCGCATCACTCGGCGTGCCTCTCTCTATTTGTACCCCGCACTCCCAAGGTCTTGGACCTGGGGGTGACACGCATGCTCTGCCACCGGCTTTTCTTGCGGTTCCCTCAACTCTGCAGGACGAAGGGCTGCCAGGCGCGGCACGGCCCAGTGCCTGCAGCCTTTCGGGCATCCAACTTGCGCGTGCACAACCTTGACCGTCGCTGCATGGCCTCCAAGTTTCCGCCTGGGTACGTGTAGCCCGCCGTGTGCCATCTTCGTGGAGGGATCTGCGAGTCACGTGCCTGTATTCGCATAGGGCAGAGTGGGATATCAGCGTTTTCTGTCGTTGATGGTCTTCTGACCCTCCCCCCCACTTCATGCGTGGCCTGTATCCCAAGTACTTTTGTCCTCTGCTGTGCTATGTTCCCATTTCTGGACCGCCCCTCGAGCAGCTACTTCATCTCACCAAAAGACAAGCAAGCAACATTCACCGGCGAGCAGCAGAGGGCGGGCGTGTGGTTCCTGGCCTTCTTCGTGGCGGGCCTCTTCGGTCTGGGCGCGAAAGCTTCCTCGCCCCCGAAGAAGCGAAAGCAATCCCATTCCCTGACAGACGCCGTGCCCCCGCCGCCCCCTGCCGGAGTCGCGCCGTTGTCGCCGTCGGGTCCAAGCGTGCCTCTCTCGTCACAGGCGGAGGAGGAGAACCTGCTGAGCGCTCTCCTGCTGGAGGCGCTCGGCAACAAGTCGGGCGACGAGGTGGCTGGCAACGGGCCTGTGGGGGGGGGCAGCGACGATGAGGACGAGGCGGCCGTGTCCATGAAGGTGCCGGACTTTGACTGGGAGGAGTACGAGGCCGTGTGGGGCGCCACGCCGCTGCACCTGGCGATCACCTCGCTCTTCGCCGAGTACGCTCTGGTCGTCGGCCGCATCACCGGCCACCTACACTACAAGTGCGGGCAGCCGATGACGGAGGAGACCGCGGAGGAGCTTGGGGCAATGTGCAGCAACTTCGTTCTTCACTACGTCAACCCCATCCTCGGCGTCATCACCTCCACTAAGATCCACAAGCTTCTCTGCCACATCATCGCCGCCATCAAGCTGCACGGCTCCCTCTCGAACGGCAACACCGGCCGCAATGAGAGCTTGCATGTGCACGAGAAGCAGCGTTACTGCCGCACCAACGGTGACCCCGACGCTCTCGGCTACCAGCTGTTGCGGGCTGGCCAGGGAACGCTGGAGATGCGCGCCAAGCACGCTAAGGAGGAGGAGCAGGAGTGGCTGGACGAGGAGGGGGGGCAGTGGGAGGCTGACGAGGACTCGGGGGAGGAGGGCGAGCAGGTCGAGGCTGGGGTGAGCAGTGTGAGTTCCGTGCGGGCCTATGCGAAGCGGCCGACGCGCGTGTTGCAGCAGTCGGTGTCGCAACTGTCGGCTCAACCTGGGTTGGCGTCGGTGGCTACGACCCTGAAGGCGGCACCTGGTGCGGCCGTGCGCCTGACAGGCAGCCTGCCCATCCGCGCACGATTCGAGTGCTGCTCTGTGACCGCCAAGCAGAGCGTGCGGGCAACGCCGTTGTTCCGCGGCTCGCCGTGGTTCGACCACATCATTTTTTCTGAGCCGCAGAACCCCGACCGCCTACTTTATGGACTGGCGCGTGCTGTTGTGCACTCCGTGGGGAGCAGTGAGCAGCGTGTGGTCATCGTTTCCGTGCTGGTACCATGCGAGAGTGATCCTGGGTGCCCGCTGGTGGAGAGGGGGTGCACACGTCTTTGCTGGGACATGGACCCTGCAGACGAGTGGCCAGCTCTGCGGGCGGTTCCTTTTGCATGTGTTCGTCGCTTGGTGCACGTGGTGCCTGACATGGACTGGGTCGCGCTGCACCATGGTGTGGAGGCGAGTCCGCCGCCATTTGAGAGGTCAGCCGAGGACCGCCGCGACGCCCACTTCTTTGTCAATGCCTTTTATCCTTGGTTGTAAACGTGCTCAACGTCATTCTTGTACTATCATACATATGTTTCGTTTGTACGTCAGAGCAGAGCCCAACGCTGCCACAGGCTTTAGTGCTTGCTGCATCGTCAGCGATAGAGTGCACCCCACGTGCTCGGCTGAAGGATCCGGCAAGAGCGGCTAGGTGACCGACCCCTCGCGCTTCCCAGAACCCTCGTCTCTCGCTACAGCAGTGCTGGACACCACTTCCTATGGTGTCACTCCGACGCACCTCTCTCCCCAACTGCCACCCCCGCCCCCCAGCACTCCCCATCAGCGCCCGCACGAGCAGCTGCACCGCCACCTTGCGCCTCGCCGCCGTCCAGAGGTCCGCCTGCAGAGTCAAAATGCCTCCCATCTGCGCCACCAGTGGGCTGGTCCGTAAACCAGTGCGCGCGGCGCCCGTGGGACGGTGGGCGGGACGGCGGCGGCGGCGCCCGTGGGCTGGTGGGTGGGACGGTAGCGCGGCCCCGGTGTGTAGATGGGTCGGGCGGTGGGGGCGGCGCCCGTGTGTCGGTGGGTGGGACAGTGAGCGCGGCGCCCGTGGGCCGGTGGGTGGCACAGTGGGAACGGCACCCGTGTGTCGGTGGGGGAGACAGTTGGAGCGGCGCCCGTGGGCCGGTGGGTGCGCTGGTGGCAGAGCGCAGCGCTAGGCGCGCGGCACCGGCGCGGCCCGTAACCCCCCCCTTCGGCGGCTCTGCGCCGCACACCAGGTTGCGCAGTACATCGCACAGCGCGGTAGCCACGGCCGAGCCAGTGGGCCGGAGCGGGGGTGGCGGCGGCAGCGTCGACAGCTGCGGTTGGAACGCTGCGCGCCCCACGCGCCCCTGAGACTCGCCGCTTTGCGCCCTCAGCGTGCAGCTCGCGGCTTCAAATTTTTCTTTCCTGAGTCTATTTATTGTTTGTTTCGCCAATCCGAATTGGGGACATCCAGACTCGCTCCCCAGATCCGCATCCTGCACCGCATGGAGTCCCGATCGAGACCTGCATTTGATGCGGCAAGAATGCGGGTCACCGAAGCATTGAAATGGCCATCTCGATGGGAAACTGCCGGAAGCGGACGATGGAGCTCGCACATATGGCAAGTCGCCAAAGAAGGATCGGATCCGAGAAAAATTCACGGCAAGTCACAGCATCGTCGAAAAAGTGGGGCACATGCTATTTTTCTGTACTGGCGCCGGGACCCACAATTTTCACATTGCCTCCAAAGGCCTATAGAAACGAGATTCGCATTTTAGAGCGCGGCGCACCCCTGCACTCTCAGAGCACACCCAACAACGTTTCCCCCAAGTTCTGAAACCCGAAACAGAATATGCCACGTTTGCTCACGTGGAGCACGCTGAGCGGCCCCCCATTTTTCTCATCCGAAAGAGCCCTCCGCGGTCCTGGAGTTATCGAAAACAGGGGCTACATGGTCCAGAGATGGGTGCAAGAAGATGGGGGAAGCGT
>ENA-ORXR01004463-ORXR01004463.1-marine-metagenome-genome-assembly--contig:-NODE-4463-length-11671-cov-2.776436_pt1 | contig 11671 bp, 10 predicted proteins | sample MGYA00237866_ERZ511479 | MGnify/ENA metagenome assembly ERZ511479 | reverse complement strand
TCTCCTCTTTGAAACGAACTCTTTTTATTCTTTTTGTTACTCAACCGATAGGTACCTCCTTCACCTTTCTCAATGACACCACTCTTACTGATTTTTGATTTTTGCAAATAATAGATATCTCCAAAAATATACTTCATCGAACTATCACTATCTGAAGTTTTAAATCTTAAATAATATAAAAGTTGTTTCTCATTTTCAGAAGTCAATTTGATTTGATTCCAATCAATAGTTAAGTCTTCTTTAATTGGAATTGAAATACAAGTAGGTGAGTATTCACCATCTTTATTCTTTGGGCAAGAATTGACATATTTGAAATTTTTCAAATTGTCCTTTGATTTACGTAATGCCTTTCCGATTTTTAAAACAGTATCTAAACTCATAATTATAGCTATTTTAGTCCATAGACAAAGTTAATTATAAATGTTATTAGTTATCTTTACTAAAATTTTTAGAATGATTACTAATGAAAACATTGTAAATAAAGAGAAGAAAGATTCTTCTCTAGGAGAAAACTCCCAAGGAAAAGAATATTTTGAATACTCCTTTTTAAAGTTTACAAAACTAAGAGTAGGCGGGAAGAAACAATCTGAAATTCGTAAAACTGTAATTCAGACTTGGTGGCTTCATCTATTCACATTTCTTTTCGCCGTTATATTAATTATTTCAATAGGGAATAATGTCTTAAGAGAAATTGTTCTCCTTTTATTTAAATAAAAAATTATTAAAATCATTTTTACTTTTATGTTTTCATTTTTAATTGAACCATGCTGGAATTGAAATTAGACGAAGTTTCTTATGAAGCTTTATAATTGAACCAAATCATGGATTCTCAGGCAGCCTCTCCGGCTGCCTTTTTCCCAACCAAAACCAATGACCAAATGCCTCACTCCATATTGAATCTCACAGACCTAGTCTCATATTGCACTCTTTCCCCCATTCGTTGTGCTGCTTTTGCCGAAGCAGCAAGTGTCTGTTTAGAAAGCCAAGAACATCAATCAGGCACAAGGATATCAGTATCAGGCAATTATAATACTGGATTTTATTTAACATGGACTACTTTAGATGATAACACCAAATCATCTTATATACTTGAAGAAGCAGTTGAAGATGGTGCATATGGCTTAGCAATTTTAGTAATTCGACAATTAACTCCTTATAAAGTCATCAAACAATCCTTCCGGGGAACTGGGTTTGATTATTGGCTTGGAGAACACGATGATTTTCCCCCTTTCCAAGAAAAAGCCAGATTAGAAGTCTCTGGAATTTTAAAAGGAACTAAAAGTCAAGTGAATCAAAGACTTAAAGAAAAATTGATTCAAACCAGAAAAAGTGATAACTTTAACCTACCTGCATACGTTATCATCATAGAATTCAGCAATCCACAAATTAAAATCAAAAAACGATGAATAATAAAAACCAAAATTCCCTCCACGACCAAGCCATGCACTTAGCGAACCTTGCCATGAACGCTTCAAAAAATGACGATGCAAAACAAGCTAAACAATACTTCCAAGAAGCATATCTACTAGAACAACAAGTGGCTATGTCTTTGGTCAATGATTTTGAACAAGAGCCTAGTCGGTCCGTGTTATTTCGTAGTGCAGCCTACCTTGCTTTAAAGGCAGAACTTTATCGTGATGCAGAACGTATGGCTGCTTTCGGGCTTTGTGGTAATCCTCCATCTGAAATTGCAGATGAACTTCGAGATGTTTTTACTCAAAGTGTCGAACATCTAAAAATGGTAGCCTAAATTAAACTCCTTTTTTCACCCCAACAACCCCCATCCCCAAAGAACTATTCTTCTCCCCAAACCCACCAAAATACCCAACCTCCACCAGCTCCTTAGGCGCCACCAACTCAAAATCAAACAAATAACCCCGAACCGATATCTCCTTTATCGTAATCAACTTAGCCTTAGGCTTAGATAGCAACTTAAAAGAATACGGAAAATCAATATCCAGTGATCCTTCCGCAGCATTGGCCAATTGCGGAGACAACGCATAATGCTTGCGCATCAGGTTTTGAAGCAGCAGTTCCGCATAGCCTTCTTCCTCAGGTGAGGCATAATGTGCATGTTCACGATCCTCCATATTCCTACCAATGCAGATGGGGCTCAGTGTACGAAAGCGCATCTTATATTCAAATGCAGGCTTAGGAAGCATCTCGATGCCGCTTACCTCAAAGTCGACCTGAAAGCGACCACTCGACAATTCAAACTTTTGATTTTTGAATAAGCCCAGCACAAAGTGTTGTACGGCTTCATCTATGTGAAAGGAAAGTTCTATCGTTGTAGGTGATTTGGTCAACATGATAGTCGCATTTCGCTTGTCGATGTCAAACCACTTGGGGCGTAACGGACTGAAACAAAACAACTTGTACTGCTTACCACCAAAGTCATAACCGTGATCATGAAGTGCTTTGGTGAATACTTCATTGGCATTACCTAGTGTGCGGTAGATCCAAGAGGAGATCAGCCACTGATAATTAATCGGTAGTACTTGTCGGGGTTGATGTTGTAAAGTTAATAGGAGACGCATGTTTATTTTTTTCGTTATCACAAAGATAAAGGATAAGGTATGCTCATTCTCAGTAGCCCCCCAAAGTTTATTCTAATTTCTTTAAAACATCCTTTGCCGCCGCCCGCACAGCCTCTTTTAATTTTTGAGGATATACAATTTCTACATGTTTGGCATTGGCCATGATGAAGGGGATAAGACCATGGAATTTAGCATTAGCATCGGTCTGGAAATCAAAAACATTATGCGTGGCACTTGGAGATATATCTGCCAACGCTTTTGGGTAGTTTTCGATCAAGGCATTATATCCCCAACCATCCAATTTTAGCTGTACCAATATCTTATCGTTATCCGCAATCCGAAAAACGTCAGTATACTTATAGCGATGTTCTTTCTTGAATTGCCAGGGATCATCCGTTTGAATGACGCGATCGATTCGACTTAATTTGAAGTGTAGACTTTCTCCTTTGTCTACATCAAAGGCTTGTACGGTATCCAACTCCGGGTCAATGTGGAAGGGCTCCACCCGTCGGTCCTTTATACTATTACTATTGCTGCGATATTTTTCAATGATGACTTGCTTTTCATGGGCCTTTCCTGCTTCCAGCCGATCGATCCTTTCCAGTGCAGGTTGACGCAATGCGCGTAGGCCTAGTTTCTGAAAGTCATAGAGGCTATCTAACTTGTTGTTTAAGTAGATGCTATCTTTGTTGTCACCATATTGATTGATGATGCGTCGAATCTTTGCACGATCTTCTTCAGTGAGGGGGATAAGGTGTTTGAGTTCTTTGAGGCGATAATCAGGAATGATAGCCATGCGGTAAGGGGGCTTTTTTTCCTGCTCAAACCCGATGTTGGCATTGATGAGTTCTTTTACATCGCCATTAATGGCACCTACTTTTCCATCGTTATATTGATTGGCAATATCTTTTCTTGTGAACACAAAGGGATTGCGTACAAGCTTTATTAAAATTCTAATAACTCTTTCTCGGTGGTTCATGTCTATTTATATTCTTTGGGTTCGACTTTAGTTCAAAAACTAATGAGCGTTTTTTATTGTGTTTGAATAAAGCTAAGAAAAAATATTGTTATCTTGATAGAAATGAGTTAAAACAATTCTTTTATAATTAATATTTAGATATCATTCAATAACTTTCCCCTAATATCGAATTTGTAAATCCCCACCTGATCACCCACCCAACTACTCGAAAAAAAAATTACTATCTTAACGTGAGTTTAAATCTTTCAACGAGATACAAAACAAAAATGAGCAACCAAAAAATCTTCTACTGGTCACTAACCGTAGCCCTCGCCGGCTTCCTCTTCGGGTTCGACACCGTTGTCATTTCAGGAGCGGATCTTTCTTTACAAGAGTTGTGGGATAAAGGAAAAGTTTTTCATGGTTTTGTGATTATGGGATCGGCATTATGGGGCACAGTGATTGGCGCCATCTTCGGAGGCATTCCGACGGATCGGATTGGTCGGAAACAAACATTGATATGGATTGGCATTTTGTTTTTTGTTTCTGCGGTTGGGTCTTGTCTGGCCAATGATCCCTGGTTGTTTGCTTTCTTTCGTTTTCTTGGTGGATTAGGAGTAGGAGCTTCCACCATCGCAGCTCCGGCTTACATCTCTGAAATATCGCCGGCCAACAATCGAGGGAAACTAGTGGCCTTATATCAATTCAATATTGTCTTTGGAATTCTGATCGCCTTTGTATCTAACTATCTCCTTAGCGGAATGGGCGAAAATGCCTGGCGATGGATGGTTGGAATAGAAGCAGTTCCAGCTTTGATTTATATGCTTATGGTATTTGGTGTGCCACGAAGTCCTCGTTGGTTGCTGGTCAACGGTAGAGATAAAAACGAAGCGGTTGCTACCTTAAAGTTGATCAACCCTGAAGCGAATGTTGATGCAGCGATCGAAAATATATTGAAGGATAGTCAACAACATTCTAAAGGGGAAACGATTTTCATTCAAAAATATCGCTTCCCGTTAATGTTGGCTTTTTTGATTGCTTTGTTTAATCAGTTTTCGGGTATCAATGCCCTGTTGTATTATGCTCCCCGGATTTTTGAACTGGCAGGACTTGCGGAAAGTACCGCCCTTCTGAGTAGCGTAGGAATTGGAATCACCAACCTCGTTTTTACCTTACTCGGTCTATCTTTGATTGATAAACTGGGACGAAAACAATTGATGTATTTAGGCTCCATTGGATACATCATCTCCTTGTCAATGGTGACCCTGGCTTTCTCACTAGAGTGGGGTGGTTTGCTCATACCGATTTTCTTTTTCCTGTTTATTGCCTCGCATGCCATCGGACAAGGTGCCGTCATCTGGGTCTTCATTGCTGAAATATTTCCCAATCATTTACGAGCGAATGGACAGGCTTTTGGATCTAGTACACATTGGGTGCTGGCGGCCATTATTCCGTCTACGATCCCCTGGTTGTTTGGAGCCATAGGCCCGGCGCCTGTCTTTGGCCTCTTTGCTTTTATGATGGTCTTACAATTGATTTTTGTTTGGAAAATGATGCCGGAAACAAAGGGTATTGCTTTGGAGGACTTGCAGGAGCATTTGACGGAGTATTAAGTTGATTTACTTTTATTGACAATTCTCCAGGCTAGAAAAACTTTGACTAAAACGACCATCTCCATCATGTTGTAAACTAAACGCACACTTTTCCTCGTTGGTGACACATTCTAATGGTATTGTACTCCTAATACAAACGCCTCCATCAAAAGTGGCACTTTCACCTGCTACATTCCTCGCCGTTATAGTATAAGTAAAAACATCATCTGAAATAGAGTCATTTATTTTACCATCCCATGCTGAGCTAGCATCATTTGGCAAAAAATTAAGTTTTTCAAATACAATCTCATTGTCAGAAGATTTGACTACTAAAGATTCTATTATTTCTATTCCCGCATTTCCGTACGGAAACCAACTGTCATTGACTCCATCTCCGCTGGGCGTAAAGGCATTTGGTAAATAGATTCGGGCACCACCAACACAGGCTACCAAAGGTGGAATTTGACAACATGAAATTTCATAGATAGAAGGTGTCTCGCCATTATTGCCATTACCATTGCCATCATCATCGTCTTTACAATTAGAAATAATCAGTAGGCAAGAACAAGCTAATAATGCGAAAAGTATATTTTTAATTTTCATGATCTTTGTATTTAGTTGATGGTGATATCGATGTATCGAAATTCAGGATAAGTAGTTGCGCGTAGCTCATAGTTGCCAGGAGGAATGTTAGAGAAGTCGAGTTCAACATCTCTCACTCCACTTCCGGTCCAGCCTTCTTTAATAGGATATAAAACTTCGCCATCGTCTATGATGTCATAGTGAATGTATTGAAACCTCGATACCTGCATTTCAATGATGGCCAGGTCATCAATAGGATTAGGGGTGATTCCCAAGATATGGCTGTCGTCAAATGTTTCGGGACATTCTTTTAATGTAATACAAATATCTTCTGTCGATACGCAGCCGTCTAGCCAGTTGATGGTCACGTCATAACAAATACTTGCAAGTGGGGTGACGGAAACTTCCAAACAATTAGGATTCTGGCAAGTTAAATAATCCATTGGCGACCAGGTCACATCAACTATTTCATCGGTTGGGCATGAGGTGAATATTTCCAGCGTAGTAGATTGCCCCAACTCCATGCTAAGGTCGTCATCAATAGCAATTTCACAAGTAGTAACTGAATTGTTGGGAAGGCTTGCTGCTTTCCAGCTCATCCAAAAGGCGGAGGCTAGCAAGAAGAATGGTAGTGCGTGTTTTAATTTCATCATAAGCTTTTTTGTTAATTGAAGTTCTGGAGGATGAATATAAGGATATTTTGTAATTATTTGCCTTAGTGGCCAGAATGTGTCGATCTGGAAAGTAAAGATGTCGCACCTACGGCGCTTACCAGCGGTTTGTGTGAGTCGTGTTACAAAGATGTCGCACCTACGGCGCTTGCCAGCGGTTTGCGGCAGTCGTGTTAGTGTCTTTGTGACTTCGTGGCTAAGTTGGTGCGTATCCTCCAAAAAGCAAAGATATCAAACCTACAGAACCTACCAACGATTTACGCAAGTACTACAACAATATTGCCTCTACAAAGCTTCTATCCATTATCAGAACTCTCCAGTTAAATAAAAAAGCTCCATAGGAGCAACATCTCCCTAGCAAACGAATCCATAAAGGTTAAACATTTCCTAATACCCACTCTTTTCCGTTAAGGAAAAACTAAACCTTATCGACTTACAAAACCATTTTCTAGTTTTATGCTGCCCCTCATACCAATTTGAATATCATTATCGAGTTGCTAAACATAGACGATACCAAAATAGCAAAAAAGTAATTTTCCCGTAACATATCAACTAAGATGCAGCTACTTTAGCGATCTTAAGATTACGGCTGATGCAGGTTGCATTGGCCGTTTTTTTATTAGGTTTGAACCGGGAGGTCCTTGATTTAGAAATAGCTTTTTCCCAAATCAAGTCCAGAGCAGGCGCTATCCGTTGGTAAAAAATAAAAAGGTTTCGTCCGTTCTGCTTCCCGTAATAAGTCCGGGATGAATAGTGATTTGTCTGGTAATTAGGAGGAAATGAGCAAGTATTAATTTGAACATCTATTTATTTACCTAAGCTTTTATTAAATTTGAGGTACTGTTTAGATAAAAGGCGGGAACGCCCTTAAAAGATAGGGGTGTGCTAAACTTAATGAAAGCCTAACAAACAAATGCTAAAACACTTCTTAATCATACTTCTTTTACTCTTATGTAGCACCGAGTCGCTTCATGCTCAATATTGTGGTCGGGTGGAATACACTGCTTCAGATGGTTTGTCAAAACCTGATATCGGACATAAATCGACTCTTTTTGATTCCAAAGGATTTCTTTGGGTCGGCTCCAGAGGTGGGGGACTCAACTGTTTTGACGGCAGTCAGTGGATCAACTATTCAGAGGCAGATGGATTAGGCTCTTCCTGGAGTAAGCCAATATTTGAAGATCATGAAGGCGGTATTTGGTTTACACACGCTTACGAAAAAGGCGTTAGTCGGTACATCAATGGAAGCTTTCAACATTTTCCCATGCAATCCTCGGTCGTGACCGAACTCAAAGAAGGTCAGCACTGGTTTCCTTATTTGACAAGATGGCCTACTTTGATTTATTGCAAAAAAACTTCGGGACTTTATACCTTTTATGTTGACAGCAGTGGTCAATTAATTCAATACGAGTTTGATTTTAAGAATCAAAAATTTAATCTCGAGGGTAAGCCTTTCATGGATCGGGAATTGTTTGGGCAATATGCCAAATATCAGGAAATACCTTCAAGGCCAGTTTATTTGGATTGGGCTAATGAGCTTTGTTTCCATACAAGGATTGATGATGAAACACATTTGGTCTACTCCGACGGTCGGGTAAAGGTGTATCCAAGTGTCCATTTTGGTGGCAAAAGTATTTGTGTTCCTGATAATGCGGGTAGCTTTCAGTTGTATAAAAGAGACACGGTCTTTACCTCTTCAAAAAAATATGATCCGACAAAAGATTTGACTCGATTGCTTCGATATGATGGTCAGTCGTGGCAGGAACTGCCAACACCGGATTTACCTCGGTTTGGTTCAACATACAAATCACCCAAGCTAAGTTTTAAACAGTTTTATACGCAAATAGATGCCACTGGAAAAACACTACTGTTTACTATTTGGAAAGTGATGGAAAAAGGATTCGAATCCAGTTATTTACTGGTTGAATATGATTCAAAAAATGAGAAGCCCGCAAGGACAATACTTCTCAATGAAGAATATACGCTAGGTAATATAGTGAAAGATAAGTGCGGAGCCTATTGGTATAGCAATGGTAATGGAGTGGTTCGTTTACTTCCCGATCAATTGTATATTCCGGTAGGGTTTCAGGAGCTTCCACCTGATGTATGGGGAGTGACCCAATCGGGGAGTGGCGAAATATGGATTTCGTCTTATGCACTTCCCGGCCTGCATTTTTTCGATGGTTTTTTTCTGCATCGACCCACCGACAAAAAATTGAAAGGTAAATCATACATTCGATTCAATAACGGTGCTAGTAGTGATACTGAAGGCAATGTTTATTTTACATCAGCCGCTTACAAAAAAGGTATTCTCAAAATAAAACCAGATCAATCCTCTGAATTATTGTGCGAAGGCCAACAAGGTTTTTTTCTGTCCAAAGATCGACAAGACAACCTATTATATGGTACTTATAGGAATGGTCTTTGGATTTTACCAAAAGATAAAGTTGGAAAAGATACCGCCGATTGGATTAAAATTAATGCAAACAAAGGCTTGAAGTTACTCAACGTGCTGACCGTGCTGGAAGACCAGTATGGCCACTATTGGATGGGGCGTGGAAGTCAGGGGGTTGCGACATATATTCCCGAAAGGGATACAGTTATTAATTGGATAAAAGAGGAAGATAAAACCAACTATGGTGTGCAAAGTCTCGAAGAAGATGCAAAAGGAAACCTATGGTTGGGGACCGACAGAGGCTTGGGCTTTTTTGAAAATAAAAAAGAGATTGGTTCTAACCTTGATTTGAAAAATCAATTGCAATTAGTAGCATTAGATTATACGGGTAGCTCTATGATTGAAGTTTGTAAGTTGTACGATGCAGCCACTCTGATTGTTGGTAATAGTATAGGTTATTTCTTACTGGATCTGGATGCCTGGTATTCGAGTCCACGAAAGCTTATTGTTTATAGTCTGACCAAAAAGGAAGGTCATCAAATAGGGGGCGTTCAACAAAACGGCGTGTGGATTGACAAGGATAAAAATATCTGGTTGACTTGTGATAAAGGCCTTGCGAGATATACGCCCAAACTCATACGGAAAGATACCCTCATCCCAATGCTGACAATCGATAGTATTGACTTGATGAATGGCGAAAAAATCATGATTCGGGAGGGGGATGATATAAGCCTAAAGCCAATGCAGAAAACGTTTAGGGTTTATTTCAGTTATGACCGCAATCCACTGCTTTTTGATAATATAAAGTATCGGTACCGATTGTCAAAAGACCTGAATTGGTCTGCTTTACAGAAACAAAATTTTATAGACTTTGCTAATTATTCTCCAGGTGATTATAACCTTGAAATTATAGCTGAAAAAAATGGCCTGCAATCCCAAAATAAAACACTAAATTTACATTTAAAACATTTTTGGTGGCAAAACCCCTGGTTCTGGCTCATGGGGATTGCATTGGGTTTATTAGTTATTTGGTATTTAAGATCCGTTGAACGAAAAGTATATCACAAGAATTTGGAGCTGGAAAAGAATAAAGTACTAATGGCCAATGTGACCAAGGAAAAAGAAAAGTTGCAGGTGCAGACCATCGTCAATCAACTCAATCCACATTTTATCAATAATGCATTAACCTGGTTGCAAATACGATTGGATGACAAGGGTGATTTGGAAGGTGTTGGCGTCGTTGGAAAACTCTCTGAAAATATCGGAATGGTTTTTAAAAATAGTCGGGCTAAAAAAGCATTTCATTCAATCAATGACGAATTAAAAATAACCGAAAACTATTTATACATTCAAAAAAAGCGTTTCAAAAAAATGCTAAATTATGAAATGCCTGATGCTGCAGCGGTAAGCGCATTGGAGGGGTATGACATACCTTTGTTGATGATTCAGATTCATGTGGAAAATGCGGTAGAGCACGGCATTCGAAATAACCCAAAAGGCGGTACACTCAAGGTTGCCTGCAAGGAAGTAAATGGTTTTGCGATTATCTCCATTGAAGACGATGGAGTAGGGCGGAAGGTCGCTCGATCTATCGGCGCACATGGAAGTCAGAGTGGAACCAAGATGTTGAAAGAACTACAAGAAGTTTACAATAATCAAAATACACAAAAATTAACTCAGGTCTATGAAGATGCTATATTTACCGATGAGCTTGGTCGGTTTCATGGAACACGAGTTATCATTTCAATTCCCAAACAGTATAATTTAGAATTATGATAACGAAGCCTTTACGATGTGTCGTTCTGGAGGATGACGATTCAATAAGAGAATGGGTGGTAAACCATCTAAAATCTTTTTCCGAACTAGAAATAGTAGGCGAAGCAGCCACTGAAAATGATGCCTTTCATTTGATTGCCCATACCAAACCCGATGCGGCATTTATGGATATCGATTTGATTGGCGGTAATGCTTTTACACTAATGAGTCGCTTGCAGCAAAATGCACTCCCCATTCCATTTGTAGTATTGGCTACAGGGTTCCCGCAACATGCCTTGAAAGCATTGAATGATTATCGGGTTTATGTTGTTCGTTATGTTCTAAAACCTTTTGTTGACAATTGGGATGAAAAATTTAGAGAGGCCATTGATGCTCTAATTGCCGCGAAAATAAATGGAACTAATAAAGCGAATCTCCCACCGGTAATTGATACCAATAATGAACCTGAAAATACAAATACAAGTAATAGTAGCAAGAGCATCTTTCTCAATGTCAAAGGAAAATTGATTCGCATTGATTTTGATAAAACGACTTACCTGGAAGCCGCAGGAGGTGGTCATTCCATTGTGGTGGAAGATGAAGGTAACCATCAGGTAGACATGACCCTCAGGAAATTTTTGAAAGTTCTTCCCCATAATTTTTTCAGAATCAGTAAGTCAAATGTCATTAACCTGGATCGGGTGATTAGTATCAATCGGGGAGAGCGAACAGTGGAGCTACGTGAAAGTACTAAAACCAAGTCGCTCGGAGTAAGTGATACTTTCTATAATGATTTGCTGAATAGATTGCCTATGGTAAAGGATAGACTTTAGATAGGTACAATTCATGAATAATAGATCTATTTTAGGAGAACTCAAAATCTAGGTTTTTACAAAAAATGCCTATAGAAGAACAGGTTTATACCTAAAATAAGACCACTTATGGCAATAAAATGCCATTTAGTGACATTTAAAACCACACTCTTTATATGTTGCTTATTATTGTGGTACCCAATAGATAAATACAAGATATTTTGGACAGAACCCCAAAATTTTATAACCATTACAATTCATTTTGTACTGGTTATTTTTATGAAGTTGTCTAAAGTTATTCTGACGGCTTGTTTGCAAGTCATTGAAATCCAATACCATGAAAGGACTAAGGCCTTTCAGGCAGGCTTC
>ENA-ORXR01004462-ORXR01004462.1-marine-metagenome-genome-assembly--contig:-NODE-4462-length-11672-cov-2.834066_pt1 | contig 11672 bp, 9 predicted proteins | sample MGYA00237866_ERZ511479 | MGnify/ENA metagenome assembly ERZ511479 | reverse complement strand
TGTATTCTGGCTACTCGGTATATTCCTGCCGCTCGTTCACTTTCGAACGGCATTACGGCGTTTTATATACTAGTTGCTCCACTAGCGCAGCCAGTTTGTCCACACCACCCACGATCTTCTCCGCGGGGATTGACGAGAAGCCTAGTCGGCAGAAATTACCCGGCCCCTCGTGACTGGCAAAATAGTGGTTGCCTGAATTGATCACGATACCCTGCTGGGCCGCGAGTGTTTCAAGTGCCTCTGAAGAGACGTCATCCGGCAGGCGTACCCAGAAGGAAGACCCGCCAAACGAAGGTGCAGTTGATGAAAAAACCTGATGCCTCTTGAGCGCCTCATCCAGTACCTGCCATCGAGCCTTGAACGATTGACTGAGACGTAACACGGCAGAATCATGGTGCCCCAATGACAGAAAATGAGCGACGGTCCGTTGATTGTTAGTAGGGGGATGTCGATACATCAGACGTCTGAGTGCACGCGCCTGGCGAATAAACGGCTTGGGGCCCACCATAAATCCTACCCTGAGTCCCGGCGCCAGCGTCTTGGACAAGCTGCCGACATAAATCACCCTATGTCCGGTATCCAGGCTTTTCAAGGCGGGCGTGGGTTTACCGACAAAATTCAACTCACTTTCGTAATCGTCCTCCACGATCGTGACATTGTGCTGGCTCGCTTGCTCCAACAGACTCTTACGAGCATCCAGTGGCATTGTGGTTGTCGTGGGACACTGATGACTCGGTGTTACGTACATCAACTTGCAGTTACCGAGTCTATCATCCGTTATTACACCCTGTTCACCCACAGGAAACAGTTCCCTTTTTTTAGAGAACAGGCTGAAAATATTGCGCGCATCGACATAGCACGGATCCTCGATTCCCACAATTGACGATTGATCCAGCAGCAACTGTGCGATCAGAAACAGCGCGTTCTGTGCGCCGGTTGTAATCAGTATTTCGTCTTTGTCTGCCCAGACGCCACGTCGTGGCAGAACCCGCGTGTGTATTTGTTCTACCAGCAGATCGTCGTCGTGATCTACCCGGTCCTGAGTCCAGCGGCTAATGGCATCCACGCGTAACGACAGACGACAGGCTTCTCGCCAGTCGTTGACGGGAAAAAGGGATGCATCGGTCTGTCCATAGATAAACGGGTATTCAAACTGTCTCCAGTTAAGCGGACGATTGATGTTACGTTGTTCAAGCAGATCCACCACTGTTTCAGGGCCACTCAGATCGCTGTATTCGTCCGTTGAATCAGCAGATGGCTCTGCCGGACGCGGCGTATCGACACGGCCATCGAGTATCGCCGGGTTAACGAAATAACCTCGTCGCTCATGCGATATCAGGTAACTCTCGTCGATGAGATGCTGATAGGCCAACACTACGGTATTGCGTGCAACGCTCAGCTGTCTGGACAGCTCTCGAGAGGATGGCAATGGAATATCAACCGGTATACGCCCTTCCAGAATCGCCTTGACCAGTGCCTGACGTAACTGCGCCTGCAAGCTGTGGTCACTGCCCACATCCAGCTTGAACAACTGATGCCACATGGGTTTCTCATGGGTTCTACCCACGTGGCCAGCCACCCGTGCTGTCTAGATCTGACATTTCGAACTCAGATTCATCAACAGAATCCGGTAATTCGGATTCGGACAACGACGGTATATCCAGCTCTCTGGACAGCGGGGTTTTCAGCCCGGTCTGTGTGCTGCCTGATCCGGCAGCGTGTGTCTGAAAACGCTGTGCTGACGGGTCAGCGGTTGGAGCCCGCGGCGGATTCAGGGCATCTGCAGTCTGGCTCTGATCCGCCGGAATCCGCTTGCTTAATACCGGAAACCGGTCAGCCTTGGCCCGTTCACCACTGTTCCGTCTGGCTTGTTCCAGCTCCCGCATCGTGTTGGACTTGTAGTTCGCAAAATCACGTTTTAGTCGAATCTGTTGATCTTCATAGGAAGACACGTGAGATTCCAGAGTTGCAATTCTTTCAGCCTGTAGCTGCGAGTTCATTGCCAGAGCTTCTTCGCGCTTCATCGCTGACTTGGCGCGGCCGTTGGAGTCGTTGAGAGAGATTTTGAGGTTGTCGATACTGGCGCGGGTAGATCGCAGATCGGTCTTTGCCGCCGCGTTTTCCCTGGAAAATTCTTCTTGCGCTGATTCCATGGCTACGGCAGCTGCCCGCCTGGCGCGGATCAGTGCGATGCAGTATCCCATCACTACACCCAGCAACGTGGTTGCAACGAGAGAAAAAACTAACGCTTGCGGCGTTTCGGCAATCATTGGTCGTCCTCCAGTACAGACACTCTGACACGATGTGTGCCTAGTGGCAATCCGCTACCAGCTTCAGCCTGTATGCGAAAACGTTGCTCTTCCAGACCTCTGCTAACCAGATAGTCCACGATCGATTGTGCCCTATCTTCGCTCAGAGCATTATTGCTGGCGGCCGGCCCTCCTTCGTTTGACGCAACCGATACCACTACGGGCAGCTCTGAGTATAGATAGAGCGGATCGAACATGCGATCCAGCGGACGTTCTAATTCACGTGTAACTGTAGAACTTTGTGATAAGAACTGCACCTGCGTCGATAATACAGACAACGTTCGCAATTCCCGAGCCCTGAGCAGTTCGTAGTTACGAAGTCTTTCTGCCACCGCCGCCACTCTGGCAGCTTCTTCTGCGGCTGATTGCCGAGCCTGAGCGTCAATTTGTCGTTGTTCGCGAAAAGCTTCCAGTCGTTCAGCCTCCAAGGCTTCACGAGCATCTGCTTCGGCCTGCCTCTGCACCTCAGCTGCCTGTTCTTCAGCCTGCTGTTGGACCTCTTCCAGAGCTTTAGCCGATTCAAGTAGATCAGCTGAGTCCTGACCCGCTGAACTACCCTCTGGTGCGATGGACCGGGATGCATGCTCAGCCTGTGCTGCAACCAGAGCCGCTACTCTGGCCGCCTCTTGTGCCGCAATTGTTCGAGCTTCCTCTTCAGCCCTCACCTGTTGTTGTAGCGCTACCTGCGCTGCTACTCGTGATGCCTCAGCACGCGCAGCTTCCTTGGCGGCTTTACGTTCAGCCTCAGCACGCGCAGCTTCCTCAGCAGCCTCACGTTCAGCCTCAGCACGCGCAGCTTCCTCAGCAGCCTCAGCACGGTCAGCCCCGGGCTCAGTTATTGGGCCAGCCTGGCTATTCCCTTCATCAACAGCGCCAATAGACTCTGGTGCCGGAGTATCCACTTCAGCATCTTGTAACAGTCTGTCCTCCCTCGGCTCAGAGGAGACAGAGCGCGGCGCATTCAGAAAAAAACCGGCATAGTTAAGCGCCCACAGACAAGTGCCCACCCATAGAAAGGCTGCCAGCACCAGCCATGCCCATGGCCATGTGTCTCGTGCGCGATTAAATGATGAGGCGTTAGTGTCGCTATTCATTCAAAGTATCCTGATACCGACAGTGTGCTTCTTTCAGTCATTCAGGACAACTGAGACCCGCACGACAAATCGGTAAATCAGACTGCAGTCTCAGTTTGTCCCTCGACCAATATGCGATAAGTACCACGGACTATCCCGTAGTGGTCTTTAAGCTACAGGCACTTAGTCTTCGACGCTTTGATGACAGATCATGCACAAAAAATTAGAAATTCCTGCTCGCCATCTGGCTTGTGCATTATTGTTGCTCACTGCGACCGGCTGCGGCTGGGTGGATTCTACCGGAGCACAAGGCACAGTAGTTAGCCCATCAGCGAATGCAATAAACACACTTCGCAATGCGCAACCTCTGGGCTTGATTGAAGAGACATCGCTGACAGCAGAACTGGAAGGAGAAGGGGCTGAGCTTGGAAACTGGAGCTGGTTACCAGAAGACACAAACGTTGATACACGATGCGCGAGTATCAATGGTTTCGACACCAGTCTTGCGGCTAGCTCACTGCCTGATGCCTGTACCAATGCCGATGAATGCACAGTCGCTATTGATGAATCCCGTGGCGAAGATGTGACCCGCTTCACATTACGGATGCCGAAGTTGCGTGCACCAGTTGCATTGAGCTATCAGCTGACCACCACCAGAGACGACGGCGCACAAGTCATGCGTCAGCAATTGCTATGCGGATTGTCCATGAACGAGGCACCACTGGCGACTGACGATGAGTATCTGGCGCCCCGTAGTGAACTGCGTATCGTTTCTCCACAAGACGCCGATAACCTGCTGGCAAACGATCAGGATGACGACGACGTGCGTAACCAGCCGTTACAAGTATTGAGAACACCAGTCACCGCTCCACTATTCGCCACCCAGTTTTCACTCGATAGTGACGGTGGTTTTATCTATCAGCCGATTGACAATTTACCCGACAGTGATTCAGGGTTTATCGAAGACTCCTTCGTCTATGCCATCACAGACGGCTTACACACAGTAAACGCCACCGCAATCGTACGTATCGTTGATGGAAATCGTAGCCCCCAGCGAATACAGCGTATTCCCGATGTCACACTGACAGCGTCTACACCCGGTAATATCCAGGCACCCGTAGAGTTTGAATTAACCCGCTACTTTGCCGATCCTGATAGCGACAAACTCAGTTTTTCCATCACATCCGGTACTCAATCTGCCAGCCGTCAGATTGCTACTGTGCGCGGCAATGTGCTGAGCCTGCAAGGTTTTGAAAATTCCGTCGGCGAAAGGGTTGTCGAAATTGTCGCCAGCGATGGACTGGAAAGCACAACGGATTCTTTCGTCGTGATAGTACGCAGCACTGGCGAAGATATCGTCGTTGCTGATAACCGTGAACCTACTGTGACAGACATCAGCAACCGTATAGTGCAAAACCGCTTCACTTACGATGTCAGCGGATTTTTCAACGATGCTGATGAAGACAAAATGACGTTCACTGCAGTGGGTTTACCCGAAGGCATTGTCATCAGCACTGAAGGTGTCATCAGTGGACGATCAGTCTCTGACAACCGGGGAACCTGGTTCATCAGAGTGACGGCAGACGACAACCGGGGTGGCGCGGTCACAGACGGATTTTTGCTCGTCATCAACTAAACCCACCACAACTCAGACGTTATCGGTCCCGCAGAAGCGATAACGTCTGCTCATGCAGGGCGTTTGAGCCACAGGCAACCACGAAACCACCATCAACGGCGGCGTCGCCCTGCCAGTTAGTGACTTGTCCGCCAGCGGCTTCAATCAGGGGAATAAGCGCCTGAATGTCGTACGGTTTGAGATCACAATCCAGAACAACATCCACATGCCCTGCCGCCAGCAATGCGTAGGCGTAGCAATCCCCACCATAGCGAGTCAGAAGTGCGCTGTTTTTTACCGACGTAAATCGCCCGAGTGATTCTTCGGTAGCAAAAATGTCAGGCGTCGTGCAATACATCGTGGCCTCATTGAGCGATACACCCTTACGAGTGGAAAGCGTATGCACGCCATTCGCATCACGCAATTGCGACTGGTTGGCCGTTGCGAGGTAGCGTTCATTAAGAAACGGCTGATCCATCACACCCAGAATCGCATCTTGTCCATTGAACAAGCCGATCAACGTTCCCCACAACGGCATTCCGCTCATGAAAGCACGGGTACCGTCGATGGGATCTACCACCCACGTCAGACCACTGGAACCCTCCACACAATCATGCTCTTCGCCGTAAAAACCGATATCGGGATAGGCAGTCGATAGAACATCACGAATAACAATCTCGGCCTGCCGGTCTGCTTCAGTAACAGGATCAAAAGCATGTTGCCCTGCTTTGTTAGCCACTTGCAGGGGCTGACGAAAGTATTTAAGCGTTATCGTTGCTGCCGCATCTGCAGCCTGTTCAGCTGCATCCATGAGTGCATTGAGTTCTTCCGGTGATACACAGACCGGTGCATGCCTGGTGAGACTCATGATTTACGCCCTCCACAGGCTCGACGGTCAAGTACTTGATTCACGCGCCAGGCAGGCGCGCCTGATTCAAGTCACTCGCTAAAGAAAGATATACCGGTCAAGTGTACTGGAAGCTTCCTGACCATAGACAATGTGTTGACAGTCAGCCAACCCGCTGACGCGTGTTATGCGCACTGTGCGCCACCATGTTACTCACGAGTGCGGCATAACAACCGCCTATGAAAAGCATCGTAAATTAAACCGGTCTTTGGCTTGAATTGGTTTGTACCTTCACCTATACCCCTTGGCCGCCTGACTGAGTGCCCTGCCAGATTCGCCATGCCAGCCCTACACGACATCAAGGTTCACAGCCTGCTTAACATGCAGTCCAAATTGCCAGGCAAGATTGCCTGCCTGCTTGGCGTCTGCGTCCTGACCAGCTGTGCGCACATAGACGTCAAGCAGATAGCGTATGAAACGCTGCGTCAGGAAGACTGTCGGATCAATCAGCTTGATGACTTCTGCACACGAACCTTTGCCCGCGAATACCTTGAATACACGCGTCTGCGCCGAGATTTCATGCGCGGTCAGACACAGGTAACCTGGCGTGTGAGTCCTGACGAACGGCAGGCACATCGCGATTCTGTTACCCGCTAGCAAGCAATCCTTGTCAGTCCCTGTCGGACGTTTTAAGCTGACCTCAGGATAGAATGCGGCAGGTCTGGAAACTCTCTTGCACAGCTTAATGACGACGAAAATCAAACCGGCACTACTCACCCCTGTAATAGCTCACCGCGGTGCCTCAGGCGATGCACCGGAAAACACGATTGCCGCCATGGCTCTGGCCTATGAACAAGGCGCACGCTGCGTCGAGATCGATGTCTCCATCAGCGCTGACAATATACCGTTCGTGCACCATGATGACACTCTGGATCGCTGTACCAGCGGGTCTGGACTGCTCTGCGAACACACGGCAGAACAACTCGATTCTCTGCATGCCTGCAAGCGTATTGCAGGATTTGAAAATGAACCACTACCGCGACTCAGCGCTGTTTTCGACTATCTCATACCACATGAGATGGGATTGAATCTTGAAATCAAGCCCCGCAAAGGGCTCGAGGCTGCCACGGTAGAGGCTATCTGCTCGCTGGTTGAAACCTCATGGCCTGAACATCTTCCCATGGTCTTTTCCAGCTTCAGCAGACCCTCGCTGATGTGCGCTAAACAACGTCTGCCGGATATCCCCAGAGCTCTGCTAGTGGGCTCATTACCTGATGACTGGTCACAGCTTGTTGAACGTTACGCCTGCCGCAATATGCATTGCGAAGGCACTCGCCTGTCCCCGCAGCAAGCCGAGCAGCTGTGCGAAAAAGGCCTGGGCGTGTACTGCTATACCGTCAACGATGTAGCGGTCGCGCAGAATTTGCTGGATTCGGGTGTACACGGCGTAATCACAGACTTCCCACAACGTCTGCTCAGCGCTCTGCAGCTTTAAAGCGCTCTCCGGGCAAACTTTCAGGCGTGTCGTCGGCTAAAGCCTCCAGCACACTGGGCCAGATGTTATGCCAGCAGCATCCGTGGGTATACCCATTCATCAGATAGCCGCTGGCAGCCTGCTGGCTCATGATAAACGGCCGCACCAGTGTTGGCGGTATGACGGCGTCGCGCCCGCCTATCAGATGCCACTGACCAACATCGGATCGAAGTGGTGCCTGTAGCGCAGGATTCATTGAGCTATACAAGGGTGAATACCCATGATGCCGGATCCATGCATCGGTATTCAGGTTGCCGGCAATGGTCACAACATGTGTGACTTCAGGCACCTCAGCTGCCAGCAACATGGCCAGCGCTCCACCGCCGCTGTGGCCGAACAGCCGTATATCGTTTGCCTTATGGCGACGCGCAAGCACACGAATACCCGATGCCATGCTGGCAACAACGCGTGTTGAATATCGGCCAGAGGTCCAGAGCGTAGCGTCACAATCCGGATCCTGTGACGAGCCGTTGTAGCAGGGTCTGCCCAGATAACTGGCACGCTGTGAGTCCAGAGCCATCAGGGTCAGCATCATGGGACTTCTCGGCGTGGGATCTGGCATTACGATAGTGCGATAAGCCCATGGCGATCCATCACCTTCAAGATAGACGTGCAAGATGGCGGAAGCCTGGTTTGCAACGTCCGTGCTATCGCCTTGCCCGGATGATGGTTCTAACTGATTCTGATAGACCAGCAAATCGTAACCCGCAGCCACAATCTTGCTTCGCGTGTATCCCTGCTCAGAGGCTAGAAAATTCAGATGGTCAGCGGGCGTGGCACAGGCCTGCAACAGGATACAAAACCATACAGACAGCACCACCTTTATCAGGCAAGATTTACAATGCACAGGCATGGAAAATGGATAGTGCCCCGTCATGCTGCAATTAAATAGGTCTGTGGATGGCTCATCGGTCCATACTTTACCGTTGATCGCATTTGGAGTGTAGGGCATCGTGAGAACATCATTGTTCGCGGCTATGGCTGTTGTTGTAATACTCAGCCTCTGGATGCTGTCGGGGCTGCTTCGCTCAGATGCAAGTTCAGAGCCTGAGGAGAATCCTGACGACGAACCCATGGCCGTCGAGGTGCAGACGCCCGTCGTTGAGGCCATGGATCGCAAGGTGACATTACAAGGTCAGATGGAACCGGTGCGCCACCTGCGCCTGAAAGCCGAGACCAGCGGTACGGTCGAAAAAATACATTTCGTTAAAGGCACTCGCGTGAATGAGGGGGATCCTCTGGTTACCCTCGATATTGGTGGACGTCAGAACGCACTCGCCGAAGCACGCGCGCGCGTTAAAACAGCCAGAAGCGAACAATCAGCTGCACAGTCTCTACGCCAGAGGGGTTTGCAATCACAGTTGCAGCTGGAGCAGGCAGAAGCTTCACTGGAGGCCGCTCTTGCGCAACTGGGCACCATAGAGCTGGATATCGCCAACACTACAATCACCGCCCCGTTCGCAGCCATCGTTAATGACATACCCGTGGTACTGGGCACATTGATAGAGCGTGGTGATCCAGTTGCCGAGCTCGTGGATAACTCGCAGTTCAACGTCAGTGCACAGGCATCACAGCAATTGCTATCCAGTCTCAAACTGGGGCAGGACATCACCGTAGAAATGATCACCGGTCAGAACCTGACTGGCAAGCTGAGCTTCATCAGCTCTGTAGCAGATTCTCAGACGCGCAGCTTCAAGGTGGAGGCCCGCATCGACAACACCGATGGAGGCGTTGCTGCAGGCGTAAGCGCCTCTCTGCACATCCCTGTTGAGAGAGTCAACGCTACGTTTATTTCACCGTCATCCCTGTCACTCGGAGATGCCGGCGAACTGGGTATCAAAGCTGTCGACAGCGACAACAAGGTGCTTTTTCTACCGATCAGGCTGGTCAGCACCTCGCTGGACGGCGCGTGGGTTACTGGCATTCCAGCCCACACACAAGTCATCACTCTGGGTCAAGGATTCGTTAACACTGGCGAAGTTGTGGACCCACGACCCACCAGCAATCAGCCCGTCGACCAGAGCTCGGGCTCGCCCACTACAGAGAGTAAGCCGTAGTGCACAGCCTGATCGATGCAGCATTCGATCGCACCCGAACGGTCATACTGCTACTTCTATTTCTACTGGCTAGCGGCGTGGTGGCCTACAACAACATTCCCAAGGAATCAGAACCCGATGTTCCCATTCCCATCATCTATGTATCGATGAGCCATGACGGCATTTCTCCAGACGATGCTGAGAGGCTATTGGTGCGGCCCATGGAAAAAGAACTGCAAAGCATCAGCGGGCTCAAAGAAATAAGCAGCACCGCCAGTGAAGGCCATGCTTCTGTTCTGCTTGAATTTGATGCAGGCTTTGATGGCGACACTGCATTGGCCGATGTACGTGAACGCGTCGATGCTGCCAAATCTCAATTACCGTCAGCTACCGACGAACCTACCGTTAATGAAGTCAATGTGGCGTTGTTCCCAGTGCTCAACATCAGCCTGTCCGGGCCATTACCCGAACGCACACTGATCCGCATTGCGCGTGCCATGAAAGACAAACTGGAAGCTTTACCCGGCGTACTTGAAGCAGACATTGCCGGAGAACGGGAAGAGGTTATTGAAATCGTGGTTGATCCCCTCGTTATGGAAACCTACGCGCTGGATTTTGATTCGCTGTTTTCATTGATCCGTGACAACAACCTTCTGGTTGCGGCTGGCGCTATTGACACTGGTGCGGGTCGAATGGTGCTGAAGGTACCTGGCGTCATCGAGAATCTTGAGGATGTCATGAGTCTGCCAGTCAAGGTGACTGACACAGCAGTTGTCACCTTTGGTGATGTGGCCAGTATCAGAAGAACCTACAAGGACCCGACCGGATTCGCACGTCTCGACGGACAACCCACACTCGTTCTGGAGATATCCAAACGACTGGGTGCCAACATCATCGAAACCATCGAGTCTGTGCGCAGTACTATCGCCGCTGAACGTGCCGTGTTGCCGTCCACACTCAAGATCGGCTTTCACCAGGACAAGTCGGAAGAGACCAGAACCATGCTTACCGATTTGCAGAACAACGTCATTTCAGGTGTTGTGCTGGTCATGATCGTTATCATGGCAACGCTGGGTATCCGCTCGTCCATATTGGTCGGGTTCGCCATTCCCGGTTCATTTCTGACCGGCATTCTGGTGATAAACGCGTTGGGTTATACGATGAACGTGGTAGTACTGTTCAGCCTGATACTGGTTGTGGGCATGCTAGTAGATGGCGCCATCATTGTCTCTGAGCTGGCCGATCGCAACATTGGTCGCGGCATGAGTACCGAGCAGGCTTATGCCAGTGCATCCAAACGCATGGCGTGGCCGGTAATCGCATCCACGTTTACAACGCTTGCCGTATTCTTTCCCTTGTTGTTCTGGCCTGGCCTGATTGGTCAGTTCATGCGCTACATGCCTATTACGGTTATCTGTTGCCTGTTAGCCTCACTAGCCATGGCCTTGATCTTCATACCGGTTATCGGCAAGTTTGTCGGACGCAAGGCTGCGGCTCGAGCCGACGGTGTTGCCATGGACAGCTATGACGAGAGATTCGATTCATCAATGCATTCGGTGGAGCAACTTCTCGACGATGCTCAAGGCATGCAGCTGCGTTACCTGCGCGCACTGCATACTTTGCTGCTTAACCCGGCAAAGACACTCTTATCCGTGCTTGTTTTCACGGTGCTGAGCTATGGGGTCTACGGTGCAATCGGCAAGGGCGTCGAATTTTTTCCTGACGTAGAACCGGAGTCAGTAGCCCTGCAGGTACATGCACGGGGTGATCTGTCCATTTATGAACAGGACAGCATCCTCAGACGTGTGGAGCAGCGCATGTTTGATCACGATGAAATCGAATCGGTCTACACGCGCACGGGCAACGGCGATGGCGATGTCATTGGCAGCATTCAACTTGAGTTTGTAGACTGGGATCAGCGCCGCAAAGCGGTGGAAATCACTAATGAGCTGCGTGACGGGGTACGGGATATCGCTGGCATACAAGTGGAATTCGTGGCTAATGAAGGCGGGCCCGATGGTGGTGGAAAGCCTATCAATATTCAGGTCAGTGCCCCGGCAGACAAACTCGATAACGCGGTTGAACGCCTGCGGAGCATCATGCAGGCGCAAGGCAGCTTTGTTGATATCGGTGACAACAGGCCCTTACCCGGTGTGGAGTGGCGTCTGGAGGTCGACAGAGAGGAAGCTGCTCGCTACGGCGCCGATGTGGCACTGATTGGCAACGCGATACAACTGATCACGACCGGTATACGAGTA
>ENA-ORXR01004460-ORXR01004460.1-marine-metagenome-genome-assembly--contig:-NODE-4460-length-11673-cov-25.766989_pt1 | contig 11673 bp, 9 predicted proteins | sample MGYA00237866_ERZ511479 | MGnify/ENA metagenome assembly ERZ511479 | reverse complement strand
CGCCGTCGTGACCGCCGCCGTGGGCGCCGCCGTGACCGCCTTCGTGACCGCCGCCGCGACCGCCGCCGTGACCGCCGTCGTGACCGCCGCCGTGGGCGCCGCCGTGACCGCCTTCGTGACCGCCGCCGTGGACGCCGCCGTAGGCGCCACCGTGACCGCCGCCGTGGGAGCCACCGTGACCGCCGCCGTGGGCGCCGCCGTGACCGCCGCCGTGGGCGCCGCCGTGACCACCGCCGCGACCGGCGCCGTGACCGCCGTCGTGACCGCCGCCGTGGGCGCCGCCGTGACCGCCGCCGTGGGCGCCGCCGTGGGCGCCGCCGTGACCGCCGTCGTGACCGCCGCCGTGGGCGCCGCCGTGACCGCCGCCGCGACCGCCGCTGTGACCGCCGTCGTGACCGCCGCCGTGGGCGCCGCCGTGGTCGCTGCCCTGGGCGCCGCCGTCGGCTTGGCCATTGGTGCCGTCGTGGGTGCGCCCATGGGCGCCGCCGTGGGTACCACCGTGGTCGCGTCCCTGGGCGCGGTCGCGCGCTGTAACAGCAATCCGACGGCGTGGTCGGGCTTCGGCATTCGCATGGCCTTGGATAGATCGCGGAGCGCCGTATCGTGCGACGATCGGAACGGCAGCACGACGCTATCAATGGTGATGGCGACTAAGAACGACAACAGCTCCCTGCGAGTGTCCTTGTCCATAGCTAAAACGCACGGATGCAGGTGGGGGGACTCCTTGGCCTTGGCCGCTTTCCCGGATGAGAATGGCTTGCGGCCACACGGAGCACGCTTGGTGTGGGCGGTCGGAACACCGGTTTCGTGGCGAAGCGCGGACGCGAGGGGTTCAACACGATCCATTGCTGCGCGCTTGCGAGGTGTTTGGCCGGCCACCACGCTCTTGCCGCCAGGACGCTCCCGCGACGACCCGACGCTTCCCGCACCCGCCAACCGCGGCGTTTTTGGGCTACTGGCAGCTGCAGAAAGAGCGGCCGTTCGCGTCGGCGTCGGGGTCGAGTTGGCCGTCGTCTTTGCCTTCGCCAACAGGAACTGCGACAGGTGCTCAGCGGCGGCGGCGCGGCTGCTGCTCTCGACCTTGCTGCGGGTCTTGTACTTTTGAAGCGCCGACTTAAGCTGCTGCAGGGTAGCGGCAGTAGCCTTATCCACGTCCCAAACCTGCCTCAAAAGGTCGCGGATCGCTTTCTCGCTCGCCGTCGGGGCACGCACGCGGTCGGCAGGCAGCGCACCGGGCAGCAGCAAGCCGACTCCAATTTCGACGGCGCGCAAAATCTTGGCCGAGATGTTGAGCGCCTTGCCCTTGGGGTTGAGTAGGTCTCGGATCACCCGCCGCACGCTGTCACCCCGCACCATGTACGCCGCCTTTACGGCGGCGGCGTTCTCTGGCACCTTTTCAGCGACGTGCTCGAACCGCTCGTTCTCGGCCGCCCGGCTGCCGTACCCCACCCAGATGGAGTCGGCGGCCACACACTTGTACCTGCCGTCCTCGCCCACGCAGCGATTACACGAGAATAGCGCCGGCTGCAAGTCGGTAGTCATGAGATTGAGGCCTGCCGTGGCCACTTCCCGCAGCGACCGGCCGCTCAGGGGCTTATTACAGCGCGCGATGGTGCCCGCAGCTTCCTCCCGCCGGGCTGCTCGCAGCCACATCGTCGTGGATGTTGTCAAGGCCAGCCCCAAAGTCGCATTGTTCGCCATGGACCGCACCCAGACGGCCGTCGCTGCGCTTGTCCATGACAGAAGCACAATGTGGTGCTCGCGGCCGTCCTGCGCAACAAGCTTCTTACAAGAAGAGCATTTGGCGAGGTGTACCGTCAGGGAGCAAAATCCCCTGGTGCAGGCGATCGCCCCGGTGCGCACGTAGTCGCCGCTCATTTCGTGCTTCTTGTTGCGCCGCATGCACCCATTGCAGTGCTTGGGCGCAGCCACCTCGTACGGCTTTCCCTCGGTGGCCAGCTGGCACACCTCGGCGTTTCCACGCCCAGCCGCATGACAATCGTACAAAGGTTGGGGCAGCGACGATACCGACGTCACTTCCAGAGACATGGTGTCCAGCGACCGCGTCACTTTCGCATCCATTGATGGTGCTCCACTCGCGCGGGCGTCAAGGATGTGGGAGCACTCCCGCGTCCGGCCGCCAGCACAAAACCCACACGAAGCGCGCTTGGCCGTAAAGTACAGCGGCACCGGGAGAGGAGAGCCGAGATGAGAACACAGCGTAACGTACAGGCCGCGCACCACTCTGAAGGCCAGCGACGAGGACGCGTCCATGTCGGCATTCTTGGAGAGAAGATGCGCCTTGACGACCGGAACTGGCTGCTGCATGACGCCACACAGCTCCTCGAGCACGCCGTCAAAAATAGTGGCGTGTCTGCACGTCGTACGGCGCTCAAACATGCAGTCGTCCCGGTAAACATCGCTGCCAACGCACGTACAGCGCACGTGTCCATCGTCGCCGAGCCACACGCACGCGCTCGCACAGTCGCCAAACTCATCCCGCTTCCACGCGCCCCACCTCCCCACCACCCCAAACACACCCGGAATGCGCCACACCTCTTCCTGCCCAGGAATCGACGCCCACTCGTGCGTTAGCGCGAGGCTGCGTCTCGCCACCTCGACATCAATCCCACAGTCGCGCGCCATATTTTCCGCTGGTGTTTGCTCCAAGAATGACCCCAACGCCCGGCGTAGGCCGCGCCCGAAGTTGGCCTCCGTTTTGCGAGAAGACCCCTTCTTGCGGCCACCTCGACCATGTCCTGGTCCTCGACGCTGCTGCTGCAGCAAGACCGCCCGCTGCACCATGTCCGACGCCTGCCCCAAAGATGGAGCTCCAGCGCCAACATGTGACGGGCCCGCAGAGCGCTCAAGAAAGGAGCCCACGCCTGCGGCATCATCTGAAGCGTCACCTTGACATGGAACATAGTCCATGGCATAATCGTTGGCAGGGAGAGCTCCAGCACCGGCGACGGCGCCACTCGGAGCACAACGACCACCCAGCACCGATAAACTGCTGCCCGACGAGTTGCTGCTCATCGCACCAAACGAAGGGACCGCCGCACCGCCGCGCTGGCCCGTCACGCCCGCGTCGTCCGGTGACCCATTAAGAAGCGGCACGAGCACTGCAGAGTCATCGCTGGACGCCGACAGCGACCCGTCCATTCACTCAGATCGACAGATGAGGCAGGTGCGACGGACGTCCGTGGCGGTCACGGGCGACAAGGGCGGCGGCTGCGCCGGCAGTGCGGAGCGCCGCCACGGACGGCGGGGGTGCCGGCAGCGCCGTGGCCGCCGTACGCCGCCACCGGCGGTGGGGGCGGCGGCAGGGCCCGGGCCGCGGTGCGTCACGGCAGGCGGCAGGGACGGCGGTCGGATCGGCGGCGCGGCGCACTGCCGCGGGCGACGGGACCGGCGCCCGGGACAGACGCGCGAGGCGTCGGCGCCGTCGGGGGCGGAATCGGCCGAACCGGCGCCCCGACAAGCTGCCACAGCCGCTGACGCCGTCGAGGGAGGAAACGGCCGGACTGGCGGCACGGAAAACAGCCTCAGGCGACGGGGGCAACGGCAGGACCGGGGGCGCGGTGCGCCGCGGAGGACGGCAGGGACGACGGCCGGATCGGTGGCGCGGCCGGCTACCGCAGGTTTCAAGATCGGCGGCCGGGCCAGCCGCGCGAGGCGCCGGCTCCGTCGGCGTCGGCGGATGGATCGGCGGCGCGGTCCGCCTCCACGAGCGGCGGGGGAGGCCGGGGCAGGCGGGGCGACGGCCGTCGCGAGGACCGAAGCGGCGGCGCCGTGCGCCGCCACCGGTGGCGGTGGGGGCGCGAGCGGGCGATGCGTCGGGCGCGGTGGCGGGAGGGGCGGCGGCGCCGTGAGCAGCTACCGGCGGCGGGGACGGTGGAGGCGCGTGGGCGGCGGCCCGGCCGGCGGCGCCGTGCGCCTCGACCGGCGGCGGGCGGGGCGCGGGCGGATGGGGCGGCGGGCGGATCGGCGGCACGGTGTGCCGCCACAGGAAGCCGGGGGCGCTGCCACGGGTGACGGGGGAGGAGGCTGCACCAGGGCAACCGCCACCAGGAGCAGATCGTGGCACCTAAAGAAGGCACTAGGCAACCGAGCGTAGGGGCAGCGGCATAAACCGCAGCGGCCGCAATGAATACCGAGCGTTGCGTCGTGGGGGGAGCGCGGGGGTACGCCGAACCAGGTTGGGGGAGCGCGGGGGTACGCCGGACCAGGTTGGGGGAGCGCGGGGGTACGCCGGACCAGATGGGGGGAGGACGAGGGCGGGAAGCGGGGCGTGGGCGGGGTGGCGAGGGATCGGGGACCGATGGGAGGGGGGGTGCTGCTCCCAATTCCTCGTCGCGCCTTCGGCCAGCTGACAGCGGCACAGGAATTGGGGCCGTTCGCTCGCCCTAGCTTCTGCGCCGTGTTATTGGTGGCTACAAGGCTCTGACACGGGCCCGACAGCATCGCGAGCTGTCCCCTCCTGCCTCGCAAGAATCGGCGAGGCTGTGGTTTCCGTGATTGTGTCCCTTCGCTCTTCTGACCACCACGTCGTTGGGCCCCTTCCCTTTTCCCCAATTGTTGTTGTGTCCCTTTCTCTTCACCAGTGCTAGCGTCTCCATTATCGGTCCCCATTTGATATCTTCATCGTTGCCATAGAATTCTCAGTACAAAGAAATGGTCAGCAAGACAGACAAGCTCAGCACCCGGCGCGCCGCCACATGCGGGGGGAAGTCGACAGCAGAGGCCGGCAGATGCCTCAACAAAAGATGGAGAGCAGAGTGAGCACCCCGGCTGGTGCTGGTGGGAGGTAAGGGGAAGAACGTGGAACACATGTGGCGCCTTACGATAGACATCTCATTCTAACTGAGATGTCGCGATCGGAGATAGCCCGCTTCGAAAATTGTGCGTCTCAAAGTCGCCGGGATCGGGCACTCTTCCGAGGCCCCCGTTCACCCGCGAGAGCACGTGCCATCGCCGTGAACAATGGCCCTGCAGGGCCACCCAGCTGGGTGCCTCCCTCCACCGAACTCGCCTCCATTCAATGCCAGATACGCTGCATGTGTCGGGCTTGCTCGGCTGAGGCTGACCCGATTTGTACCGAGCGTGGCACGTGCTTGCTGTGCCGCGCACTCCCTGACCTCCCCACGCGGTTCTGACCACCAGTACCGTCCCGGGCACCTGCCGCACAGCAGTTTTGCTTTGTTCTTTGCGGTGAGTTGTCGGCGTGAGCTCCCGCGGTCGTTTGAGCCGTTTCGGGCAAACCGCGGTCTGCTGGTAGCGCTCCCGTGTCGTCCATGGGACCGGCACATGCGTTGCTCGGCTAGAGTCACTTCGCGCCACGGCAGGCGGTTTCATCACGCAGGTACGTCGCTGTCAGGCTCAGTGGTGGGGTGCCGCGATGTGGCGGGTGGGTGCGTGTGGGCGAGGGACGTGAGAGCGTGAGCCAGCTGGGAGTCACCGGCGGCGCTTGGGACTGCCGCTTGTCCTCGGACATCGGCCTGACGTCCCTTTGCGGCTCTCCCCCCAGGTCCTTCCTGCTTTTTTTCCTCGCTACGAGTTTGGCGTGTGTCCTCCCTGCCCCCTATAAAACCAACACCGTCTGGGCCGCACACCTTCACCCCGGCCTGTGTCATCCCATCCCACCTCACCTTTCCGTGTCCCTCCCCCCCCCCCCCCCCCCCCCCCCCCCCCCCCCCCTTTCCCCGCAATGGCGGAGGTCAAGCAGTGGCTGTCGGCGCGCCGTTTTGACGGCCTGTTTGACGCACTGGTTTACAAGCTGGGGGTTCAAACTCTCTCGGACCTGCCATACGTCACCAACGACGACATTCCTACTCTCGGGCTCATGCCGGTGCAACGCCGCCGCTTTGAGCATGAGCTGTCGACATTCATCAAGGCGACGCATCTCTACCCCCCATCCTGCTCGTCCCCTGATGAGACTCACTGCCGCACCACGGCCCCGTCGGCGCCAGCAGGCGGCGCCGCCACCCATCCGGACGGGTGTGCCCCCACTCAAGCGCGTGAGATGCTGGTGCCGCCGCGTGACACTCAGAGCCGGGGTGGATCGGGAGGTCTGCCGGCAATGACGGAGCCGTCCAGTGCGGGCGGCCACCACAAAGAGGTGATAGGCACCCTGCCAACGACGGCGCCAGCCTCATCGGGCGATGAACAAGAGGTTTTTCCAGGCGTCGGCAGGACCGACACCTCCGATGACTCAGACGACCAGCTCTATGATGACGACGGATGCAGCTCGAGCGGGGATGACTCGACGGGTGCGCCCCCACCCCCCGTCAAGCGGCGCAAGGTCAGCCTATCGGCTAAGCAGAAGGCCTCCAGCGCCGCGACTCATGCGGCCGGGATTTCTCGGTGGCGGCGCCGGGACAAGCTGGGCAATGGCACGGCAGCCGGCCCGTCCCAGGCGTGCTCCTCGTCTGGGGTTTCGCGGCTTGGCCACAGCGCGGACGTTGGCTGCTCTTGCGTGGCAACGCTCACCGACCTCGGGCCCCAGTTAGCGGTTGCCAAGCGCTCCGCACAGGAGAAGGCTCAAGCTGCTGCTAGATGTGGCAAGCAAAGCGCCATCCCCAACTACAACTACGCTCGTTTGGGGCTGCTGGTGACGACGCTTCTGTTCGATGCGCGTGGCAACTGGCTCGTCCACGAGCGGTGTGCTCGTGTCTTCCTCGGCGTCTCTAACTCTTGGATGGCCAACCGGCACAAGCTGGCCATCCAGGCCGCCCGCGCACCCATCGACGTCATGACAAAGTCGGAGATTGCGGCCCACTGCAACCCCGACGCCACCATCAACCGCATCATCCGCCCCGACTCCTGCCTCCTTTCCTTGCGTCAGTACTTCATGAATAGCCCCATGAACACCCGCTTCGAGTTGACGAGCAAGGTTTCCGACCACGGCCTGGCTGGCTCACCCTCCAACCGCCGCAAGCGTAAGGAGCGTGCCCTTTTCTTGGCGTTTGTCAACAAGCACCGGTCGCCCACCGGCCGCACGGCAGACAAGAGCGGACGCTACCACGGGGCGGCGTACTACTTGGACGCCAAGTGGGTGGTCCTGAGGCCGGGGCGGTCAAAGAATGGCGTCGTCGACAACAGGCGGTGCTTCTCCGAGGATTTCAACCATGCGCTCGTGTCCAATGGCCTTCCGCGCGTGCACCCAGACGTCCCCCTGCGCTGGTTGAGGGAGCTGTTTGGGTCAACCCGGCGCATTGAGGGCATATTGCGCCCCTCCGACGAGCACACCACGGCCTTCCCACACAAGACTGACGCCTGTGCCACGTGCGAGCTCCTCCAAGCCGACACGCGCCACTCCAAGCAGGTGCTGCGGCGCCACGAGCAGCAGGAAGACCAGGGCACTATCGACCGGCAGAGCGCCGTGGCCGTCACCAAGCAGACCATCGAGGACTTGGAGGCCGCGCTCAACGAGCACAAGCAGGAGGCGGCGCGTGCCGTAGAGTACCACCACAGTTGCATCGACGGTGCGGCGGCAAAGTATGAGCAACTGTCGAACCAGTTCTTCCAGGTGATGGCCGACCAGGGGGAGGGGGTGCCGGGGGCGGACGGTCGTGGCGTCGACTTGGAGGCGTTTGTGGCGGCGGCCAGTGCGTCCTGGTTCGACTTGTCATCTGACTACCAGCAGGACAAGGCCATGCCGACGTGGAACCAGTCGCCGCAGCCGGGTCCAACCTACTTCATGTCCGGAGAGACCCACTACGTCCACATCTTTTGCGCTGAGAGTTGCGGCAAGACAAGCGGCCCGACGCAGTCGTCTCGCAACTTAGTGTACAGCCGCAGCGAGTGCATTGGCGGGGCCAAGTCCTCCGACGACACCCTCTCCACGCTGGCCGACTTGCTTTTGGGTGGACCGGACCTTGGATCTGCAGATCCCCCCCTATACCGCACCGGGTATGGGGTCGAGGAGTAGTGCGCGGTTTTGAGGGCTCTCATTCTTTCTCAAGGTCCGTTTTACTCTTGCTTGCCACAACGGTCCGTTCCGGATTGGCCACGACTCCTACAAAAAAAGATCCTCTCGCTTCTTGACCATCGCCTTGCCGTGCTTCTTGAGCGTTTCCACGTCCCACAACTCGCCGTCCGACGTGCTCATGGCGGCCGCCAGCTTGGTCCATTCCGCGCGCGCCGTCGGGACCTTGCCGTTGTACGGAGGCCCGAGCAGCAGGGCTGCCAGGCTGTCGGCGTCGCGCGTGGCCTTCCACCGACGCTTCTTCTTGGGCACTGAGTTCGTCTCCCCGATGGGGGCGGCGTCGCCGCTGCTGCGGGGGTTGTTCCTCGTGGTTTCGTCCGGGTCGGAGGCGCGCATGGTCGTGGTGGTGGTGATCTGCTCCTGCCGCCACACAGCTGCGGCCATCCCAGAGTACCCATCCGCCGACACGTCATACTTGTCAGGCGTGTACATACGCGGGACAAACTTCTCGTACTGCTCCCGCAGCGACTTTGCCTTGGCCCCGTACGGCATCTTGCCGAGGTCGGAGTGCATGGAGTACGGCTGGATGTGGGCGAGGGCGGTGTTGACGCGGTCGACGGTGCAGGACGTCATCCACCCCTGCTGCTCGCGCCACACCTTGTCCGCCTCTGACCGTCTCGTGAAGAGGCGGACGAGACGGCAAGATGACACGGTTGTGGGCAACAGGCGCGCGTCCGACTGCGAGTCCGTGTGGCCGGGCATCGAGCTCCTACCGACGCCACGATACTTCTTGTTGCGCAGGGAGGGCAAGACGTGGGAGTGCAAGCTGCGAGCAGCGGCCGCCTTGCACTCGCGCTGCAACACAGCGTCCTCAACCAGCAATCCGGGGTCCGGGAACGTTTTGAAGCCCTGGTCCACCACCGCCGGCTCCCCGAGGTTCACTGAGCCGTCGTCCGCAAGGAGCAGGAAGGAGCGGTACGACATGATGTGGTCGATCGGCGCAAACAGCCGATGGGAGCCTCTTTTCCACGTCTGTAGCACCTCCACGTCGTACGCGCCGGCGGTTGCGTACGGCCTCATGAGATTGACGAGCTGAGCGTGGTTGAAAACGTCAGACTGGTTGAAGCGCCCAGCAATGGCCCTTGCCACCAGGTCCGGCCCGAACTTGGTATGCCCAACCACCATGTAGATGACCATGGCAGAGTCCAGCAGGCCGCACGCGAGCAGCAAGCCCAGACCGCCGTAAAAGAACTGCGACTTGTTGGTACTCGGACATGAATCCATGTGCATCCGCAAGTTGCGGACGAAAGGGAGTGGAACGGATGACCGGCCGCCGCCATTTATCCGCGGCTCGCATCCCGAGGCGGTTGAACCGGAGCCGGGCGTGGTCTGTGGAGGCCGCGTGTGAGCTGCACTGGAGCGCTGCAGTGCACGTGCCGCGTTGTTCGCAGCCGCCCGTGGGTGTGAGGTGCCGCCGAGGTTGTCGGAGACGTCCGCCATCGCTGCGGAGTATCCATTAGACCCCGCTTGTTCCTCGACCGACCGAGGGTCAACCGTGGGAGCCTCGCCAGCCAGGGGACGAGGACAATACACGCTTGCAGCAGCACCAGCACCCGGGGTAGGCTCCGCAACGGGCGCCGCGGTCCACTGACCATCCCCAACGCGCGGCACCGACGAGGCAGCCCGAGAGGTAGTTAATCGCAGGGACGGCGTCGCCTGCACCGACAGTGGGGGGAGCACGCGAGAGGAGGACAGTGGGGCGGTCCGCGCTCCCGCCTGGCCACGCCGCAGGAGCCCGACGGTAACAGCGCCGCCCCGATCTATCAGTAGGCTTCGGTCGCTGGCGGAAGGCCGCCCCCAACGGGCAGCAACTAGCACGGAAGAAGGAGCAAACAGAGCATGGCCGCGGTGGAAGCCGCCCCATTGGGCGGCAGGCACACGGGGTAGGGAGGGGATACCCCAAGGCGCTGGTAGTCCACCCGCCGCAGCACACGTGTCGAGCAGGTGAGGAGTCGCGATGACGGGGGTGAGCAGCGGTCCAGCGGCTTGGCCTCGCCGCAGCTCGCAATCGCCAGCAGCAGGGTCCAGTGGAGCGGTGCCGCAGGGCGCGCTGCCGGGCGCCGCCATCTGCAGTATAGCGTGTGCCGGCGGCGGGGGCGAGAGGGCACCACCGTGCTCACGAACACGTCAACCAGGAAGAAGGAACACGGCAACGGGCGTCCTCCAAAGCCGCCTGTGCAGTGGCACGATGACGGTCGCCAAGTAAAAGAGCGGGATCTGAGCAGCCACCCATGGCGGGATGTGCTTCCCGCCAAAGGCTGCGGGCGTTTGTGCACCCGCCAAGGTCTGAAAGTAACCCACTCGTCAGTCTCCAAAGTCGCAGCTCTTTTCTCGCTCCTGTTTAAAGTAGCAAAAATGGTCATTTTTTCTACTCGGACAAGTACGAAGGAGGAAGTGGGCACAGAGCGATGAAAACGACGGCAACAGAGAGATCTCAAGGAGGTCAAGCGCGCTTCAGTGGCGCCTTAAAATGTTCCAAAGCAAGGAAGATGAGATGTCTATCGTAAGGCGCCACAGATGCTCGGACATGCACTCACGGACGAGTACGTGCAGGTCCCTTTACATGGCTGGCGGCCGCGCGGCAAGGCTGTTAGCCTGCCCCAAGAAACTGGTCGTGGACCAGTGTCCTGGGGCATTTTGCGGCGTGTGTGCTGGACCACGCGCCCATATTGAGCTGACACTGCGTCGCGTCACAAAAATCGAGTCCACAGAGGCAGAGACTACCCACAGCGCGGCGGTGCTGGCGGCGCGCGGTAACCTGATCCGCAGGCTTCTTAGCAGAGCCGTTCCTTCCGACGAGTGAGAACGGCTCACAGACAGCTCTGCATCCCCACCCCCCACTCCTGGCACCCCGCAACCGTCACACACGCTTCACATCCACGCACACGTGCCCCCGTTGCACGCAATCCCCGTCGTTATGTCGTCATCCACTAGTGCTGACGCGGGCCGGAAGACTCGGGAGACATGCAACTCCCCTGTGGCCACGCGCGTGGCCAGCGTGAAGCGTGCCCCTCACGAGCGGGGCGATGGCCCTTGCGATGACGCCTCGATGCAGATAGAGGCCGCGCCGGACCACGTTGGGGCTGCAGCCCGCGCCGAGAACGAAGAGGCTGCCATCGGCATCACCAATGATGAAGACGCTGTTCAGACGGCCGCCTCTGTGGCGGCCGTGGCTGCTGCTCTCCAAGACGTACCCGGAGAGGCGCGCGACCAGGCAGCCGTCGTTTTACGCGCGGCCGTGCACGCGGCCGCTGACGACCTTGCGGACGTCGCCCGCGACGGCCTGACGGCGGACTACGAGCCTGCCGGCGACAAGGGCAGCGGTTCCAGAGACAAGGCCGACGGCGGCCTGCCCCTTGTCGAAGGCTCTTCTTTCTCCATGTCGAAGGCCAGAACTGCAGCGGCCTCAAGCGTGGCCGTAGACGGGAGCAAGCGCAAGGTCGTTCACGGCCTGTCGACAAGCGAGAACCCCCTCGGAAAGAATGTAAAGGTGGAGAGCGCGGCGGCCTGGAACGAGGCCTGCGCGACCGCCCCCGCACACGTCACTCGGGAAGAACCTGAACAAGGGCCGCATGGCAACCTCGACGCGTACGTGGCTGCGGTCAAGGATGTTGAGGATGTCGGCACCAGCTCTTTTCCCTTTGAGGTGCAGCTGCAAAATCTTCGTGATCCCGCGCTTGACCACG
>ENA-ORXR01004459-ORXR01004459.1-marine-metagenome-genome-assembly--contig:-NODE-4459-length-11677-cov-3.140345_pt1 | contig 11677 bp, 7 predicted proteins | sample MGYA00237866_ERZ511479 | MGnify/ENA metagenome assembly ERZ511479 | reverse complement strand
GCCATTTTGGAATATTTCGACCCGGTTATGACTTACCTGCAAGAAGAGAATAAAGACCGAACTTGCGGTTGGTAGGATATTACAATTCCGTCAGAGCGGATTAAGGTTAACACGCTGGTAGGACTTCGACCGTAGGTTTAGACCTATGTCAGCAACTGCTTTAGATATTACAGATGATTCGAACGTCCAAGCGCCGAAGCGTTCGAGGCGGACGCGCGTTCTTGTCGTCTCGGATCATCCGGTCCAAAGCCGGGATGTCGCTAAGACCCTCAGGACCTTGGAATTAGACGTTCAGCTCTGCTTGTTTGACGGCAATAAATTGAGCTCAATCCCAAAACGGGCACCCGACGCGGTCTTGTGTCATCTCGTTGACTATGCGGAACAGGGCCCAAAACTCGCTAAAGTCATTCGGTCACATTATGGGACCAGTCAGGTGCCGATAATCGGGGCCATGTCCCGCCCGTCACCTGATGCCTCCGTCGGGTTCGACTCCACCCTGTTTGCGCCCATGCACGCCTCTCAAATAGCAAACCGCGTGAATGCGATGATACGTTTGGGTGTTATGGACGGCGAAATTACGAGGCGCCTGCAGACTTTGCGTGAAGATTTCGGCCAATCTCCCCAAATTGGAGATCTATCGCCAAACCGGAAGTTCCGGGTTTTGTTTATTGGTAAGGCTTCGCCCAGCTTCATGGTCATCATCAACGCGCTTCAGGATAAAGGCGTTGAAGTAACAGCTGCGTTTACGAGCTTCTCGGCTTTTGACTATTTACATGGTGAACCATTTGATGCCGTTGTCATGAATGCGCTGGAGCATTCAGAACCGGCCTTCAGCATTTCCGAAACCATGCGGCGCAATTCAAAACTCTTCCATACGCCAACGCTTTTTTTAGTGAATGGTCATACGTTTAAAGACTATGACGGCGCCTATAAACGGGGCGCGCGCGACGTGATTGATTGTGATGCGGACTCTGATGAAATTAGCGGCCGCATTCTAGAACTCGCGAATTATCACCGTATTCACGAGCAAATGAAGGCGGATTTTTTGAGCCTCGCGGTCGATACGGCGGTAGATGAATCCGGGACGGCCTACTCACAAGGATTTTTGCGCGTCCACCTCCCTCGCATTACAAGAGATGCAGCAAAGTCGGATTTGCCTGTTACATTGATTGGTCTGAAACTGACATCGGAGTGTGTGGAGGATGTGACAAAAGAAGCGATCGAAACCGCTTATGGCAAAACGGCAGAACTCTTGAATAATCTGGTCCGGATGCAAGATGTTGTCTGCCGATGGGATAAAGATAAGTTTGTTCTGGCATTCTACGACACCAACGAAACTGAGGCAGGCATCATCCTATCACGTATTCAGGCCTTGTTGGACTGCACAGTTTATCAAAGCGGTAAATCTGATGGCGGCGCTTTGAGTGTATCGGCTCAATCCACTATTATGGAACTTCGACCTTCCGCAAGTGCGGGCAAACATCAACTTGAAACGCTTGTTGCCACCGTGGTCAATGACCCCGACGAAGTTTAGGGCCTTTTCGGAACCAACGCGGCGACCGCTCTTTCGGATCCCCGCAATCTGAATTTTGGCTCGCTGTAATTCCCCATCACCAAAATTGTTTGGTCCGGCCGCAACCGCCAACCATTATTCTGCGTAATCGCGTTCATGATGACGGAGGGGTCTTTTATGTCTTCATGGCGCATATACATGACGACCCCTTTCGGTCCGGCGTCCACTTTGGCGACATGAGCCTGGCGGCAGAGACGTTTGATTTTCATGACTTTTAGAAGGTGATCAACTTCTTCCGGAATTGGGCCAAACCGATCAATCAATTCCGCAGCCAGCGCATTGCCTTCCGTGTCATCCGCAACTTCCGAAATCCGGCGATATGTCGCGAGGCGCAAGTTTAGGTCGGGAATGTAAGTATCCGGAATCAGGATAGCGACACCGACATTGACCTGCGGTGTCCAGCTTTCATCGCGGACCGAGTCTTCATCATCGCGCAACTCTGCAACGGCCTCCTCCAGCATATGCTGATAAAGCTCAACACCGAGATCTTTGATGTGGCCGGACTGCTCTTCGCCCAAGGGGTTGCCGCCTCCGCGCATGTCCAGATCATGACTGGCCAGTGTGAAGCCCGCGCCGAGATTGTCCAAGGACTGCAGGATTTTCAGACGTTTCAACGCCCCTTCTGTCGCAATTTGGGCTTCTGGCATTGTGAGATAGGCATAGGCCCTAACCTTGGAACGCCCTACCCGGCCGCGCATTTGGTAGAGCTGTGCCAAGCCAAATCGGTCCGCACGGTAGATAATCATCGTATTGGCTGAGGGGATATCAATGCCGCTCTCAATGATAGAAGTCGAAATCAGCACATCATATTCGCCGTCATAAAACGCCGTCATGATGTCTTCCAACGCGCCCGCCGCCATCTGGCCATGTGCGATGATGTATCTGACTTCTGGGACGGCATTGCGCATAAACTCTTCAACGCGGGGGATGTCTGCGATGCGCGGACAAATAAAATAGGATTGCCCACCCCGATATTTTTCCCTCAGCAAGGCTTTGCGCAAGCTCACCTCGTCCCAAGGCGTCACATAGGTTCGGATCGCCAGACGGTCGACGGGCGGCGTGGCGATAAGAGACAGCTCGCGAATGCCGGATAGCGCCATTTGCAGTGTCCGCGGAATGGGGGTCGCAGTGAGGGTTAGGACATGGACATCTGCCCGCAAAGATTTGAGTCGTTCTTTATGCTGCACCCCAAAACGTTGTTCCTCGTCGACAATGACAAGGCCAAGGTCTGAGAACTTAATTGTTTTTGCCAACAAAGCATGCGTGCCGATGATGATGTCCACGCGGCCATTGGACAGGTCTTCTTTTGTTTGCCGAGCCTCTTTCGCTCCGACAAGACGAGAAAGTTGCTTAACGTTGACGGGCCAACCGCGAAACCTTGCGCTGAAGGTTTTAAAATGTTGGCGAGAGAGGATTGTCGTAGGCGCAACAATCGCAACCTGCTGTCCGGCCATCGCCACTGCAAAGGCCGCCCGCATTGCCACTTCGGTCTTGCCAAACCCAACATCCCCGCAAATCAAACGGTCCATGGGGCGGCCACTGGCGAGGTCCTGATAAACATCATCGATGGCGTTTAACTGGTCATCGGTCTCTGCATAGGGAAAGCGCGCCGCGAACTCATTATAGGTGCTTTCATCGGGCGTGATGGGGTCGGTTCTGCGCATGGCGCGCTTGGCCGCAATCTTGATCAGCCCTGCCGCTAAATCGCGCAACCGGCCTTTGGCTTTGGATTTACGCGCCTGCCAAGCCGCACTGCCCAGACGATCCAACACGGCGCCGTCCCCCGCACTGCCATAACGAGATAAGAGCTCTATATTTTCTACCGGGAGATAGAGTTTGGCCTCACCTGCATATTCCAGTTCGAGACAATCATGCGGGGCGTCTGAGACTTGCAGTGTTTTCAAACCAAGATAGCGGCCCAAGCCATGGTCAATATGAACAATCAAATCGCCCGGAGTCAGCGAGGCCGCTTCGGCGATAAAGTTCTTCGCTTTACGTTTTCGCCCTCGATTAATCAGGCGGTCACCCAGAATGTCCTGTTCGGAGAGCACTGAAAGTTTTCCAAGCGTGAAGCCATTTTCAATTGGCAGAATAATGGCCCGCACATCACCGGGTTTGCTGTCGAGCGCCGCTTGCGAATTGACCTTTGGAACAATGAGGTCCTGATCTTCAAAGACGCTGACCAGACGTTCCCGCGAGCCGTCCGTCCAACACCCCAGCCAAATCTTCTGCCCGGCATCTCGCAATGAGGTTACATGCTTCGCAACAACCTCGAAGACATTCACGCCTTCTGTGCGGCGCTCGGCCGAGAAGTTGCGAACTGGACGTCCGCCGAAATTTAATGCGCCGTCATCAGGACTTTCAAAGGGCGTGTGTTTTCGGATTCGCTGCGTAAGAAGCTGAGCGTCCCAGTTGGATTTATCCAGATAGAGCCTGTCAATCGGAAGCGGACGATAGAGCCCTGCACTTTTGGACGGATCGCCCGACCCCGTATCCCGCGCTTCGGCATGTTCGCGGCGGGACGTGTAGAAATCCTCGATAAGGTCAATACGTTCCAGCTTCGCCTCGTGAAGAAGACCATCTAGCGCAATTAGCGTCTGGGGTCCCAGATAATCGAAAATCGTTTCTACATGCTCATAGAAAAGCGACATGTAATGCTCGATGCCTTGAGGCCGGATACCATCCACCACAGCAGCATAAATCGGATCACGGCTGACGCCGCCGCCAAAACTGGCAATGTAATTTCTTCGGAAGTTGCTAATCGAACCTTCCGTCATGAAAACTTCGGAGACCGGTGCGAGAATGAGTTGAGACCGCGCAGATGTCGTGCGTTGGCTGTCGACATCAAACTCGCGGATGGTTTCGATTTCGTCGCCGAAGAAATCGAGGCGCAGCGGGTTCTTCTCTGTCGGCGGGAAGATATCAATGATGCCGCCGCGCACAGCGAAGTCTCCGGCTTCAACAACCGTGCTGGCACGGGAATACCCATTATCGGTCAGATAACGAATGATCTTCTCGCGCTCCATATCTTCACCGACCTTGGCGGACAGGCCTGCGTCAGAAATGATGGATCGCGGCGGCACATTTTGTAGCGCCGCGCTGATGGTTGTCACGATGATGTAAGGTTTGCTGTGGTCTATCGTCGTCAGGAAAAACAGAGCCCCTGCCCGCCGCGCGGCCAATGTTCGGCTGGGCGATACGCGGTCATATGGCAGGCAATCCCAAGCCGGCAGCATGAGGACCGGAATGTCCGGCGCAAAAAACCGGCAGGCCGATTGAAATGCTGCCGCCCGTGCATCATCTCGCGCAATGAAGAGCGCAGGTTTCTTGTCCCGGCGAACCGCTTTCGTAAAAGCCAGCGCGTCTGCACCTTCGGGTAATCCCGAGGCGGTAAGCTGCGCATCCGGCCCGACATATCGGGAGAGTTGAATCTGCATTTACTTGATAGGATTGAACGCGCGCAAACGTTCCAAAAGCGGCGTATCGTAATTGGCGGGCACTGAGAGGGTTTCCATAATCCAGCCGTAAATATCGTGATCCTTTGCGCCCAACAGGTCTTCAAACATCAGAACTTCGGCGTCGGTCATCGTGTCAATATGCGCTTTGGCGTAGCCGCCTAAGATCATATCGGCCTCTTTAAAGCCGCGATAGTTGGACCGATAGACAAGCCGTTTTTTGCGCGTGTCCATATCTATATCTTCAATTTGGTCAGTCATGGGCGCGCCATACCGACTCGCGCGCGTCATGTCACTTGTGCAGAGCCGCTCAAAACGCCAGATAGGGCATTATGTCTCGCGCTCCACAGAAATTGACCTCTCGCCCCGGCGATTTGAATGCCTATTTTGCGGATGTGACGACATTGAACGGAGTCGGGGAGAAAGTTGGGGACGCCCTCACCCGCGCCATGGGGGCAAGACTCCGGGATTTGGTACTCACACCGCCAACCGGATTAATTGACCGTACCAATCGCCCAACCATAGTAGGCGCCCGCGAAGGCGATATTGCGACTTTTGAAGTCACAGTTGGGCGTCACATCGCGCCCAATGCCAGGAACCGTCCCTACCGTGTTCGCGTGTTTGACGACACGGGAGATATGACCCTCACTTGGTTCAAAGCCTATCCGCAGAGCATGGAAAAAATGATGCCGGAGGGGTCGAAGCGCATCATCTCCGGGAAGTGTGAGGTCTTCAATGCCGAACTTCAAATGACCCATCCCGACTATGTCCTTGCGCCCGAAAAGGCCGACGAGTTACCGGAGCTGGAAACGCTCTATCCGTTGACGGCGGGGCTGGGTCAGAAGATGGCGCGTAAGTCGATAAGCGGCGCATTGGATAAAGTCTTGGCGGGGCCGGAGCTCGGCAACTGGCTAGACCCGGCCTTTCAAACGCAGCAGGACTGGCCGGATTATCGCGCGGCCCTCACCCTACTTCATCGACCCGAACACCCTGTCGATATCAATGACGACAGCCCCGTACGCAGGCGTCTAGCTTATGACGAACTGCTTGCGAAACAACTCGCCATGGCGCTCGTCCGCGAACGCAATCGGGGGGCCGGTGGCCAAGCCCTCTCTGCGAAAGGCGATTACGTTCAGGACGTGTTGAAGGGTGCGCCTTTCCCGCCGACTGGGGCGCAGGCGCGGGCATTTGAAGAAATCAAAACCGACATGGCGTCGCCCGACAGAATGTCACGCCTGCTACAAGGCGATGTCGGGGCGGGTAAGACTTTCGTCGCAGGGCTTGCTTGCGCCTATGCCGCCGAAGCGGGTGTGCAAGTCGCCCTGATGGCGCCGACCGAAATCTTAGCGCGGCAACACGTTGAAACATTGCGGACATTTTTGGAACCTGCAGGCTTGACAGTTGAAGGCGTGACCGGACGCGATAAAGGCAAGGCGCGTGAAGCCCTCGCGACCGGGATGGCAGAAGGGTATATTGACGTCATTGTCGGCACCCACGCGCTCTTCCAAGACAAGGCTGCGTTCAAAAACCTTGGCCTCGTTCTCATCGACGAACAACATCGGTTTGGCGTTCGGGACAGACTGCGCCTGACGGAGAAAGGCGACGCTACGGACCTGCTCGTTATGACCGCCACCCCCATTCCGCGCACTTTGGCTCTGACCAGTTACGGCGATTTAAATATTTCCATATTGGATGAAAAACCTGCGGGACGCGTGCCAATTCAGACCGCAATCCTACCCCTCGCCAAATTGGACGGCGTCATTGATGCGGTCGGACGTGCAGTGAAAGGTGGCAATCAGGTCTATTGGGTCTGCCCGCTTGTTGAGGATAGCGAATTGATAAACCTATCCTCCGTCGAAGACAGGCACCGTCAACTCACCGCTATGTTTGGAGACCGCGTCGGCCTCCTACACGGACGACTTTCTGCGCAGGAAAAAGAGTCCATCAGCTCGCGATTCAAAGCGGGCGAATTTGACATACTGGTTGCAACAACGGTTATTGAAGTTGGAGTTGATGCGCCCAATGCGACAATCATAGTCATTGAGCATGCAGAACGCTTCGGCCTTGCACAACTCCACCAACTCCGAGGCCGCGTTGGGCGTTCGGATAAGAAATCTTCTTGCCTGCTCCTCTATCAAGGCCCGCTTTCCGTAAACGGCAAGGCCAGGCTCGAGATCATGCGGCAGTCCGAAGACGGTTTTTTGATTGCGGAAAAGGACTGGGAGCTTCGCGGCTCGGGTGATCTCTTGGGCGCGGCACAATCGGGGCTGCCCAAATTCTCTTTGGCCAATTTGGATCGGCACAAGGATTTGCTGGAAACCGCAACACAGGACGCAAGACTGCTTGTGCAAATGGATCCGGGCCTGACAAGCCCGCGCGGATTGGCGGCTAGAAATTTGCTCTATTTGTTTGAGCAGGATTACGGCATCGCGATGATGCGTGCCGGATAAATTAAAGAGATGGCATCGGAGCTTTGGGTTTCGTTTTTATATCTAAACCACCGCCAGCATCTAAAACCTCCTGCTGGGAACTGGACACCATACCGCCCGATATAATCATTTTTGCGCCCTCTTCCGGCGTCATGTCGAGAATCTGAATGGTGTCCTTTTGTACAAAGAGAAGAAATCCCGAGGTTGGATTTGGGGTGGTCGGGACAAACACGCAGACCATATCATTACCCAGCGCTTCTGCCGGCTTTCCACTTAAGTCAGCTGTCACAAAACCTATCGCCCAGACATCTTTTTTAGGATATTCGATGAGGCAGACATCGCGAAAGGCGCGATCTCTTTGCGCGGCGACGGTTTGAACGATCTGTTTGAGAGAGTTATAGATCGGACTGACGACCGGAACCCTATCTAACAGTCTCTCACCCGACCTGATAAGGGATTTGCCGATAAAGTTTGACGCAATAATTCCCAGTAGAAACAATAATATCACAGAGATTATTATACCGAGTCCGGGAATGGCAAACCCCAAATAGGTTTCAGGATTCAAACTGTTCGGAATCATCCGAAAAACATTCTCATCGATTTTTGTCACCACCCAGCTGACCGCCAAGAGCGTCGCAACGATTGGAATAGCGATGATAACGCCGGTGAAAAACCGATTACGGGCCCATTTAAAAAGGTTCAGTTTTGGCCCCCGACCGACTTTGACGACTTTTACACTTGGGTCCGTCATCTTCTCCGGAGTTGTTGTTTCGGGCAGAATTTCAGGCGCCATGCCACTTCCTTAAATCTTGGTTCGATGCGTCATGCGCGCTACCGCTGGGACATGCAATCCGTTACACAGATATAAGGTGAAATTAGGACAGACGGAATGCGAAAGCTCGATTTACGCAAATTTACAACAGTCATAGGTGCCGTGATAGGCATTTTGTTCGTTGGATTGTTGCTTGCATACATTTATCGCGACGCGATTTTCTCCCATATCCAAGATCCGGGACAACCGTTTCAAACCTATGAGCCACCCGCCGCGCCCAATTACGCCTCGCTGGACAGCTGGTTAGCGCAGCCCGATTTGGGCGTTGATCCCTTCACCCTGACCGCCAAGGGCGATGTTTTTGTTGTGGTTCCAAGCGTCTACCGTGGGGGCGAGCACTGGAACCTTCCGTCGGATGATTTGAAGCGCAAGAGAAAGCTGGAGCGCATTGTTCGACCGAATTATGTATCGCCCTATGGCGAGTCGGGCCGCCTCTTTGCGCCGTTCTACCGCCAGGCCTCCCTTTATGCCTTCATAACGAACCGCGAGGATGCGCAGCAGGCACAGGACTTCGCCTATCAGGATGTGAAGCGCGCCTTTGAAACCTTCCTGCGCCAATCCCCGCCTGAGCGGCCGATTGTTCTGGTTGGGCACAACCAAGGTGCCAGCCATGTCCAGCGCCTTTTGATTGACTATTTTCAAGGATCGCTAAAGGATCGTCTGGCCGTTGCCTATGTGATCGACCACCCATTGCCGTTAGAGAGTTTTGACGGCCCCTTGGCCAATCTCTCGCCTTGCAACGACCTGAATGAAACACAATGCGTCGTCGCTTTCGGATCTTTCACGCCGAAGGACAAAGTCATTGCAGAGCGTTTTTCGGAACAATCCCTTGTCTATAATGGCCGCGCATATGAAGCCATTAATAATCGTCCGACACTTTGTATTAATCCTCTGCTCTGGACGCAGGCCGAAGATTACGCTCCGCCCCGCCTCCACCTCGGCGGCGTAGCCGCGGAAGGCCTTGATCCGGATATGACCCCGGCCTCAATGACCAAACAATCCGGGGCGCAATGTCAGAACGGTCTGCTTCTCGTCGACAAGCCCATCAGCAAGTCTTTGCGCAGACCGCTTGCCGTTGGCGCCAAATTTCGGACTTTGCCATCCAATCTGTTTTATGAGGACCTAAAGCAGGACGCCAAGCGCCGTGTGCAAAACTTGTTGGATGCGAGGATTTTGCCGGAACGCGCGGGGCCGATGTTAGATAATTTCGAAGTCGTGGAGATCGAAGACTCTCCGGTAGTTCCGCCCGAAGAGTAAGCGCTCTTTTAAAGGCCAAACGCCTTTGCAGAATGGAAGGTAAGTCCAGCCGCAACGTAAGCCAAAACAAACAAATATCCGAAAGCAAATAGCGGCCATTTCCAGCTATTCGTCTCTTTGCGAATAATCGCAAAGGTCGAGAGACATTGCGGCGCAAAGACGAACCATGCCAAGAATGCCAAGGCTGTCGGCAGGCTCCATTGCGACGAAATCAATTCGGAGAGTTTTGTCCCTGTGTCGTCATCTGCGACAGAGTAAATTGTAGCCAGCGAACTCACCGCGACTTCCCGCGCAGCCATTGCCGGAATCAGTGAAATAGCGATTTCGAGGTTAAATCCTATGGGCCGCAAGAGCGGTTCAATAACGCCCCCGATCTTACCCGCCCAAGTCTGCGCGGTTTGTGTTGCGCTGGTTGGGAAACTAACCAAAAGCCAGATAAGAACAGAGGCAGGCAAAATGATACGGCCCGCCCGGTTCACAAAAATCATCCCTCGGCCCCAAAGGCCGACGAGATAGTCTTTGAAAACCGGCATTTTATAACTCGGCAATTCAATCAAAAGTCCTGAGCTCTCGCCGCGCGTAAGTGTGCGTTTAAATATCGCAGCCATGATGAGGGCAAAAACGATGCCGACAATGATTAAGCCGAAAGCCACAAGACCTTGTTGGGAGAATGGACCAACCTTATTTGCCGGAATAAAGGCACCGATGATCAGGAAATAAACCGGCCAGCGGGCGGCGCAGGTCATGAGCGGCGCGATAAGTATTGTGGTCAATCGATCACGTTCCTGCTCGATTGTCCGTGCCGCCATAACACCGGGGATCGCACAAGCAAAACTGGACAAGAGCGGAATAAAGGCCCGGCCATTGAGCCCTACCTTGGCCATCAGCGTGTCCACAAGAAACGCCGCCCGCGCCATGTATCCTGAGGCTTCCAATATGAGGATAAAGGCGAAGAGGATGATAATTTGCGGTAGGAAAATGAGCACTGCGCCAACCCCGGCGATGATGCCGTCAACGACAAGGGACTGTATCAGCCCTTCCGGCAAAATTGCGGCTGCGCCATGTTGTAGAGCCTCAATGCCTATCTCTATCAAACCCATGGCAGGGCCCGACCACGTGTAAACAGCTTGGAACATCACGAACAGAATGAGGAAGAGAATGACAATTCCGATGACCGGATGTAGCACCCAATTATCTATTCGTTGAGAGAATGTCTCTGTCTTCTGCACGCGCGTAACCGCATTGCGTGTAATGGAACGCGCTTTGGCTTGCAGCGCTTTTAATTCTCCAACTTCCTTTTCCGGCGCTGGGGCGGACCCATGGGTGACGTCCCCACCCCACTCATCCAAATATTCGAACAGAAGAGACCGTCCGGACTCCCGAACTGCAACACAGGAAATAACGGGAATGCCGAGTTCACGCTCCAGCTCTTGCAGATCAATCGTAATCCCATCCCGCGCAGCCATGTCCATCATGTTGAGCACAAGGACAATCGGCAGGCCGTGATTTTTGGCTTGTAGGATATTGTGCAAATGCGTGTTGATGTGACTCGCATCCATCATGAACAAAATTGCGTCGGGTGCGCGCTCGCCTTCCAGATTTCCGCGCACAGCGTCCAGGGCGACGCGCTCATCCATACTATGACCGCAATCGCCGTAAACACCTGGCAGATCGAGTAGCTCTACGGATTGCCCACCGGGCAGCTCGAATTCTCCTTTGCGATATTCAACCGTAACACCCGGATAATTGGCGACTTTGGCTTTACCGCCTGTCAGCGCGTTGAAGAGCGAGGATTTTCCGCAATTTGGTGCACCCAATAATGCGAGCCGGAGTTTCGTCACGGCGCTCATTATGCGGAGCCTTCAACAATTTTGGTCAATTGTATCGCTTGAGCATCCTGACGTCGCAACGCAATCAGAGCGCCATTTACCCGCACAGAAATCGGATTTTTCCCGAACAAGCCGAAATGGAGTGGCGTGACATTATCGCCTTCCGCAAATCCGATTTCCCGCAAACGCGTGCAAAGTTCGGAGTCTTTCTCGTCAAATCCGGTGATGATACCGGACTCATCTTTTGCGAGGTCTGTCAGCCGTAAAGTCATGCGCTGCCCATAGTGCGAATAATTCGCAAA
>ENA-ORXR01004457-ORXR01004457.1-marine-metagenome-genome-assembly--contig:-NODE-4457-length-11680-cov-3.929673_pt1 | contig 11680 bp, 4 predicted proteins | sample MGYA00237866_ERZ511479 | MGnify/ENA metagenome assembly ERZ511479 | reverse complement strand
CAACACATGGCGTAGGATCGCCATTAGTTTGTGCCATTAGTTCTACTGGAGGATCGCCTTGACATATATTCACTGCGTCTTTGTCAAGAGGCGGGGGATTATCTTTCGTAACAATAAAACATTGGAAAGAAACATCCACATCCAAACACGGATCTCCCGGATCTTGATAAGCTCCGATTGAGCCACCGACAGTAGGTGGTGCAACACCAGATGCCGGATCATAATTAATAGCATGATATGGATAAGGCTGACCAAGTATCAAACCTGAAACATCAAATTCAGCAGTAGGGCTTTCTTGAATAATTGTACCGCCTTGTGCATTTAGTAATACATAGGTAGTAATATTACCGCCCGTAGGTCCCGGAGCTGCACCTGATGTCAATGCACCTTGATACATGACTTCATCATCACAAACAATATCATAACATGAACAATCTCCAACTGCAGGAAAGTCAAGTGTTGCAGTACACATCAAACCGTCAGGGTTTGGAGTAGGCTCATAGGTTACTTGAAACATGAAATCCGTGCCTGTTGGCATGGTTGTTAAATCAGTAAAGATAAATTCTGTATCTCCTGCAGCAACATTACCAACCAATGTACCTGTAATCGGATTACCCGCATTATCAACTAAGGTTACTGTACCGGCAGAAGGAAATGTACCACCGTTTGCAACAATCTTTACATCGAATGTAATAATATCGTCTGCGGGATTCCCATTCGTAAATGGTCCTGCACCACCATCTGACAGTGGGGTAGGTAATTCATCCTCTATTGAAGCTTCACAACTTTTGATATCTACAACGATTTCCAGTTCCGGTGCTATCAAGAAAGTAACCGTAACCGGACATCCTTCCCCGTCGCTGATTGTCGCAGTATATTCACCAGCAGGAAGGGCTGAAAAGACAATTGGTCCCGGCTGTCCCATTTGAGAAGATGCCATTGGACCTGCCAAATCAATCGTGTAATCAGAACCGTCAAAACAATTCAAACCACCACCTAATATATTGATAGTAACATCATCTCCAAAACAAACGCTTGGAACAGGATCTACTTGAATTTCTGTTAAAAGAACTATTGCATCTCCATTTCCATCCACTAAATCTCCAAGTTCTTGACAACAAGCCGATATATGAGTTCCTGCCGCATCTGAATAGACAGCATGTTGAAAAGCTAAGGCTACACATTCAGGTAAACCCAATGAGTTCGTTCCGGGAGCAGGTCCAACAGTTCCACCATCATTAGTGATGGTAAATGGACCATTTCCTGTAAAACCAGCAAAAGCACCGGGTGTATAAGGATAATGTGTACCGCCCGTTGCAAGCGTTTCTACCCATAACACATCACTTGTGTATGTATTACAAGCATTTCCATCGGCATAAGGATTTACGACATTGGCAACACTTACTTCCACAGATTCTCCCGGACAGAGATAATTAATACCTCCGGGTGTCCCACCATCAGTAAATGCCTCGTCTCCATCTTCAGGACAGAATATCTCTACACTAAAGCTAACTACCTCTGACATAAGCATATCGCCATTACATTCGTCGGCATAAGTGAGTTGCACATCAATAGTACGCATACCACAATCTTCTGGACAAAATGGACCAAAAGAAGACATAAGCATATTATCGGTAATCAATGGATTAGGTGCTCCCATACCGACTGAATTTACCGCATTATCACACTCATTGACATTGTTCATGGCAATCGCTGTACCTACTGAACCTGCAAGTGATGGAATATCACTTGCTACCAATGTAATTTGGTAATCGTGTGAAGTTCCGTCATATATACAAGTCTGCGTCTGCATAGTGAGGTCAACATCAAATGTTTCTCCACATGCAATAGTCGTACAACTTGGTGTGGCTGCAAATGCATTAATCGCAGTTGCAATCTCAGAGTCAGGAGTCGTTATTGTAAATGACGAACCAGCTTGTGCTGTGGTAACATCCGTAGTACCACCACAGGGCGCACCGGAACCACCACCTAAACAACTGATAGTGCAAGGAATGGTAAACGCACTACCCGCAGCAGGCACTTCGCCTGTATAGATATTGTAGTAATAAATAGTGTACGTTTGTCCTGGACATAACTGACCGACAGGGATGGTGAAGTTATCTATTTCTCCACCAAAGAAACCAAGGGTGTTGATAGATTCATTCGAAACACCATTAATCTGCCCAGCTTCCATATTGGTTGCTGCACATTGGCAGTTTGCACCTGCACCATTCAACACTACGTCCACTACGACGCTCTGAATAGCTCCACTGGTACCCGCAGCACATATTGCCTGTGGATTGGTAATCCACTCTATGTCAACTGTGATGACACCCGTAGCCGGGTCATACATCTCAGATCCGGCGACATGTTGTCCGTACCAAGGGTGAGAAGCTTTCGCTTCGTATGCCAAAAGACATAGCAACAGAAGCGATAGGGTAAACAATTTTTTCATTCTAAAGAATTTGGTTTTCATAAAACCGGTTTTAAGCCGATGTTTGAGTTTTTGTTCGGTCATTTTTTCTTTATCTGGAGGTTGAGAATTATAGTAATTTTTCTCTCTCATAAGTTCATGGTTTCATAAGATAATTACACTTGATTTTGTCCTCATATTTTTCAGACCTACAATTCTACAACATTCCTCTTAAAAAAAAAAATATTTTAAGGGGAAATTAATGGCTTGTGGAAATAAATAATGAATAGACATAAAAATGACAAAATGCAGAACTGATTAGTTTTCAGAAAGTTAAGTTTTGGAAACAAATAACATTTGAACAGGCACAACAAATACATTATTAAATAACAACATTATTAAGTTTAAGATTAATAGTGTTTTATGAATAAAAAACGCTTTTTCTCATTCTAATGTCAAATCTTAAAAAAACTATAATTTTTTTGACTTTGATTCTGATAAATTTGTAAAAAATAAAAGCCGGACGGTAAATTTTGAAGGTTAATTTCTATTAACGAATTTTCGCTAAAATTCACATTTCGCTGCTGATATTTAAGTCTTCCTATGGGGTCAAAAACGGATAAAATTAATGGCGAATTTGAGGTGTGTTTTTTAGATGAAATTTTCAATTGCCCTGTCACAAAATTAGATATTAAGTATATGTTTTCGCCCTCGTTTTGAGGAGAATTTGTTGTTACAAAAAGGTCTTTTTCTTCAAAATAAGTCAAGCCTCCTAAGCTATTTCCTTCTATAATGTCAAGCTGTGAATCGTTGTCAAAATCACCCAAAACTACATTCGAATTATTATTTTTTGTTACACTTAAAATATTTTGATTCAACAAATTAAATATATCACTATAATCAACTTGGTAGTCAAAATCATATCTTTTAACCTTTCCTTGAAAATTTCCTACTAATAGCTCTATATCTGCCGTATCAGGATATTCGTACAAAGCGGGTACACTATGTCCCTGACCACTTCCCGGTTCGCGCACATCAATCTGCCCCCAAAAATCAGTAACGAGGTTAAAGACAGGATTAGTGGTTGTGCCTACATTTTCAAAATAATTAAGATTGCCATTGCCTTCGCCTACAATAAGGTCGAGCAAACCGTCCTGATTGATGTCGATAAGTTCGGGTGCGGAGTATAATCCTATATCTTCTCCGACCTCTCCTATCATCGTAAATACACCGCCATCATTACGGTAATGAATTAGCACTCCGGTTTGATAACCAAAGATGAAATCATCGTCGCCGTCATCATCAAGGTCGCCAAATGTGAGTTTGAGATAAGGTAAAGCCATCGTTCCTAAGCCTGCAAAATCTTCCGTAATTAATTCAAATGCGGGTTCGGTATTTGTCCCAACATTTTCATACAAAGACACCAGATAATTCGATTCTGTGGAAGCTCCGACTCCATAATGACTCGTTATTATAAGGTCGTCCAAACCGTCATTATTATAGTCTCCTATGGCTGGTTTGGAAAGCCTCCCGACATCTATCATGTGTTCGGAGAGGAGGTCGTCTTGCTGATATTCAAATTGAGGGGCAGCGTCCGTGCCTGTATTGCGATAGTACATATCGACCTTACCAAAGCTGATGTTACCAATTAATCTTCCTCTCGAAGCAAGAAGGTCTTTTGTGCCGTCTTTATCTATATCAAGGTGAAAGGTGGTAACAGCATTAGGAAAATCAATGGGTTCATCAAATGGGTAATTGGTTTGAATAGCGTCAAATTCTTCGATGTCAGGGCTTCCGGTGTTCTCTAAAAGATTGAGGCTGCCATCCAATACATAGCCTATCAAAAGGTCTTTATCGGTATCGCCGTCCATGTCAATTACTGAGATTTTTGGAACTACGTGTATTCCGTCTTTTTCTTTCTCATCGGTCAAATTTACATCGCAGTCAATATTGAGTTCGATGCCATCCAACGAGGTGAGCATACGAAAATCGCCCCAGCATGGGCTCTGAAAATTGAATATCAGGCTATCACAACCATAACCCATGTCTTGTGAGAGGTTTTCGTAGTGAAACATAGTTTGGGCATCTTCGCTGACGGTGAGAATGTCAAGGTCGCCGTCATTGTCGATATCCAAGACTTTAATGGGGTCGTCTGTATCAGCAAATGTTTTATCGCCTAAATCGTCGTATAATTCAGCAATGACCATTTCAAATGCCAGTCGATTATCGGCATCAAAATAACCTTTATATATAGCAGTGCTGAAATTTTCATTGAAGCCAAAGAGGTCGGTAATACCATCGCAGTTGTAATCTTCGAGAATTATCCATGAGGAATTTGCAGGGAAATTGTCTTGGTATTCGAGGTGGTATTTGTAATCGTTATTTTCGTATAGATAGGTGTATGTGCGTCCGTTTTTGAGTTCAAAAATAACGAGGTCTTCTGTGCCATCATTGTTCAAATCAGCAGGGAGATACATCGGCAGATTCATACCGCCAATCCAAGGGTCGGAGAGCGTAACGCCATTTTCGATGACGGGAATATCAAACTTCTGTTCGACATCCTGTGCGGTAGTCATAGCACCAATGGTGAGTAACATCATGATGGGAACAGTATTTCTCCACGCGCACCTCCAACTCCTAAAGGAGAGTCCGCCCACAAATCGTGAACTTGTCTTTTTATCCTTGTTAAGTTTGATACATTTCATATTTTTAAAGTCGGTATTAACGCGCTGCAACTTGAAAGGTATAATTTTTTACAAATCGGCTATCCCGATTAGAAGCCATAAGGACTTTGTATTCTCCTTCTGCAATATCATTCAATGGGAGGATTTCCGATGTTCTTCCTTTTAGGGTGAGTGTTTTGTTCATTATGGTTTGTTCTCCCTTCATCAACTGAAATTGTATCGTGTTCTCTTCAAAACCTTCATTATTGATTTTTAGACTTACTGCATCTCCTTTTTGTCGCATTACGCAGGTGTAATAATTCGGGTATAAGGTCGGTGTCCAACTCGTGCTGTAACTATGATAGTCTCGCATCCAGATTTTTTGCCGTTCTCCGGCAACCGTTGCGCGTGCTTTTTCTTCTGCATTGAGGATGTCTCGTTTGGTTGGCATTCTGAAGTTTTCTAACAAACATTCCCATAAAACCTTTTTATTTTCATCCACTATCAATGTGCGTGGTACTGTTCCCATGCCAATGAGATAATTGCCGTTGGGCAGCAAATCAACATCGCCCTTTGCCCTTGACCAACTCTCTGATTTATCACCAAAATTACATTCAAATTCCCAAACCGTTTTAATCTCCTTGCCTCCTTCGGGAATTTCCATGACGACTACACTTGAAATGGTGTCGCCATTTTCGCCTGTATCATTATTATATACGACCAATCGCCCTTGTGAGTCAATGTGGGCAGAATGTTGGCGATGAAAAGTATTGGTCTCGCGTTCCGGTTTGCCAATGCCCGTATCAGATCCATAGCTATCGAGTACTTTTTTCGTTTTTTTATCTACTTTAATAACTCTGCACAAATCGCGCAATGAAACCAAGATAAAATCCCCTTCTGCATCGTAGTGTACTGCATTCATGTGTCCATCTCCAATCATACTTTTAGGGGTCAGTTTATTTTGTTCTTGAATATAATCCCACAAATCGTAATACCAAACCACATCGCCCGTAGTACCATCCAATTCTACAACCATACTAAATGCAGCTTCTATTTCTTCTTCCTTTTTTTCTATGATGCGTTCAAAACCCGTAATATAATCGCCCTTTTTGCCAAGCATCGTGCGAGAGGTAATACCGAGCATCAAGAAATTGCCATTGGGCATTTGCTCCACGCTATGATGAAAAAAGACAACTTCCTGTCCACCTACGTTTATCGGTCCTACTTTTTCGGAAATCACTTTACCGGAAGGCATAATTTCTAAGAAGCCTTTATTGAGAAAAATTATATTTCCATTGGGTAACATGTGTCCATTGGCACGACCATTGGCTGCGCCCATATAACTCGTGAACCAAACTACTTCTCCGTTTTCATCAAAAAAAGCACCGCGACTATCTGAAAAGACATAGCCACCTTTTAAGGCATTATTTGTATTTTTCACGATGGTCTGTCTAAATTTTTCGGGATTGATTCTTCCGTCAGTATTGACATGGAATGTGTAGGCTGGTGATACCGATAATTCACGACTGCCTTTATATGCTTTGACTCGCCATTTATAAAAGCTATCCAAGTCAAAAAGCTGTGTATTCATCGCTGTCAGCGAATTACTTTTGATGGTTTCGATAATGCAGTCTTCTATTTCCTGACAACTGCCGCGCCCAATTTCTATCACATAACTATCAGCATCATCTACAGCAGCATATTCAAACAACATCAGCCGTTGATTGATGTCCGTTCGCTCTGCCGGAGACATAAATGGTGTGGCATTTATCGTAAATTTAGGCTCAGACTCACATGAAATACATAAAAGACCAACCAGCAACAATAATACTGCAAATGATAGTAATTTTTTTGCCCAAAAATAGATATTTTGCATATTGGTTTTCATTTATACGTAGGCTTCTTGTAGTGTTTTAATAAAATGCTCGCGCCTTGCGCGAAGGTGATTTTCTTGTGTTGCGATTTTTTGTTGAAAAAGTTGTTTTTGATAGTCGTTTTCTTTATCAAATTTGCTAATATCTTGCATTGATATGTCTAAAGGTTTTTTCGTATTTAATATCGTTAATTCGTAACCTAAATTCAATAACATATCACCCGCCACCGATTCAAATAAATGAATATCATCTTCTTTCATTTGATGTCGAAATTTACCTATATTTTGGTGCATGACAGGTTTGGTCAAATTTTCCCACATCGCGCCGGATGATGCTGTTTTTGAAGATTCTTTTGAATGAAAAAACGAAAGCATTTTTTCCGAAAAAGAAACGTTCAAAAAAAGACATAATTTATACAATACTGCCTGCGTATCTTGCATCAAATCTTCGTACTTTATCCCGACATATCGCCCCTCTCCTACCATGTTTTTTAATTCCAATGCAAGTCGTTGTTCTTCTTGCCATTGGGTCGCAATATGGTAGTAATGTTTGTGTCCTACGGGTGTTTTTTGGAAAGATAGTGCAACATCCCGACCATCGCGGTAAATATGAATATATTGAGGCAAAACTTCCTGTTTTTCAATAAATTCAATATGATGAATATTCGACAGGCTCTTACAACACCAACGCGAATTATGTGTCATTTTTGTATAAACATCATACACCGCAAAAAAGACAGCTTCCAAGCTACGCGGATATGCAGATGCCCGATTGATAAGCAATTTGCGGTCAAAAGGCATCGCCTCCCAGGGTACTATATTTTTCTCTACCAACAAACAAACATCGTTGATTAATTCGAAGAAATTATTATCTTCATTTAAATCTGCATAACGCTCTACTAAGGGCGAAAAAACCTGCAATATATGTGGTGGATGCGGTGCAGTGATTCCTTCCAATTGGTGAAGCATAACACGCAATAAATTGGAGCCGGAACGTCGTGTTCCCACCATGATTATAGGGCAATTTCCTGTCGAATTTTCCATTATTAACAGATAATAATATAGTCCGCAGTTTATCAGTCCACAGACCGCCGTCAGACGTGAAATACGCTCGCGTCTAATGCAGACACGTTACTGCGTAACGTTAGTCATTAAATTGTTCCTGCCAAAAAGTATCCTAATACTCCGGCTATCGGGATAATAAGCAATACGCTAACTTCAAAAATCAAAATGGCGACCATTGAAAGTATAAAAATGGCGACCGTTAAAACGTTAATTTCGACATCTACTCCCAACAAAAAAGCTGCGGCAAATATCATCCCAATAGCAGCAATTTTAATGGCGCGTGTACTCGCTTGTACGTGTATCGAACCACTAATTTTTTCGAGAAAAGAAGAAGCTACTACCATTAAAACTGCCGTAGGGGTAAACATCCCAATCGTAGCGACTAATGCACCCGATATACCACTCAATTTGTAGCCTATAAATGCTGCGCTAATCATAATTGGTCCGGGTGTCACTTGTCCCAGAGCGATGCCATCGGCAAATTCTTTTGAAGTCACCCAAGCATAGTCATTGACCAGTATATCTTGCATCATCGGTATCATCACATAGCCTCCACCAAACAAAGTTACACTCAATCCACTAAATGTGAGTAATAATTCTTGTAATTTATATGTAGGGAAAAAGTGAGCTATTACGAGTATTCCTACAAATATTAAGATGAGTATCAATGCTGCATAATGGGTATTGTTTTTTTTATTTTTATTAAAATTATTTTTTAAATCCTTATTTTTTAATACCTGTTTATCAATATAGATATCACGAAAAATGAATGCTCCTGATAGGGCGGCGGTTGCCACGACGAGCAATGTTGTGTAAAAATTTCCAAAGCAAATCAAGACTAAAGCAGCCACCATTGCTACGATATAATCCAATGGAATTTCGAGTTTCTTTTTTGCTAATTTTATCGCTACACAAACAATAATGGCGACTATCGCGGGCAAAATTCCCATAAATACCCTTTCTAAAGTCGGCGTATTCCCGTAAGTAAAATAGATGTAGGAAAGCCCAAGCATCAATACAAATGTAGGTATCAAAATCGCTACTGTACACACAAAAGCACCTTGCCAATTCCTAATTTTGTAGCCGACATAACTCACTACATTGACTGCCGTAGGTCCGGGCATAATGCCGGCAAGGGATATGCCTTCCAAAATATCATCACTTGAAATCAAGCGGAGTTTTTCACACACAACTTTCTCAATTACCGCCACGAGTGCCATGAAGCCTCCGAAAGCCATACAGCCTATTTTGAAGAAGGTCCAAAAGAGGAAGGACAATGATGGTTTTTTAAGTTCTGTGTCTTGTTGTGATACATCCATTTTTCCGAAAAAAGATATTCATTTTTCTACAAACAAATTCTTAAAAAGAAATCTGAAAAGAAGTATTAAAACGTCTGCCTTGACCAAAGAATACAGCAGCAGATTTTGCGTCAAAATCTGCATAGCTTGAATTTCTGTCATTATTGGTGGCATCGCTTATATATTTTGTATTTAAGAGGTTGAGGACATTAAAACGAACGCCCATGCGGATGCCACTTACTTTAAAATTGTAGCCAGTATGAAGGTCAGTTAGAAAATAATTGGGCATTTGCCATGATTCTCTTCCGCCGTTAGTGCCTGTTAGGTCTTCGGGATTGAAGTTGGCGTAGTTTTTACCAAAATACGTTCCACGTAATTTGAAATATAAGCCTTTAAGTGGTTCGTAACGTACCATTCCTCCAAGCTGTGTTTGTGCGGCATCGCCGACGTGTACCCCTTTGGCATCAAAGGTCTTTACACTGTCGGCTTCTGTAATCGTACCTACGGAGTTCCACTTCCAATCACCAACAGAGACCAAACCTTCCAATGTAATTTTATCCATTGGCTTATAGGCAAAGTCCAATTCTATACCTTTATGTATAGCACCGATACCACTTACATTGAGTAGAATCAACTCGTCGGTTTCAGGGTCAGGTCGTGTAGCCGGACTGTCGAGTGGTTTATTGTTCCAATTGGTGAAGTAGCCGTTCAGATTGGCAGAAAATTTTTCGCTTCTATAACTGTATCCAGCTTCTATGGCAAGTACGATTTCATTTTCGGCTTCGTTATCAACGAAATACTTACCCATTCGAAGCACTTCCCCCGTAGCAGAATTAGCAAGGTTATCACCATAAATATTATTGGTGATAATTAGGTTACTATATCGAGTGGCTCGTGAGAGATAACCTAAATTCGTAAATACACTATGTGAACGGTTGATATTGTAACCCAATCCTGTTTTGAATGTAAAACTTGGTTTCCATAACCAATCGATACGTTGATTTTGTGCAGAGGTAGAGTCAATAGCAAGGTTTTGTGCCGTAGCATCAAGAACGTCTTGAGGGTTGGGATTATCTACTGTATATATCGTTCCATTATAAGTCATGGGATTTTCGTAGGATACATAAAGGTCTTCTCCATCGACTTGAACATGTTTGTGATACATAAAGTCTTCTAGGCTATATCCTGTTGCAGCTGTCGAAAGGTTTACAAAAGAGGATAAATTATTTTTTTTGTATTCCAAAAGACCAAATAAGCCTCCCCAGCCCACATAGCCATTGTAATTATAGAAATAACGGTCTCCTTCTTTGAGACGAACAGGGCTTTCATTTAATCTGACAAGTCTATCATCATCATCTCTATAATAATCGCCACCAAGCAGGTCATAAACAGTTCGGTAATGTTCTCCTTTATAATAACGCAAATCAATGCCTCCTGAAAGTTTTAAAGTCTCGGTCAGGCTTTGATTGACTGTCGAAAGCATACCGACCCAAAAGTGGTTGTTGATACTGGAGCGCAAAATACCCGAGGACCTTTTCTCAAATCCAGATAAGAAACTCGGCGTAGAGTTACCATTAAAAGTTTCTTGCAATTTCGGAGTAACATCTGGATTGTTACCGATACCGTCGGCAGATGTACCGCCACCATTTCCGATAGAAACATAAGCTACATTGGAAATAGAGGTGCGTTCATTGGGCGACCAAAAATGACGGAGACTGAATTGGGGTTTGTGATAATAGTTTTGACGGGTATTGAATTCTTCGACTTTTGAAAAGGTGGTATCGCCTTCTTCATTGAGTGTCCAGCGTTGGAGTTCTCCTACGTAGAGATTTTTTTTCAAACCAAAATCATATCCCTCTTCTGCGATTTCGGCAGGTACGCCTACGTCTCTTGCAAAGTCTTTGTCAAAGAATTGAATTTCAGAACCAAATCTGCGTTGACCATGTCGCTGTGGCGCACCAAATCCTGACGCGCTAATCAAATGATTTCCAAAGGCTTTGTCGATTCGGAGGTAGTAAAAATATCCTTTCGTGAATGCGCCATCGACCCAACCGTTACCTTGTTTGTAGGATGCGGCTGCGGATACGCCCCAGCCGTTTTTCATACGTCCGGTGGTATAACCGAATTTGGTTTGTAAATATCCGTCATTGCCTACGACTTGTTGCAAGCGTCCTCCGCGACGTGCTTCGATTCCTTTTGTCAAAATATTTATTGTCCCGCCCACCGAAGGTATGGAGAGTTTGGAAGCACCAAGCCCACGTTGGACTTGCATGGTCTTAGTGACCATATCCAAGCCAAACCAATTGGACCAATAGACCCAACCGTTTTCCATGTCATTGACCGGAATACCGTCGAGCATGACCGCTAC
>ENA-ORXR01004456-ORXR01004456.1-marine-metagenome-genome-assembly--contig:-NODE-4456-length-11682-cov-10.898406_pt1 | contig 11682 bp, 14 predicted proteins | sample MGYA00237866_ERZ511479 | MGnify/ENA metagenome assembly ERZ511479 | reverse complement strand
CCCGTTCCCACCATGCCTCCCCCGCCGCCGTCCCCCCCACCCCCCCCGTCGCGCCGCAAGCGGTGGCGCCACCGCCTCACCACGGCGGTGCGGACGGCGCCGACCCTGAGCCGCAGCCGCACCCCCGACGGCGGCGGCGGCGGGAGTGGCGACGCGGGGGGGGGGGGCGGCGGCCCGCCGTCCGCGCCGCTCGCCCTGTGGCGGCAGTGGTCGACCACGTCCGCGTCGCCGACCAACTCGTACGGCGGCAGCGGCGGCGGCGGCAGCGGCGGCGGCGGCGGTGGCGGTGGCTGTGGTGGCGGCGGCGGCGGCGGTGGGGGCGAACCCCCCGCGGCGCGGTCGTCTGGGCCACGCACCCGCGGCGGCGCGGGGGTCGTCGCCCCCGACGTGTCGGCGGCGGCCAAGGTGCTCGCCCGCGCGCGGGCGCTCGAGGACCTCCGCGCGGGCGCGCCCGGCGCGCGGTTGGAAAAGCTGTGTTCGGACGAGTCGGTGGAGCGCGGCTGGGGGGGGGCGCCGGCGAGTGCCGACGGCGGCGGCCGCGGCGCCGTCGGCGGCAGCAGCGGGCGGCTGGCGCTCGGCGGTGGCCGCTCGGGGCGGGGTGGCGGCAGCGGCGGCGGCGGCGGGGGTGGCGGCCGGGTGGCGGCGCGGGCGGTGGCGGGGGCGGCGGTGGCGGCGGGGGCGGGGGAAGCGGCGGGCGTGGGAGCGACGACGGGGGGCGGTGGACCGCCGCCGCCCGCCCCTGCCCCAATAAAAAAGAAAGCGTGCCCGAAACCGCCGCCGGAGCCGCGAGCCCGGACCGCTGCAGCGAGCGAGGAGGGCGCGAGCCGCCGATGTGGCGTAGGGAGCGGAGATGTCGCAGTCACATGGGGAGGAATCGGGGGGAGGGGGCCAGGCGCGGCGGCGGCAGCGGCGGCGGCGGCGGGGGTGGTGGCCGGGTGGTGGCGCGGGCGGTGGCGGGGGCGGCGGTGGCGGCGGGGGCGGGGGCGACGACGGGCGCGATGCAGGGGTGCCCGACAGGACGCGCTGTGGGGGGGGCCCAGTGGCCACCGCTGCGGGTGTACCGCACAGTGGATCTCCTGGCCACCGAATCTGCATCCTGGGGCGCCCTGGCAGCCGCTACCAGCCCGTACACACCCGGCACACGCCGGCGCGTGCTTTCATTCGGGCCGGGCCCGAGCTGGTGTCTGGCCAGCTGGATGTCTGGGCGTGTCAGTGCCCATGGTGTCTGAGCTCAGACAAGCCTCAGACAGAGGAATGGGGGTCATGTGTCGGTGGGGGCATCGCCGTGTCTGATGGGGGCCTGGGCGCTCAGAACGGGCCCAGAGCGCTCTCTGATTGGTCGACGCAACATTCACAGGTGACATTCACAGCCCACACCTGTGAATGGTGATGCCACCGATTCCTTCACGGGTCAGATGCTTGCAGACCCGCGCGCCGCGCCGAGGTCAACCGCCGCGTCGAGGCCGAGGGTTCTCAAGGGACTTGGTATCCCTCAAAGGATTGAGTTGGTTGAAATTCTTGAATTGCTGAACCAATTGATACGAAACACTTCCGTCCAGCTGTCCTTCCCGCTCTGGAGGGGGTGTTACTTCAAAGCTGGGTCGGTCAAATCAAGCGGCCGTCGATCTGTGCGCCGCGTGTAGCCAAGAACCATCGACAGTGCGGCGTCCGGCAGCGCGACATTTCCGTCGTGGTCGCGACCAGCACCCGTACCGTCCTCGCTCATCTTCCTTGACACCTTCGCCTCGTTCCCCCCCCCCACTCCTCACCATGGCCAAGAAAAAGAAGACGTCAAACAACCTGGGCGCCCGCCTAGCGCTGGTGATGAAGTCTGGCAAGTACTCGCTGGGCTACAAGAGCACCATCAAGACACTTCGGTCGGACAAGTGCAAGCTGCTGCTGATCGGTATGTTTGACCGCTGAGCTTTGGTTGTTGGGAGAGGGCGGATGCTATTGCAGTGCCTTTATTGGGCTGTACCGCTTGAGTCGCTTCTACGCGGGGATGCGGGAGTGTGCTCGATGTATCTGGTGGTACCTGCCCGTCTCTGGTCTAGAGCGCGTTCGGCAGGGCCGGATCCCCGCTTTTTTTTTTTGTTGTCTCTGATGGTCGACGTTGTTGTGTTTGTCTGCTTGGAACCCGTGGCTACGAAGGTTGTCTTGCACAACTGGAGCCTCTAACACGTTCCCGATTGCGCGGTGTCGATCCATTGCTGTCCATGCCTGGCGCTTAACTCGTTATCACTTCCTATCCCATTTCTGCCCTCTTCGTAGCATCCAACACGCCGCCGCTGCGTCGCAGTGAGCTGGAGTACTACGCGATGCTCGCCAAGTGCAACGTTCACCACTACCCGGGGAACAATGTTGACCTTGGCACGGCTTGCGGCAAGTATTTCCGCTGCTCTGCACTGGGCATCACGGACCAGGGCGACTCGGACATTATCCGTGCGCTGGACCCGGCCAACCAGGGTGCTTAGGGTTTCCAACAATACAATCTTGTTCTTGTCAATTCCTGTCGCTCTTGGCACTTGCCTATTACGTGACTTGTTTGTTTCCACCGCCGTGGTCTACGTTTTCCCGGCAGCACAGCTACTCGAGCGTCTCGCACGTCTCGCTCAGCGACCACAAAGCCATGGGCATGCATCCGCTCCATGTCAGCAGCCATCCATTGAGCACTCCTACCTGATGAAGCTATGTTCGTACTTGCATGTCGGACTCGTGACGCAGTTCACTGCGCAAGATATATCATGCAGGGTCAGCTGAGGGCGAGCCCGCCACGTTGCCGCGCGCCCTCAGGGGTGTTTACGCAACAAAGCAAGGCACTGTCGTTTCACCTTGCCGTACACCCGTGCAAGCTCCTCCGTATCAATCGGCCCCGCCCCCGTGTCCGCCTCCTCCAACAGCCGCGCAAACAGGAGGACGTCCTCGTCGTCATTCCGCGGCCGTGACAAATCCCCGCGCCGCACCAGGTCCGCAATCGCCTGCGCCGCGTCTGCCGGCGTCACGGCCTGCCCCACCTCGCTATCGTCGTCGTCCTCGCCGTCGTCGTCGGACCCGCCTGCGCCCTCCCCGTCCTCGTCCGACGCAAACAAAAAGTCGGTCTTGTCGACGAGGAACTGGCACCCGAGCCGAGTGTACATGTCGCTGCACGTCTGGCAGCCGCAAAGGTCGTACCGCCAGTTGGACGCCCAAAAAAAGTCCATCTCAGACTGAATAAGGCGCTCCGCGAGCCGCGACGGCGCCGGCCGGGAGCACCCGTCGCCGACCTTCTTGTTGCGCGCCGCCGTCAGGTCGACGCCCGTGAGAGTGTGGGGCAACTCCACCCCGCGGATGGGGTAATAGTCGGCGAGGAAGGGAAGGCGCTTGGTGCACTCGTGGCAGGAAAACTCAAAGTTCTCGTTGGGGAACCGCCCCCGCTCCCCGTAGCGGATTTCAAAGCCAGACGCGCCGCCGCCGATACGGCCCGACGCGTGGCCCCGGCTCTCCGACCGGCGGGTCGGGAAGCCCATACACGGCTCGTGCCACCAATCCTCACACACCGCGCATTGGAGCATGTCCCCATGCTCGGGGGAGTAGAGCCGGTTGCAGCCGCAGTAGCGGCCGTCAAAGTTGTGGCCGCGCGTGTTGCCATCGTTGGTCACCTGCCGGCGGGCGCGGGCAGCGACGGGGGAAGCCAGACTACACCGATTCTTCATCTTGGCCGTCCCGCAGTCGCAGCGGAAGCCGCGCTTGGAGTAGATGGGCAAGACGTCCGCCTCGTGATCGCCATGGCACCGGTCCTTGCAGGCCGCACAAAAGCCGGCACGGCCGCCGGAGGGCGTGCACCGCCGACACACAAACACCTTTTGGCGGATGTAGCCTTGATCAAACGTACAGTCTACCTGTGGCTCCATGGTGTCTCGCAGCGCACAAGCTAGGGGCACCGTCGGGGAAGGAGGTAGAGCAGCGACAGGCGAGGGACGTCGGCGCCCCAGACCAGCGATTGCCGCTGCGAGGAGCGCACACAGAGCCAGCTGGCAGGGGCCCCGGACGTACCAGGTGACACGGGAACAAGGAGCCCGCGGGGAGCAACATTCAAGCAAGAGCCGATGACTACGGCTGCTCCGGCTGGATGAACACTCTGCTTGCGTCTCCGAGAGCCGCTCCTGCGTGTCCCGGAAAGAGCGCCACGCGCCGAACTCGGATCAACAAGCAGACCATCCGGAGCACACGAGAGAGGGCTACTTTTCAGAACGAGAAACAACAGAGAAGAAGCTGAGTAGCGTGAGCCAGGACGAACGCAGACACTGTGTATTTTCAGACGGGGTTTTCATCCAAGGCGAGAGACGAGTTGACAGCGTAGGTCATGGAGAATTTTTGGTGCCCTCCTTACGAGAATCACGCACAGGTCACCCAGTGGTAGTGTTGCTCCAACGTTGATGCTTTAAGCCACCACAAGCGACCGCCAAACGTCCCAGCCTACTCCTCCTCGTCATCGGACTCATCTGCCCCCGCTTTCTCCTCATCATCAACATCTTCCTTCTCCGGCTTCTGCTCATCCCCCTCCTCCTCTTCCCCGTCACTGTCGCTGTGCAAGACACGGCGACTACTGCCTCGTTTTCTCCTCTGTCCCGCCCCTCCACCGTCACTTCGGTCACCCTTGTCACCCTTGTCGCCCCTACTCAACCGCTTCATCACCGCCGCATGCCGGGCCACGTGCGACTTGACGTCGGGCAGCTCCAACACCGCTCGCACCCCAAATGTGACCATGACCACGCCGCCCACCCCGGCGGAGGGCTTGATCTGTCGGAGCCAGCGCGCCTTGTGGAAGGACTGGATGGCCTTGCCGGCCTCAGAAATCTTGAGGGTCAGATTGCGTTCCAGCTCGGGCCCGAGCGCCTGCGCGTCGGACATGGTCATGCGGGCCTCTTCCACCTCGAGCAGTGCCTGCACGATGGACTGGAAGAGGGCGACTTGCGGCGGCTGGTACTCAGACGCCAGCTTGGATGACTCGTCATTGATGGTGTTGACGACACCCCAAAAGGTGCCATTGTCGCAGGGGGAGTAGCCCTTGCGGAGTTGGATGTGGAACTTCTCCAGCGGCACGTTCACGGCGCCGATGTAGGTGTCCAGTTTGTCCTCGTCTGGAATAGCCGACGCGTGAGCCGATAGCTCCCGACCGCTCAGCTTCGCAGCGTCCACGGTACAGCGCAAGTAGAGGGCGGCTGTGCGGCGCTCGCTGAGCACCCGGGCCGCCATCATGCCATGAAGGAAGGCACGTTGGGTCTTGGTGAGCCCCATGGAGAGGCAGCAAAGATACGACCTTCAAGTATAGGTAGGGAGAGATGGGGATGTGGAATGGGAGGCGGGGCAGCGGGTGGGGCCAGCAGGCAAGACGAAGTCATGAGCGCCAGAAGGTGGGACTGTCTTGGCGCGCAACTGGTCGGTCTTCTGCACACAGGATCATTGGGTGTTTGGATACCCGCCCAACACGTGGAGACTTTGGCGCGAACTGCAGCTGAACAAGGAAGGAATATTCTGAGGATTAACTACGTATTGACTGATTGTGCGATCTGAACGATTCGGCCTGGCCTTGAGCCACCTCCCCAACCGGTGCAAGACTCGTCTCGATCCCCGTCTCCACGCGTGGGCATCGTGGCGTCCTTCTCACGGCGGCATCCTTTGCGAACCTCACGGAACTACGCCCTTCCCACCCGCCTGCTGCTGCGGCACCACGTTCGTGGCGGTCGTTCACCATGGCTCGCCTGGGGTTCACGGTCGTCCCGGCCGTTTCTGCGCTCAGTGGCGCCACCCACGCGTGGCCAGCGGCGCCGCCGACCTGCACTACAGCAGCGACGGCGTCGCACTTCCTCGGCCGCCGCGACATCGGCCGTGTGCGGCTCCTGCCAGTGACTCGCCCCGCTATCACTCGTCGCAGGTCAATTGCGACTGTGTTGTCGGTGGGCCCTGCGGGGGGGGGGGACGAGCCCATCCAGCCACCAGCGTTCCCGGACGTTGCGCCGTGCCGCGTGGGTCGCGCCGGTGAGGGCCGGCCATGGCGGCAGTGGGCGGCGGCGACGATGGCGGCGCTTGCGTTGGTCATCTCTCCGGGCGCCGCTCGAGCTGCGCGGCGCTCGATGAAAACCAAGGAGGCGCCGGCACCGGCGCCGGCCGAGGCGGTCAGATACGATGGAAAGAAGCAGTTGGCCGAGAACGAGCGGGCTGTGTCGCTGGTCATCACGGGCGGCGCGTTTGCTGGCCTCTTTGGGTGGGCATACCTGTCCAACCGGCGGGATGACCAGGAGGAGAGTGTCCGCGTTCGGGTACGTTTGGTTTGATGCCATCCATGGTGAGGAAAGGGAGCTTGTTGTTGGAGGATGCGCGTTACGTCAGTGGTGAGGCGTCCGCATTTCTTGGTTATTGCTCTTTCGGGTGTGGGATGAGACCTATTCATCGTGCATTCTTCTCACCATCGATAGTGTTGATTTTGGGCCCTGTTTGCTTCTCGTCCTGATTTTTGATGTTGTTCTCTGCTTGCGTTGTACTCCACCCATATGCTCTTGTGACGATGTGCGCTTGTGGGTGGGTACGCTTGCCACGCTTGGTCGGCCCTTGCTGCTGATTGCCATGCGCTCGCATCGCCTTTCGCCGATGCATTGCGGGTTACGTCGCGGTGTTCTTGCCACTGCGTACATGCAGGAGGAAGTGGAACGGCTGGAAAAGATCAAGCAAGAATTTGTGGAAGTGGACGGTGACGACAGCGCCCCCGACGATGCTGACATGATGGCGGAGCTCCGCAAGCGCCTTGCCGCAGAAGCGGCGGCTGGGTCCGACCCGACGGACGCGACCGCGACCGACGATCCCGACGCGCCCCCGACGCCACCGCCCGTGGCGGGTAGCGACAAGAGCTAGTGGGGCCCTATTTTCGACGGTCTTTGCTTGCTGCGATTTTGTGTTCGCCCGCGACTACCCGGTCGTGATTGTCGCTCCGCCCGTCGCGGTGCGGCGGCGTGCCTTTCAAAAAGAAAATTGTACACCTTGGGGTTTCGCGTGATGCACAGTCGAGGGTGCTTAGGAAAACCTCCAGCTTCGTGTCGATGGTCAAGCGACGACCTTGTGTTGATTCACGTGCTGAGTGCACTCGTCGCCCACAGTGGGCGGGGTCCAGGGGCGGGTGAGGTACACGTACTGTTTTGTTTAAATACGAAGCCATGCCGCGCCGCACCACGAGAATTTACATGGAACAGAGGTGTTGTCCTACAAGGCCTGTGCTGCGTTGGATTCGGCACGGCTCTGTAGCGAGCCCACCGGGACGGCCGCCCCCGGGTCCAACACTCCCGCCGAGGAAGACGAAGCCGCAGATGGCCTCGGCTTTGGAGCAACCACCATCGCCGGGTCCGGTAGGATCTTCTCGCGGCAGAAGTCAACAAACCGGTGCCGGTACACGGGCGGCGGCGCCACCGACATGCTTGTCGGTGAGCAGTACTGCACGGTCTTAAAGGTGTGCTCCAGCTGTTTGCGCACGGTGTAGCCTTGCAGGGTGTCGATGATGCCCAGACAGATGCGGTAGCACGTCCGCTCGCCCGACGCATCGACCTGCGCACCAATGTAGTAGGGTGCTGACTCCTCGTTCTCGCCGTACTGCTCCTTGTACCAGGCGTCGTCCTCCTCGAGCATCTCCGACATGCCGAGCAGCAGGCTGTAGTCCATGATGGCGGTGCGCTCCAAAAAGTCCGCATCTCGGTCCAGCTGCGTCAATAGACGCTCCGTCACGTCGGGGCGGAAGAAGATAGGCGACTGCAGGTCAAGGTCCTTGAGCGTCACGTTCTCCTTCTCGAGCTCACGCGCGGACGCCGTGCGCCCCTTGGTGCTGCCCTTCAGGTCATACTTTTTGTCCAGGTAGAGCCCCTGGTCAAAGATGCTCGACATGACAACCATGCGGATGTGGCTACCCCGAGTCGTCCGCACCGAGAAGTTGGCCAGGAACTTGGTCAGCAGCGTCTGGGGGTTCTTTGTGACGTGCTCGTAGTACAGGGGAAGGAGGCTGGCGAGCTTTCGCTGCTCGCCCTTTGTGACGGTCTTCATAAAGTAGCTCTCGTCCTCAGTAATGTAGAAGAGGGCACCCGACTTGCCGGGTGTCGGCAGTTCCCGCACCTTGGACTCGGCGCACGTTGAGCCCAGGAAGTCGGCCTCCGACAGCCCGAAGTGTTCCCGGATGCGCCGGTACACAACAGGGGACGGGTGCTCCCACGACGCGAAAGACGCTACGTTCAACAGCGACCTGTGCTCCTCCGCAGGGTTGAAGTCGAATACCAGGGATTTCTTGAAGTGGCTGCTACTCGGCTCCACCGTCGTGTCGGCTTGGAAGAACTCGCTCGTGTGACGTAGGCCAAACTGGATCGACAGCACAATCTCCCAGTTGCGGTGGCCCTTGTACACCACCTCCCCATCCTTGACCTTGCGTTTACGGCCACGGACCAGCGGCTTGGCCATCTTGGTAACACGCTTAGTGAACTTCTTCTCCCCCACCTTGGCCCCCCGCCCGCTCGCGTGGTGTGCCAGCACACCGGCACTGCTGCTACCTTGCGCCAACCCATCGCCATCACCGCTGCTGCTGGCCGCAGCACCAAACCGCACCTCGTCATCCGAAGCGTGGACATCCCCGCCGCCCCCCGCCACCACGGCGGGATCCTGTGCTGGAGTGATGGCATCGGTGCTAACGGCCTCAATTTTCACGTCCTTGGCCGCCGGGGGCATAAGGATGGCCTTGGAGAAATACGCCGACGTCACTCCCGATGATTGTCGTCGCCTGTGCAGCGTCGTTGGCGCTGTCGGCCTCAACCCATCACGGACACACGGGCGCTGAAGCGTGGCAGCGGGGAGCCCCTCAGGGACGGCGCCTAGCGAGCTCGCGGTGGAGAGTGCAGAGTTGCCCCTTGTCATGCGATGGGCGGGACGACGTGGCGACGTGCCATCAGCAGCAAGCCCCTCTCCGGGCGACTGCCGTAGTGGACTCATGACGGGCTCACTGTGGGAGCCAGTGGATTGAAACGGGGGTGGTGATGGTGACTGCACCGCAAACTGCGGTGGCCGCGGCGAGGCGGATGTCCCGCCATCCTCCCGACCATTCGGCAGCACTGGCGGCGCTTCGGTACGGTCCGGGAATCCTTGCTCACGCTTGTCCGCCAGCCGCCCCTCCCCATCCAACCCGGCCGACGTCCGCGACGCGGGAGTGGTGGGGGAAACGGTGTCGGCAAACGTGACCGAGTGGCCAGGACGAGGAGGCACCGCCGCGACTCCCTTGGCATCCTCCCCACCCGCTGACGAGAGCGCGGGCGTGGCCGCAGTGACCGCAGTGGCCGCCATTGCCACGACTGGCTGCAAAGCCCGCCGCGACGGCGAAAGCAGCGGTGGGTGGGGGAGCGGTTGCGGTGCAGGTGGTTGACGACCGTCTGGTTGGTCGCCTTGTGGCGCTACAGACAAGATCAGCCTTCCCGCACTGCGTGCGAGCGCCTCTCCTCACCAGCACCGAGTGCCACCAGAGTGCAGGTACAGCGGCAAAGAGATGCAACGTGGCACAAGCCGACGCAGGCGCCGCGCATTAAAAAATGACAATCGTAGCGGGCTAAAAAGCACACGAGAACCCGACCGTCCGCGACCGCGGCACGAGGGAGAGGAGAGGACACCGCCGCCCAAGTGAGTACCGGGCACGTCCAACAGGCACCCAATGAAAGGGTGGTGCGCCGCCCGGCGGCCCAGCGGCGCGTATGCAATACTCCCCACACCTCCACCGACCGTGTGCGCCAGCCCGGACGGCGGCCGCCCGCTCTCTCGTCGTGGCGTGCACGAGCGGGGCCCCTACGCCCTATGGCAAGGGGGGGTAGGGCATGCGAACACGGCACGCGTCGGCCGCGGTGTCGGACACGGGGGATGCCTGGCACAGAACTTCCCTACTGAAGTGGCGACGGGGCCTCGTGCCAACCAGAGGGGGTGCCGTAATAATTTCCGGCATACTACCATGTAGCTGACAGTGATGTGGCAGTCAAGTGCTTTCACTCCAGCCATACGAGGATTGTGTGACACTTTTCAAAAAGAATGTCGGATCGGCAAACTTTATGGTTTCGTGGCAGCTGCAGGGTGCGACACGTACTGAGGAGCAAAGCACCTGTTGAGCTCTACGCGCGGACGTACTCTCATTATGGTACCCCGCACGTGGCCTCTTCCGGTGCGTTGCACGCGTCGAGTGAGCAGTCGAGTAGAACAAACCAAACACCGTTCACGAGCACGCGCACAAGCCAGTCATTGCATAGCCCGGCGGCTGTGACGGCTGCTGCAGCACCGATTATTCGGCTGACGATTGCCCATGAAGCTGTGCATCCCTACTGGAGACTGCTATCGTATCGACACTTTCCACGGTCTCGCGTCATGAGCAACCCCCCTTCTTCTCCCTCTCCCAGCTGTCGCGAGATGCCATCCTCAGTGTCCTTCCCGCCACCGTGCTCACGCTCCTGTTCACCGCCGTTTTTTATTTCTCCCCTTCCCTCCTTGGATTTTCCGTCGCTTTCCAAAGAGCGATCGGCGAGCGGCTGAAGACCTTGGCCTGCCGCGACAGCGCCCGGCCGAGCAGCGGCGGCGGGGACGGCGTGCGCCTGCCCGGTTCAGTGGGCATCCTAATTTGGCCGCCGTTGTGGTGTTGGAATGTGACCCCGCGCCACTTGTACCTCCACTGGCTGCACCTGGTGGCGACCGTCGCCACCGGGTTGGTGACCGCCTTGGGCTTGTCAAAGCCCCAGACGCTCATCGCTATTTGCCTCACCGATTGTGCAAGGGACGTGGAGGGCGCCCTCGTTGCGGTGGCCGGTCTGAGCACCGTCCGGTGACTGGTGGTTGCCCACCATCAGGTTGGATGTGAGGCGGTGACTGAAGATGTCCAGGAGCGCAGCATCGCCACGGACCACTTCAGGAGCACCGCAGACTTCTCGCGGAGCTGGCGGCCCCGCATTGTGTTCACGGAGGAGCTTTTGGTGGCACTGCTTCTACCGACACAGCCGAGCGTGAACAAAGAGCGGGGGAGCAGTGGCGGGTGGGGGGTGTGGGTCGGAGGAGCGCCGTCATCTGCGCGACGCTTTCCGTCTGCGCGGGTGGACGCGCCGATGCCCTCCAGATGGGAGGGGGGCGCCGCCTTGCTTGGCCGTCCTCCGCGCCGCTGCCGCCTGCTGGTCTGTAGGGGGGCGACAGTGGGTGGGAGAGTGTAGCATGAAGGATACCTCCCGTCTATTTTGGATTTGCCATCTAGTAGCCCCCTTAAAAGAACTGGAATATTTTTGATGTGAAGGTGGGCCGGCTGGTGGTTCGCACGTCGGGGGGTTACTTACTCCTTGGCTGTGTTGAATAGCGCCAGTTCGAGAAGGAAATACATACAAGTCTTCCTTATCGATGCAAATGGCAGGCTCAGTGCAAAGAAACCACCTGCCCGAGTGTCTCACCAGGACGACCCCAACTGCTGTCCTCCGCCCCCAGCCAATGGCGCCAGCTCTGCGGCGGCCAACCGTTTTCTCGGGATGGACACGCACGTGCCGCCTCACGCGCAGCTGCCCCGCTGCCGCACGCGGTGCCCCTTGCCGGCCAGGACAGATCGGAAGAGCACACGTCTGAACTCCAGTCACGTCCGCATCTCGTATGCCGTCTTCTGCTTGAAAAAAAAAA
>ENA-ORXR01004455-ORXR01004455.1-marine-metagenome-genome-assembly--contig:-NODE-4455-length-11683-cov-13.496467_pt1 | contig 11683 bp, 20 predicted proteins | sample MGYA00237866_ERZ511479 | MGnify/ENA metagenome assembly ERZ511479 | reverse complement strand
CCGCGCGTCACGCTGGCGTGGGCGCCCGTGGTGAGCGCATCCTGTGACGTGCCATGGCTCTCGGTATCAGCATGCCCGTGCTTACAAGTTTGCGGACCCGTTTTGTCGTGCCTACACTGCTGCTGGCAATGAGTGAGGCGAATGCCATGCCTCCCAATGTTGTTCATATTCCCAGTTTGCCGCAGGTCCAATCGATCCGCGTGCTGTGGATGGTGTCCAACAAGGCGCCGGCCATATTGAGCAGCCGGCGCTATCTAGCAGCTGGTCGGTGCACTCGATACAAGTGCGCCGACTGGTATACGAACGTGTTGCTCCGCTCTGATGAAGACCAGTATCGCTCCTCTATGCGGATGAGCCGGACGACGCTTGAATATATTTTCTCTATTCTACGTGCCCATGCAGGGGATATATTTACCTCTCGGCGCGGCACCACCCAGATACGGACTGACATCCAATTGTCTATTGACCTCTTCAGGTTTGGAAATTATAGAAACGGGATCCGTGTGCACTCTGTCGCTGATCGCTTCGGTGTGTCTTCGAGAACCGTAGTGAAAAGTACCGAGAGTGTTCTGAAGGGGCTCAAGCGCCTGGCTCCCAGCGTCATTCGCTGGCCGAATACTCAGCGTCGGGCGCAGCAGGCTGGGTGGGCCGGCTCTTCTGATGGCTTTGATAACTGTATTGTCGCGACTGACGGGAACACTTTTCCTCTGGAATACCAACCTGCATTGCACCCGTGGTCGTACTACGACAGAAAGGGCCGGTACAGCCTGAAAGCAGTCATCACTTGCGACTGGGATGGGTAACTGATTAACGTCGTGCAGGGCTGCACGGGCGCGGCACCCGACGCCTTCGTACAAACGCTGTCCAACTGGCATCGCTACCCAGAAGTGTACTTCTCTGCTGGACGGTTCTTGCTCGGTGATAAGGGAATGAAATACTCCGCACGGGTCATTGGTCCTTTTGTCAAGCCGGAATTTACGACGTCGGAGAGACGCAATTTCAACTCCCAGCTGGCACGTCTTCGTGTGCGCTCCGAGCACGCCGTCCGCATGCTGAAAGGCAGCTTTTTCAGCCTCAAGGAGCTGCGTCTTCGTCTCAACGGGGAGAAGGACTTCGACAGTGCTACCAGCTGGGTGCTTGTCTGTTGTATTCTCCACAACATTTTCTGCCAGCACGACGACCCCGAGCTTGAGACTACAGACGCGGTCGGCCCCAACGACCCCTGGGTTGATCCCGGTGCGCATGCCAACGAGGCACGCAACACTGTCCTGGAAAACGTGTGTCAGTTTATGCGTGCGAGCGGGACCTATCGAAACGTGTCGTAGTCATAGTTGTGTACGGTGAAGGTGTTCAATAAACAAACAGCCACAATTAGCTTCTTTCTTTTCTTTTGTTGAGCGCCGGTGCGTCATCAAAAATGACCACCCGCGGGGTGCCGAAGAGGGGCGCTGCCGCACAGGGGCTGCGGCGACGCCGCCGTGCCGAGGTCGAGGAAGACCGCGGCGACGGCCCCTCCCACGTCGATGACAACCCACTTGTTTTCGATGGCCAACACGGCCGGCACCCCGAGCGCCTCCCCGTCCGCGGTGGCTGCGTCTTTGACTGTGTAGCGTCGCCAAAGGGGGGGGGGCCAGAAAAAATCGGCCTTGGTGGCATGAGGGCGGGGAGAGGCCCATCGTCAGTCGCGAAGGAGACGCGAGCGCGAGTAGCGTCGCCTCGCTGGGTTGAAGAAAGACGCCATGGGAGGGGGGGGGTGGGGTGGGGGGTGGGCAACCGGCCGCCGCCACCTCACCGCCCACCCGAGCTCAGCCGGAAGTGGCAGCGCCGCCAGCGGCCGCCTCGCCGACGGCCACCCCACCGGGAGGAACGAGCGGGGGCGAGAGAGGGTGAGGGAGGGGAGGGGGGCCGCCTTCGAGGGAGAAACTCTTACGCTCAGCGGCTCACACACACGGCCACCGGCCGTGGGGAGTTGGGAGGAGGCGGGGCGTCGTCGGGGAAGAAGGGGGGGCTCCGAGGACAGCCGTCGTCGGCGCATTGACGCCGGCGGCGGCCGTGGGGGGTGGGGCTGCGGTCGAGGCAAAGTCGGGACAGCGCGGGGCGGGGTGGGCTGCCTGCCATATCCCTCTGTTCTGCACCTGTGGGAGGGGGGTCCGGATTCCGCACCCCCGGACCCTTGCAAATCCGCACGGTCAGAGAGGGGGGTGCTCCAGAGCACCGGAAATGAGAGGGTGCGGGAGCATTATCGTGAACGCCGGGGGTCTGGACACCACCGGATCCGAGCGACGTTCGAAAGGTGCTCGAAGTCAGATAACATTCTTATTTATCGTCGAAACTTGCCCTAATTTCAACCGGGTGCCTCCCGGTGCGGATCCGCACCAGACTCGCAATCGTGAAACAACCTACTGTGGAGCCCCGCCCGGCTCCATAAGATATTCTTGTTGTGATCTCCGCGGTACGGGATCGCCGCCAATCAATGATAGTTCTGGAAAAACCAAAGGACAGGAGCACATATAGCTGCACATGGCTGTTATCCCGTAAAGGATAATATCCAGAAGCATGCCGCCGAAGGGCGAGAACACTGTCAGCGTCATGGTCTGTCCGCTACTGTCCGTAAACTGATCGCGGTTTGGTCATGTAAGAAGAGCACATGGCAAGTCCGACACTGATTGGATTTGCAGGAAGCTGACAGCCAGAATATCTGTACAACGCGATCAGGGGCCCTGCACAGCCCCGTCGTGTCAACAAAATGGGTGAAACTCCAGCCTGCTCAGGCTGCAAAGCCCTCGCTGAGATCGTAGGAACCGCATGGAGCTTCCTGTGCCGCAGTTGTGCAGCGCTCCGAGCACTGTACGCTCCGATTGAGACCGAATTCGAAGAAAAGTAGCCTAGGGCGCTAGGACTTCGCCGCACGCAACACTTTCCCATTGCCTTTGCCACGTAATGGTCGTTCGAGCCGAAATCTCGGGAAACCTAATCTCTCGACAATGCTTCTGTAGACTGAAATCGCACATTTTCCGGAAGCACCATGCCATGAGGCTCTCGAAATACGCTGAAGTAACTAAACAAGCGTGTGGGCAGAACCGCCGACGCTCCCTCCTAGAGTCTTCGGGTGTTTTCCTGCGTGACTATGCCACTGGATGAAAGTAGAGCAGGGCGCGTGGGCGAGTTCCCTCACCTGGGTAGGTATCCCTATTTGATTGTGTGGGTTTGGGTGACACGTAGTTTGATGCAACAGTTCGGACCATGTGGGGTGGCCTGGGCCAATTGTTCGGGGCCTCGCGCCTGATCAAAACATATTATGTGAACATTGCTAACGGCATGGACCATATCGTGCCAGGGCTATCCTGCCCGGTCATCGTGACCAACTTCGGCAACCGCGAGGTCGTTATTCGGCAGGAGGCCAACGTAGGGTACGTCGAGCTGCTCACGACGGGCGTCGTGCAGATGCCCCCCAAGGCGGCGCGCGGGGCCACGCCCGTTCCGGGGTTCACGGCTCCGCCGGACGGAATCGCCATTGTGGGGACGGTATCTGGCTCCCCGCATGACCCCGTGTCGGGGGGGTCCCGGGTCACGCGAGAACAGAGGGCGGGTGCGACGGCTACCCCCGCACGTCCGCGATACCCGGGCCGCGGCGGGGCCCCGAAGAAAGGGGGGGCCATGACGGCCCGGCCCTTTGTGGCGGAGGTGGACCTGCCGGACGCCGGCACGGCGTTTCACGCCGGGATGCGCCTCATGATGGACAAGCACAAGGTGATGTGGACGGGGCGGAAGCTGAGTGTCATCAAGGCCACCCACCACCGCATCGACCTGAATGCGGAGGCCCGTCCCGTGCGCTTCTCGCCCTGCCACGCGGGTCACACGGCGCGCGAAGCGAGACAGCCGCGGTCAAGCGTGAGCTCAACGCGGACGTCATCGAGCCGACGTCGTCGGAATGGTAATTCCCCGTCGTGCTCGTTCCCAGGAAGGACGGGACCCTCCGCTGCTGCATCCATTATCGACTGCTGATCGTCGTGACAGAGAAGGACTTGTATCCGCTTCCGCGGATGGACGAGTATATAGACCAGGGGTTCGTGAGGATGAATCCTTGGACGATATATCCGCACAGGATACTCGTATCCATCCGGGACATGGGCTGAGGCGGGAAGCTCGTAATGTACTCAACTCGGAGGGAAAAGAGTAGAGCCGTCCTTATCGGAGCCCTCGTGCCAGAATGGACAGTACTCAGATCGGATTTGGGAAGCACCGCTTTATCCTGTAATAATGTCGGTTAAAACTATTGCGGCAGTGGCGCCTAGAGCTTCATATGCAGGCGTGCAATCGAATCGTCAAACAAGCGACTTGTCCCATTCGTGCTAGGACAGTTAGTGCAATCTCCTCAATTTTGGCCGTTCCCGAGGAGAAGAACTGTGCTGCACAGATGTAAAGCAGCCATACATTGGGCCGGATACGATCTCTCGGCAAATCAGCAGTTGTGCGGACTGCTGGTTGCTCTTGGTCCGATGGTCCAGAATTGAGCAGATTGCAATACGTATCTCGACTGCTGATGCGACGCTCTGAAATCTTCTTGACGCTGGACCGCCGTACCGGCCACTGGAAAGTGGTCGTCGGTCCCGATAATCTGGAAAAGACAGCGTTCGTGTATCACGATGGGGCGTACAAGTACAAGCGGATGCCCTTTGGCCTGACGAACGCGCCTGCCGCGTTCCAGCGGGCGCTGGACATCATTCTCTCCGGTGTCAAGAGGCAAATCTGCCTCATCTACCTGGATGATGTCATCGTGCACTGCAAGATGCAGAAGAAGCACATCGGTCACGTCTACCGTGTCTTGCGCCTGTTGCGCAACGCTGGCGTGACGCTACGCCTGCCCAAGTTCAGGTTCTTCCGGAAAACCGTCCAGTGCATTGGGAATGAATTCAAGCCGGGCCGGCTCGGTGTGATGGATGCCCATACTCGCGCGCTGCGCGAGGCGCAATTCCCCAGGTGCCTTACGGAAGCTCGGAGCTTCGTGGGGATGTGCGACGCCTTCCGCCGGTTCGTTATTAACTTCGCTCGTATGGCGGCGCCACTGACGGACCTCATGGCATCCACGGCGCCTACGCTTGTGCCACCGGCCTCGCCATCGCGGCAACAGGAATTCTACAGGCTGAAGGAGACGCGCACGCCCCCGCCGGTACTCGCCCTCCCGGGGCGCGTGCGACAATGCGTCCTAGACGTGGTCGCCGGAGGAACGCAAGTGGGCGCCGCCTGTGTCAAAGAGCCAGACAAAAGCAAGCTCCAGCCCGTCCCGTACATCAGCCGACGACTGGCGACGAACAAGCTGCCCTACCGGGTCACGGAAAAGGAGTGCTTGGCGGTCGTCTGGGCGTCGATCTAGCTTCGCCCCTAAGTCGAGGGGGACGACTTCCTCGTGCGCACGGAGCACGACGGCCTGCGGTGGATCCCCAATACAAAGGGATCCGGGAACCCCCGCCTGGATCGCTGGCTGTTGTGTTGGGCTGTGGTGCTCGTCGCCGATGCCACTTGCGGTTCGCGGGCGGATGGTGATCCGTGAGCCCCATGGTACCACAGGTGGTACACAAGCAAGAGGGGGTCAAGTTTCACACCTTGTTCTTTGGTCATATTGGGGCGTTACTTTCGGCATGTTATGATTTGATCTTCGCTTTGCTCTAGTGGCTATTCATTTCGTGAGTGATTGGATTTAGTGCGAGGGCGTGGGCGTCGGCGTGGGCGCGAGAGGGGGAGCACTTTGCCCGGTGGGGATCTTTTGAGAGGTGCTCTCGGTTGGGAGAGGTGGGCAAACCATTGGACAACCAAGAAAGCACGTTCACACAAGTACACACATGCTCAAGCCACTCAACCGCTTCACCGTCGTTCCCCATCCCCTATCCCCACTGCGTTTCAGCAAATTTTGGGCACAGAGCCGAGGCTGTGATAAGGGTGTGAAGTGTACTCTCGCAGTCCCTCAGGGACAGCTGGCCCTTGAGTAAGTCATAAGTCCGTGTATTTGTTTTGTGACCCTGCATGTAATTGTTTGTTGGGCTTTCGGTGGGACACGCAGTAGGGGTTGAGCTGTCGAGAGAATTCTGAGGGAGCGTCTTAATTGTGTGACTGTGGGCGGCCGTGCTCACCGGAGGTGCAGGATCTGCCCTTGGAGGTGCACTGCGCGCTTGGCGCGCCGCGTCGTTGAGAGTGTCTGGAGAGAGCGCGAGGGAGAGGTGGCCTGTGGGATAAAAGGCGCACCGTCGCGGGTCTGCCAACGCCGTGCTTCGTAAAACAACGCACCCACTCTACAACGTCAACTTCACAGGTTATGGGCCCCGTGTCGCTGGTGGTCATCGTCGTCTTCCGCTCTGTCGATTGCAGGACGAAGCTCAATGGGCTGCTGTGTGTTCCGGCGTGGGGCGGGCGGGCCTAGCCTCCCACGTCGTCAGTGTCGCGCCTCGGAGCGCGGTTTTCATCGTCATGTCGGAGTATCGTCGCTACGGTGGCCCTCGCTTCGTGCAGCAGGACGACGACTACAAGCTCTAGGCTGTATACTGCCGTGCGCAGCTCATCAACGAGAAGGTTTAAGCGGTAAACGTGACGGACCGCCCCGCGTCCGGCAGTGCTTCAAGGGAAAATATATGGCAGACGCGTGGGACATTATGAACGAGTCGGCGTTGGCGACCATCCAGAGCTTGGTCAATCCGGTTCATCTCCATTCGGTGACGGCGGTCAGTACGACCAAGGACGCGTGGGACGCGCGCAAGGAAATCTTTGAGGCGCGTGAGAACGCACGGCTGCTGCCGCTTATGCACGAGCTGAGCAACCTCAAGAAGGGCGGCGACGAAAACATCATCAAGTACGCGTCGTGCGCCAAGGGCCTCCGCCAGGAACTCTCCATGCTAGGTAACCGGGAGGACGAGAACGCCCTCATGCTACAGATTCTGTCAGGTCTTCCAGCAGAGTCCTACATGATCAAGACTGTCGTGGAGAACATGGACGGGAAGCGCAACCTCGCCGACGTGAGCGCCAATCTGCTCCCGGTGGGGCAGCGGAGAAGCGGAGGGCGGTCGTCGTCGATGACAGGCATCAAGTCGCAAGCGTTAGCGGCATCGGCTGCCAAGAAGCCGTGGGACAAGAAGGCGGAGGTGCGCTAATCCTGCGACAAGAAGAGGCATATGAAGCACGACTGCTTCAAGAAAGAGGCCGACGACGCCAAGGGCAACAAGAAGCCAAACGGCGGGCGTCGCGACGGTGGCGGGGGCGGTGGTGCACCTCCCATGTCGCATTGTCGTACGCAGCGTCGGCAGGCCAGGCCCAGAAGCAAAAGGCTCCTGGGAGCACCAGCGGGTTTTCAACCTGAGTGCCGGACTCCGGCGCGACCAACCATAGGGCCGCCGGGGACGAAGGCTTCACCGTCGATGCTTCTGGGAGCGGGGGGCCAAGGTCACTCTGGCTGATAGTCACAAAGTGTCCATCAAGTGGCACGGCTACGTCTCCATGGACGTGGGGAAGCGCAACACCAAGGCTCGCATGGTCCTCGGCGAGGCCATGCTCGTGCCAGACCTGACATAAAACCTTCTATCGGTCCGAGCGGTCTACCGCCGCGGTGAAGCGGTGGTGTTTGTCGGCGATGCCTGCTACATCCTAATCGCTGAGAAAGAGGTGCTCGCGTGCGGGGTGTTGTGCAAGACGTCTGTCAGCGGGTCGGTCAACGAGTCCGAGAGCTACGTGCTCAAGGTGACGCCGGTCAAGGCGTCTGCAAGCGCCGCATCAGCACGCATGGAAGACGGGGCGAAGCTTTGGCACCGCCGGTTCAACACATGGGTTTCGAGAACATCAAGCGAGGGGTTAGGATAGTCAACTGGAAGCCAGATTTGGTAGCAGACGCCAAGCGCGTGCTTGACACGGTGTGCGTCCCGTGTGTCGACGGCAAGATAGCGCATTCTCTGCAGCATCACTCGACTACGACAACCACCAAGTGCGAGTTGATTCACACCGACGTCGATGGGCCCTTGACGGAGTCCCTAGGGGGTTCAGTATACTTCATGACGCTGTTGGATGACTCTACCGGATTAATCACGGCGATGCGCATCAAGACCACGGGGATGGTACCAGACGTCATCAAGACACGCAATAATAAGCTTGAGACCCTCACAGGGCTCAGTGTGAAGCGGTTGCGCCACAATGGTGCCAAGGAGTACGTCAGCCACGACCACATGACATTGTATGACGACAAGGGCATCAAGTCGGAGAAGACGGCGCCGTACCTATTGCAGCAGAAAGGTGAAGCGGAGCGCGCCAACCGCTTCATCATGGAGCGTGTTCGCGAGGCACTGGTGGACGCCGGTGTGGAAGAGGAGCTGTGGGCTGAGGCTTTCTCCTCAGTCATCCACATGTTCAACCGGTCCCCCAACGCAGGTCAAGATGTGACGCCGCTCGAGGCGCCCACGGGGCGACGCCCCGACGTGAAGGGATTTCGCGTCTGCGGGAGCCGGGCCTGGGCTTTCATGCCCGAGCAGCAGCAGCGCAAGTTGGAGCCAAAGACCGTCCTTGGCCGCTTTCTCGGCTACACTGTTGGTGGAAAAGCCTACCGCATCCTCGAGGATTGTTCTAATAAGATCTTCGAGCGCCGGGACGTGCTCATGGAAGAGGTCCCAAGCAAGACCGTCAACAAGACGTCTGCCTCTGAGTCAAGCGCCAGTCCTCGCCCGAAGGCGTGGACGGATGGTTCAAAGGAGGACGGCGCGATGGACATGCTGGACGCGGAAGTCCCCAGCGGGGACAAGTATGCTCCGCGGCAGTCGTCAGAGAGCGACGGCGCGCCGGAGGAGGAGGCTGTCTATAACGCGAAAGACGGCGATGAAGATGACGCCGGCGAGGACGCGGCGGCTCAAGAAGATCACCAAGTGCTGCCTGACTCCACAACGGAGAGTGGTGACGACGGAGCGCAAGCACCCTGGCAGTCGAATCACAAGCCTGCACCAAAGGGTACCTGGTGGAAGAGCAGCCCAAATGCGTGCGCGGCAGCGGGACCACTAGTTGGCGCTAAGTCTGCCTGGGACGTGAGCAAGCCGCGGACCAGTGCGGAGGACAGGCGTGCACGCTGGTACTGGCCGCTATGGGAGGCAGCAGAGAAGGACTAGTAGCTGGCGCACAAGAAGCTTTGTACTTGGTCCAAGACGAAAAGCAACGGCCAGCGCAAGTCTGTCTAGAATCGGTTTGTGTACCAAGTCGAGTGCGATGCGGAGGGCAACGTGACGAGGTTCAATGCGCGGCTGGTCGCGCAAGGCTTCAAACAAGTGCCGGGGCGTGATTTTGACGAGACGTGGGCGTCAGTGACAAGCTCGGCTACGATACACGCACTCTTCGCGGTTGCCGCGGCCAAGGACTGGAAGGTTCACCACGTGGACGTCAAGACGGCTTTTCTCAACGCCAAGATGGACAAGGAAATCCACATAAAGCTTCCGGACGGCACCGACCTGGGGGAGGAAGATGAGGTCTTCCGTCTCGACCAGGCTCTGTATGGGACAAAGCAGGCGGGGAGCCTGTCGCGCATCAAGCTCGACAAAGAGCTCTAGGCTATGGCGGCAGTCCGGTCCATGGTGGACCCGTGCCTCTAAATGTGAAGCCACCCGGTGCACGGGCTGATTTTCATCCTCGTCTACGTGGGCGATCGCGTCGTGGTGGGCGAGAACCTCTACGGGGTTCAGGCGGTGATGAACTTGGTGTCGGCGACGTTAGACGTGCGCGACATGAGGGAGGTCAAGGACTCCATCAGCATGAAGGCAAAGCGAGACCGGGCGGCCACGATGCTCACCCTGAGCAACGCGGGGCATGTCATTGCACTCCTTGAGGCGTCTGGGATGTCCAACTACACGCTGAACAAGACTCCAACGGTGTCGGCGGCCACGCTGGACCAGACCGGGGAGAACCTCTTGCCCTAGGGCACCCGGTATGACAAACCTGTCCACTCCCTGCTATATCTGTCCACAACGACGAGGCCGGAAGTTGCGTTGGCCGTTGGCGTGGTTTCGCGCTTCATGTCTGGCCCGGAGGAGGACCATATGCGCCCGGCCAAATGAGTGCTGCGCTACCTAAAAGGTGAGACACGCTTGGGGGTCGTGTACCGCGACAGCAAGCCGCGGAATGGGTGCGTCGACGCCGACTGAGCGGGCGACGCTGACGCTCGTCGGTGGACGACAGGTTTCATCTTCGGCCTCAACGGTGGGCCGGTCTCTTGCGGGAGCAGGAGCCTGTCGACGGTGGCGACATCGACGGATGAGGCCGAGTACGGGGCCGCCGCGATGGCGGCCAAGGACGCCCTTCGGCTCCGCAAGATTTTAACGGTGCATGGCGTCGACGGCGGAGCCGTTCCCATGGGGGAAGACAACCAGGCGTGCTTCGCGCTTCTCAAAAGCCCCGAGGCGACGGGGCGCACCAAGCATGTCGACGCTGCGTACCACATGGTTCGCGACTAAGAGCGTCTCCACCAATGGATCCGAAAGCCAAAGCCAAACGTCACGTGTGCCCAACGTGTGGCTCTGTCACTGGCTCTCCAAACTCCGAGCCAAAGCTAGACAGGTCATGTCTCAATCTTGGGCTCCTCTGGACGCTCATGATGGGTGGGCCTCTTTTGTGGCGGGCCGACCATCCACGAATGGTCGACAAAGAATATCTGTGGATGGCCGATCATCTCATGACCGATTGCTCGCCACGGGTCACGCATTCCATTGGCGTAGATTGGATTGAAACGGAAGCAGGGGGCTGATTGGCGTCTCGGTCAAGAATGTCGAGCGCCTGGCCAGCGAATGGTGCGCGGCGCTTGTGGTTGCCCACGATCGGCTGGCCCGGCACATCCCGGACAGATGAATCGTCGCTGCAGACGAAACTCACATCCAGGCATCGGCCAAGATCCGACCGCGGGGCCGTTCCTTGGTCTGACAGCCATTCGAAGCGCTTGCACCTGACTCGCGCCCAAGCCAACGCTTCTCCTTGATCGTGGTTATATCCCACGACACTGGCACTTTGGAGCAGAGCGTCAACGAGGTGCCGCCGGCGCGGAGCGGGGACAACTGGCTCTCGTGTGGTACGAGTTTTGCGGGACGCATGACCGGGTTCGTGCAGGGGGCGTTATGGGCTGAGCAACCGCCGGATTGTGTGCTGCTGTACGATAACTCTTCCGTGCACAACCCTGCTGCTGAAGAGATCCTGGCAATGAGCGGTGCGCTGCTGCTCCATTTACCACCCTGTGGGGGAAACCCCCTGTCAGGGGTGATACGACCCCCCGGCATGAGCCGGAAACGGGTCGTGAACAGTCACGCAACACCCCTCTAGGGGGATAGCGTGGGACAACCCCCTTGGGGGGGTGTCCAGGGAGCCCCAGGGCTACACATGAAACGACCCCTCTAGAGGGGCGTGAGGCGGGGAACACCCGATCGGGCCCCCCTGGAGGGGGGTCTGACACACGCAAGAGAGACACACGTCATCCCGAATCCGGGCCATCTGGGGGGACAGGGAAGCTTGTGGCAGCTTCCGCAATCCGAGCCAAAGCCGGACCCAGATATGATCTCGACCAGGGATAAAATCCCACCGGAATTCTATCCGGGAAAATTGAAAAATCCTGGGATAAGTCCCGAGGTATTGGTTTTGGGTAAATCCTGAAATCTAGGAAGTCTTAGTGACTTTCCTGCTTCCGCCC
>ENA-ORXR01004454-ORXR01004454.1-marine-metagenome-genome-assembly--contig:-NODE-4454-length-11684-cov-12.051004_pt1 | contig 11684 bp, 15 predicted proteins | sample MGYA00237866_ERZ511479 | MGnify/ENA metagenome assembly ERZ511479 | reverse complement strand
CCCAGCCGCTGCCCCCTGCCGCTGCCGCCCCCGGCCGCCTCCCCCGCCGCCGGTGGCCTCCGCTGCCGCCACGCTGGGCTGCCGCGGCCGCCGCCCCCTGCCGCCGCCGCCCCTGCGTGCTGTCACCGCCTCCACGTCCGGCGGGCGCCGCCGCCGCCCCATGCCGCCGCCGCCCCCAGGCGCCTCCACCGCCACCCCTGGCCGCCGCCGCCGCCACCCTTTGCCGCTGCCGCCCCCAGACGCCGCCGCCGCCACCACTTTCTGAACCCCGCCGACCCCGGCCGCCCTCGCCCCCGCCACCGGCCGCCGCCGCCGCCGCGTCCATCCACTACCGCCACTACCGTTACATGCAGCCGCCGTCGCCCCCGGTCGCCACCGCCGCCGCCCCTGACCGCCGCCGCCGCCGCCCCTGGCCGCTGCCTCCGCCACCGACCCCCGGCCATCGCCTCCTGTCGGCATGCCCGAAGAGCGGTCGGGGCGTCGGAATCCAGTGCGGGCATGTGGTCGGCGGCTCGAGCGACGAGACTTGGCGTGAGGAGCGACTGGTCCACCCCAGCGGATCTGGGACCCGGACAAGGCCGGGGAGTGTGCGGACCGATATGGTCGGTGGGTGTCAGTGTATAGATGATCCGCGAGAGTAGCCCCGGGTGGCGCGCGGGCCTGCCTGGACGTGCCCGGGGATATAAGAGTGTGGCGGGGTACCTAAGCGCGGCCAACCGAAAAGAATGTCGCGTTATGCAAACAGGTTATGGGTCCAGCTGACGGCAGCGAGCATGACAACTCCACGCCTTCTGCTACTTACGGAGCGCGCTCCCTCGTGTTCCCCGTGACCCCGACGCCCGGAACCCGACGCGCCCACACCGACACCCATCTCCTCCTGCCCCGGGTGCCATGAAGAGGCAACCTGGGCCTCCGAGTTCCGGCTGGAGAAATTGGACAAGGACTAGAAGACATGGACGGCCATCTTCCAGGCGTCTCTGCAGGAGAGGCTGCTATGGGAGGCCATCGTGGAGCCGCCCCCTAATGCGGCGAACGAACCGGCGGCGTACGCTGAGTGGGTCGTGAAGGACCAGCGCGCGTACGCCCGCCTTGTGCTAAGCGTGGAGCAGCATCACCTGCCGGCCGTACAAGGGTGCGGCAGCGCCAAGGAGGCTTGGGACGTGCTGGAAGAGATGTTCACCGCACAAAACAACGCACGGGGGCTGCAGCTGGGCGAAGAGCTGGCCTTGCTCAAGCTCAAGGCCGGCGAGAGCCTGATGGCCTACGCGGGGCAGACCAAGAAACTTCAGGCCGCCATGATCGCAGCTAGTATCCCATCGACACGAATACCGCCGTCCTGAACTTCCTCATGGGTCTCGGCCCCGAGTATGAGACGGAAAATAAAATCCTGACAAACATGAGCACCGAGCTCCGCTGGAACACCACGTGGTCGAAGCTCTACCCCGTTGATGAGGCGACTGCGGAGGCGGCGACGACCTCAGAGGGACCGACGGCAGCGGCCTTTAACGCCGGGACATCCCGCGGCGCGCGCCCGTTGTGGCCGCCGGACAAGCCCACTCCTAGAGCCGAGCGCCGTCGAAGAGTTGTCTGCTGGAACTGACACACCCGTGCTAATTACGCCCACGAGTGTCCTTCAACAGCATACCGCCCGCAGGACAGCGAGGGTGGTCCGTCGGCGTCGTTTATGGCCACGGCCAGTCGTCCACGGATGCGGCTCCACTCGGACGGTGCCCCTGACGCGGGGGGCGGAGAGGGGAGCCCGATGGCAGACGATTACACATGGTTGGTCGACTACGGGGCCTCGGACAACATGCGCTCTGTCCCCGTCGTCCTGGCCTCCTTTCAAGAGATGCCCAGTACGGTCACGGTGGCAAATGGGGCCGTTCTTGAATCGCCCGGCCGCGGCTCGCTCGTCCTGCCGACGTCTCTCGGGGGTGAGCTGACGCTCACGCGTACCTTGTTTGTGCCCGAACTCGCTACGAGTCTGTTTTCCGTGCGAGCGGTCGACCGGGCCGGCTGGGACATCCGGTTCTGCGGTGGGGCTGTGACCGTCATGAAAGACGGCATGCTCGTGGCCGCGGGCCGCGTCATCAAGGACAAGCAGTACGAGCTGTTACTCGCACCGCCGGCCAAGGGCGGCAAGGGGGGTGTTGAATTTGATTCAGCGACTCCCCAGGACCAGTCACACCGGTCTGTGGCGTAGTTGGTTTTTCGACCTCAACAGGTTATGGGCCCAGTTGTCGCTCGTGGTGATCATAGTTCTCTCCTGCGATTGCTAGGAAGACGCCGATGCTCGTGTCGCGGTATGTTCCGCCGTTGGTCGGTCGGGTACAGCCTCTAGCGTCGACACGCCGCTGCCGGACGGTGCCACGGTCCTCAACATGTTGCACCACGGCGGCTTTCGTGGACCGCGGTATGCACAGCTGGACGAAGACTACAAAGTGCGGGTGGCGTATCGACGTGCGCTGCTCAAGCAGGACAAGCTGTGGAAGGCGGTCGTGACGGACCGTCTGGCTTCTGGGTCGGACGACAAGAAGGCTGACCCGGTGGTTGAAGAGTGGGCCTCCATGAACGAGGCGGCCCTTGCGACCATCCAGGTGTCGGTTAATCCCGTGCATCTCAACACGGTGACGTCGGTCGACACGGCCAAGCAGGCAGGGGACGCGCTCAAGGTCATGTATGAGGCGCGCGACAACGCTCAGCTGCTTCGGCTCATGGACGAGATGAGCAGCTTGAAGAGGAGCGACGACGACAACATCATTCAGTTCGCGTCGAGCGCCAAGATGCTCCGGGACAAGCTCGCCATTGTGGGGGAAACCCCCTGTCAGGGGTGACACGACCCCCCGGCTTGAGCCGGGGACGGGTCGTGACCATTCACGTAACACCCCCCTAGGGGGGTAGCGTGGGACAACCCCCTTGGGTGGGTGTCCAGGGAGCCCCAGGGCCACACATGAACCGACCCCTCTAGAGGGGCGTGAAGCGGTTAACACTCGATCGGGCCCCCCCTGGGGGGGTCCGACACACACAACGGACACACACGTCTTCCCGAATCTGGGCCCTCCGGAGGGACCGGGAAGCTTGTGGAAGCTCCCGCAATCCGAGCGTAAGCCGCAACGAGATATGATCTCGACCGGGGAGAAAATCCGACCGGAATTTTATCCGGGAAAATTGAAAAAACTTCGGATAAGTCCCGAGGTATTGATTTTGGGTAAATCCTGAAATCTAAGAAGTCTTAGTGACTTTCCTGCTTCCGCCCGAGACGGGCGGGGGTCTCTTCCAGTGGAAGGGCTGTCAGGCATGCTGGGCAGGGACCACTAGAGGCCCGGGCCTGAGACCGTGGCCAGTTCGGTACCGGTCCCCCCATGGTAGCCCCAGGGGGTCGGGATTGTGCACGTCCTGCGTCCTGTTTCTAAGGGTATATGAGAGTATGATTTGGGGTCATCGTGCGTGTTCGAATAAATCATCGTTGCGTTTGCGTTACTTCCGTCGTTTTTGTGCGCTTCGCGCCCAGTGATCCCGGCATTCGCGTTGTGACTCTGGCGTAGCGTTCCGCATCCTGTGCTGGGTTTTCTAACGGGGTTATACCCCGTTGGCTGTGAGGGAAAGATCCACTACAGCAATGCTCGGAAGCCCGGTGGACGACGACACGCTCGCGCTGCGTGTCTTGTCGGGGGCCCCTTCGGAGTACGGGATGCTCAGGACGGCCTTGGAGAACAAGGACGTCGAACTGGTCATGTCGGACGTGACAGCTGAGCTGCTTCACGTCGAGCAGCGGATCTTTTCTGGAGGCTCATCAGAGCCAGCGGGTGGTGCCAAGTCGCAAGCCGTCATGGGGGAGGCGCTAAAGAGGCCGTTTGACGAGAAGTTGGTCGTGTGCTACTACTGCGACAAGAAGGGTCACATGAAGCGTGACTGCTACAAGCAGAAGGCCAACGATGCCAAGGGAAAGAGCAAGCACGTTGGCGGCCGCCGTGACGGTGGCCATGGGGGCGAGCGCAAGGCGGGTGCCGCTCTGGCATTCACTGCTCCGGCCGGTCAACCCGGCTCTAGCACGGCTCACGGGAGCACAGGCGGGTTGTCGACTTGGGTGCTCGACTGGCGTGCGACCAACCACATGGCCGCCGGGGACAAGCGGTTCACCGTCAAGGCGGCGGGGAGCGGGGCCAAGGTCATCTTGTCCAAGGGCGACAAAATCCCTATCAACGGGCACGGCAAAGTCTCTATGGACCTTCGCAAGGGGAGCTCCAAGGCGCACATGGTCTTCGCAGAGGCCATGTTGATGCCGGACCTGACCAGCAACCTGCGGTCAGCATGGGCGGTTGACGGGAGCAGAGGTGCCATGGTGTTTGTCTGGCACGCCTGCCTCATCCTCAGCGACGCAGATGCCGTTCGTGCGAGCGGAGTGCTCGACAAGGCGTCGGTCCTTGGAAAGGTCAACGACCGGGAGCAGTATGTGCTCAAAGTGGCGCTGGTCAAGGCGTCGGCGAACGCGGCGACCAAGCGCATCGCACGGGAAGCAGAGCTTTGGCATCGCCGTTTCAACTACTTGGGGATTGACAACCTCCAGCGGGCGGCTAAGATGTTCAATGAGATTCCTTTGTCAGTTGCTGACGCTGAGCGTGTTGTCGGCACTGTGCGTGCGCCGTGCGTCGATGGAAAGATGGTGCCGGCACTGCATCCGCGGTCTTCCACAAAAACATTCAAGTGCGAGCTGGTCCACACCGACATGGGCGGACCTCTCACGGATTCATTGGGTGGCTCCATTTACTTCATCACTACGCTCGAGCACAGCGCTGGTTCCTTCACGTCGACGCCCATCAAGACTAAGGGGATGGCGTCTCAAGTGCTTGAGACGCGCATCAAGTAGCTCGAGACGTTGACTGGTGTCAAAGGCAAGCGCGTTTGCCACGACGCTGCCAAGGAGTGCGTCACCAATGACCTCAAGGCATGGTACAAGGACAATGGCATGACATCTGAGAAGACGGCTCCGGACAAGGCTCAGCAGAACGGAACGGCAAAGAGGGTCAACCGCACGCTGATGGAGCGTGCTCGTGCTGCACTGCTTGACGCCGGGTTCGCAGAGAAGCTGTGCGCTGAGGCCCTGGCTTCCGTCGTCCATGTCCTCAGCCGGTCGCCGTAGGCGGTGCTGGACATGACGCTGCTGGAAGCGCTGACGGGGCGACGCCCTAACGTGTCGAAATTCCGAGTCTGGGGGAGCCGCTCTCGGGCGCTCAAGCCCAAGAAGCAGCAGCGCAAGCTGGAGCCGAGGACCGAAGAAGGCCGCTTTGTCGGCTACACTGTTGATGGAAAGGCCTACCGCATCTTCGAGGACGGAAAAAACAAAGTCTCCGAACGTCGCGACGTCCTGATGGAAGAGAAGCCGGCCAAGTCCGGGACTTCCGGCGACGGTTCAAGCGCTGGTCCCCACCTGACGATGACCGAGGACAGCGCCAACACCGGCGGCATGAACGATTCAATGAACATGTTGGATGCCGAACGAGATGGCGAGGAGAAGCATCTTCCTGTCGAAGACTTCGAGAGTGCATGTGACGGCGCTCCTGACGGCCTCGCTGACGAAGAAGACGACGACGAACGTCAGGGTCAGAATGACTCCCTGCTTCCGGTCGGTAACTCTCCCTCGGAAGTGTACAATGCTGCTCTGGGGCCTCGAAGCTCTACACATAGGCCATCCTCTAAGATAACGTGGTGGTAGAAGGAACCCAAAGTACCTGAACAGCAGGGCCGAGTCCGCGGCCAAAGATGGCTGCGACTTGATCAAGCCCCCTGCCAACGAGAAAGAGGCACGCGCTCGTCCGTACTGGCCGGTGTGGAAGAAGGCCATCAAAGACGAAGTGGCGGCGCACCAGAAGCTCGGCACGTGGTCCATGATCAAGAGCAGCAACGAGCAGCATCAGGCTGTCAAGACACGTTTCGCGTTTGTCGTGAAGCACGACGCGGAAGTAAAGAAGACGCGCTACAAGGCGCTTCTGGTAGCCCAAGATTTCAACCAAGTTCCTGGGAGAGCTCTCGACGAGGCATCCGCACCTGTACGTAAGACGGCGACGTCACGTGCCCTGATCTCCGTACCAGCAGCGAGCGGGTGGGAGATCCACCACGTTGACGTAAAGACAGCCTTCCTCAACGCGAAGATGAACAAAGAGATGAACATCAAGCCCCCTGATGGTGTCTAGTCAGGGGAGCCTGCGGATGCGCGCCGACTCGACCAGGCCCTTTATGGGACCAAGCAAGCGGGGCGGCTGTGGGGCATCAAGCTCAACAACGAGCTCGAGCAGATGGGAGCCACAAGGTCTACGGTGGGCCCGTGCTTTTACGAGTGTCACCACCCTGTGCATGGACGCGTCTTCATGCTCGTGTAAATAGACGACTTGATGGTGGCGGGCGAGAGCATTTCTGACGGGGAGGCCATCAAGAGTAGCGTCCCAGCCAAGATCGAAGCGCGCGACATGGGGGAGGTCAATGACTCTATTGGCATGAAGGTCATGCGCGATAAAATGACCAGGAAACTCACGCTGAGTAGCCCCGGCCACATCATGGCGCTGCTCCAGGATTTCGGGATGGACACGTGCACGCCCAATAAGACGGCGATGGTGTCGGGCGTCAAGCTGAGAAAGACGGCGTAGAACCTTCTTCTCGACGGCAACCGGTACGCGGAGCTGGTCGGCTCTCTACTCTACTTGTCGAAGACGACGAGGCCGGACATTGCCTTTGCCGTGGGCGTGCCCTCGCGCTTCATGTCATACCCTGAGCAAGACCATATGCGCGCGGCCAAGGGTTTGCTCCGCTACCTTCGCACCACTAATCGCCTTGGTGTGATGTTTGGCGCCAGCGACGCGCTACAAGGATATGTTGAAGCCGATTGGGTGGGCGCCACCGACCGCCACCGCTCGACATCAGGCTCTATCTTCACGCTCAACGGCGGGACAAATTCGTGGCCGAGCAAGCACTAGTCGACGGTGGTGACGTCGACTGCCGACGCTGAGTACGGGGCCGCCGCGATGGCGAACAAAGAAGCACTGTGGCTACTGAAACTGCTGTTGGCGCTGGCCGCTGATGGCGGGGCCGTGCCGATGGGAGAGGACAACCAATCGTGCCTCGCTCTGGTCAACAAGGCCGAGGCGACGGGGCGGACCAAGCATGTCGACGTCGCGTACCACATGGTTTGCGACTACCGGGCGCGCGGGGATGTGGCCTTCTACTTCCTCCCAAGCGCCGAAATGCCGGCGGGCAGACTCACCAATCCGCTGCCGTCGCCAGCGTTCATCGCTTTCTGGGCTGCCGTCGGGGTTGGTGAAGACCTGGGCGCGGTTGCGCCGGGCGCCCAGCGTGGCAACCCCCTGTTGGGGGAGTGCTGAGGCGCCAAGGCGCCACTGGAGGCGTCCAGTGGCGCAGCGCCGGTTTCGCGGCAGCGACCTCCGTCGACGCTGCTGCGGGCCGGTGTCTGATATGAGCGGTTGCGCTACCATCCATTTGCGTGGAGCCGGCAATGGGGCGCGGTTGCGCGGGGCGCCGACTCGGGGGACGGCCCGTTGGGACCAGGGCCTTCCGTGAATAAATGGCACTCCAATATAATGGATACATATACTAGAATATACTCAGATTCCGGAAAAACAAGCCTGATTATGCGTACTCTTATCTGAATGGCACCGCCAATTTGATGGCTCTGAAGCGGATAAACGGAAGTACGACGACTTCCCAGTCGTCAAACGAAGGCATCCCACTACCTCAGGTAACTTGACTCGCCAGGCGGCTCCGAACGCTCGAAGCCGGCACGAGACACGCAGTAATGTTTTAGACACATACTGGATAGCAGTGAGCCAACTCAGGGCACATCGTCCACGGCGAAGGTGATTGGCAAACTGGTCTATTTTTCGTCTTTTTTCGCGCACGGAAGCTGACGGGCGGCCTGTACGACACAAAACGATGCTCAGCCAAGGAGGTTAACCAAAATGGAGACATGGGCAACGATGCTTGCGCATCTTTCCTGGCATTCGCTGTCGCAAGCGTGTCATGGTCTCGCATAGGTCGCGTTCACACGTTCCACCACCACCCGCTCTTCGTTGTTTCTTGGCAATCACCATCGCAAGTACTTCCTTTCTGACGTAGATGTTGCAAAATCTGATACACTCTGAATAGAATCCCTATTCTTATTCATAATCTTCAGTTTTTGGTTTCAGATATATATCCTATCCGTACTCAAGAGATTAGAGAATTTTGGCAACCGCTTCATGGTAGGCATTTGCGGCTACTTTGCAGCATTGCTACAGCGCTACCATCATTGAAGTAACAGTTGGGTCATGACTTTTGGCATCCCACTTAACGTATCTTTGTGAAAAGTCGAGAGAACTCGTCAGAGTGGCATGTGAGTCACCTGCCCAGACAACCAGCAATCCTGTTTCCTGGCCGACCTTCTGCGCCTGTGTGCACGTACAGCACGACGCCATCCTGCAAGGCACCATGGTTGCCATTGAGGACTACCCCATCGGCCGAGGCGGACAAAAAGAAAGTGGTCGGCGCCGCCTACGCGGCCACCGTCTTGATGACCGCCACCGAAAACGTCCACCCGAAAACCGCAAACAGCAGCAGCAACGCCCACGCGCCCGGCGCGAGCACTTCCACGCCCCCGAGCGCGTCGGGGTGAGGGGTGGCGACCATAGAGCCGTACCGTCCGACACAACGAGGTCCGGTAGTTGCAGCCTCGCTGTGTACAAGATCATCCGCGGGCGTATGTGTGAACACCGCCGCGTGCCGAGCGACTCACACAAAACTGCAGGCGTTGTCACAGCTCCGCCGTCACCCGTACACCGGACAGCGCAAAGATACTGCAAAAGACAGCGTAGTGGGAAAGCTAGAAGCAGCAGGGGGGGGGGGGGGGGGGGGGGGGGGGGGGGGGGGGGGGGGGGGGGGGGGGGCGCGACGCGAGGTGCAGGGAGAAGAGGTGCGTGCGTCGTCGAGATCGGTCCCGTGCTGCTCAGTCCCCCGCTGATGCAGCAAAGTCCGCTGAAGAGCGCCATGTTGCAGGACTCAGGCCCACACGTCTGCTGCCGCAACGGCATTACTCTGCCGTGAAGTCACGGCAAAAGCGGCCGATCCTGCAAGACACGAGATCCCAATGGCGGCAAGCAGGGCCGTTCGCGGCTAACGTGGCATTCGTGGCGGTCAGATAGCCATCACACGGTACCATAAACTGATTGCCAAAAGTCTCTAATGCGTCAAAACTCTTATCTGATTCGAAAAATGCCAATGTTGATTGTAACGCAGTGGTCCGAAAATCGGCAGATTCATAAGCCCGTGGTTGGGACCGTCCTGGCGCGCTGCGGCGCCACTGGGGACGTCCAGTGGCGCAGCCGTGGGTTCGCCGTGGTCGCCCCTGTCGAATTTGGTGCAAGTCGATTTTGGCCGAACAAGTAGGCCTACTGGTCTGACGGGTCCAGCCGATTTCGGCTACATCGATGAACCGGGTTTCCGAACACACTTTCACGGGCCGCCGACGAGCCGGATTGTCTCCGGTCGAGGCGGCACCTAGTGCGCTGTACTTCCCTCGACGACTGCCTCACGTCGATTGTCATTTCTGATGATTCGAAGTTTTTACGATATGAAGTCGAGTTTGGCTGAACCAGTAGGCCTACTATTCGGACGGGTCGAGCCACCTGCGGCTGAGTCGATGAGCCGCGCTCCGATCACACTTTGACGGCCCGCCGACGCGCCGGATCGTCTCCGTTCGCAACGCGCCCGGGTGCGCTGTACTCACCTCGACGTCTGCTTCACGTCGATGGTGATTTTGCTGATTTCGTCGGAGGTCGAATTCCCAGTAGAATGACCTGGGATCTGGGGATCGACTTCGACGTTTTCTCGACCGCAAATTTTGGCGGGAGATTCTGCTCTGGTCGGGACCGGCTGTGACCACGCTGGTGCGTCCATGGCGCGGACTGTGGGGCGCTTGGGGGAGTGTTGAGGCAGCCTCCCAAGCCCGCGCAGGTAAGTCGGAGTTACCGGGGACTGCCTGGCTAAATCCAGGAGTACTTATTCTGTCATCGACTTCTCTGTTTGTGCCAATGACACGCATTGCTGTATGAAGGTGATGTAATTACTTATACTTGCATCTCGAGGGCAGCTCTTGTTGGAGCTCAGCTCGGGGAGATTCTCGTGGGCTCCTTGACGTGCGTCACGATTGGTGGGTTGGTGAGTGCATGTACCCTCCAAGGGAGGGAGCTCTGCCTTGGAAGGTTCGTCGCGGGCCGTGTCAATGCGTCGGCGGCGTTGTGCCTCCAGGCCGTTGAGGGAGGGGCACACGGGGGGTGAGAGGCTGCTGGCCTCGCGCCTGCGACCGGTCTCGAGTAAAGCAGCGCATCCACCCAGGTACCGCTTGCTTCACAGCGGCGGTGGCGGCGGCGTCATTGGCCAAAACTTTGTCGGCGCCGCCGGCGCCGCGGCCGCCGCCGCCGCCATCCCTACGGGTAGTGGATTTCGGGGCGGGCGACGCGGGGGCGGCGTGGGCAGCGTTCTACCGCCGCTGCCAGTTCCCAATCTGCCGTCGCCGGCCACCGCATCTAAGGGCGCCGTGCGGCCGGCGGAGGTTGCGACGGCGCTGTTGCTGCTGAAGCGCCACCCTCCGCCCAGCCCCGCGCTGCAATTGGGCGGCGCCGGAAGATCGGGCGGCCGCGTATGCGGCGGCGCTGGCGCCCCGAGCCAAGCGCGGCGCTCGTGCGCTTCGCCTCTGCGGTGCCGTGAGGCCGAGGCGGCGGCCGCGGCGACCACTGGGGTGGGTGCCCGCACTCGGGCGGGCGGCCGCTCTCGCGGTCACGATAGCGGCGGCACGGCGGTGCTGCTGGCGCGCTCCGGGTTGGCGCTGCCACCCGGCCGCGGAGACGCGGGTGCTGGACCCACGGCGTCGCCCGACGTTTGTTTTTCTTCTTCTTTTGCGCCTATAACCCACTTCCTACCTCTTCTTCATCCCACTTGAGCGCAACGTCTCCTAAAGAGGTTAATGATTGTAATAGACCCAACGCAAGCACAACCCCATAAATGAACTCCACGACCGCTCGCCGCGGATGCGGCGAGAAAGCTGGATGTCTTTTGCCATCACAGTGACGCGCTTGAAGTGAATCGAAGACAGTTGTGCGTCCTGGAGGTGGCCCACGAGGTAGACCTCCGCCGCCTCCTGTAGGACCAGAACAGCCGACGCTTGAAAGCGCGGTGTTGCTGTCTTCCCAATTTTGGCCGATCCCGTCAATGTCAAGAGGGGTGATTAGCAGTGTGAAACAGCGTCTCAGTCATCCATTCAGCCGGATAAAGTCGATTGACCAACAGGCAGTTGACCCAGACCCCTTCTTGACTTTGCCCACATCGGCCAAAATTGGGAAGACAGCAATACGTTGGTGTACTCTTGTGCGATGTCTCGCAAAAGACGCTGGAAGGGGAGCTTGATGATTTGCAGGTCCCCCGAGCGCTGGAACTTGCGGATGTCCCGCAGGGCGACCTTTCCAGGCCGGTAGCGGCGCTTGACTGCAACCTTGCCACAGGCCTCGGCCTCGGTCGCACGCCTGGCGGCATCCCTGGCCATAGAAGGCGGGGCTTTGCCGCCAGTGGACCGCCGCGCCGTCTGCTTGGTCTGGATCATGGCTGGCGGGGGGCAGGTGTAGTAGCCGGAACAGGTGGAGTATGAT
>ENA-ORXR01004453-ORXR01004453.1-marine-metagenome-genome-assembly--contig:-NODE-4453-length-11686-cov-10.956413_pt1 | contig 11686 bp, 10 predicted proteins | sample MGYA00237866_ERZ511479 | MGnify/ENA metagenome assembly ERZ511479 | reverse complement strand
CCCCCCCCCCCCCTGCCGCCATCCACGCCGTCTTCCCCTACCCCCTGCCCCATATAGCTCCCCCGTACACCCCCCGCCCCACCCACTTCCGCGGCGGCCTCGATGCGCTGCGGCGGCCGCGCGCCTGCCCCAACGACCGCCGGCTACCGCCGCGCGCCTGCCCGACCGACCGCCGGCGGCCGCCACGGCGCGGCGGCTTCGACGCTCCCTCCTGCTTTGCGCGCTGTGACGGACGGCGAACACGCCGTCCCCCGCGCCACCCCATCCCGGTCGCCTCCCCCGCCGCGGCCGGCCTGCGCCTCCTGCCATGGTTGGCGCCCCGCGCGCTTGTCGGCAGCGGCGGCGGCACCGCAACCGCTGCCGCCCGTCGAGCTGGCGGTGAACCCACCCGCAGCGTGCGTGGCGGGCGCGCGACTGGCCGGCGTCGGTGCTTTCCTTTCTCCTTTTTCTTCCCACCGAGGAACCCCGTCATTCCCGACGACGCGAGATCCGCGCGCTCCTCCGCCCGCGTCCCGTCCGCACCGTTGCCAGCCGTGTACGCCCCGGGCGGCGGGCATGGCGCTCCCTTGGTGGTTTGTCGCGCCAACCACCTCACTGGGCTTTGCGGCCGCGTCGACTGCCGCTGCACAGTCGGTCGCGAGCGGTGCGCTGACGGGCGGCGGCGGCGGCGGCGGCGGCGACAGAGGCGCGTAAACGTCTGCGGACGGCGCCGCGGTGGCCGCCGCGCGGCGGCGGGTGACCCCCGCCCCCTGGGTGGTGGCGGCCACTACCGTGGCCTCGACGCCCGCCGCCGCCCACCTTGCGTCCGCCGCGCAGCGGCGGGTGCGGCTGGGGGCAGCGGGGCCGGGGGGATGGCGGCTGCCTCTGCGGGCTCCCGTCGTCTGCCGGCGGCAGCTGGCGGCAGCGGCGGTCCGAGACGCCGCCTGCCGCCCCGTGGCCGCCGCCGCCTCAGCGCGCCGCGCGACGACAGCGCCCCCGGGAGAACGCCGCCCTGCCGAGCGCCGTCGTCCATCGCGCCTGCGGGGAGGGCGGTGGCGGCCGGCTGTCCGGACAGCCGCCGGCGCAGGGAAAGCGGCAGAGTGGCAGGGTCGGCGTGCGCTGACCGACGGCGGCTGCGTCGTGCGAAGCGACCGCTCGATGGTGCGGCGACCACCCTGCGCGGTGGGCGCAGTGGGTTGGACGCGCAGGCTGCCCGGTGTGGGCCGCACCCGCCTGCGCGGCGAGCGCGGGGGGCTCGACCGGCAGGCTGCCCGCGTCGGCAGCGCCCTAGGCCGACGGCGCCGTGAGGCCCGGGCCGTGGGGGGCCGCGACGGCGGCCGGTTGGGGCACGGCCGACGGCGCCGCGACCGCGATCCACTGCGGTCCCTGTGGTCAGCTGCGGTGCGGGAGCCTCGTGTGAACCCATGCGGCGCTGTGACCGGCCGTAGGGCGTGTCCGGTGGCACGCGTCGTGGGTGGGCAGGGGCAGGCGGCGCCGCGGGCGAGGGCGGGCAGGGCGGGGGGGGTTGACGGGCAAGTGGGTTGTTGTTGCGACGTGCGGTGAACGTATCTTATTCAGTTTGGTCATTTTCAAGTTCCCAGGCCAGGGTGTTTTCGCGAACGCATCTTCAGTTTACAGATTTTTGAAAGACAATTCGGATAGATCTTCGTTTTTGTCAGCCACGCCTTCGAGCGTTCCCGTTGGTCCACAGCTGGGCAGGGGCGACCGGCGGCGTCGGGGTCGCGGCCCGCCGGCCGTCGACAGGTGCGCCGCGTCAGCGTGGGCCCGCTGCATACACGGCAGTGCCTGCGCAGCGGTCCCCGCAGTTCCCACTCTACGTCTGGGCCCGTTCGGGAACGGGTTTTATCACCCTTCACTCGGCGGTCGTGGCCGCCGCCGGCAGCAACGGGGGGCCCGTGGCGGCGGCTGGTGGCGCTGGGGGCCTTCTTCAACGCCGTGGCTGAAGCGGCGGCTCTGATGAGGAACGGGGGGGGCGATGTTGTCGACAATGGCGGGGCGAGGTTGAGCCTGCCGACGTAGCCACCGTGCCAGCGGCGACGGCGGCCATCGACGCGGCCGCGCAGGTGATGGCGACGACATTGTTTGGCAGCCTATTGGGGGTGCGCCCGCCGGCGGAGGGGGCGGCGGCTGTGAGTGACAGCGGCAGCGGCCGTGGCGGCAGCGGCGGCGACGGTGGCAGCGGTGACGGCCGGCTCCCCCCCCTTCCTCGACGGCCCCCGTCGTCCTCTCTCGCCACGGCCACGATGACACCAATCCGGTGTCGTGCGCTGCTATTTCCGCAGCAGTGCTGGCGGGTGTGGCCGCCCCCGGGTGGTGCGGGTTGCGACGCGGCGTCGTGAGTGCGGGGGATGCAGCAGGGAGGGACCTTAACGCCGCCATGTCGGCGACCGCCGGCGGTGCGACGGGCGGCTGACGGCGTCCGGCGGTGGACGCGGGAGACACGACAGCGGTGATGGCGTTCGCCGCCGCGACCACGTTGGTGTGGTGTGGGCGCGCTTTGGCAGACCGCCGGGGCTGTCGGCGCCCCCTCACCCTTGCCGCCACCCCCGGTTGCCACGGGGGGGTACCCCCGTTGCTGCCGCGGGTGCCGCCGCTGCCGCTGCCGCTGCCACCTCGCCATTGGAGGCCGGCTGTGGTGAACCACTCGTACCGTCGACGAGGCGGCCGCTGCTCGCCACCGCTGCGGAGGTGGTTGCTAAGGCCGCAAAACACCCGACGGCCAGATGGGGGTGTACGGGTGCGCGCGGCAGAGCGGCTGGGAGAGGATACCGAGGCGCTCCACGCTCCATGGCTGTGGTCGCCGCGTGGTTGCCGCTGGTGGCCGACACGTGAGGCGTTGGCGTCGTCGTCGGGGGGGGGGGGGGGGGGGGGGCGGAATGTGCATACCGTCGCTGCCCCAGAGATTCTGTCTGCGGCTTTGGGCGTCCCCTCCGCCGTCGCTGCGATGTTTTGCGGCTACTTGTGCGCGCGCGGCCTTGTGCGGGGGAAAGACGAGTGTGTTTTAGCTCACTAGAAGGGAACGTGCGGATGGGGTTGTGTGTGCGATGCATGGGGTGACCGGGGGATGCTTCCTCTTCCACCCTTCCGTCGTCCATAAATACCTGAAGCTGCTCTTTGCGCTTCGCGCTTTCATTGATGAGGGCGGCACCTCCGCAGTCTGCGACCCGTCCCCGACCGCCGCCGCGGTCCCAAGGAGCCACAGTGACGGCGTGGTTCAACCAACCTTCGTCCGTCGTACGCAGACATCCAGTGCCCAGTCCTAAACACCAGCGGATCGAGCAGCAGCTCGAAAGATAGGAGCTCGACCCACCCCCCCCGCCGCCGCACCTAAGTGTAGAGGCACCTCTACCTCCGCCCAAGGCACGGTCGGCCACGCCCACCGACTGCGGCACAATGTAGGTGGTCACTCGGCCAAAACGTCCTTGTCAACGCCAAGTAGAGCATCCTTGACTGCGCCCGCGACGGGTGGTTGCTCAACCTCGCGCTCCAGCTGCGCCACTCGGGTGACGAGAGAGGCTTCATTCTCGTCCCACCACTGCCACTCGCGCCCAAAGGCATGGAGAGCGCGGGCTCTCTCCAACGCCTCAGCCCATTGCTCGCAACCTTGAAGGGCAACCACCATCCTCCACGTGGTAGTAGCCCACAACTGTGGGGTCGCCTCCCGCGTCCGCAACTCGAGTGCACGCCGGTAGCACGCCACCGCCTCCTCCCAGTTGGCCACCTTGTCGCCGTACACCCGCTCTGCGTACGCCGTGCCCATACAGAACTGCACCTGGGCCCATCGCTGCGCATTGGACTCGCGCGTCACTATCTCGAGGGCGTACCGGTAGCATGCCAACGCCTCCTCCATGTTGTCCGCCGCGTCGCCGCTGGTCCGCAGCCTTAGCGCGAAGGCCAGATTGACCTGCGTCGCCAACCACTCCACCGGCGCTGTCTCCCGCGTCCAGACTTCGAGGACGAGCCTATAGCACGCCACCGCCTCTTCCACGTTCGCCGCCTGGTCGCTGTCCGCCCACCGCATACATGTCCTGGCCATGCTGTACAGCGTCTCGGCCCAGGAAGTCGGCGTCGACTCCCGCGTCCACACTTCGAGTGCGCGGCGAAAACACGCTTTCGTCAGCTCCATCTTGGCCTCGTTGTCCTCTTTGCCGCCGCCCACCTGCGACCTGTAAGCGTAGGCCAAGCAGACCTGCATCGTGGCCCACTCCAGCGGCGCCGTCTCCCGCGTCCACACGTCGAGTGCGCGCTGGTGGCAAGCCACCGCCTCCTCCAGGTTTGCCACCTCGTCGCCGTCCACCACCTGCGCATACGCCATACCCATGCGCTTCTGCGTCTCGGCCCAGGCACCAGGCGCCGCCTCCCGCGTCCAAACCTCGAGTGTGCCGCGGTAGCACGCCATCATCTCCTCCTTGTTGGCTTGGTTGGCGTCCTTGTCGCCGCCCATCCGCAGCTGATAAAGTCCGGCCAGCTTGAGCTGCGTTGAGGCCCACTCTTGCGGCATCGCCTCCATCGTCCACACACTGAGGACGCGCCGGAAGCATGTCACCGCCTCCTCCAAGTTGGCCGCCTTGTCGCCGTCCACCCGCTCCGAGTATGCTAAGCCCAGGCAATGCTGAGTCAGCGCCCACGGACGCGGTACTGCGTCTCGAGTCCGCACCTCAAGGGTGCGGCGGTAGCACGCCACCGCCTCCTCCAAGTTGGCCGCCTTGTCGCCGTCCACCCGCTGAGTATACGCCATGCCCATCCCGTGCTGCGTCGTTGCCCAGTGCAGCGGCATGGTCTCACACGTCCACACCTCGAGGGCGCGCCGGTAGCACGCGATCGCCTCCTCCATGTTTGCCGCCTTGTCGCCGTCCACCCGCTCAGCGTAGGCCGCGCCCATGTCCAGGTTCGTGTCGGCCCATAGCAGCGGCGCGGCGTCTCTCGTGCGCACGTCGAGGGCGCGCCGGAAATGCGCCAACGCCTCCTCCATGTTCGCAGCCTTGTCACCGCCCTCCTGATTCGTGAACGCCGTACCCAAAGAGTGCTGGGTCTCTGCCCAGGCAAGCGTCTCCTGCGTCCGCACCTCCAGCGCGTGGTTGTAACAGCGAACTGCTTTTTGGAAGTTGACCGCCTTGTCGCCATTGACCCGGTACGAATACACGTTGCCCAAGTCGTTCTGCATCTCGGCCCACAATAACGGCGCAGCGGCTCGCGGCACCTCATCCAAGCCTCGTCGCAGCAGGATGGAGGCAGCCTCCTGGTTCGCTGCCGTCTTGCACCCCTTGCGATGGAGGAAGGCCATGGCCAGACCCCAGTGAGCGGCACCCAGCAGCACCGGGGAGTCGTGCACTGAGTGATCTGTGTCATCAACGATAGATTGCAGCGACGCCAGCACGAGCCCCACATCAGCTTCGTGCCCGGCGAGTGACCCCGTCCGCACACGAGCAGCGTACCACTCATTAGAAACCAATGAGGCCAACGCAAGGACGTCCTCACTTGCCGCCGCATGCCGCGCCACGTTGTTGTACCAGTAGCCGTCGTCAGCTGTAGCCCAAAAATGGTAGCCTAGCCACCCATGCGTGTCCGTGTCGTCTGCGGGACAATCCCTGGCGTACTCATCCACCAGCCGCTGATGGGTGGCAGCGAGGTTCTCATCCAACAAGCTGTGGGCATAACCAGAGACGACCGGATGAACGACTACACCCGCTAGGTCCCCGTCAGCGACCTCTTGATGAATGAGGCCAGCCCGCACGAGAGCATCCACGAGCCGAAGAACGCCCGGATGGACCGCCTCGCCGCCGTCACTACGCCACTGCGCGCGTGAAGGGCTACTGCCCTCAGCCGCACCACCGACGACGCCGAGTTGAGGTCGCCACAGGCGATCGAGCACGTTCACACCAATATGCTCGTTGGCGGGCAAGATGCCAACCGCTGCAAACGCCCTGCGGTACTCGTCGTCAGGGAGTAGCGCTCGGCTGGTGTCTAGCGTCGCTCGCACGGACCGCATCGGGTTGAGGTCTGTCAAAGGACGTTGAAAGGAGAGGTCCGTCCATTGCTGCTCCAGCGCCGCCACTACCGGCCGCCACATTCCGCAGCGGGCCGAGAGGAGGGACGCGACGATGCTCACAGACTGCACATGGAACTGCGTAAGGTCGAGCACCCGCTGTACCCACTCGGCTTCCTCCTCCGCCGAGAAAACGAGCTTGTTCTTGGTTAGCCGCCTGCCGATAGCTCTGGCCAGCAGCTTTCGAGCATCCTCTTGTGGCCAGGAGGTGATTGCCAACCGCACCGCGCCCGTCACCAAAGCAAGGACCGCTTCGGACCGCGTGGTGAACAACACCGGCGTGGCCCGCGACACGACCAGCAGCAGCTGTTTCAGCATGCCAACCTGATCGTAGCGCACGTCGTCGATGATGACGAGCCACTTCGACGCATCCGCCATCAAGGACGCCTGCACGTCCGAAGCAGCGAGCGCTACAAAGTCCTTGCGCCCCGTTAGCCGCAGACAGCGTTTGGTTGCGGCCTCTCCACAAAAGTGGTACACCAACGCCAGTACGGCAGTGGCGACTGTCTCGGAGGTAGACGTGTCGTTGAGCTGCAACCAAAGCGTGCCCTGCGGGAACAGTGTCCGCACCCGCGCGCAGGCTGCCACCTCTGCACAGGCAGTCGACTTGCCACAACCACCAATCCCATGGATGCCGACCCGAGGGGCCTCGGTGGCTTCTCCACGCGCGTAGCTCTCAAGCATTGACATGATGGCGTGCTCGACACGGCCATGCTTCGGGACGCCTGCCACGTGATCCCCGCCCAGAACGGGGGGCCTCCAGCCCACCTCGTACATAGACAGGTCCGGCTCCACGGGGAGGCTCCCCGCCAGGTTCCGCCCCAGCTCGCACACCCGCCTCATCAATCCGTCCACGCCGTTCTCCACTCGGTCAACCGCACGGCCAACCGCACTGTGTACGTTCGAGTTGATCTGCATGTCGCGGATGTCCTTGAGCTGCTGCTCCCACCCTTGCACGAGAGCGTCCGTCATCATGTCCTTGACAGGCGTCATGAAGAAAGTCGCCTCCACCTGCTCCAAAACAGTCTCAACTTGAGCCATCAACAAGCACAGCTGCTCGATGTAGGCAGCCCCAAACTCGGTCGGGTCCGTGCGTAGTTGTTCAAAGATGCGACAAAGCACGTCAAAGGCTATTGCCTCGCACCTCTTAACCGCGTCCTTGCGCCGAGCGTCATGACCGTCGGCTAACACCACCAGAACCCCGACTTGCACGACGAGGAGACACAGACGGAGCACAGGTCCGACGACCGGCACGCAAGTCACTTGGTCAACTGCGTCGGCCGCTTTTCCAATGGCGCTCGCACCAGTAAGCCCCGCAGAGGCCGACGGCGCCAGCCAGTGCTGCGCATTGAGCACAAAATGACGTCCGCGGCGCCCTAGTATCTTTGATGCGATGCCCAGCTGGTCGTCCGCGGCCTCCGGGAGCGGTGGTAACACCGACATCAGCAGCTCATGCACCGCCGTCGCGTCATTCCATCCGCTCAAGCTGGCGCACACTAGCGCCTCCCACGGGGTCAGGAGAGATCCCCCGCCAGTCACCCAGGATGTGCAGATGGCCGCCGACGGCGCCTCGAGCAGCAGTTGCACGTCCAACAGGTCTTGACCGCTGGAAATGGAGTTGCGCTCCTTGCCTTCCAAAAACAGCAAGCGGTTGGTGTGGAGCCCACCAACGGCTGCGCATTCCTCCTCGCTCGGCACCCGCAGGGCACCAGCTCCCCGCTCCAAGACAATGCACGACGGGCCAGCCGCGCGGAAGGCATCAACCGTCGTCGGCACCCCGCGCCGGGAACTGCTCCACAGCACGTAGACGTTGCGGCCGAGGCACGCGTACACCTTGGAGCCAGGCACAACCTTGCGATTGGGGTGCACACATGACGCCACCCGAAACGTAGTCACTGAGTACCCCCTCCCCGGCACATGGTCACGCCCGTCGGTGTGTCCGCAACCCGCCACGCCCGTGACCTTGTCAGCGGCATCAAAACCCCCGTGGGTGTCATCACCTAAACCTTGAGGCGATGCGGCCGTAGCATCGCTCGCGCTAGAGGCATTGCCACTGCCGGCGGCACGGAAAACGGGCACAGGCGACGGCAAATGCTCCCCGCCAGTACTGCCAGGAGCGCGACCGCCATCAGGAGACGACAGTTGTTCGGTACCGCCGCCAGCCACGAGAGGAAGGAATTCCTCAGTGCCGTCACCACGACTGGCACCCACGGCTGCTGGTGACAATGGAATAGCAGGAAGACTGGGTGACGACAAACTCACCGATTCATGCACACCACGGTTGCTTCGCATACGGGTACGCGGCTTGCCGTCGTCGGCCGCCGTTGGCACCTCAGACGAAGCCGTCGCCACCGCCGGCGAAGAGACCCGAGCACGCTCACCAAGGCTCCGGCCGAGACATGTTCTCCATGAGCCGGCCATCACGACCCTCGCCAATGGAAAAAAGCCCGCGCAACAACGTTGTGCTCGACCCCACCGCGCTGGCAATCTACAGAGGCACACTCCCGCAGAGCGCGCCGCCACTACCACACTCCTCGCACCGAGCCGATGTTCAGGGAAACCTCGCGCGCGCCTTCATCCAAGCGCAGGGATGCGGCGTCGCCACATAACGCTCTACCGACGAGGCGCTGTGTGAGTCGAGGATGCGACTCCGCCAACGTGAGAGCAGTCGTGACAGGCACCAGGCTGTGCCGCACAGCTCGCACAACGGCCTGAGCAAACAAAGGATGTGAGTGGTGGGACAACACCACTAGGAAATTTTTACCGGGAGGGGAGCCGGGTAGGTTGTTAGGCGTCAGGCAGCTCCTGCTAGCCCGACTCAAACCGAACTAACGGTCCACCAGCACACACACGAGGTCGACCTGGGCCAATCCGACAACTGACCGCTATGAAAGTCACTGTCTTCCGCTCGTTGCTCCTGGGCTTACATAGCTGTGCCCGCAGGCATGGTCCCCACGTCAAAGAAACGACGTGGTGTTCGCTCGTCGCCAACAACATACAGTAGTCTTGCCAGAGTGCATCACCGAACCCTGCAGGACACGACCGGCAGCATTCATTCGCCAGCTGTCGCACGAATGCTGCTGGAAGCACGACGCTCCTCCTCGCGTCGGAGTTGTGTAGAGCACCCCCGGGGGTGCCGGGAGCCCCCGGGTGGCGACCATCGCTCCAGCGGTGTGGCAACATCCGGAGTGTCTATGGAAAGACGTCGTCCCCACGATGGGGTTGACCTCTCTCCCGCGACAGTCCACGCCAGGTCCACGCGAGCCCACTTTGGCCTCGGACCCGTCTTTGCCTGTCGTTCACGGTGCGGGAGCGCCCCTGCCTGAGAGTGTTGCCGAGGGGGTCTTTCCCGTAGCCAGGTAGTGCTGCTTGGATGGGAACCAATCGTGGGTGCGCCCAAAAGTAGAGCCAATGAGAAGGAGAAGGAGAGGTGTAGTGTCCGATCTATTGGCTGGGGGCGCGATTCTGGTGGTCTGAGACGAGCTTCTGCAGCCAGATTTAGGCGATTCGGCAATAAAAACCGGACACAAAGGTGCACCTCAGGCGAGAGGTACAGCCGTTGTCTCAAAAATTCCTCACTGCGATTGTCTCAAAAGACCATTTCAAATCGGCCTCTACGGGGTCGTAGAGGCCGATTTGGAACTCTGTTGCAGCAGTTGGAGGAAGGGGTTTTCGAGAGATCGGCTGTCAGTAATCGCAGGATACAGCCGTTCTCCCAAAAATCCCGCACTCCAACAGTTGCGAAAGAGTTCTCAATCGACCTCTACGACCCCGCAGAGGCTGATTCGGAACTCTTTTGCAACAGTTGGAGTAAGGGAGTTTTGGGAGAACGGCTGTAGTGCGCGACGTGCTGCGGGTGCTGGATGTGGTGGCTGCTACTGGAGGGGGGGACTGACGGGGGGGTGGGCGCTGGGGGGGGGCTGCCGAGGCGTGAATGGAGACCCCCGTGTCGGCGCCCACCCCGTCCAAAGGCGGTCAGCGACGCAAAAGTAAGCTGTGCACGCAGACACACCGCCGGTGGACGCACCGCCGCTGTAAAAAGAAGAGCGGGCCCAGTTGCGCTTGAAAATGCATGTCGAGAGATGCGAGCCCGCGACTGGGTACGGCCGTGGACATCATGCGTCCACGACCATCGTGTCGAATCCGCGCGGCTGACATGAACGGCTCCTTCCACCGAGAAAATGATCGACGGAGGGAATGCCCTACATCTGCTACCTTCCACGGCGGGACACAGACCATGTATGGCGCTCCAGGTCCTTGTTCTGTTTCCGCCGAGAACCAGCTGCAACTCGGTTGTGCAAAGGACATTGGCCTGATGGCGCCACTCCGTGAGAACCCAAAGAAGCGGCAACACGACTGTCTCGATGAAGTGGCTGTCTGAGTGCGCGCCGGTCTCAATCACTCGAACGTGAATGGAACCTCCGTAGACGCCACGATCAATACAGTGCGTTCTCGTTATAAGAGACAGCTGATTCAGCTCAAAATGATTAAAAAGTGGCCTACATGGTCCGGAATGGAAGACTCGCGACCCATATTCTCTTGTAAACGATTCTCTTATAACGAGAACGCACTGTATTAGGAAGCACTTGTCTCTCTCAAATGAAGTATCGATAGTTCCGATTTCGTGGCGGCGAAGCTCATGACAGAGAGATCAAACTTTGCGTGTCCATTCGAGAGATGTCGTGCGATACCAGTCAATCGCGTGGGCATCTCTGTGGGCACCACGCACTGACTGGGCCAAGCTTGCGGGCCCTTGTTGGTGGACAAATGCTGTTGGTCGTACCAAGGACCAGCGAGAGGTCTCTTGATGTCGGTCGCCAGGGGTGTTGCCGAGGGGGCCTTCTCTCCAGTCAATGTAGGTGCAGTCACAGAGCAGACACGCATCGTGGCCGATGCACATCAGCTGACCCGCTGCAGCCGGTCAAGCAGGCGAAACCTGATTGCTCGTAGCGAGTGGTTGGCGTCAGTGTGTATCGCCAGGTGGGCTCTCTGGAGCCCAATGTCGGCTCAGAGGGTACAAAGAGGTCGCAGGGGAGCGGTTGTCGGTCGGACTCCTCCCCTTGCCTGCCAACTTTGCCACCTGCGGTGCACCCCACCCCTACCAAACAGCGCCGTCTGGCGCCGTGTGGCTGTGTGTGGCTGTGTGTGGCTCTGTGTCACGCCTTAACCACCTTACTGGCTCGCTTTCCAACTCATCAAGTCGTCACCCTCAAGCAGGTGGGGCCGCACCACCTCGACGTCGCCTGCCCTGCAAGAACCGCCTTCCAACTGGGCTTGCTCCAATCCACTGCGCTGGTGGTGTCATCCTCCACCCCTCGTGTACAAAGAGGCGCTGCGCAAGACCAGACGTTGCCGCGGGAGGAAAGCAGGCAATGAGGACTGCGACGCCAAGGACCATGGGATCCCTTGGCGACGACTCGCCGCCGGCGAAGACGCCGGTGATGTCGTCGCCAGGCGCGACGAGGCCGGATTCGCCGCAGGGGTCGCCGAAGGCGACACAATCGCCCAAGGACGACGAGGATGACAAAGAAGTGGATGGTGATGAAGACAGATGAACAGCGCGCATGGTTCGTCGCCTGATGCCGTCGGCACCAGCAGGCGCCCTGGGCGGCGAGTGGCCTGCTATCGATGGCGGGCGAA
>ENA-ORXR01004451-ORXR01004451.1-marine-metagenome-genome-assembly--contig:-NODE-4451-length-11693-cov-7.802600_pt1 | contig 11693 bp, 9 predicted proteins | sample MGYA00237866_ERZ511479 | MGnify/ENA metagenome assembly ERZ511479 | reverse complement strand
AGATGGGGAGGAGAGCTCCGACTCCCCAAATCGTGCAGAGAATGGGGGACAAGGGCCTCACCCCCCATTTTCTGCCCTCTGAATCTGTGCGTACGTACGTGATTCCGATCAACTACATTCGGGTTTTCTCTTTTCGATTTTGGGTGCCCGACGTTGCTGTGGAGCCGTGCCCAACCCCAAGAGCCTAAATTGCGCCACGTGGAGCATTCGAGAGATACGTTTCTGACACGTCCGCACATTCAGACTTGGGGAAGACGTTGTTGGGTGTGCTCAAACACACTGCGAAACGGCGCATAGAGCAAATATGAGCATCTATTGGGGGACGAGTACAATGCTCGCCCTCCATTGGATGGTGTGTTGCTTTTTGTCAAGTCAAAGCAGAATAGCAACGGATGTCGATCGATTATTGGCGCCAAATTCAACGTGGCTGCTCCGGAGCGCGCCTTTTCCCAGCATATGGTGTGAGACCCGCTTAAAGATCCCAGGCACGACGGCCCACACCGCACGGGCGTTCCCGCTGTGCACGTCATGCCGATGGTTGTGGCCGGCGCCGCGCCACACAGCCTCGGGGCACCTGAGGGCCTCGTTGTTTCGTCACTATTTGTCCGACTTGTTTTCTCTTCCACATCCTGGTGATCGAGGGCTTTCGGCCGAGTGTGTGAGTTGCCCATGTCCCGAGCTCCCCCATCCCCCACCCCTCCTCCAGTTCTCGACGACGTGGTCGTGCATGGACCCTCCTGTTTCCTGTGCTTCATGCGCTCCCTCATTGCTTTTTTGCATGACAGGCCATCAGTAGCTGCTTGACCCCCAACCCCTTGCTTCGTGTGTAGGTCCTGTTCCTTTGCCTCTTTGGATGCCCCTCCGCAGTGTGACGGTGCTCCCTCCCCCCCCCCTACCGACGACAGATATGGTTGTATCAACCTACCTCCGTACCATACCTACTTCCAGCCTTCTGGAAGATTCTGCGACGCTGTTGGAGGCGGCGCACGCGGCGAAGAGAGCGGGAAGGGACGGTAGAGGGTGGACCTGTTGTAGGAGCGCTAGGTAACGAACCACTCGCCTCCCTTTTTCTTGACCATGCATCGTGGTAGGTGCTTTGGGGGCTCGCCGCTTGCTCTGTGCCATCCGATACTTTCCCGTTGTTTCATCGTGTGCTGTTATTGGTGAAGTGCGGGTGGGCAACGGCGGGGGTGGTCAATACGTATTTGGGGGCGGGTCGACGAGACGTGTGATGAAAGCCCTTCCACGATCGAGTCAGTGTGGTCGAGAGCCACCCCTTCTCATTCACTGTGAGGGTCTATAAAATTGGGTCGCGACCCAATTTCCTTCTCACCCACTGACATTTCTGCACGTTGCCGGATCGAGGCCATATTGTTTTCGAAGACCATGTGTAATGCAGGGAGCTCTATGCGCCACCTTAACTCGGTGTGGGTGGCCACCCTGTTGTGTGGGTGAGAAAGGGGTGGAAAAAATACGAAAGAAGCTGTTTTTGTGTGGCGAGACTGTGGCGTAGGTTTAGGTGGCATTGTGTCTGAGCAGCGTTGCCTCTTGCCAGAGCACCCTCACTTCTGCGGAAGATGGACGTGACGCTCCTGTCAATCTCTCGTCGTGTGAAAACGGTTCTGACGTTTCGTAAGTCCCGGGTGATTCCGCGAACGCGCTTTCAGTCAAGAATAATTGCCTCATGCGGTTTGAAATCAAGGGGTGATTTAAATCACAAAAAAAAATCGAGCCCACTTTTGATCTAATCACACCTCTGACTCATCTCTGTATTTCACCTTACCACCAATTTTATGGACGGCTTGACCTCGCGAGCGTGACATGATGCCCACATTGCGATCCCTCGTCTCAGGTATCGCCACCTTCTGCCGCCGCCTCTGCCACCGCCGCTGCTGTCGCTGCCGCTGCCGCCGCAGTCAATGAGATACGGTTGGGCGGGGTAGGGAAATGGGGGAGGGTGCGACCAAGGGTGTGTGGAGGGCGGCGCAAGTGAGAACCCAATCTGTGATGATGGCTTTGTGCTCGGAAGCTGGCTTGCGTTCTTTTGAAATGGTCATACAACACACTCCGAGGCTATTGGTTGCGCTCTGCGCTCTCTCGAAGACCTATCCCCTTCGTCCTGTGTACCCGCGCCCGCAGCCTCCTTCTGCTCGCCGCTTTTATACGTCGAGAAGTCGTACCATCACGACGAACCCCGATTGTCGAAGCGGTCGATCGTGCATGGCCACAGGTCCGCAGGGAAGCGGGGTTTGGTAGCGAAGGAGCGCAGGGTCGGCCACACACAATACGGGCGCAGCCGGCAGGTCCCCGACAACTTCCAACTCCTGTCGTGCGGGTTGGACCGCGCCGCTCTTCCCCACCTCAGAGCCCAAGCGGTCGCCGCGCCACCGACGCTCGTGCGAAACCGGTACGTACCGGTTTCAGCGTACGTACGCTGTCAGAGGCCTCGGCCGCCTGCTGTGCAGGACTGTCCGCGTCTTGAAAAACCCCGCCCTCCATGCGTACCACCGCCGCCGCCGCCGCCGCTGCTGCCGCCGCCGCCACCGGCCCGACGCCGCCCCCGCCCGCCAGATGCGACCACCACGCCGGCTGCGTCGCGGCCGAGCGACCCGTGGCGCCCGCCGCCGGCACCTGCGTTGACGGTGGCGGCGGCCATGGCAGCGGCGACGCCGGCGGCCGCGCCGTCAACCTCGGTCGTCCTGGTACCCCTGCTTCCCCGGCGCCTGCCCACGCCCCCGCAGTACATCCGCGGTGCGTCGACCGTGGCCGCGACCAGCAGCGGTCGGTGCGCGCCGTTCGACCCCCCCCGCAGCCGACGGCGGTCAACCCGGCGCGCGACCGCGACGCAAAGCACATGCCCCCCGCGAGCGCGGCCGTCAACCGCGCGGCGACGGCGGCAGCGGGTAAACGGCAGCCGGCCGGGCAGCAGACGCGGCTGCGCACCGCCCGCCGCCCACGAGCAGCGGATGCAGAGGGGAGCAGCCACCGGTGCGCCCGCCGTCGTGGGCCGAGCGGCCGACCGTGCCGACCGCTTCGAGCGGCCGCCGCCCCGACGAGCGCTCGTGGCCGGCGACTGCCGTCGCGGCCGCGCCACGGGCGTGGCGCCCACGTCCGTGACACCGTTTGGACGGCCATAGGCCCGTCTGAGCCGTGGGGGACTGCGCCGGGGTTTTGCGGTCTTGCCGCTACGTCTGCCCGTTATTGGGCGAAGCTTCGCGCCCATCCCCCCCCCCCCCCCCCCCCCGCCCCCGAGGGACGCGCGAGAAGGGGCACCATCCGCACAGCACAGCTGCACATGGTAGCGTCGAAATGGGGTGAGCCTGAGACCAGAACAAGCGCTTACGCGTGCCTGCCCTGAAGCATACACGCCAGCTTTTCAACATGAAAACAGAGCACGCCCACACCCACCAGTGGACCCCCCACGAGCCGCGCACAACCGTCGCGCTCGGCACCGCAAGGCAGCTGCCTGACTGCAGTCTGGCGTGACAATCTCCCTCTCGAGCCCCCCACCGTCTACAGCGCGCGTCACACCCCCCCCACCGCCGGCTTGTGGCCCTCCAGGATGGCCAGCTCACGCAACTTCCACCAGAAGCAGTCTATGTCGGTCAGCCCCGCGACGCGGAGCATCGCCAGCTGCGGGGTCACCGGCGCCGGCTGGCCCGACGGGTCGTCTTCCTCCATGCCGAGCGCGTCCAAAAACTCTGCGGGCAGTCTCGCCGGACGTGCCGCGAGCAGGTCCATGTTGACCACCACCCCACCGGGTGCGAGCAGCCCCGCCGCTTCCGCATAGATGGCGGCCTTGCGGGTACATCCGACAAGTGGTGGATGGCGAGCGCCGCGACGATCACTATTTATTGGTGACACTACACCTTGGCAGCACCCTGTCCTGAAGGCCAGGGAATAGACTTTAGGCGTGCCCTCCCACGGCCGGAGCTGCAAGGCGGTCGCGGATCACCCCCGCCAGCCATGGCGAGGTGGTCAAGTTGCCGTTCGCCTCCGCCAGCCATGGCGTGGTGGTAAAGCTGCCCGTCTTGGTCGCCGGCCACTTGCCCCCCTCCCACCGCTTCAACCAACACTCCTGGTGACGCCCCCTTAGCGCCGCAAACCCCCACACCCACACGTTGCAGTCGCGGCGGGCGCGACACGCGGCGGCGCACGCGGTACAGGTGCGCACCTTATGGCTGTCCCCCGCGACGAGCACCCGTCCTTCGTAGTCGGTCTCCCACTCGCCCGGGCACGGAGTCTTTGCCGTGTAAGGGAGCTTGCCGGACACCCACGTTGACGAACTGTCCGTCGCCACCGGCCGCGGAGTCCTGTAGGGCATGCGGGCCTTGAGCCAGCACTGGCGGTAGCGGCCGGGCACGGCCGGGTTGGCGCCCCACACCCACGTCGTGCAGCCGGGCAGCCCCGCACACGCTGCGCGGCAAGCAGCGCAGGTGGGGGTTAAAAAGGTGTGCCCGTCGGAGAGCACCAGCCCTCTCGCGTCGGCGGTGGCGGGGTTGACCCACGCAGGGCACGCCGCGGCCAGCGGCGTCGGCCCCGGCACGCTGACGCCCGCCTCGAGGAAGTCAGAGGCGAGCCCGTGCCCCCCCCCGCAGTGGAGCCATACCGACACTATGGCGCGCGCGCCAGGTGGGACGTCCGACATTTGCATCTCCCAGCCCCGTTGGCCGCGTGGCAGCGGCAGCCCCATCAGCATGCGCACAGCAGGGACCTTTGCGCCCGGCGGGCCCCCGTCAATTTTGGTGCGCCAGCGGAGCGAGTGTAAGTCGACCGGCGTCACCACCACCCAACGTGCCGTCGCGTTCGCCGGCAGTACGGGCGGCGGCGTCGACACCCACACGGGCAGCGGCATGGAAATTCTATTCCAAGACGACACCGCCGACCAGGTGCACCCGTCGGCGTTGCAAGCGCGGAGGCGGTAGTCGGAGGTTGGGGCACCGTTGGGACACCCGGGGGCGTACGTGAGGGACGCCCCGGTGGCACCGTCCACGTCCCTCCACGAGGAGCCGGAGCTCCATGCGGTCTCCCACTGGAGCGTCGTCGCCCCGCGCGCGGCGGCGGAGATGGTCGTCGACCACCCAACCTTGACGGCAACGGTGGGGGGGGGGAGGGGGGCAGGCGGGCGAGCCAGGCCTCGCTCGCACCCGCTCTTTTTTTTGTTTTTCATCGCTGTCTCGGTGAACTCTTTTACCTTTTTGCGCATTGTTCGAGCCAGCCAACCAAGATGGAGGAAAAAACAGAGCCAAAAGCTCACGCACACGCCCCTGCTGTTGCACTGAGCTGGCAGCCACGACTGTCCCTCCCCCACTATTTTCGTCCCCCCCATCATGCGCTCAACGTTTCTGGCGCACCCGGCGAATAAGCTGCTCCTCCTCAGACCCTGTTGCACCAGGCCATGTGCCCATCTGCTTGCACAGTGCGGCAGCGCGGCGCATGGTGGCATTGTCGAAGGTCGCTCGCCCGAGCGCATCGTCGGCTATGTCCACGACACTCTGCAGCATATCCTTCACCTCCTCCGCCTGCTCCATGCGCAAAAGCGTACGCTCCTCCCGGACAGTGAGGGTGACGTTGTTATCGTCGCGGTGGTCCACGCTGACGGCCTTGACCTCTCTCTTGAGGAGGCGCGTCATCATGCGCACCCGTGCCAGCGCCGGCAGGGATTCCCAGTTGATCGGGGTGCGGTGGTTGCGCGCGTCTCCATCGCTGTCCCCTCCCCCCGCGCCATATCGCTTGCGAGCGCTGTCTCCGCCGCCGCCTCCTCTCCACCAGCCATCCCATTCTCATCCACAGCCCCCCCCACCCCCCCGACTTGCAGACCGTCGGCAGGATGCTTCTCGGGGGGCGCCCCCCCCACGGCAGCACCCCGATTGCCTGCGACGCTCCCGGAGGATTGTCGGATGGAAGAATGATGTTGCCCCCGAGCGACCCCGCCAGCCCCGCGCCCGCCGCCGTCATGGCCTCGAGCATCGCTGCCGCGGCGCAGCTCCACGGCTGACGCCGCGCTCCGGTCGCCAACGCCACCAGCGCCGTGAACGCTCCCACCGAGCATCAAGCGACGGCAGACACAAGCCGCGGGAACCAGCCCGCCCTCGACGGCGGGCGACATGATGACCGGGGCGGGAGGAGGAGCACCGGGAGGAGAAGAGTGCCGTCGACGGGGGGGGGGGGGGGGGGGAAAGGGCGGGAGGGGGGGGGGGGGAGCGGCGGGGGTCGTCCGCGCCACGTCGAGGCTGGGAAGTGGCAGTGCCGCAGCCGGGCTACTGGGGCACGGCGGGGTGGAGGAGGTAGGCCTCAGAGATGAGCATCCCAGCTGTTTATCATACCACTCAAAATTTGTGTGCTTCTGGTCACCGCCTTTTGCGGGGGGTGGAGGGGGCGTCGCGGGGCTGACAAGTGGCAACACAGGCGTGACCGATCGAGCATGCTGTCGTGGTCGTCTCCTCTCCTTTGTGACGGGGGGGCGGACGGGGGACAACCGCCTCTGATGAGCTAGACCCTTGGTCGGGGCGGGCGATAGATGGTTGATTTCTGACCAACACTGGCTGGTGTTTCTGTCGGGTTTTTGTCCCTCATGTACAGAGGGGGCGACGACCCGCGCCCCTTGTGTTCTGCGTGGCACGGTCTCCGACAGTGGGGGCGCGGGGGGGGCAAAGAGCCAGCGGCGCGGCAGCCAGTGCTGTGGTGGCCAGCGAGGGGGGACAGCTGGGGGGAGCAGGGGGGGATGTGCAGCCAGTGCCGCCTGTGGCCGACAGCTTTCGATTCTTGTGGGGCAGTGGGGGCGACGCCTGTCAACCCCTCTGTATTCTGTGCCAGGCGGTAGGGCCCTGCATGTCGGGGCACAATGGGGGCACAGTGCCATCGAGCCGCAAAACGAGCTGGTGCGGCGGTCGAGGGAGAAGGGGCACAGTGGGGGGGGTACCAGTAGCCTCAGTACAGCGTTCGAGGGGAGTAACAGGGGTTGCGGGAGACTTCCACCGGTCTGGTGCTGTTCTCCACCCAGCCCTCTCTGCCCACTTCTTTCCAGCGAGGCGGGTAGATGAGGAGGGTGGGTGGGGGGGGATTTGTGGTTTTGTGCCGCTCTTGGTCAATGGCGTTAAGGTGTGGGAGACGTGGGGGTGGGGGATTTCACGTCTGCGGGGGCATGGGGGGGGCAGCGGGCCTGCTGCGCGGACTCCAGCTCTGCTCACAAGGCTGTAACACTGTGCGGCGGGTGGAGGAGGTGAGGGGAGTGCGGCGGGGTTGTCGCCAGCGGCGTTCATGGCCGATGGCCTTCGGGTGTTGGAGGGGTGGCGGTTCGGGAGTTCACTGCTGTTGGAGCGCGGGGGGTGCGAAGCGCCTGCTGTGCGGCGGCCAGCGCTGGTGCGAACCTCGGGAAAGAACCGGGGGGGGGGGGGGGGGGGGGGCAGATGTTGCTGGATGGCCCGCCGTCTGTCGCTAGAATTGTTTCTATCAGGTAAAAGGCCACAAGACCGTCCCACGAAGCCGCATCCCACAGTCACCTGCACCTGTTGCGGATGCCCAGTCCGGCGTCACCTACCGGTGGCTTCTGCCACGCCGCCGCCGTCGCCGGCCTCGGCAGCAGACGCGCGGACGGGCGCGGGCGCCCGCGGGGTACGGGCCGCGGGGCGCCGTGAGATGAGAAAAAAAACCCAAGGGCGGCACCGGTGGGAACAAAGGGGGACGGGCCGGCCCCCAAGAGGCAAAGGGAGCAAAAGGTAGAGGCAGGAAAACCGGGGGCGAGCGGCCGACCCAACAAGTAAACAATGCGCCCGCGTCCACCGCCGGGGGTCGCGGGCGGCCAAAAAGTCCAACAGAAAAAATAAACAGCCGCGAGCACGGCGCGGCGCACGCGCGGGACGGGGTGCGGCGCTGACAAAGCCGGCCGGCGCGTCTCGTCTGCCGGCGCGGGGGCAGGGCCAGCCGCGCCACCCAGTGGTCCAGCCGGCGGCCGCGCGGCGCGGGTTGCTGGCGGCCAAGGGCGCGCCCCGTACCCCCACCGCCCCGTGCCGCCCGTGCGTTGGCACCCCCGCCACCGGGACGACCGCTGTGCCACGGCCGGCGCGTGTCCGAGTGCGGGGGGGGTGTGCCACGCGGGGGACCCCCTCCGCGACGACACTGGGTCGCGGGGGCCGTTTGCTGTCAGGTCGGCACGTCCCGCCACCCAGACCGGGGGGGCGCATGTTCCGTCATGCTGTTGCGTTTTTGGGGGGCCACTTTATAACGGTCAGCCCTAAACAGAGCGCTAATGAGCTGCTTAACTCGCCAAGCCTCCAACACGCTTCACGCCGCCGCTCGGTACACGCATGGCCAACAGGGCCGACCAGACAAGAAACACGCTCCCGAGGCGCCCATGGTGCGCCGTTAATTTCTCCTAGTCGTTGCTCCCTCTCCTTCATCCCCCCCCCCCCTCAAGGCGGTCCATCAACCATGGTCGCCGCCCCATTCACATACGTCAGAATGCGCTTGCGCACCGGCGCCACGCCCGACGATTTGGGTGGTGCCCGCTGCGGGGCCGGCTCGACCTCGTACTCCCACGTCAAGTCAAACTCCTCGTCCGCCTCGTCTTCCTCGTCTTCATCCTCGTCCTCGTCGTCCCACTCCTCATCGTCGTCGAGCTCCGAATCCGAATCGTCGTCGTCCTCCTCCCCGTCCACCGCGGACGGCTCCTGGGCGGGCGCCCCGGCGCTAAAGGCCGGAAGCAGCTCGTCATTGGCATCGCCGCCAATGGTAGACAGCAGGTCCTCCGCTTCAGGCGTGACTGGCGTGGCTGTCAAGTCAAATGACAGCTGGTCCCCATAGTCGATGCGCTCCACGAGCACGTCTGGGGGAAGGTCCAGCGGCGGTGCGTCTGCGGCCGCGGCGGCTGCCGCCCCCACCCCGTGACCGCCGCCGTTCAGGGCACCCTCTGGTTCCCCGCGCAGGCGGCCTTGCAGGTGCACCCCCCCCGCGCGGATCGCCTCAAAGTCTTGCGCCGCGTCGGGTCGGCCACCCGCACCGCCGGTCGGTGCCCCGCCGTCTCCCCACCCCCCCGTGACTCTCTCGCCGTCGTCCGCCGGCGCCCCCCCCTCGGCGCTCGGCTCCCCCGACCACCCATCCAGCTGCGCGAGCGTCTCGAGCGGCGGCAGGGAGCCCGCACTGACCAGCTGCGAGACGAGGGCCTTTTGCGACTGTCGCCGCGCCGCCACCTCTTCCGCGCGTGCCGCCCGCCGCGCCAACCGCTTGGCCTCCCGCGCCGCGCGCTTGGCGCGCCGCGCGTCGGCCCGCGCCGCCGCCTCGGCGGGCGTCAAGTCGGCGGCGGCGACGCGGCGGCGGGGGCGGTCCTCCCCCTCGGCGTAGCGCGTCGACGGGTGCGCGACGCCCTGCTCCCGCAGGGCCGCGTTGCGGGAGAGGAGGCTCTGCCGGATGGCCTCCCGGTGTTCCGCCGACAGCTGCCGCACCCTGCCCGTGGCGCGCGACGCAATGCCCGCCGTGACGCGGGCGCGGTAGTCTGCGTCGTTGGCCCACATATCCCGGATGCGGCGGGAGAGTTTGGCGCGCGTCTCGGCCGACAGGGGGCCGCGCTTGGGCATCGTGCCGCGGCCGCCACCGGCCGATGACACATCGTCGGCGGCGAGCCAGGCCGTCCCGGTGCCAGCGTCGCCGGTGCGGCCCGCCGGCGCCAGGGACGACAGCACCCGCGGCCCGAGCTCCGCATTGTCGTAGGAGAAGGGCAGCGCCGACGTGTCAGACGATGTTGGCTGCCGCGCCACGCTGGTGCGCGGCCGGTTGGCGGCGGCGGCCACACCGCGGCCGGCCGCAAGTGTTGCCTCCGCCGCCGTCTGTTGTTCCGGCGCCCCCTCCCATGACGCGTCGCCCGCCGCCGACGTCGCGACCGCCGCCGACGTCGCGGCCGCCGCCGCCGCCGTCGCCGCCGCCGGCACCGCCGTCGCCTCTGCCGCCACGTCGTCGTCATCCTTGCGGCCGTGGAAGCGCGCCGTGCACGAGGCGCGAATCTTGGCACGCGTCTCTGGCGTGTGCTTCCGCCCCACCGTCTTGTCGGCCATGCGGTTCCGCACCTCTGGCCGGTTCATCGCCGCCCGCGTTGCGGCAGCGATGCGCGCGCGCGTCTCCTCCGAGTGTTGGCGGCCCTTGTTCCACGGCACCCGCCCGCGGTTGGCGGCGGAAATTTTGGCGCGCGCCGACGCCGTGTGTTTGCGACCCGTCCACACGGTGGTCGCCTTTTCATCGGGGGGCGCGTCGTCACCGTCGGCGTCAACGTCGTCGTCTGCGTCCTCCGTGGCCGTCGAGCCGCCCGCCGCCGTTGGCGACGCGACAGCTCCATTGCGCGGCAGGGACGGCGTCGGCGCCGGCGGCGAACCAGACGCCGCCGCCAGGCGGAACGTCCCCACCGTCTCGGCGTCTGGGTCTGTCAGTGGTAGGGGCGGCGGTGCCACCCGGCCCGCCGCCACCGCCTCGACCGACGCGCCGTCGGTGGACCCCCGCCATCTGCCGCCGCCGCTGCTGCCGCCGCCGCCGCCGCCGCCGCCGCTGCCGCCGCTGCCGGCACCGCCAGCGACCAGCGGCTCGGGCTCAAACGGCCCCGCCGTCCGGCCGACCGGCACGACCGCGGCGACGACCCGCAGGGGCCCGCGGCGGCGGCGGCGGCGGGGCGAGCCGCTCGGCAGGGCGGCGGTGGCCGCACGGGGAGGGACCACCGGGACCACAAAAGCGGCCATGGCAGCAGCGGTGGCAGGGCACACGGCTGGGGAGCAGCGACGGCGGCTCGCACAAAAAAGGGGGGTGCAACGACCCAGTGGGCGGCGGCGGCGGGGGGGGGGGACACCACCCCCCCGGCCTCACAGCAATGAACCAGCAGCAGGGGCCCGACGGCGTGGCCGCACCAGAGTCAGAGCAGGCGCCGCCGATGGGAGGGAGACGATGGGGGGGAGGCGTGGGCGCCCGATGGCCGCGGGCACGCGGCGCGGCGGCGGCGGGCGGCGGGCGGCGGCGCGGCGGCACAGCGGCGCGGCGGCACAGCGGCGCGGCGGCGCGCAGCTGCGGCCGCGACGGCGGCGCGAGAGTGATCACACGCACGCAGCGGCGGCTTCCACAACTTGGTCGATGCCGCGGAGATTCCGAGTTGAGCGGCAACCTGGACAGAACTTGTCACCAACACGCGAAAATGCAACCATATCTTCTTTCCGATTGGCAGTTTAGGGAGCTCGCGGTACCTCTGTTGAGTACTTTTCCTTGACGGGGAGAAGAAAACAGGGAAATGGGTGCGCCGCGGACACACGCGTGACGCGCACCCACCATGGACGTTTTCCCACTCACGACGCGCCCAGCGAGGCGGGTCGTACCTGGGACGAGTGCGCCTCTGTGGTGTTTGTGCCTTGGCGCATCCTGTTTGTCAAGGAGGGCGCGTCAAGCGGCGTGCGTCGAGCATCCAAGGCCGGGCCGACGTCGTTGCCAATAAAAAAAAATAGGGATGCGCAACAGCAGCAGACGTGAAGAAAAAACCGATCCAGCCAGCCAGTCCCCCCCACCCCCTTGGGGACCCCACACCACGTGACGCACCTCCCCGACGGTGCGCCCACCCCCAAAACAAAAGGGACGCTTCCACGGACGCGCCCGGGCTGCTGGCGGTGGCCCTGCGCGCCGTGCGACCCCCCCCCCCCCCCCCCCCCCCCCCCCCCCCCCCCCCCCCCCCC
>ENA-ORXR01004447-ORXR01004447.1-marine-metagenome-genome-assembly--contig:-NODE-4447-length-11700-cov-21.611460_pt1 | contig 11700 bp, 4 predicted proteins | sample MGYA00237866_ERZ511479 | MGnify/ENA metagenome assembly ERZ511479 | reverse complement strand
AAATATAATATTTTTGGACAAAAAAAAGGTTATTTACACAAAAAAATCCCGACCACATGGGTTGGGATTTTTCAAATGATTAGTTAGTCAATATTTTTAGGGGATAGTGAATCGTTTCAGTTTACAGCCCAAATCGCAAACCGACATTCCATGTACGACCAAATCCGTAGAAACCTCTATTGTCCATAAATTCGTTTCTATCTGTATCCGGGTCATCTACAACATTGGTTTCCAATTCTGATACATACTTAGTATCCAGCACATTATTCATATTAAATAATAAGGTAGCATCAAATTTATCTAAAGGCAATTTGTAGGAAAATCCGGCATCCAATAAGGAGTAAGTAGGTAACTCAACGACCTGACCACCCGGAGACAAAAACTGACTTTCATCAATATTAAAATCTGCATAAAGGCGGTCTGCGATGTAATAATCCGCATAAATTTTTAGCCCTTCTGTCGGGTACAGATTCAGACCGATGTTGAGCGTCGTTTGCGCGGCATCACCTACTTTAAGACCGTCGGCGAAGATAGTCGTTTCACCCACTGCGTTTTGGTCTTCATCAAAAATTTCGGTATCAAAATCATCCGAATACACCCAATCGCCGATAGAAAGCATCGCGTCAATAGAAAAATAGCTAACAGGACGCACCTCTGCCTCCAACTCAACTCCCATATGGCGTTGTGCTACATTCGTAAAAATTGCACGACCTTCAATCTCAACGCTATCCACCAATACATCATAGCTTTGGCTTAGGCGACGATTGCCCCAAGTCGTATAATATAGGTTGAGCTTGGCATCCACATATTTTTGACGAACACCATAGCCCAATTCGGCTGCATAAATTTTCTGATTTTTTACACCGTACTCAATGTCATTTGTAAAACCTACAAAAACATCATCAAAAATCGGCTGACGCGAAGTGACACCACCATTGATAAAGACGTTTGAAATACCGAAATTATAATTCAAACCCGTTTTGATTGTACCACCATAGTTTGTTACCCACGGAGTAACTTGGCGTTCATCAGCATCAAGATACGTGAAGTAATCTACACGCTTATAGCTCTGCGAAGAACCCGTCAAAGCACCATACCACGAAACCGGACCATTGCTGTACTCTACCTGTGCAAAAGCACCTGCCCAAGCCACTACACCATCATTATTATAGGCAAGTTCGTTGCCGTCGGCACGTCCTTCTACCTCAATCATATTCGATGGATTGTTGATGTCTGAACGGCTCAGATACACATCATTTCCGAGCAAATCATCGACTCTTCGGTAATGTTTTCCGACGTAGTAACGCCCATCAATACCTGTTACCAAATCCCATTTGCTATCCAATTCATGGGTAATAGTAGATAAAATTCCCGTCCAGTTATGTTCATTCATCGAAGCACGGCGAATAAAACCATCACCACTACTTGTTGTACTGTAAATACCACCCTCAGAAGGTTTTGTACCGCCAAAATCCGCTATGTCTGTACCACTATTGTATGCCACGATGTCATCCCAGCGAATTTGTCCGTTTTCATCATGAATACCTTCACCAAAACCGCCAAATGAATCATAAATACTACCAATCGAATCATTCTGAATACGTCCGCGCGGACCAGTTCCGCCACCGCGCCCGAATGAAATATAAGCCGACGTTTTGATGTCAGTACGGTCAGAAAGCGTCCAGTAGTGGTTCAAGTAAAACTTAGGCTTATGGTAAAAGTTTCTACGGAAAGAATACTCTTTGCCATCCAACATACCCCAGAGGTGATTAAACCTAATTCCTTGGTCTTCAAATGTTTGCAAGTTAATGTTGTCAAATCGACTTGCTGCATTTCTTTGGTGGTGGTACTGCGGTGCGCCCAAGCCTGTAAACGAAAGCGTGTGGTTGTCATTGAATGTTTTCGACAACGCGAGGAAGTATGAATAAGCACTAAATTCGGTGCCATCCACATAGCCGTTACCGCGCGTGTGTGTAGCTTGTCCGGTGACAGCCCAACCATTGTCCATCAAGCCCGAAGAGAGGACAACGCCGTATTTTTGGTAGCCGTCATTACCCATCGAAAGACTCACATTACCACCTTGTTTGAAATCTGCGGCATTGGTCACGATATTGATAGAACCGCCAACAGAAGCTACCGCCAACTTAGATGCACCAAGTCCGCGTTGTACCTGCAATTTGTTGGTGACATCACTCAAACCTGCCCAGTTTGACCAATAAACCCAACCGTTTTCCATGTCATTGACCGGAACACCGTTGATCATTACGGCTGTATTACGCTGGTCAAACCCACGAATATTAATCCGCGAATCTCCAAAACCGCCACCTTGTTTAGTGACATAAACCGAAGGTGTTTTTCTCAATACCTCAGGAAACTCTTGATTACCAACAACGGTTGAAATCTCAGCACCGTCGAGCGTAGTCACTGCAACAGGTGTTTTGCGGTCAATCGCTATCGAAGCGACTACATTGATTTCCTGAATACCAACCGAGGAAGCCGCAAGACCGATATTTCCCAAACTTCCATTACGGGCAACATCTTGTTTTAAGGTTTCATAACCAAGATATTCAATAGTAAGTGTTTGACCATCAGCAGGAAGTTCCAAAGAGAAATTGCCGTCTATATCTGTAATAGTTGCAGCACTTCCACATCTTACGGTAGCACCGATAAGTGGTTCATTGGTGGTTTCGTCAACCAGCTTGCCTGTCACTGTGCTTTGAGCGAAAGTGAATGCCGCTATTGACATAAAAACAATTAAAGTGATTAATTTTTTCATACGTAAAGACGATTTTTGATAAAGAAATTCAGACGTAAAATTAGCCTAAAATAAGCAACGCAAAGATAGTACACAGATTAAGGAATTGTTATTTAACAAGCGTTTATTTATTAACAAATAATTAACAAATCATACATTCGTTTGAATCCCTACCCCAAGACATGCTCTGACTAATGCCCAACCTTTTCCGAAATTTGTTGCTTAATCCACGAACAAATCTTAACTTGATGCCCGAATACGCGATTTGCTCCCCGCACCTAAAATATAAATTTTATTTGTATTTAAGTTAATTTTGATAATCAGTTTTTTATAAAATAAAAAACTACTAATCACTATTCACCAATCACTAATTATCATACAAATGAGGCAGGCTTATACTTTATTGTTACTACTTTCATTTACCCTAACAGTTGTTTCAGATATTCATGCGAATGACGACCCGCCATGCGATGCGGTCATCCTCACGCCCGACCAAACAGAGGTTTGCGACAACTTTTTCATGGTATCCGCACAAGAATCGCAAGGCAACGAAACCGCTCTGTGGACAGGACCGGGCATGACCTCTTTCGTTGATCCGGATTCTTCGAGTACTTTCATCACCAATCTCAATGCCGGACCAAATATCATCACTTGGACGATTTTTGATGCCAATGGGATTCCATGTAGTAGTACGTCTATCACACTGATTAATAATGAAGTGACGACAACACCCATCATCACGACCGAAAATAACCTTGAGGTATGTGATGAAAATGGCTTCCAACTTGCAGCCAATCCTATAAATGAACTCAATCCCGGTGAGCAAGGCTCATGGTCTGCCAATAATACTTCGGTGACATTCTCACCCAATATCAATGATCCCACCGCCACCGCCAATGGACTCGTATCGGGCAACAATATCATCTTCTGGAATATCCGAAAAGAAGGTTGTTCAGTAAATCCTGCTTCTATCACAGTGACTAATAATGAAGTCATCACAGAGCCGGAAATTGAGCCGTTTTCTGTATTGATTAGTTGTGAGACAAATGGCTTTGAGGACTTATTCGCCAATCTCTCCAACCAACTCATTCCGGGTGAAACAGGTACTTGGTCAGGACCGCCGGGCGTCACTTTCTCCCCTAATTCCGAGTCTCCTACAATTAGCGGTTTACTACCGGGAGAAAATACCCTTACATGGACGATTACTCGCGGCAACTGTCCGCCAAAAGCTATCTCCGTTACCCTCACCAATAATATGGTGATGACCGATGCCCAAATATTCACAAGCGCACAAGAAGTTTGTGATGAAAATAATTTTACAATAGAAGGTAATCAACCTGCCGACGGCGAAACCGGTACTTGGTCAGGACCACCGGGCGTCACCTTCACCGATACCAACAGTCCAACCACCACCATTAACGGCTTACAACCCGGTGATAATGAAATTTGCTGGACAATTTCGCGTGGCGATTGCCCACCTGCACAAGCATGTGTCATCATTACGAATAATGAAGTAACCACCACTTCTACTATTTCTACCGCAGACGGACAAGAAACATGTGATGAAAATGGATTTGAAGTAATGGCAAATACACCCGCAGACGGCGAAACAGGAACGTGGTCAGGACCAGCAGGAGTTACTTTTATGCCAAATGCCAATTCACCCAATGCCACTGCAAATAATTTACCACCGGGAACAAGCACCTTATGTTGGACAATCACAAGAGGCGGATGCGATGATACGGCAACTGAATCATGTATAGAAGTTACGAATAATGAAGTGAACACTACCGCAGCTATTTCCACCCAAAGCGGTCAAGAAGTATGTGATGAAAATGGTTTTATGGTATCGGCAAATACTCCCGCGAATGGTGAAACAGGAACGTGGTCAGGACCTGCCGGAGTCACTTTTGTTCCAAATGCTAACTCGCCTGATGCTACTGTAAATGGTTTGCCATCAGGTACAAGTACTTTATGCTGGACGATAACAAGAGGCGGATGTGATGATACTTCCACCGAAGCCTGTATAGAAGTTACGAATAATGAAGTCAATACAGAATCCGTCATTTCTACCGCAGACGGACAAGAAACATGTGATGAAAATGGTTTTGAGTTAATGGCAAACACACCCGCAGACGGCGAAACAGGAACGTGGTCAGGACCCGCAGGAGTTACTTTTATGCCAAATGCCAATTCACCGAATGCCACTGCAAATAATTTACCACCGGGTACGAGTACCTTATGTTGGACAATCACACGCGGCGGATGCGAGGATACAGCGACAGAATCGTGTATTGAAGTTACGAATAATGAAGTGAACACCGTTTCAGCGATAGCCACTGCAAGCGGACAAGAAGTTTGTAATGAAGATAATTTCGCTGCCAACGGCAATGTTCCCGCAGACGGCGAAACAGGAACTTGGTCAGGACCGCCGGGCGTCACCTTCAGTCCGAATGTCAATGCACCGAGTGTTGTGGTCAATGGCTTGCCGACAGGTACAAGCACTTTATGCTGGACAATCACACGCGGCGGATGCGAGGACACGACGAGCGAATCATGTATTGAGGTAATAAATAATGAAGTCCTCACACAAGCAGCAGTTGCAACTGTTTCCGGTCAGGAAACTTGCGACAGCGATACCTTCGTAGTAGAAGGCAACGCCCCACAAGGCAATGAAACAGGAACATGGACCGGACCGGCAGGTGTGACTTTCGATCCGGATGCCAACTCACCGACAGCTACCGTCATTGACTTGCCATTAGGTACGAGTACGCTCACATGGACGATTTCAAACGGCGGCTGCCCTGCGACTTCTGCCGAAATTACCGTACTCAATAACGAACCTACCCAACCTGAAATCTCCACTTCGGGCGGACAGGCGATATGCGATATTGAAAGTTTTACCTTAGAAGCGAATACACCCGCAACAGGCGAAACGGGCGTTTGGACTGGTCCGGCAGGGGTGATTTATTTACCAAATATCAACTCACCAACGGTAACAGTCAGCAATTTGCCACCGGGAGATAATGATTTTACTTGGACAATCACGCAAGGCGGATGTAGCCTTTCGGATGTAGTGACGGTCACGACGTACAGCACGCCCGTAGGTACGACCACCATTTCTGATGTGACGATTGTAGATGGAAATGATGGTGAAATCGCTATTTGTATAAATGGCGGTACTTCTCCATACGATGTGACTTGGGAGCCAAACGAAGGCGACCTCGCGCCCGTAGGCGGACCGTGCGATGCTAATTATGAAATAACGGGTTTAACAGAAAATGTTTACACCATATATATACAAGATGCCAACGGCTGCGCCGATACTATTCCGAATGTAGCGGTCAGCGGACCAATATGCGATGATTTTAACATTGGACTTGTAACAGAGGTGGGCGAAACCTGCCACGATACGCAAGATGGTAGCATCACCATTAACGTACTTGGCGCACAAGGCGACATCACCTATTCGATTGGTAATGGAATACCTGACGTAACGACTTCCGACAATCCTTATACATTTACTGATTTACCCGCAGGGTCATACAATCTTTTCGTACAAGACGAACGCCTTTGTCCTGATTCATACATTAGTAATCCGGTTGTCGTAACCGAACCTAATCCATTGACAGTGAGTACAAGTGTGACGGATTTGAGTACGATTGGCGGCTCGGATGGTGCGGTCTGTATTACGGTGGAAGGCGGAACTGCACCTTATACGGTGACTTCTGATTGTGGTACGGTGGTGTCGGGCGCGGGTTCTTGCGGCGGCGATTTTCACATACCAAACCTTGCAGATGTTACTTGCGAAATTACTATCGTAGATGCTACGGGCGAATGTACAGTGATGACTTCTGCAACGGTCAGCCCACCAACTTGCGACCTCAGCATTGATGGCGAACCGATTGTCTCTCAGGTCAATTGCTTCAATGGAAATGATGGTAGTATTACGGTCAATGCGTCGAGTATGGGCGGCGGTATTCAATATTCGATTGATGGCGGAGACACCTTTATGACAGGCGCGAGTCCGTTTACATTTGATAATTTACCCGCAGGAACATATAATTTGGTATTAGAAGATGCTTTAAATTGTACAACTTCTTATTCTAATAATCCAATCGTACTCAATAATCCGATGGAACTCGTCGTGACGACCGACACCACGCGCACCTCTACGGTAGGCGGCAATGACGGTATCATCGACATTTGCATCAATGGCGGTACACCCAATTTTACGGTTGAATATACGCCCAATACCGGATTTTTGACTTCAGTATCAGGAAATTGCGATGTTAATTTCCAAATACTCGGACTCATCGAAGGCGAATATCAAATCACCGTAACGGATGCCAACGGTTGCGTTTTCAATATCACCGAAACCGTAGAAGGACCGGATTGCTCGTCATTTACAATAGGACAAGTACTCACAGAAAATGAATCTTGCGACGAATCTGATGATGGTAGTATTACGATTGAAGTCTTGGGCGCGATTGGTGAAATCATTTATTCGGTAGGCAATGGCGTACCCGATGTTACCACCAATACCACCCCCTACACATTTGAAAATTTACCCGAAGGAGAATATATTGTATTTGTGGTTGACCAAGTTGGTTGTTCTAATTCATACATCAGTAATCCGGTGACGATTACCGCGCCCGAACCATTATCATTGGGGGCGATGTTGACGAATGTTTCTGTTTTAGGTGGCTCGGATGGTGTCATTGAAGTGGATGCAACGGGCGGCACAGGACCTTTCACAGCAACTATTAATGGCGGTTCGCAAATGACAAGTGCCGATGGCAATTTTGTATTTAGCGGTTTATCCGCAGGCGAATATGAAATCGTAATAACAGATGCAAATGGTTGCGAAATTACCACTACACAAACCCTCAATGACCCTTCATGTGTATTGGAAGTAACGGACGTAACAACCACTGCCGCTTCGTGTAGTGGTTTCTCTGACGGTACCATTACGATTACAGCGACGAGTGATAATCCACCCATCGAATACACTATTAACGGAGTAGATTTTCAGTCATCAAATGTCTTTTCCGGTTTAGCTTCCGGCGAATATAATATTGGTATCAGTGATGCGGTGGCATGTACAGCAAGTTTTAGTGGAAATCCTGTGGTAGTCAGCGAACCTCCTGCTTTGGATATATTACCTACCATTTTGAATGTCACGACATTAGGCGGTAGTAATGGACGTGTAATCTTGTGTATCAATGGCGGTACACCCGACTACACCGTGACGATTGACCCACCTGCCGGAACGGTAACTGAAACGATGGGTAGCTGTGATGCAGATTTTGAAATTACGGATTTACCACCAAACGAATATACCGTCACGATAACCGATGCGAATGGCTGCGAAGTCGTGATAGATGCGCCGATAGAAGAGCCGGATTGTGATGATTTTATGGTAGAAGCTGTTAATCCAATGGATAATAGTTGTAATGTCAGTAGCCAATCCAATCCCGACCCGGATGGTACAATCGAAATCATCGTGACAGGTGGCGAACCGCCTTATGACTATTCGATTTTCGGCGGTGCCAATCCGATTAATTTTGCAGATACTTCGTATTTATTTACGGGATTAAATGTCGGTACATATACTATTTTGGTGACGGATGCGAGTGGTTGTGCAGTTGGTTGGGCTGACCCCATCGACATCGGCGAACCTGAATTATTGGTCGCGCCGCCTACGGTCATCGAACCGAGTACGGTAGGTGGTAGTGACGGTGAAATTTGCTTGAGTCCGTCGGGCGGTATTCCGCCTTATACGGTGACGGCGAGTTGTGGTACGGTCGTCGAAGGTTCAGGTCCGCAATGTGGCGGTGACTTCTATATTACCGGACTCTCGGCAGGGCAATGCGACATCCTCGTGGTGGACGCCAATCTCTGCGAAGCGAGTGGTACGATTATCTTGGAAGATCCGCCTTGCGACCAGTTTGGTATCTCGGCGGTTAGTTCGGATGATGCCTGTTTTGGAGAATCCGATGGTACAATTACGATTAATATTATGGGAGGAACACCACCTTACCTATACTCTGTTGATGGTGGTACGACTACCGAGTCAAGCAGCGATTTATCCTTTACATTCACGGGATTAGCTGCCGGAACATACGATATTTTTGTATCGGATATGGTACTTTGTACCGAAGATTATGCCGACCAAATTGAGATTGTAGAACTACCCGAATTTGAGGTAGATGCAGGCGATGACATTACCATCGAAATTGGCGAATCAACGCCACTCGAAGCGACTTCAACGCAAGGCGGCACTTACGAATGGACGCCCGCCGATGGCTTGGACGACCCATTTTCTGCCACGCCTACACTCACACCTACGGATATTGGAGACCTCACTTACCAAGTGACGCTCACGACACCCGAAGGCTGTACAGCTACCGACGAATTGACGATTACAGTCGAAGACAATAGCACTATAGTCGTACCCGATGGTTTTACCCCAAATGGCGATGGCAATAACGATACTTTCTATCCCGTCATCAACGGTAATGTAGATGTCCTTTCATTTACGGTATGGAATCGTTGGGGCGAAAAAATCTATGATAATCCTGCGCCTCCGGGCTGGGATGGTACCTATAAAGGTGTCAAGCAGCCACTTAGCACCTTCGTGTATATGCTCGAATACAGCGTGAATAACAAACCACCTGAATTTTTGAAAGGAGATGTGGTCTTGATTCGCTAACGTAACACGGACAACTTGTACCGACGAATGACGGTATTCCTGTCCGTGCTTTGTAAAAATAAAAATGCCGAACATTTTGTGTTCGGCATTTATTTTAGTAGCGATGTCTTACGACATTTCAAGTACGTTATACGTTTTGGCAAGTTGCGCTCGTGGGCGAGTTATTCGCTGAGTAGGGTCGATTGGACATTTAGAGACAAGGACTTATACTTCCTGCCAATGTTTCCTCAATCGCTTCCAAGTCATCTTTCACCTTTCCTTTGCCCAATAAATCCAAAGAATTGGTGCTGACTTCCACAGAAAAAATACTAATTAAACCGAAAATAAACACCAATACACCGATACCTAAAACGGCGGTATTGCGATGCGTTGTCCAATAATTTATTTTTTGAGTAATGGCTGAAATATTTATTTTCCGCACATTCGCGTGTAATGATTTTTCATTCAAAAAACTAAAACCAATCGCCGCAATCACATACACCAAACAAAAAGCAAGCATCAATCCAACGAAGGTAAACATACCCATAATCTTAAAGGCAGGCAAGGGCGAAAGCACCAACGCGAGGTAGCCGATTATCGTCGTTAATGTGGTATAAAAACAAGGTTTAAGGCTTTTTTGCAGGGCAATTTTAATTTGTTCTATCTGTGTTTGTTGCTGATTTTCTTTCTGATGAATGTGGTAAATATTTACAATGTGAATAAAATCACTCACACTATAAATCATCAGAATAGTTGGGATAAGCATCGAAATCAAATTCAACGAATAGCCCATACTCGTCATCAATCCAAAGGTAATACTCACCGGCAAAATAATCGCCAATAGCGCAATCGGAACATAATGCCAATGCGGTAACAAAAACAACAAAAGCCCCGAAATCACCGCCACCGACAGCACCGCAAAAAAGACACTTTCTCCGTAAATTGTCTCATTAAATGCCTCGCCCAAAACAGGCGCACCCGAAATATGACTCTGTCCAACCGTGCTTTCAATAAGACCTTTGAGATGTCCGATGATTTGGCTGCGATGTTCGATTTCATTCGCCGGAATCAGGCGCAGGTAGAAGAACGAAAACCGCTTGTCTTCAGAGATTAATTGCCGACTCAAAGCGGGTAAGTCGGCGAGTATTTTTTCGATATTTTCGCGGTTTCTATCTGTTTGATAAATACTGCGATAGTATATTTTTCGATTGGAATAAATCGGATATTTCGCATTGGCGAGGCTAAATGAGGTATCCACATAAGGCAGCGAATCTATCTTTTCGTACAGTTCGCGCAGCTTCGCTATGTGGCTTTCTGCCAGCGCATCTTCCGTCGGAATCATAGCAATCACGAGTTCATCAGAGCCTTGCTCGTCTTGGAATTGCAGATATTCCTGATAATCTTTATTCGATTCTAAAAACCAGATACCCAGCGAATTATCTACCGTCAACAGCCTCAAAGTCTGCGCCCCACCAACTGCCATAGCAATCGCGAACAAGACCATGATGCTTTTTTTGTAATCTAAAACGTATTGGATAATTCGTTGAAAAATCATGCTACATTATACGGTAAGAATGGCGTAACCGCCGTAATTTCCATGATGCGATATAGAAATCACCGTCGATTGTTTTTTATTTTGATGATACAAATGAGGAATATTCCATTCATCCTTTTGAATTGTCAAATTTTCGACCGCAAGATTAGTGATTTCTGCATAATTTTTCAACAGATATTGGCGGGTAGTTTGGTGTTGAGTTGGGTAATTGTTTTTTTTGATGTGGAAGTGATTGGTGATTGGTGAATTGTCGTTATTATTCAATTGGGCGATGGTGTGGATGTGGGTATCTGTCACCACACTTTGAACGGAAAAGGTGCGCCCCGTACTGACGACTTTAGCCGTCAAGTTTCCGCGACGGCTAAAGTCGTCGGTACGGAATATTATTTTTTTCGGTGCAAAAAAACGCCGTTTTTCTAAGCGCGAAATGATTTTATACACGCTCTCTTTTCCACTCCACAGCCACCACACGGTCATCTCTTTATCTGGCGAATGATGAATAAAATCCTGTTCTTCTTGCGTAAAAATCTTCTCTAAAAAACGAGGTCGCTGCCAGTTACTTTCCTTTCGCGCAAGTTGTAAATCAATAATATCATTACCTATCATTACAAATAATTTGAACCACTAAGTACACTGTTTTATAAATTTATTTACATTTTTTGACGTTTATTTTGAAATGAATCGAATCAAAAATGA
>ENA-ORXR01004444-ORXR01004444.1-marine-metagenome-genome-assembly--contig:-NODE-4444-length-11711-cov-7.488224_pt1 | contig 11711 bp, 7 predicted proteins | sample MGYA00237866_ERZ511479 | MGnify/ENA metagenome assembly ERZ511479 | reverse complement strand
TGGAAGACGAGCTCCGCGCGCTCCTGTGAGGGGGGTCGTCGGCGGTGGGGGGTGCCCCGCCCCGCCCGCGCCGCCGCCCGGACGGCGGCGGGCGGTGGGGGGGGGGCGCCCCGCCCGCCGCCCGCCGCGCCGCGCGGCGGCGCGGGGGGCGGCCGCTGCGCCGCGCGCAGGGGGGGAGGGGTCATGGCCACGTGGCATCATAGGGTTGCGGTTGTCCGAGTCCGCTTTGGTACCGAAACTTTGGCACGGAACCCGCCGCGCGGCGCGCGTGCCGAGCCCACCCACGCGGCGCGCCTCGCCGCCGGCCGCTGCGGTCGGCGGCGCTGCGCACGGCGCGCCGCCGGCCGCACCGTTGCGGCGGCCGCTGGCCGACGCGGGCGGCGTTGCGGGCGCGGTGGATTGTGTGTGGGGGCCGTTGCGCGCGCGGAGGATGGTTTGTGGTTTGCGTCTCTGTGGCAAGCGGCGCCTGCCTCCCTTGGGGGCCTCCCAGACCCACTCCGCGCTTCCACCCACCCCCTCCCCCTGCGGCTGCCTCCCCTCCCCCCAGACGTCGTGGGCATGATTCTGTGTACCTGATGGGGGTGCTTCCCCCTCCTTCCCTTTCACACGTATTCAAGCCAGGAGGGCGAAACCGTCGACAAGGCTATGGGCCGCCTCCACGAGCCCGTCGTTGGTCGTGTCGTGCGGGTGGCGCCGCATCCCGCCATGGGCTGCTTACGGAACCCCCCCCCCCCCCCCCCCTTCCGCTGGGGCGCCATCGTACGATGCGCTGGTGTCTGCTTTGGTCCCCCCCTCTACCCCCCGACACGGGACGGCCGTGGCGACCACGGCGGGCGTGTCGCATCGGTGCCGACCCGCGCACCCGCAGGAGGAGGGATGGAGGGCGCACACCCCCCCATCGCGAGGGGGGCAGTGGCGACACGGGCGGACGAAAAAAAGGGCCGCGTCCCCGCCCTCCGCCGGCGGCGGCACGCCCACGCCGTCTGCCACGTGTGGGGGGGGCGCCGACCCGACGACGGATTTCCGCCGCGCCCGCGCGCAGCGTCGGGGCAGAGCCGGAAAAGCCCCCCCCCCCCCCCCTTTTGGCGGCATCGTCGGCGGCGCGCGGCCGCCCTTTAGTCGGCGCCGCCCCCGCCGACGCAATCGCGCGGCGCCGCCGCCAACCGTCGGGGGTGCCGAAAAGGTGGTTTGGCCGCATCAACCTCCCAGCGCGGGTGGCCGCCCGGCCCGCGCGCGTGCGGGCGTGGGCCCGTCCCTTGGGGACGGGCGCCTGGGAGGCGCCCACGAGCCGACGCGCCGCGGGCGCGGCGGCCACGGGTCGTGCCTCGCCGCGCGTCTTTCGGTGGCCGCGGCGGGTGGAGCGTGCAACTTGATCTTGTCAGCATGTACAAGTACAACCGAGAACAAGCTTAAAAAGTAATTATACAGGTGCCACCCAGGCAGGCCCCGCATGCAAAAAGAGGAAGGGCGCCAGCTGGCGCGAGGTCCACCCAGCGTGCCGCGCCGCGGGCGGCGCGCGGCGCGCCGCCGCCGACCGCCGCCCCGGCAGCGGCGGCGGCGCCACCCACCGTGGGTGGCACCCGCGGCGGCGGCGGTGACCGCCGCCGCCGCGCGTGCCGCCGCCGCCCCCCGACCGCCGCGCCGCCGCCGCCGCGCCGCGCGCGCGCGCGGGCACCCGCCGCGGGGCGCCCCGTCGGGCGCCCCCCCCGCGGGCGATGCAAGCGCGCGCGGGCAAACCGAAACGCACCATGCAGCCGCCACCACGGTGGGGGCAAGGCGGCGCGACGCGGGCGCGTTAGAGCCAACCGCCCGCGGGGGGCCGCCCACACCGTGGGCGGCGCCGTGGCGCCCCCCCGGCGGCCGTCGCGGCGTGCCGCGCGCGCCCAGGCCGGGGGCGACGCACAGAGGGCGCGCGCGGGCCGCCGCGACGGGCCGCGAGGCGCTCTCGGGGGGGCACCCCCCGCCCGTGCGTGCCAGAGGCACCCGCAGGCCGTCCGGGGGGGGGGGGGGGGGGGCCCCGCGGGCCCCCCGGGGGGGGGGGGCCTGGGGGGGGGGGGGGGGGGGGGGGGCGCGCGCGCGCCCTGCTCCAGGGGGACCCGACGTGCGCACGCGGGGGGGTGTGATCTGCGGCCCTACGACCTCCGCGGGGCGCAATAAGAGGGCCGGCACCCCCGCGAGCTCACCGCCGGCACCGACCCCGCACGCCCGCACACCCGACCGCCCCGACGCCACCGTCGTTGTGCGTGCGCTGTGCACTCGTCTCCCCTCGGTCATCGTTGCCGACTGCACCGTCCGTCCCTCCCACCCCATCGTTGCCACGCTCGCCCGCCGCTCCCGCCCGTGGGGGCGACCCGACCCGCGTCGACGGCCTCTTGGTGGCGGATGGCCCCTGCACGGCGCCCGCCGGCCATGGCCGCGGCGCGGCGCCCACTGGCTTGTCTGGGCGGGCCGCGCGCGCACCGTGCGCTACCGGTGGCGGTGGCGGTGGGTGCGCATTGACGCACGCCCTCTGGATCTGCCGCGTCGGTTTACAGCGTCGATCCCGACGTGGCCGGCGGGGGTGGTGGCGTCCTCAATGCGGGCAGAGCTTGGTTCTTGCCGCCTCCCACTGACGATATCGCCTGGGACAGACACACGGTCCCGTCCCAGTCCATCAGTCGTTTGTCCTTGCCGCCACCGCTCGACAGACTCCCGTCAAGCAGATCGTTGTGTGTGCCAATCAGCCGCAGAAAGCGCCGCTGCCTCGCCGTCAACTCGCTGCTGGTTGGCGGAACGACACTGCGGCCAGGGTGGATGCGATTCGCGTCCTCTCTCAAACACGTGTGGTCTGCGGGCGTGGTTTTGCACGGGTGTGGTACCATGGGCTGACAGATAGGGGGGAGGAGGGCTCCAAGAAGCACATGGGGGCCGACGCTTTGCAGTTTTCAGCAATCCAGAGGGACGAGTCGGCCAGGGAACTGTCAGAAAGTGGTTTCTGTCATGACAGGTGGCAGCAGTTCTTTCATCAACCTGAAAGTGCTGACAGAGCGGCAAGCGGGACGTGGGGAGCCGGATTGAAAGCAGGCGTTAGTGTGGGTCTCTAACCACGTCACGGGTCTCCTCAGCCGATCCACCGCTTCACAGACATCGTTTAATCGTTCTGACTATAGTCGTTGAGACCAGTTGTGCCTTGCTTGGGCCCCGCTGCCACCGCGTTCTTCGATGAATAGCTAGCTGCATGAAGTACATAGCTGCCAGTACAGATTCTGTTCTTCCTGTACGCCTCTCTCTTTGTGTCATCATGGTGTCCGGGGCCCTTTTTCCCGAGGCAAGACAAGGCTGTTCTTTTTTGGAACCGCGTTGCTTGCCCGCCGAGCTCACATTTTTGATCACGAATGTTGCCGGCTTGTCACAAATGGAAATTGGACTGTAAGTCGCTTGAACCGATCCAGGTGACCCTGCTATGATGACGTGACGTGAACGGCGCCGCCACGAAGACCTTTTGCCGCCTCCGCCCCCCATCGCCACCCCCCTCCCCGCTGCGCATTCCTCCACTGACTGGTCATTACCTCATTCGTCGAGCGTTACTACTGCTTTCCCACCATATCCTCCCTGGGCCCCCCCCACCATGGCGCCCCCGTCGATGACCACCGCCCCCCGCTCGACGCTCGTGCAGCTCTACGATGCCTACGCGGCGTCGACGACCCCCACGCTGGCGCTGATCGACGCCTACCTCGCCTTCGTCCTCGCCACGGGCGTCATCCTGTTTGCGTACGCGGTCCTCGTCGGCACCTTCCCCTTCAACGCCTTCCTCGGCGCCTTCCTTTCCGCGGTGGGCAGCTTTGTGCTCGGCGTCGGCCTCCGCATGCAGCTGGCGGCGGGGGGGGTGGTTGGCGTTGGGGGACGCAAGAGTCCGGTGCGCGCGCTCGCCGACTGGCTCGTGTGTCACCTGGTGCTCCACGTGGCGGTGTTGAACTTTGTCGGCTGAGTTCCTTGGTGGGTGGGTGGGGGCGGGGGATGACCGTGGGGGGGTGCCGCGGTGGTCAAGCCGGGTCACGAAGAATGAAAAACCATCACAACCCCATATTCTTGTCCACAAGACCCCCCCGGCATGGAACGCGAGCCTTTGTACAGGTCACACGTCTCATTCAAGCACGAAATGGATGTCGGCTCACCGCTCCGTTGTGGTCAAGAGCTTGCATTGTCATGGTTGCCATCGTTGTCGTTTGTGACTGGCGAACAGACTCCACACGCCGCAACAGAACGACAGCGGCCGCTGTCGTCTCGTGACAGCCTGCGGGCTGTCCTTCCTGCATTGGTCGCCGTCCCGCCGCGTGCATCGTTCCGCGTTGGTGGCCGCCCTCACCGCGCCACCCGTCGCCATCACCCCCCCCCCCGGCCACCCGTGTCGTGGCCAACGACGCGGTTGGGGGAGTGGACGACGGCCGCCGCGGCGTGGGCGACTGCGCCGGCGGGCCAACCACTGTTGCGATCGACGAGTGTCGTACGGTCCGGCATTGTCGGACCGAGAAACGACAGATGAGAAGCGCCTGACGTGACGTGAGTGGCCACCGCACGATGGTGGGCGGGGCTTTGTCTGTCTTGGTGGTGAACCTCGAAGCCAAGTTGGCGTTTTTGGACGCTGCCGAAGCGGGCAAGGTGGCGACGGTACAGGCGGTGTTGGCGGGCGCGCCGAGCGTAGTTTTCCTGACCGACGTCAACGGCGCCACAGGGCTGCACAGGGCGGTGCGTGGCGGCAGCAAGGAGGTCGCCGAGGTGCTGCTGGCTGCGGACGCCTACGTAAACGCCGAAGCGGACAACAAGGAGACGCCGCTTCACTGGGCAGCGCGAGACGACAGCAAGGAGGCCGCCGAGGTGCTGCTGGCCGCGCACGCCGACGTGGGCGCCCAGACCAAGAGCGGCAAGACGCCACTGCACCTGGCGGTGCAGTACGGCAGTATGGAGGCCGCCGAGGTGCTGCTGGCCGCGCACGCCGACGTGGGCGCCCAGACCAAAAGCGGGAAGACGCCGCTGCATCTGGCGGCGCAATACGGCAGCACGGAGGTCGCCGAGATGCTGCTGGCCGCGCAAGCCAACGTCGGCGCCAAGACCAAGGACGCGATGACGCCGCAGCATCTGGTGGCGCGAGACGGAAGCAAGGGGGCAGTCGATCGGCTTTGGTGCGGTGAAGTCGAGGTGGGCGCCCAGACCAGGAGCGGCAAGACGCCACTGCACCTGGCGGCGCAGTACGGCAGTACGGGGGCCGCTGAGGCGCTGCTGGTCGCCCACGCCGACGTGGACGCCAAGGCCAAGAACGAGAAGACGCCACTGCATCTGGCGGCGCAATACAGCAGCAAAGAGGTCGCCGAGCTGCTGCTGTCCGTGAAGGCCAACGTGGGCGCCAAGGCCAAGGACGGGATGACGCCGCTGCACCTGGTGGCGCGAGACGGAAGCAAGGGGGCAGCCGAGGTGCTGCTGTGCGCCGGAGCCGAGGTGGACGCGAAGAACGACAAGAATTCCACGCCGCTCCAGGTGGCGGCGGTGAAAGAGCACCTGGACTTGGTGCAGCTTTTTCTCAGGTGGGGTGCCTCGCCCATGGGTGCTCGTCCCAGCAGTACGCGCGCTCTTGCTTCGAGCAAAGCGCGTCGGCTACTCGTTGTATTGGATGAGGTGGCACCAATGGCGGCACAAGAGCGTCAAGACGCCAAGGACGCATGGCGGGCGGCTGTTGGAGCTGCTGCTACTGAGATTTCCGTGGCGCCCCCAACCGATTCGGCGGGCAGATGTGTCGCCGACCTACAAGCTGCCTACGACAGCTTTTTGGCCGAGCCCACCACGCTGACAGTCAACACGCTCAAGACCGCGCTGACGCCGCCTCAAGACCGCAACGTGCGGTGGCACGTGTTGGCACACCGGGTGTTGCTGCATGCCAGTCGCGTTGGTCTTTTTGCAACCGAGACAGTGGCCGAGGCCGCCGAGCGGCGCGATGCCTGGTATGACCAAATTTACAAGCCGTTGGTCGGGGTCCTGACCCCATGCGACCGCTGCGTAGTTGCTGGGCTTCTGATCGACGCCAAGAAGAACGGGCTGGTAGAGCGCTTCCACGTTGCTGTGGTGGGCATGGGGCTGGAACTCCACACCACGTTCTACGCCGAGATTGTCCGTATCCACTGGCGCCTCGCCGGCCTGGAGGAGTTGGTTGCCAATGCGGGCAAGGTTTTGCTCGACACCGTCACGGAGCTAAAAGGCCTGAAGCAGCACATTGCCAAGAAGGAGGAGCACGACCGTAAGGTGACCCTCGCCAAGTCCGCGGTTAAGATTGGGGTGAGCCTCGCGCCCGTCGTCGGTGGTCTCCTTAGCGTGAGCGTTGACGTGTTGGCCGAGTTTGTGGTGGGCTCAACAGAGGCGGCGGCGCTTGTCAGTCATGTGGTGGACCCGACGAACCTGGCTGCGGCGCGGCAGTTACTATCGGGTCTCCAAGATGCCGAGGCCAAGTTCACGCCGGTGCAGATGGCGGAGCTGAATGCCATCATTTCCCCGCTGAAGTCAATTGCGGAGGTGAAGGAGCTGGTTGTCGATGCCGAGAAAGAACTGGAGCTCGCCGCCGAGGCGGACGTGGAAGACGTTGCCAACGTGGTGGGCGACACGACGAGCGGCGACGAGGGCGGTGGGGTGGCGTCGGACGCGGGCAGCGACAAGTGGGACGACGTCGAGGACACCACGAAAGAAGTGCTTATCGAGCACGGCATTGACGAGGTCGACTCGCGGCGCCACCGCGGAGCCTCACGACCGACCGACTCGTCCACTATCCCGCCGCATGCGTCTGTGGGCGCGGTGCACGCGGGCGTTGGTGCTGGCGAGCGCTGGACGAGCCATGGTGGTCCATCAGAACTCGTGTTCGCGCCGGCTTCGCCACCTTTGGGCGAGACAGGCCTGGACACTATCTCCTCGTCACCCACCTTGGTTGCCGGGCCCTCCACGGCCCATGTGGCCGCCGACCCGGTGGCCCCGCTCCCCCAGTCGGCGGCTGCCCCGCGGCCGACCGACGACGCCTTTTTCGCGGGAGCCATCAACTGGACCGCCCGCCAAGTCGCCGAGCGCTTGGTTACGTACGTCGTGCGTGGCGAGGGACCCGAGCGGGAGGCCTTGGCGGCGGTCGTGACGCCCACGGCGGTCGCGCAGGGCGTGACGGGCGTCAGCGTCGTGCGCAGCCGGCTGCCGCACGAGTTGGCCGAGTGTTTGTTGGGCGACTGGCGGTCGCGCTACGGGATGATCGTGTCCGTCGAGGGTTTTATTGAGGACGTCCAGCGCGTTGCTTTGCAGCAGTGACGGGTCGTCCATGTCCGTTTTCTGTTTTTCTTTCGTGCATATGCAGTTCTCAGTCGGAGATACAGTATTAATAGTATAGTAGTCACGTGACACCCGAGAATACAGTCGATACTACATACTCTTTATCCGGTTCAGCAACTGTTGCACAATTGGAGTGTAAGATTCCAGAGTGAACGACAGAGTAGCAATCAATCTCGATGGAGCCTGTCTGGGGCAGCAAAGACACCTTTGTCTCGCCTGTATCTTCCACCCCGCCCAATACAGCTCGCACACGCAGAACCATTCAGAGCGCCACGACCCTCTGACGGTAGCGCCACCCATGCCCGGACGGCTTCCCGCCATGACATGGCGACGCCGCAGACGCGCCCTGTGGCGGCTGCAACCGCGCCCGACCGCCGACGCCTCCCCTACCCTCGCCCTGAACCAGACACGCTGGCGGCCGCCTCACCCCCAACCACAACCCTCCGTCACATCTGCCGGCACGGACTCAGCCGGCGGGTGTACAACCCTGTGCTTGATCGCCGCCCCAGGCTATGCCCCCCCCTCCCTCCTCGAGAAAGTGTCTAGCCGCTCGATGCCACCAACAAAGGCCTCCAATCACGGCATCCAAACGGCGCGGGGCCGTCCACGACGAATCGCGCGCGGTGGGGAAAACCCGGGCGCCGCCACCGCCAGCATCTGCCCGCGGGCGGCACGCCGCGCACGGGCTCAGCAACCGCGGGCGGTCGGGACGCCGCCGCTCGATCCACGCCAGCAGTTACGGTCACAGCTACCACCAGGCGGAATAGGCTGTCTCGATCCCAGGGACTGGTGCCACCGGCTCCAGGCGTGGAGGGGGGGAGCAGGGGCGTCTACCCCCGCCACCGCCACAGCGGCGGCGGCCGCCGCCGCCGCCGCAGCCGACGCTGGCATCACCGAGGCGGACGGCGTAGCCGTTCATTTGGTCGGCCGTGGAATTGGCAACGGCCCTGTGGGCCGAGGCAGCGCTGCCGCTGACCATGGCGGCGGCGGCGGCGGCAGCAGTAGCGACAACAGGGGTGCAACGCGCTCGCGGACCCTCCGCATCGTCTTGCTGCTCGCCGCTGCCGCGGCAGTGGCGGCGGCGGCCACGTTTGCCCCGGTTGCTGCCGGCGCCGAGTCGGCGGCCGCGCTCGCCCGTCGTGGGGGGATATCCCCTCACGACGGGCGAGCGCGGCTGCCGACTGGTCCCCATCCGGATGGGGACGAGTCGAGCCATGGATGGGAAAAGAACGGTTTGTTACAGTGCCATGTGATTGTATCATTGAATTGATGAATGCAGTGTTTTTTATTCAATCAACCTCCGCAGTACTCTTTGTTTTGGCGGCTGTGGCGGCAGCTCTACGTTGAGCATCTGACGTGCTGTGCCCAAGCTAGCACCGCCGCTGCTGCCGCTGCCGTTGCGGGTACGGGCGCCCCCTCCCCCGCCTGCAGCACGTGCCCGCGCAGCTGCTCAAGATGCAAAGAGTGCCGGCTGCTACGGCTCCCCGGGGCGAGCCGTGGCGGAAGCGCGGCGAGATAATCCAACCGACCGGCGACGGCCCACCATCGCCGGCACGGCGGCAACCAACGTGTCGACGTGCGCCGCAACATAGTTCATCCGACTGACTGCCACGATCACCGCCTCCAACCGCAGGCGATTGGGGAGGAGCTGCCTCAAGCGTGGGAAAACCTCCCTGAAGGAGCACGGGGTGCTTGCAAGGCGGCTTGTGTGGTCGCGGCCTTGCACAATGCTGTCGAAAGTGGAGGAAAAACAAAACAAAATTCATATGTAATGATGCGACGGAAACTGATAAGATAAATATTTATTGCAATACTTGAATGAATACGTTTTTGTTAGTGCCATCCATGATTCGAGCACTTGCCAGATCACCAAACAAGTGTCCTGCCGGTCTCTCTAGCGTTTGAGCTCGAAATCACCAGCATGGACAGTCAATGCGAAAAGGAAACTTTGTTTCAGTGCGGGTGCTTTGGCGACCGCTCGGTGGGCACGTGGGCAGCTTGACAGCAGGCACTCTCCCGTGATTACGTGAGTGACAACTCACTGGCAGTCGCTGCGCCGCTCGCGGCGGCGAGCGCCGCGGCACCGGGTGCCGCTGGTGCGTGCGCTCGCCGCTGCGCTTCCCCGCGGGCGTCCCGCGCGTCCGCGTCTTGTTCCCCCGCCTGCTTTTGTGGTGCTTGTGCGGCGAACCTTTTGGGTAACGGCTCGTGGCCAGTGGCCTGCGGTCGGCCCGGGGTGTTATTGCGGTGTGTGGTCGACACGTGGGCCGCACCGCGCTCTGCCCCTCTGCCTGAGGCGCTTGACTGCGTTCCGTCCCCCTCTCGTTCCTCTCGCCCAACCGCGCTTTTGCCTCTCGCTTCTATTTTTCCCTCCCCCGTCTCCCCCCCTCGTGTCATAACCGATTTCCCTACCAACCACTCCCTTCTTCCGTTTCTGCCACCCCCGCACTCTTGGGAGGTGGCGCCGGCCAACCGGCCGCCGCCATGGACTTTATGCGCAAAGCCGCGCTGAAGCAGTCGGTCAACCAGATGGGACGCCAGATGGGCATGACGTCCAACGTTACGGACAGCCTGCCAGGCGGCAGCGGCAGCGGCGGCGGCAGCGGCGGCGGCGGCGTGAGCGGCGTGGCCGCCTCCATCTCTTCCGCGTTTGGGCGGGGAGAGGCGGCGCCCGGTGGCGCCCCCCCCCCCGCCGCCGCCCTCGCCGACGGGTGGGGCGCCTCGACGGGCGGGGAAACCCCCCCCGCCAACTACCCCCCCGGCCTGCGCCTCTTTTACGTGGACGTGTCGACGCTCGACACGTCGCCCGAGGTGCGCAAGCCCCTCGCCTACGTGCACCTGCTCCTCGCTGCGGGCACGGGCGGCCTCTTTCTCAACTTTCTCACCTGGGTGTTCCGCCTCATCCGCGGCGACGGCGGCCGCACGTGGACGCTCGTGCTTGGCTCGGGCTTTATGGCGGCGGCGGGGAGCCTCGCGTACGTGGCCCTCTACGCGTCGGCCTTTCGCGGCGCCGCCGCCGCGTCGGTGGCGGTGCAGTCGTGGGCGCTGGGGGGGCTGGCGCTCGCCCTCATCTTTGCCGCCGTCTACGCGTTTGGGGGCGTGTGGGTGTTTAACGGCTGGTACCGCCTGCACCGCGTGCTCGACGGGGAGTCGGGCGCCCGCGCGTCGCGCTTTTCGGTGGTCATCGAGTCCATCTGGTGGACGGCCGTGCTGCTGCTCACCGTGTATGCGGGGGGGGAGTGGTGGCGCTTCCGCTCACGCACGCCGACCCGCGTGGCGTCGACGTTTGCGCGGGACCGTGCGACGTCGGGGCTGCCACCGCCCCCGACCGGGGGGGGAGACACGCTCGAGGAAATCCGTGCGCGGTACGGGGTGGCAGAGGTATAGCGGTGGGGGGATTTGTGTGCGTCCTGGAGGGGGGGGTGTAGGGCAAAGGGGGGGGCGGGGGGGGTGTGTGGCTAGCGCTGGGGGGTGACGAGGTGAAGGAGCTGAATGGCCGGGGGGAGGGGCGGGGCAGCCATGCTTACGCTTTGGCGGACCGGCGTGGGCGTGGGTCTTTTGGCGACGGGGTGCGGCTGTGTCGCGGGGGCATGCGGGTGTATGGCGGCGGCCAGCCGTGGTCGGCGGTGGCCTTGTATAGCGTGCATGGGGGCGCGCAACCGCCGCTCACTTTCTGAATCCCTGCTGTTCACCTCTGCCGCGGACTTTGTTCATCTCGCGGTCGCCGCGGTTTAGCATGCGACCGTAAAGCGCGGGCGTCTCCACGCTGCCTACAGAGTACAAGGGGTCTCTGTCGGCGTGGGCTGTCGCGTCGCAGCTGGACGCGACGCTGCCAGACACGGGCTGCGGTGGCAACCCCAGATTGCGCAGCCACCTTCAATTGACCAACGCCAGGGACAGAGAGAGACACACCAGTATTTCTCAAAAAGACACGGCTCCCCGTCGTGAGCGCCACAACTCCCCCCGCCCCAACACGTCGACGACCGGCAGACGCACGCGGTGCACAACGCGCAGCACCCCCCGCCCGTGCCCGTCGAGCACCGCCACCAACGCCTCCACCAGCGTGTCCGTTGTGTGGCGCGTCGCCGATTCGGGCAGCCGCTGTACGAAGCGCCGCTCCGGCTGCACGGGGCGCACGACGTCGGCCAGCGACAGGCGCGCCCCCTCCTCCGCCGCTGCCAGGCGGCGCCCCCACCGCAGCGTCGCCACCGCCGGCGCCCGCCGGGCGGCGTCGTACGACTCGCACTAGACGGGGGGGTGCGTGGCGGGTGGCATCCCCGTCCGACGCGCCCTCCACGTGGCCCCACGGGGCTGTGGTGGCGGCCGTCGCCCTGTCGAGGTACGCGGCCTTGGCCCCCCCCCCCCCCCCCCCCCCCCCCCCCCCC
>ENA-ORXR01004441-ORXR01004441.1-marine-metagenome-genome-assembly--contig:-NODE-4441-length-11715-cov-43.926534_pt1 | contig 11715 bp, 9 predicted proteins | sample MGYA00237866_ERZ511479 | MGnify/ENA metagenome assembly ERZ511479 | reverse complement strand
TGGTTAACGATTAATGATTAATGTGGGCAATGCGGGCAGACTCCCCTTTAGGGGCTGGGGGCGAGAAGGGCGTCAAAGAAACAAAGCCGTCACCTCGTCCGTCACCATTTTTTTATCAAACGCCTGACCCATCAAAATACTCCGTTTGAGTTCGTCCTTACTCATCGGAAAGATATACACTTTGTCTTTTTCCTCATTGATTTCCTCCTCAATTTGTAGGTGCAAAACATCCTTTCTATCCCTATCCAACGTACCCAAAAACACCGAATACTGTACCCGATACAAACCCGCTTGTTTGCAGAATTTTGCTATCCGCGTCCGCGCCCTATCATTCTCAATGTCGTACATCACCCAAGTTATCATAATGTGTAATTGTGTTTATGTGTTATCGTATTATCGTGTTTATGTGCTTATGTGTTATTGTGTTTATGTGTTACCGTGTTGAAATGTTATCGTGTTGATGTGTTATTATGTTGATGTATTTTAGTAATACAAATGTACAAAAAAACAATAACACGTTAACACATCAACACAATAACACGCTAACACATCAAAACTCCACTACTTCAAACGCATACTCCGTTTTCCCAATCAAATGATTCGCAAAACTATGTGCTTCTAGGTGAATAATATTGCCTCGCGTCTGATTCCTACCTTTATAGCGTACTCGTTGTTCGTCCAAATAACTATTCAGCGCAGTGATTAACAACTCCTTACCCTCCTTATTCAATTTCATGCCATTGGCAATGTCGTCCGTATGTATTTTTTTTACCTTTTTGCTTGAAAAAAGCGTGAACACCACCTTATCAATAAACACCCGATACGGTTCAATAAAATCGTACACCATACTCTTATAATTATAATCATCTCGATGTAAAAAACCCAAATACGGGTCAAGACCAGCCAAAATCAATGCCTTTTCGACCCGACTATACAACACGCCATAACCATAATTTAAAAAAGCATTAAACGCATCTTTCGCCGGACGAAACGACCTGCCATTAAACTGATACCCCTTCGGAAACACAAAACTAATCGTCTCAAAATACAACCTCCCCGCCGTACCCTCCACACCACGAACATGCTCTGCCACCTCCTCTATTCGATTGGCTTCCAGTTTACTAATGCTATCGTGCAACTTCGTCATCAACACAATCTTCTTCTCCAAAAACATTGCCTGTTGCGCCCTGTGCTTCTTCAAATCCTTCACAAACCGCAACTGATTATGCACCTTTCTGCCCAGCCATTGCCGCACAAATACCACCGCCGCAGCATCCATACTCGCCTCCAACTGCCGCTTCCGAATCAGCGTTGTACTCCCCAACTTCGTATGCCACACCCTACCCAGCGGCATCCCGTTCCAGTTGAGATACACAACATCAATATTGTGCATAATCGCCAATTTCACCGCATCCGATGAAATCGCGATACCCTCGCCCACCCACACACTCTGCACCTTATGTGCTGCAATATGGTGCTTCGTCACCGCACCGTCCTTCCTCACTTTTATCTCAAACATCTTATCTTTGATGTGCAAGTATGTTCCGTAACTATTTAGATGTATTTGCATGGTTTTAACGTAGCACGACGCTTCCAGCTCGCGTCCGTAGAACGACGCTTCCAGCTCGTTCCATGTTAGTTCGATAAACGAGGCGCGGACTGGAAACCGCGCTACGAGTCAGCACTTCACAACCGTCCCGTAACCCCTCGACACCGACTTGCCCAAACCAATAAAATCCGGCAACAAAACATTCGTCACAAACTTCCCTTTAAACGCCGTCATCTGTTGATTTTTGAACGCCGTCGCAACGGGTTGTGTATGTATATGTAGCATGATTTGTTGGGCTTCGTGATAGCCGATGCCTTTAAAAAAACTAATGATATTACCAACCAAAATGCGTTGCAATTTATCTTGTCGTCCGCGCTCGTCCATGTCCAGCCATTTCTTATAATTCTCCGGATTCAGTGCCAGCCACGGGGTCGCAAATTGGTACTCATGCAAGGCATCGCGCACCCCGACTTCCACCTCGCCACTCTGCAAATGCTTATGATGCAAGGCATACACTTTGCCCTCAATATCCAACTCCTTAATCCGCAAAAATCGCTGCACCAACATGTCCGCCCCATCCGCAATGCCGACCACCACAGGGTTGCCCGCCACAACTTTAAATTGAATGCGCGGATACCGATAAATCGCCTTACCGCCCTTTTCGTGGTTGTGAAACAAATCAGATTCATCGCCAAACTGACGCGCAAAATACCCGCGCAGCTTGTGTCCGTCGCGCTGATGTAGGCGGATTTCTGGGAAGTTGAGGGTGGTGTGTTGCATGGTCATTTAGTTTTAGTTAAAACATTGATAATTCGGCTCTAAGGTCATCGCTATCCCTCCTGAAACCTGTCTTTAAATCATAAAAGTTCGTAAGTTCTTCACGCGGTATTTTCAAAATTCCTTCAATTAATTGGTAGTTTTTATCGCCCCTATCTTCTGCGCACATTTTAAGCATTTCAGCTTTTTTCAAATATTTTGGTACAGCAATTATTCTTTGGTGAAAATCTTTTTTGTATTTTTCAAATTCTTCTTTTCCAAAATCTTCATCGTTTTTATCTAACATTTTTAAGAACATATTCGAAAGGGACTTTGAATATTCATCTAACTCAACGAATACAGAAACCGCATATCCTTTTTCATCAATTACTTTAAAAGCCGATACAGGATATTCTTCTTTGTCACCATCATATTTCAGTTTTTTCATGGAATCAAAAAATTTGAAAGATTCGCTTAGAGAGACTTTTGGATTTTCAACGTCTGTCATCAAATCATAGTAGGAATCCACCAAATCAAGATACTGTGGTTCTTTTATCACAGCTGTAAAATTACTGGAGATAGCTTTTAGGGCTTTTTCTGATTGTTGTTCTGTTACTTCATCATAAACTCGACAGCAATCACTTTTACCCTTTTTATTTACAAGTTTTACGATGAATAATGAAGAATAGTTTTTATCTCTATTATTATTTCGATTTATTCTACCAGCTACTTGTATAATAGAATCAATTGGTGCTAAATCTCTGAAACCCATATCAAAGTCTAAATCAACACCCGCTTCTATTGATTGGGTAGAAATTAAAATAGGTTTTTTGTGAGATTTTAAATCTAATTTTACTCGTTCAATGACGTAGAGCCTCTCGCAAGGGGCGATGTTTGTTGATAAATAATAAACGGGGTTTGGAAATTCATTATCGGTAACGTACTTTTTTATTTTTTCAAATACATCAATAGAACGTTGTACTAAATTGCAGACAATGAGACAGGATTTATCTTTATCCCATTTTTTACACTTTTCATCAAAACACTTTTCTACAAAATCATCTTCTGACTCTAATTGTATTTGTAATAGTTCTGTGTGAATAGCGGTACGATGATATTCTCCGAAGATTTCCTCATAGCCGTTTAGTAATTCTTTAGGTTCAGCGACTTCATTATCAGGCTTTAAAAGATAATGATTTGCTAACTCAAAGATTTTTGGTTTGGTGGCTGTCATCAAAATAATTCGGGCATTTAGGAATTTGGATAGATAAAATAATGCCGCGCCGATTAGCGGCTGATGCCCTAATTTAATGGTCTGAACTTCATCTAAAATGATAATAGAATCCGCAAAATGATTGAAGCGTTTGAGGAGTTTATTGCGATTTCCAATAAGTGTTTGCAGTAACTGTACGAAGGTAGTAATCACAACATCACATTGCCAGCAATCCAAAGTTTTCAACTTTTGTTCGTAGCCTTTATTATGTTGTTCCTCATCATTTTCGTATTTGCTTTGTTGTCCTACGGCATCGGCATATTGATAATGAGCAAGTACTTTCGCTTCTTTACTACTTATGACATCATCATATACTTTGATAGCTTGTTCGATGATATTGATAAACGGTAAGCCGTATATGATTTGTGGTTTGTGTTCCAGCTTCGCTCTTAGTTTTAAGGCAAAATCTAAGGAGGTCAAGGTCTTGCCCACACCCGTAGGTGCAGTGAGTGTAAATAAGCGTTCATTCAAAATATTTTTATCCTCAAAATTATTCAATACTTTCTGCCTGACGATATTTCGTGAATCTTTTGGGTCAGGTTTTCCATTGCTCAATTTTTGAATGTGATTATTAACTAATTCAGTTGAAATGGACTTACGGTTATAAGGTACTGTTCTTGATGCGTCTAATTTATCTGCCTCAATGAGTAATGAGAAAAGGTAGTTGATGAGGTAATAGTTTTCTATACTATTTTCTTTAATAATATCCTTAACTACACACTTTAAATTAGGAATATCATTAGCAATATTTTTTTCATCAATTTCAATGTTATTTTCATTTTCAATTTGAGATAAATATTGTAATAATTGTTTTCTCTGTGCGGTTATTCTATCTTTTCGCGTAGGGAGATTTTCACCTTTTGAATGCCTTGTATAATAGCTGTTTTGAATATCATCTAAACTTGAATGATGATATTTAATGATAAAGTATGCTATGAAAGCAAGTTTTTCATCTACGTTATTGTACAGGTTAAGTGCTGTTACCGCACCTACAAAAGAATGGAAATGCCAACTTTTTCGATGAGGTTGATGTGTTTTTAAATAGTCTTGAAAATAATCGGTGTACTTACCTAAATCGTGTAATTTAATGGAATTAATCAAGAGTTCTTTGTAATCTGCAAAGGCATTTTCTGACTTTGAGTGCAATGCTATTTTAAGAACTCCATTTAGTTTTTCTGATTCATCCCCGTAAATATGTTCTTTAAGTAATTTCTCTTTTACCTTGTTATTTTCTTCATATATATGTGATAGGAATTTCATTAGATTAGGAAAATATTTTTATCAGTATTTTTAATATTAAATAAATTTGAATGGTCGGATAATTTCACTCGTATGAGGTTAGTTTCATTTCGTACAGGATAAATCAGTGTTTTGATTTCTGTTGCTATACGTGCAGGTTGTGCAGCTTTTATCGTAGAATCAATACCAAACCTAAGTGGGTAATTATCTTGCTCTATTTCAATGTCTGTATCAGTATCAATTTCTGTAATTATTTCCGTAGGAATGGCTGTACTTATGCTTGTGAAAGAATCGCCTGTAACCGACTGAACTTCCAACATAAAGTCATCTTCCCTTTTCAAATAACCTAAAAAATTGGCACTTCCAAGACATATTCCGTAAGGATAATATTCTTCTTTAAATCTTTTTTTCAGTAAATCAAAATGTTGATTTTCATTTTTCACGCCGACAAAGATTTGATAGGACAATACACCACCTCGTATATCTTCCGGTACAATTAATTCTGTTGCAGTTTGGGAGCGATTCCCAAAGCCTCTGAACTTCGATAATTGCCCGATTCTATCTTGCCAATAACTTTCTGAATCAATTGATGAAGGTAGTTTATCAGTCTTGGGTACATCCTTGATGAGCAAATAATTCATCTTTTGGAATACCTTTTTGAATGAATTATTTACACTAACGCCAATTAAGAGTTCATCAAGGTTGTATTCTGTATCACTACAATAGTAAGAATCTCGGGGCAATTCCAAGATAGATGCCAAGATGCCTAATATTGTAGTACGTGGCGGAATCGTATATGAGAGTGCGGAAGCATTGGAATAGAATTTCCTAAAATGTGCTATTTTTCCACACAATTCAAAGGTCAAAACTTCCATATTAAAAATCTAATGTTTCAACCTCAACACCTGTGATGTTTAAGTTGGTAAATTTATCATCCAATGATTTCCATATTCTGATTTTGTGAATATGCTTAGTGATTTTAGCTATACCTTTGGTTAGTCCGTCAAATTCAATCGTAAGGTCATTGATAGAACGTACTCCCGCAAAATCTTGGTCATTTTTGCGCTCCGATTTTGCAGATTTGACTGTTATGAGGTTTCTCAAATCACCAAGTCTGCCGTAGCATTGTTCATCCTTATATTCAATTTCGAGATAGAGTTTTGGGTATTGGTTTTTCTTGGAATCAGTACGGTTTGACATGATTGATTTAACAATACTTTCTCTGAATTGCTGCACATCGGCATCGCTCATATTGAGTTCTTCGGCACGTTTTGCGTTGATAGTTCCAGTATAACCAATTAGGCTGTAATACAAACCCTCTTTTTTACCGATATTACTTTCACCTTCGGTGTTACCAGACATGATAGTAACGATACTATTAGAATCAATTAACTCTACAGGATGCAAAGAGTAGCCCCAATTAATTTGTGTGGAACCAATAAAGGTATTACTGAATCCGGCAACTGCAAAAGCTCCACCAAAAAAGCGAATATCAATCAAGTTTTTTTTGACAAATGCCACGAGTAACTCGTTGTTGATGTCGCTTAACTTTTTCCAACTTTCCTTAGCTTTCTTGTCATCTACAGCGGGTAATTTAGATTGATAAAATTTTCGGTAATCGGTTTTATCCTTAAAATCAGCATCGCGCTCAAATGCTTCTTGTAATCGTGGATTTTCTTTGACTAAATTGTTGAAGTCGCTATTTTCATTATTGACATAATCCATGATTACACCGTGCAATCTTTTTTCAACACTCAATTTTCTTCCGTTAATATTGCGCACAAAAACATCGTCGTCATCCTCTTTTCGAGTCTCAATGATGTAATCGCGTATATAGCGTTTAAGCCTTCCGTCAGAGACTAAATTGGTGCGTGTAGCTCTGTCCATTCTTGGCTTGTTTTCTTGATCTGGGTCTCCGTTGGGGTTGCACATTGCTGCATCGTAAATGAATAGAAATTCTTTGTTTTTCATAATAATTATTTATATTTTATAAATTTATTTTAACCTTCTGGTACTGGTTCTTTGGTGCTTTCACGAGTTATTCCTTTTTCCTCATTAATCTTAGCTTCTGATTTTTCAAGTGTATCCCAATATAAAGCATAACCGGAAAAAATTGAAAAGACATTTTCGACTTCAGATAATAACCAATCATCTTCTTTCACTTGGTCAAAGTAGAATTTGAACGCAGCCATATCATCTTCTCCGAAATTAAATGTATTTAGACTTTTATTGTATTGTCTCATCTTGTCAAAAACCTCACAACTAAGCCATATTAAGTCTTTGAAATTCATACCCGAATAATTAATTTTATCAAGGACAGGCTTGTGTTTTGCACCTTTTTTATGTTGTGCGTTAGCAACTCTATGAAGCATTTTACCAAGAAAAAACAAGGCTTTGTGTTCGGTTTTATATTTATTGTTTTTAAATATATTTTGAGTTGGCTCATTGAGTTTTTCGTAGTCTTTATTTTCCATAATTTTTGATTTTTCTTTTTCGATTCCGAGTTCACGAATAAGATTAAATAGGACTTGATATTTTTTTGTAGCTATTGCTATTTTAAAATCTGATTTTTTTGAATCAAAGTTTTTTCCACACCAAACGTTTAATGTTCCTCCATAGTAACTGTCTCCTTCTTTAGCTGGTTTTCCGTACTTGTAAACATTAATTAATTGTTTGTAGGCATCCAATAAAAATGCTTTTTCAACGGGGTGTTTTTCCAGTATCATTTTGAAAAATTCAAGGCTTTTGGGCTTAAATAAAGGAACTTTTTTATTGCCGTCTTTTCTATACCTTTCAACAAACAAACCATAGATGTTTGCGAATCTGAAATTTAGCGGTTTGCTGTATTCTGAATAATTTGAATATTGGAGCGTAAGGTTTTGAAAAATATTAAAAATGTTGTCAAAATATTTGGCAGACGGTACTTTGATTACATTTGTCAATTCAATTTTTTTATCGTCTTTGACGTGTCCAACGAGTGTTAGTGAGTTCAATTGGTGATTGCAAATTTCTTCCAAAGATTGAATAACCTCGTCTGTTTCTCTTAATTGAAAAATAATATCTGTATTACGCTTTATTTTTGAAGTTAAATCTTCAATATTAATATCATCTGTCCTAAAATCAGGAATAATGTAATGGTCTATTTCAGATATTCTAATCCGTAAATTTCTACTGATATATTTAGCTCCAATTTTGAGTGCATTGTAGGCATTTTTACTAACAAAGAAATTACTACCTATGAAGTTCGGAGAAGCAATATCAGAATTGGTAGATATTTTTAAGATGTCAATTGAGTCTCTTGGGAAACTCACATCATACACTTCATCCTCGCCCGAAAAATAACATTTAGAGTGTACCGGAGTATTCATACCACTTAATCCTACGAGTAGCCTATCAAAACATAGTTTTTGATATTCGGGCAGCTGATTGAGAATATAAGACTCACCTGAATTATCAATTACTTTAACTCTAACTATGAGACTTTTATCACTTTTTTGAGATAAATCTAAACGTAGTAGACTTGGTTGTATATCGGATAAAATATTTTCTGGCGTATCTTTTTCAATATTTAGCTCGTTACTAAGTTTATTATACTTTTCTTTGAGTTGACTTGATAACTCTTTGTCCTGTGACGTTTCATAACCTATGATTTTATCGTAGTCACTTTCTTTTACTCCTTTTTCTATCAAGTATGGCAGAAGATATATTGTTCGTTTTAATTTGTCTTTTAATGATTTATTTTTAGTTACAGCCTCTCTTAATCGGAATAGATTGGTAGATTTTAACTCTTTGCTTAATTCTAATTTTGACTTTTTATTTCCTTTTTTCAGCATATCTACGTACTTGTTTTCAATATCAAATGCCGACTTTAGTTTTTTAGATTTATCAAATTTATGCTTGACTCCAAAAAAATCAAGAATAGATGTCACGCTGCCATAGGGTGTACATAGGTAAGCATCAGTATAATTTCCTGTGACCCCCATAAATATATTTTCCTGTTTAATACCACCTTCTTCATCCTCCCCAAAAAGGCGAGGTTCCTCAATATGACATTCGTTTGCTTGAAAATCAATACTTATTGTTACAATCCAGTGTTCTTTACTTTTGTCTAATCTTCTGTAATAAGACTCAATAGGACTTATTACTTCATTGTCAATCAATGCCTTCCCAATTTTATATGTTTGTAACCATTCCATAGTATTGTTTTTAGTTATTCCAAAAAATCCCTCAAATCTACCCAACCGCCCACACTTACACAAGTACGAAAATCGGCGATTTCCTCTCCATTTTTGTAAATAGTATTAAAAAATATAATTTATTTCAGCTTGTAAATGTGTGTATTAATGCAAGAAAAGTAAAGTATTTTTTCCGCTCCATTTTGTGTTATTTTTGGAGTAAAATAATTTCAATTTAGTGTATATTGTTTATTGGATTCCCCTATATCGGGCAACGAAGAGTTTTCAAGCGACATATTCCATTCGTCGGGTTTCTTTAAAATGTAGCCATCTTTCTTGGTGATTTCATCGGGGAGTTGATGGTCTTTCAGCTTTTTACGTCCGATTCTGAAGGTTTCTTTTACTGCGCGTTTTAGGGCATCGCTCCTCACATTGGGCGGAAAAACGACGACGACCCGTTTATTCCAATTCTTACATACTCGCTCAATAGATGGCAGGAAATCGCTATCGCCCGAAATCACCATAGCCATATCGTACAGATGCACATCTTCCACGATATTGAGTGCCATCTTGATGTCCGTCATTTTTTCTTTATAGGTTACCCATGTACATTTGCATTCCCGACAAGTCGTTTTCCCTTTGGCGTTATATCCTTCGGAGATAAACACCCCCGTTTCAACAAGTGCTTCAAGGTAAGTATTTTGCCGCCGTTCCTTGAGTGGTTCATCTTTTATTCTCGACGTAAAAAACTTGACCCCAACGAGTTCCTGATGCGCTTTCATAAACGACTCGCACATCGCATACAAATCCAACCACTTGATGTCTTTCCAACGTCTTGTCATTCCACGATACAGATTAGGACCATCCACATAAACAATTACTTTTTCTTTTTTGACCATGATACTTTGATTTTAGATGTTTTATAGTTATATTTGCAGTACATCTCCTAAGTTAGTAGCTTAGGACCGACGCATCACCTACAAGTGATGCGTTTCTTATTTAATGCCTGTCGCAAAGCCACACTGCACTAAATCGTTTTGATACTGCAAAGGTCAAACATCTGATTCCGCTATATGGGGAACGACAATTTTTTTAAAACTTTGACACCTTTTTGTAGAATATTCTTTAAGTCACATTTTTTTGCATATCTTACTTGTCTGAATCATTTTTTTCAATTTCGATACTAAATCCTTCTTTTGAGAGATTCACCAAAAGTTTCCTTAAAGGAGAAATTGTACAAATTAAAATAATAACGATTACGCTTATTATTAAAACTATAAATATATTAGAATAAAAACATGATACTGCAAATAGGCATATAAATAATACAAGTGAAATACACAGAACGTTAAATTTTTTTTTCTCATTCATAAATTATATTAAGAAGCATTACAGTTAAAATTTAATGCAAAGATAGGAGTAAATTTTGTATTTCACAAGAGAAATCATATCTTTGCATTGCAAATAGAGGCATAGTACACTTGCTTTACTTTTCAATATAACAAGAATTGAAATACTGTAATGCTTCTTAATCAAGAGATTATCTCTCTTATTTCCATTATAACAAGGTATTGAATAAAGAAGCTAATTTTTTCAAAATAACCTCTAAAAAAACTTTTCTATAAATGCAGATTACCAATTATTTATTATTTAGTGAGTGTTGGTGAATTGATGTTCATGTCTAATGAATGGTCAAAATTCTTCAATTTCTCTTTCAAATAATCCTTAAATTCTTGGGGCGCGACAATTTCAATTTCATCAATAAATCCGAGTGTAAATCGTCCAATGCCTTTAAAATGAAGGACTTGCCCCTCAAAAAAAACATCATCTCCACGCTTGCGGATAAATGCCCGACTGAGCGGAAATTCTTCAATCATCAAATGATGGGCATTGCGTCCGAGTTTCAGTTTTATATTGTGCCAGCGTTCTCCGGTCAATCCGAAGATGTCCATAGGTGTCGCCATACGTCCGGGCGTGATAGGTGCGTCGAGTACATCCACATCCGTAATGCGTTCGAGTTTAAATTGTCGTTGGTCGTCCTTGTCCAAATCCCATGCGATGAGGTAGCGTTGGTCGGGTGTGAGGTCGAGCGGCTCTACGTGTCGGTCAGAGGTTTTATTGCCGGTCAGCGAACGGTAGCCAATGATTTTAAGCTGTCGGTTGAGATTGATACTAGAGCGGATAAGTTGAATCATTTTGCTGCGGTGCAGTTGCGGGAGTGCATCGGCAAGTGGCGCGAGAGAGAGGTGCCTGTCAAACTTATGCAGGAGCGTCTCCGCATGTGGCGAATTGGAGACTTGTGCCTGAAGCAAGTCATGCAAATAGCCGAGTTCATCCTGTCCGAGTTCGTCTTTCGACAAACCCTTTTTGTGTGCTTCGGGGTCTATAAATTTGAGTGACATCCGATGTTGAGCATTCGTATCAATCGTATATCCTACCTTTTCCAATAATTTTTTGTAACGATAAAATTGACTTTTTTGAATGCCCAATAATCCCATTAATTGTTTGGCAGATTTGGCAGGAGATGTGTTGAGTAAGCGAATAAGCGTAAATACTTGTTGCAATTTATGAAGCTCTCCGGTCATGTTTGGCATGATGAGTAATTTTTGGTTATAAATAAAATTAACGCATAAAAATTTTTGGTTTTTTGACAAATCCCGTGATTGTTCGTTTTTCTGCCTCGCGATTGTTCGTTCCTTGCGTAAGGGATAGTAGGTGTTGTT
>ENA-ORXR01004439-ORXR01004439.1-marine-metagenome-genome-assembly--contig:-NODE-4439-length-11719-cov-53.101701_pt1 | contig 11719 bp, 9 predicted proteins | sample MGYA00237866_ERZ511479 | MGnify/ENA metagenome assembly ERZ511479 | reverse complement strand
GTGGCCTTGACGAGAGGAGCGTCGAGGTGGTGGTGGGAAGGGAGCGGTCGGGGTGGGCGCAGATGTGGCTTGACGTTGAGCAGGGAGCCGGGTGTGTCACGGCCGTGGGAAGAGGGGGACGGCCCTACAGTCAAACGGCAAGCAAAGTTGGAGAGCCGGGAGGAGAAAGGGTGGGTGCGGTCGGCGGGAGAGGAGACAGACACACGTCCCGCTCGATGGCGGTGGTGTCTGACGATGAGCGTGCAAAGGATGCGCGTCCCCCGCCCCCGCCGACCCTCTTGTACCCGCGGCGGCGGCGCACACACGCGTCTCCCCCCGCCCCGCGGCGACCGCCAGCGGCGGCAGCACGCAGCGCCGCCGGGCAGACCAACACCGCGGCGCCCCCGACCGCCCAGCGGCGGCCGCACGCACGCTACGCCGGGCGCGGTGCTCACCTGGCTGCCGGCCGCCGCGGCCGCCGCTGGGGCGCCATCCCCCCCCCACACGCGGCGCGCCACGCGCGCTGAAGCGCGCGCGGGAGATGGCGCCGACCCGCACGCAGCAGCGGGCGGTGCGTCGGTCTGTCGACCGTCCCCCCAATGGTCGCTGCCAGCGCACAGCGGGGCCGCGGCGCCGATCGGGCGCCGGCGCTTGGCGGCGCCCCGCGGGGACGGGACGGGCCGGGGGGCGTGGGCGGCAGCGGTGGTGCCGCCCGCGCGCCGCGTGCGCAGCGGCCACTTGGCCGCGCACCCGCGCCCGCGCTTTGGACAGCGGTCGGCGCGCGCGGGAGACGCGGCGGTGGGGGGGGAGCGGTGATTGGGCTCGGGCGAGGCCCCCCGCCAGACGGTGCGGTGTGGTGCGCGCGGTGTTTCGACGCCCCGCGGGTGTGCCCCTCGGGGGCGCGCCCCCGAGACGTGGATGGATGACTTGGACGCGCAGCGGTTGTGGGGACAGCGAGGAGCAATCACTGTCACGGAACCATTGGCCAATCACATGGTGCCGCTTTTCTGGAAGCACTGCGAATCACAAACGGTGAGTCGTCGCGGAAATGAAGGAAGAATTCCTTGGAATCGAGCGCTTCAAGAAAACAGGTTTGGAACAAGGCGAGTGCTTCGAGCGTAGGGAGCGCCACGGCAGTAGTGTATGCTGGAGGTGCTTTTGTATAGAGGGTATCGCTGCCTCAGGCAAGAATCAACAAGAGGTGCTCGGCCGTGCATCATGATAGGGATGCAACGTAACAGTCTATTGGTTGAAAGTGACCGTAAATGGGACATCTCACAAGAAAGAGTGTCTGTGGCCGAGTGGTTCCCGATCCAGCATCGAATCACCAAAGGCGATCGACTAGAAATCGATTTCGGTTTCCGAGCGCAGGTTCGAAATCTTGACCAATCTTGACCTACATCCTGCCAGACACGTATTTCGCCATGTTTTTTCTCATGGGCACGGGACCGTCACGGGGCCTCCTCCAGGGAGCCATGAGTATCTTTTTCTTTGCTCAGTGCAACGGTCACCTCAACGCCGTCATGCCTTTTGAGGATGACACCGTCCGTCACGCTGCAATGCACGCCGTCTTCTGCCGTTTCACCGACGACCCCCGCACCTCTTGGTGTTGTGGGTGCGCTTCTTTGGGAAGCCGGCCATTGGCCCTACCGCCTCTTTCGTCTTTTCTCGCCCCACGTACTGAGAGGAGCGATTTCTAGGCCGCGGCACGCCATTACGTTCTTGGCAGTCGAGCCACATGTCGATGACAACATCTTCTGTGTTCAAAGTACGCTCAGGCTGACATTGAACCCCACTCCCGCGACCGCTCACGTGTCTCAATGATGTCCCATTTGACGAGAACCCACCATGCTCACCAGTGCTCCGCGCCTCGTCCGCCCTCGACCATTTAGTCTGGCGTTCGCCAATCCGCACATTCTTCCACGGTCGTCGTTTGATGCACGGGAAGAGCCGCACGTCAGCACGCTTTTCCTCTGACAAGAAGAGATTGGGATGGCACGCCAGCCGTAACGTCGTCGGTGCTAGTGCAAGCGATGCCCCCGCCAAAGCAATTGACTACGCGCTCCTCTCCTGCCGCGAGCCACCCTGCCGTTCACTACCGCCCCCGTCGCCCTCCCTGGCCGACACTCGCGCAGGCGCAGACACAGGCGCCCCAAATGCATGTCAGCGCGGCGTCTGCGCGGCGCAGTGCCACCACCGTCCCGGGGAGGCTGATGGGACGGCGGCGTACACAGTATGGGTTGAAAAACCGAAGTTTTCATCTACTAATTGGCGGAATGCACGCATTCTTTGAAAACAATTTTGATTTTCATTTTTCGATCATTGCTGCCACCTCATCCTTGGTAATATTGAGCGCTCCCTCAAGAGCGGCCCTCTCTGGGGTTCTGCCGACCGATGACCAAAGGCGCTGGTGTTACAGCCGTCGTCATCACCAGCCGACATGCACCGTCCCCCCCACCTTCCAGCTCGAGAGATCCTATCCCGGTGCGATATGGATAGTTCTGGCGCTTGAGTCAGACCCATTGCCGATGCTGCTGCAGCCCGTGACGGGCGAGACGGTGGAATAGTGGACGCGTAGCCATCTCCAACGAGGCCCGCCCTCCCCGCCTGCTGAGTTGCTTCGAGCGTCAAGTTCATTCAAAACCAGCCTCATGCGCCCTCGCACCAAAATGCAAAAATGAGGCAGGACAATAGCACGCGTATGATCGTCAAGGCCCGAGTGTTCCATAAACTCAAACACTGGTCAGGTCTTCCACAATGATGCACATTAGTCCTTCGCGCATACGGGCGACGGCGTCCAGCTCGACGATCGTGTAGCTCACTCCGCCTGGTACTGTATTGTCAGCGAGTGGGCGACGCCGCGGCGCCAGTGGTGCACCCGCTCTCCTAAGGGATGGGCACGAGTGTGGCGGACGGTGTGGCCGCTGCCACGTCCACAAGCGCCATTTTGGCGAGCCGTCCTGCGGCGACTGCGCGCGCCGCCCGCACGAGGCGGCGAAGTCCCGCCAGCACCCGACGCGCTCACGTCGACGGCCAGCCCACACGCGTAGACCAAAAGCAATGCCACTGCCTCCCAGCACGAATAGGCGCGAGGAAAAAGACGACGTTTAAACGATGGTACCGGCGGCAGACGCAATACGGGGCCACAGGTCGGCACATTCCTTCGCAACGGGGCCCGTGATGGCCGAGCCCTTCATCTCGCCCTTGGGGTTCACAATCACACCAGCATTGTCTGCAGAACAGTGTAGAGTAGGACGGGACCGCCACGAACACAATTGCACGGACGGGAAGCGCGTGGGGGTCAGAAGCCGTTCCTGTGTATCGGCAGCATAACCACAGCAGTCAGCTAGAGAACAAAGAGCATGGAGAGAACCAACCCACAAGTCGACCCCACGACCCACTCCATCAACGTCAAGCGACGCAGCAGACAACGTACCCTCAAAGTACAGGAAGACGCCGTCCTTGCGCCGCCACGCCTTCTTCTGGCGGATCACCACGGCGGGCATCACCTTCTTCCGCAGCTCCGGCTTCCCCTTCTTAACGGTGGCCAACACCATGTCGCCCACCGACGCGGAAGGCAGGCGGTTAAGAACGCCCTTGATGCCCTTAACCGAGATGATGTACAGGTTCTTGGCGCCCGTGTTGTCGGCGCAGTTGATCACAGCACCAACGGGGAGAGAGAGGGTGGTCCGGAACTTGTTGCCGGAGGCACCACCACGCCCTACGCAAAGCGACCAGATGCACGTGACCGCAAACAAAAAACAAGAGGGCAGCAAGTTCCAGCACGAAGAGAATCACATCGTCAGGATATACAGGCACGTGGCGGACAAGGCAGCCGGCAATCGGCGCTATCGGCAAACACGCTCGCCAGCAGATAGCCCACGTCCAGGCCGCCCACGGTAACGACACACTGGACGTCGTCAAGCGGCATTGCAGAACTGACATGGCCGGAAGCGCACAACCGCAACAGCGCCGTGCCAGCCGCGCCAATCGCACCACGCCCACGCAATAGAACCCATACGCAGGGCTCGCGCTCGGCGTCGGGCAGCCGCGCCAGACACCCACGCAAACCACGCAGTTGTCGTCGCGTCAACCATCATAACGCAACATACCGCGCTTCGACATGGCTGCAGAGGGAGGGGGGGGAAGCGGCACACGGGTTGTGGGGATGGAGGGGGTGGGGGACGGCGAAGCGGCGGCGGGACAACAACGGCGACGTCCCGGGGCGGCCACGATGGCGCCCTCAACGAGCGCCGGTGCGATTGGTCCCCGACCGAGCGCATCCGAATCGCAAACGATCGCGCAGGTGCCCAAGCTTTTCAATAAAGTTAATTTTGATCGCCATATTCGGCTGCTTCGTTGGGGCAACTGTCCTATTTATTCATTGTCGATCAAATACAGACTCCCTCTCTCAACTTGCCATCAATCACCTGTCGGCATCCCGACGTCACACCGACCCCTTCACCGCTGACGCCTTCGTGGCCGCAACACCGTCGTCACCCACCTTGTTAGCTCCGCCCTCCACGCTGTCAACCACCCGCCCGCGCTCGTCGCCCGCAGCCGCTTCTGCCAGCTGGGCCGCGAGGCCGAGCGCCGCCGTAATCACCACCTCTGCCCCGTCGACGTCCCCCTCTGCCACCCCCCCTCCGTACCCGCCGTCGTTGATGGGGACCTCTCGCGTGTCGGGCGCCACCCGCACCTTCCCGCCTCGGCCGACGGGGTGGGGCAAGCCCCACCCCCCCCCCACCCCTCGGCCAGCCGCCGCCGCGTCTCCCCCCTCGCCCTCCACCCAGTCGGGGCAGTACCACGCGTCCCGACGGCCGCCGCCCCCCCGCTCCTCCACGACCGTGACGGCCAGGGCGGTGCCGTCCCAGTGTCCGCGGTAGGTGGTTGTGGCCGTCGGCACCGCCTGCACGTTGCCGTTATTCATCAGGGCCTCTGGGAAGGGCGCCCCCCGGTCGAGCCGCAACCCGCCCGCCGGTGTCCACACCAGCGCGTCGGCGGCGGCGGCCATGGCCGCGGCGGTGGCGGGCGGCACCGGCGCCGTCGCCGCCACCTGCACCTTGACGTCAACGACGGTGGCGACGCCACGAGTGGGGGGCGGCGCCGCCCACACCGCGGCGGTGGGCACGAGGTAGTCGGCGGTGAGCCACGCGAGGCGGCCGGCCGTGTCCCGCGGGCCGGCGGGGTCCCGCGCGTCACCCCCCTCCGCGCCAACCCCGTCAATGGCGGCGACGGCGGCGACGGCGCGGCGGTGGGCGGTCAAGGACAGGGTCACGCGCGTGGCGGGCGGCCCGTCGGCGGCAAAGCCGAGGGCGCCCAGGCGGCGCCGCACGCGCCCGAGCTGCGCCCCGCCGAGGCGGCGGTGGAAGGTCGCCGCGCGGATGAGGTCGCTGCCGCGCCGGCCGAGGAGGGCAGACACGGGCTGGGCGGTGCCGGCGGCCACCGCCGAGGGGACCTTGAGGCGGACGCCCCCGAGTTGCACGCACATGACCATGCGGGCGTCGCGGAGGGCGCCGTCGCCGTCGGTTGGCGGCCGCTCGACGGGCGACGCGCTGCGGAGCGGCTGCGGCGAGCGCGCAAGGGCGGCGGCCAGCGCTGCCACCGCCGTCGGCGTGTAGGCCGGCGGGCGCACCACAACGTCCCCATCGTTGACGAGCGCCAGCGACCCGGCGCCATCGACGCCGTCATTGTGGACGTCCGAGTTGAGGCCGACCGACGCGGCGCCGCTGGTCTTGGCCGCCGCGCAGATGGAGCATAGCTGGTACCGGCTGACATAGTCGGCTACGCCGGTAGCGTTGACCGGCACTAGCTGCACGCCCCCTTCGTACGCGGCCCCGAGCAGCAGCGTCGTTCGGGGCCCCGCCTGGCCACGGCCGCCCCACACTCCGAGCGCGTGGCCGGCCGCCGCCGCCTCTGCCCCGCCCGCATCGGCCTCGGCAGCGGCGGCGGTGCGGCGCCGCACCTCGATGGCGGCGGCCGCCACCGCCGGTGGGGTGCCCACAAGGACGACCACCCGGCGGGCGGCAAGGACATTGACCGACGCGCCTGTCGTCACGGCAATGCCCCGCGCAATGGCGCCGGAGCGGCCAATGAGGGCGCCGGGCGTCACACCCGGCGGGAGGGGGACCTCGACCCGCGTCGAGCCACGGCGGCGAAACAGCGCCGCGGCCGCTCCGTCATAATGCGGCGGCGACGGGTCGCTGAGCCGCCCGTCGGTACCCGCCAGTGGCTCTGCTGCCACCGCTGATGCCGCCTCTTGGCCCTCCCCGTCCTCCGCCACGCTGGTGGTTGCCGCCACCGCCGCGTCGACTTCGGCGTCGACGAGTCGCTCGGCCGCCTTCACTGCGTCGGCGCTCCCCCGCAGCGTTGCCGTCCGGGTGCCCCGGTCAATGTAGACGCGCGCGCCAGAGCGGGCGGCGAGCCGCTGCACGGTCCGCCCGTCGACGCCAATGAGGGCACCGGGGGGGATGGTGCCGGGCAGCCGCACGACGCGCTCCGTGTCAGCCCCTCCGTCCAGAGCGAGGCGGCCGCGCTCGATGGACCCGCGGGGGCGCGACCAGATGGGGGACCACGGGTAGCTCTTGTCTGGCCCGAGGGTGGAGGTGGTGGTAGGGGCGGGGGGGGGGGCGCACCGGTCGGCAGTGTAGACGCCAAACGCGGCGGCGAGGTTGCGACCGGCCATGGCGTGAGGTAAGGAGTGTCCCGGGTGGGCACAGATGAGGAAGACTGTCGGCGAAGGGAGCACACTCGGTCGACAATCGCGTGCTTGGCGAGGCTGTGTTGCTCGATGCGGGGCTGGAGTCTCTGCGCCTGGGGTGCCGCCAGTCTCATGTAGTGTGGCGTCCTCTCCATTAGCAGCAAACTCTCCGCGCCCTTTGGCGAAAGCAGTTCCAGTGGGTAGCCTCCCAGCGTGCGCCAACGGGTGTGTGCGGACAATCGTATGCCTGATGACTGGGAAAGTCGTCCGACCACCAAAGGCGTTCCACCAGCGTCGCTGGGAAACCCAGCTACCGGGGCGCGCTGGACCAGTCGGTCTCGCTGGCGATGGCCTGGCGGCCCCACGCGCAGCGGCGGCCCGCCTCTGCACCTGTGTGGCGGGCCCCTCATGCGAAACACGGCCTGGGCGCTTCGTTGCAGCTCTGGCACGTGCGCCATGACTGGAATGAGTCATGCATGACTCGCTGCAAGACAAATACTTTCTACTTGTAGTTCAGCGCAGGCAGTCGGCTGTACTTATCAAGATGGCCAAAACTAGGTGCTGTTTTTATTTTCAAGCTGAGACAACTGTTTTCACAGCGGGAAATGCGTGACTGTCGACACAATGTGCTGGCTGCATCGTCGCACTTGGGCGGATTTATTGATCTTTCTCAGGGACGGATTGGGAGTAATACCCAAAGCAGAGTGTGTGAAACGCTATTGGGCGCGTCGCCAATGAAGGATCGGATTTGATAAACTCTCTCAGCAAGTCACAGCAGTTCACAACAGCTCACAACAAAAAAAAAGAGTTGCTGTGATTGCCCTGGTCTCCCACAGAGCCATCCACGAGCCCTGAGCTTGCAAATTTACTTCAAAGCACAGTCACAGCACAGTCACAGCACGCTGTGACTTTCTGTGAGCTCTTTCCAGATCCGATCATTCTTTGGCGACGCGCCATGGCTAATCCCCAAATTTGACTGTAGTAGAGACACTGGCTGCAGAGTTGACGACAGGCTGTAAAAAGGGAATCTTATTGGTGCATCCTCAAGTCACAATCGAGCCATTGACAGAGGACTGCTGCCAGTAACCTTGCAAGCCAACCATCGCCTCTTACAAGAGTGCCGCAAAGCAGTTGTAGCCAGGCCTCATCAAGGGTATCAGTGTTGGCCACGAGTACGGTGTTTGGCTCGCATTCAGCCAACGAGTAGTGGCTGACAGGGAAATGTATCTCCAGGTTCCGAGAATGAGTGTCGCCCAAACCTGGCAGAGCGAGTATTAAGGGTAAACCATTGAAAATATGGGTTGTCGTTATCCCAGATCGCTGTCACCGCGGGTAGGCGTATACCTGTTAATGAAAACAATATCCCGTTTGTGCTATTAACTTTGGGGTTTCGTTAAGCCAATATCTGTCGAGCGACTAATGTGGTCACGGTGCCGGCATTCCGTCGCCTCCACTGTCTAAGGGAGCACCGTCGGTAGGGCCGTCCGGGCGGCTATCAGAGCCGTGAACCCTTTCAAGTACGTCCGCGCGGGGTTCGATTAGAAATCGTGGTGAGAGTGCAGAACTCTGAGCGTGATTCACTTGGCACGCAAGAAAAATTGAGATAGGTGTTCGGACGTCCACCACCGTGCCGCGTGGTGGGCCAGGATTGAAGGCGCGAAGAAAAGGGGATAAAACCCTTTCGCTGGAGGGGAGCCGAAGGGCCCAAGAAGATGGATGGTGAGCTGCGACTCGCTTCGAACACAATCAGGATGTGAGATGTGGGCCTTTTTTGCCACAAACTGCCTCTTTGCCGTTTTTCACGCGTGGATTTGTGGCAGGTGTTTCCCTGCGGGAGGCCGCTAGGAATACCGGATTCTTCACAATCGAGAGTACGGCTAGTACTCTTTGATACCCTCCGTGATCCGCTTTGGCGAGTACCTGGAAACTGGTCAGTCACCGAATAAGGGTATGGGGCTTGGACCGAAATATCATGTGAGTCGAAAACATACTCGAAAAAAATACTCAGGGAATACCCTTGCGGAAACCTTTTTGGTGAGGCCTGGTTGTGACCCACAGTGAGATGGTCTGAGCTTCTTGGGCTGTTTTCTCGAGGGCCTGCAGACGGCCTGAAGACGGTTCTGGGCCAAACCTCTGATTTCTCACGAGATAAGAAGGTTTCTTCAGATGTATGAACATGCTGAGGTGCGTTTCTAGTGCGCAGAGCGGCACCGGGAGAACTTCTAAGGATCTCGGCGGAATCCCTGTCATCCTATTAGTGCACGCACGCTGTTCTTTGATTGCAAGCACTCCGCAAGCGCCATTTTTCGGAGGTCAGCAATACGTATTAGTGATGTAGTGTTGCCCGACGCGACCTTTGTCCAGTGAGACCCTGTCTGCATGACGAGGGACGTGAACGTGATTCTGAATCAATATCATTTTATGCACGAGACAAAACACGTGAATCGGCACCGTCTGTCTTGATGCACACAGAAGAACACGGTGCTCCAAGTTTGGGCTTAACACAGCCACATCGCATCACGAGAGGACTGCGACGCCAATCGTGGCAGCCCCTGGGGCTTCGCATGATGGGATGATACATGCACGGGTTTTCCCCGTGGTGGGTCTACCCGCCGCAGAAAGGCGGCGCGAACAAGCCGAGCCCTTTGGAAACAGATGCCGGATACAACCCGGATAAACAGACCCCGCCCCCAGTAAAAGCTGCATCCTGGCGCGCCCGCATGGTGATGCACGAATCAAAGCCAACTGAACGGCTGTCGGCAGGTCGCGCGGACCGTAGGCGCTATCTGATTGGCCATCCTGGGGATTTGCGACGAGCTTATTGGAAGCTCCCAGATTCCAGCAGAAGAATCCAATTAGGATAACAGTGGCTTCGTTACAACTGCCTAAAGCTCTTTAGCAACGTCTCGAAAGCCGCTCTACGGCTGACTTAAGCCCACCAGAGGGCGGGTTGGGACGTCTTTCGCCTCCTGAGCATTGGCAAGTCTCCTACCTCTCCACAGTCCCTCCGCGTTGTACCCTATCCCACCCCGTCTCCATACACAGCTCGCTCTTCATGGCTCCACCCCGCCCCCCCTCCCACGCCTGCAGGTACTCGCCGTACCCTGCATGCTCTCAACGCCATGTTCGAGTCAAACGTCGACCTCAATACCACCGAAGTCGGTTGCTGCAAAGAGAGCTGTGTAGCGTTCACGGCCGGTTGCGAAGGACTTACGGCCTGGGACGTATGGAAGGAGCCTCGGTTCCGCGCCGGTGGGAAACGGCACAAAAAAGAGACCTACCGGCCTCTCCTTTCCTTGCTGAAAACGATGCTGCCAGAACTTGATGCAGGAGCAGGCATGTGCCGGGCGATGACCGAAGCGCGGGAAGCGGCTGCGGCAAGCCCGTACGACGGCCTTAGTGACTAGTTTGAAGGCGAATTTTATCGCGAGCTGGTCGCACAAGGCTAATTCCCACACAACACCTGCGTCGCCCTGACTACTGATCGAAGCTTCTAGTAGGGGTCCGTTTCCATCATAGTGCCACTTTTCAGGAAAAGTGCGGCCCACAGGATTTCCACGATCTCGGTGTTAGCTTTTTCATTGGCACCATGTCCCCATGCGAGCCACAAAACGATTGAAACGTTGTGCTGACGAGTAGCTGTGCCGCAGCAATTGCTCATCCCTCGTGCGTTTGTGAGACGCTGCCGCCCAGTGTAAGGGAAGAGTACCCCCATTAACTGTGGTGGGAATCTAGCTTGGCGTTGCCCTCCGTCGGCCGCCCTGTCTCTTCATTCTACAGCTAACGTCGTTGAGACATCATCCAGTCCTCTGCCAACACCCACACAACCTATCCCGCCAGTACCACCATGTGCCGTTCTCATTTGACATTGCGGCACCATCGCATCGTCCTTCCACCCCCACTCCCCCACCCCCGCCCCCCACTCCCGCGCACCCCCCCCGCACCCCGTCGTGAAGTTTCGAGTGACCGTGTACGAAAAGAAGATGCTGGCGGACACAGTACTGCTGAGGTTCCAATTCTGTCCTCATCTACAAAGGCTGACTGTGCAAGGGCGCTGTTCAGAAGCCTCTCATTGGTCAAAAAGAACGTCAGAACTGCGAGTCGCGCCAGATCTTCACAGTATATGTCCTCACGCGCTGCAATCGCACGTTTAGCACAGCAGATTATCTAAAGTAATCCGAGAATCTTGCCGAAGAAATTACCTTAACCCATCGGCTGCAGATGTTCTCTGTCCTATACACAAGGAAGGATGAAATTCTCAAGAAAACACATCATCTCGAATCTGCAAGGGCCTGCCTTTCCTGAACCGATGAAAAGTCTCGAAAACGTGCTGATTGACCGCGTCACAAGGTTCTTGACCAATGGATGAACTGTTCTACGAGTCAGTCCCTGTGCGCGGGGATGGGGACCGAAATGAAAGATCAGCAATACTGGAACGGAAACTTGTGTCGCGAACTTTTGACGAGATAGATAAAACAAGGACGTTCGCTAACAAGTCATGTGCCCCTCGTACAATGTAAAGCATATCTGCAATCATACACCATTTGCGCGGAACGCTGGTGTGCCATGCGCCCGTGTCGGTATGAGGCGATGACAGACGTTGTGGGTCGCCAAGCACAAACTGGGAAGGCAGAGGGCTACCTGAGCAGCGCGTGACTCTTTTCAACGCCCCCAAAACCTCTTGGAACACTAACTTGTAACCATACACCATTCACGCGGAGCGATGGTGTGCCGTGCGTCCGTTTCTATATGAGGCGATGACAGACGTTGTGGGTCGCCAAGCACAAACTGGGAAGGCAGGGGGCTACCTGAGCAGCGCGTAACTGTTTTCAACACACCCGAAGACTGTTGGAGCGCTTACCTGCAACCATACACCATTCGCGCGGAGCGATGGTGTGCCATGCGTCCGTGTCTGTATGAGGCGATGACAGACGTTTTGGGTCGCCACGCACAAAGTGGGCATGCAGGGGGCTACCTGAGCAGCGCGTAATTGTTTTCAACACACCCGAAGACTGTTGGAGCGCTTACCTGCAACCATAC
>ENA-ORXR01004438-ORXR01004438.1-marine-metagenome-genome-assembly--contig:-NODE-4438-length-11725-cov-18.689389_pt1 | contig 11725 bp, 7 predicted proteins | sample MGYA00237866_ERZ511479 | MGnify/ENA metagenome assembly ERZ511479 | reverse complement strand
CGTTGGCTGCCACGCCGCCGACCCCATGTAGGCTGGGCGCCGCCCCGCGCGCCACCGGCGGGCGGGAACCCCGTTGACGTTGGGGGCGACGCGCACACCTCTGTACGAGACGCCGTTTGTCGTGTTTGCAGCCACGACAGGCGCTTGATCGGCCATACTTGTACAGTCAATTGAGCCCGACAGACCCTGCATGGTTGTTTCTGTACATTAAGTCGATTGTGTGTCGTCATTAAGAATCGCGCCTTTTTCCTCGTAGCCTCTGTCCATCGGCACGGAGCAGCTCGCCTGCCTCTCGTGCCGCCACACGCACCGCGGCTGCACGGGTGCACCGCAGCAGGCAGCGTCTGCCGGGGCGGCGGTGCCTTGCACGTCGCCGCCCGCACCGACGGACCGAGCCGCCGGCGGTTGACGCCCTCCGTTCCTGCTTGGCGTCGTCGTGGCCTCGACAGGCTCCGTCGCCTCGGCGGCGTGGCGCCCGCGCTGGCCGCCGCCGCCCGGGCGGACGTCTCCCTGGGCTTGACCGACCGGGACTGCCGCTGCCCTTTCCGCACCCTTGCCCCCTCCCCGCCTGCCCTTGCGCGTCTGCTAGACTGCTCCCGTGTGTGCGGACGCATCCCCCCCCCGCTGGTCGCCCCGTACGCGCCACCATGCCCCGCGAAATCATCACCCTCCAAGTCGGTCAGTGTGGCAACCAGGTCGGCACTGAGTTTTGGAAGCAGCTGTGCGCGGAGCACGGCATCCGCCCCGACGGCATCCTCGAAGACTTTGCGTCCGAGTCGGCAGGCGACCGCAAGGACGTCTTTTTCTACCAAGCCGACGACGAGCACTACATCCCGCGGGCGCTGCTCATCGACCTCGAGCCGCGGGTCGTGCAGGGGGTGCTCAATTCCGCGCAGGCCAACTTGTACAACCCGGAAAATGTGTTTATCGCGCCCAACGGGGGGGGGGCGGGCAACAACTGGGCGTCGGGCTACCACCAGGGGGAACAAAAGGAGGAGGAGCTCATGGACATGATTGACCGGGAGGCGGACGGCTCCGACTCGCTCGAGGGCTTCACCCTCTGCCACTCGATTGCGGGCGGCACGGGGTCGGGGCTCGGCTCCTTCCTCCTCGAGCGGCTCAACGACCGCTTCCCCAAGAAGCTCATCCAAACCTACTCGGTTTTTCCCAATCAGGAGGAGTCGTCGGACGTGGTCGTCCAGCCGTACAACATGATCCTCACCCTCAAGCGGCTCGCGTTGAACGCCGACGCGACGGTCGTCCTGGACAACAATGCGCTCAACCGGGTTGCGTCGGACCGGCTGCATCTCCCCAACCCGACGTTTGAGCAGGTCAACTCGCTGGTCGCCACGGTCATGGCCGCCTCCACGTCGACGCTGCGCTACCCGGGGTACATGAACAATGACCTGGCGGGGCTCCTCGCGTCGCTCATCCCCACCCCCGCGTGCCACTTCCTCATCACGGGCTACACGCCGTTGACGCTGCTCGAGGACCCCCGCGCGGAAGCCGCCCCGTCGGTGCGCAAGACGACCGTCTTGGACGTGATGCGGCGGCTGCTGCAAGCCAAGAACTTGATGGTGTCGGTCCCGACCGCCCGCTCGGGCGTCTACCTCTCCCTCCTCAACGTCATCCAAGGCGACGTGGACGCGTCGCAGGTGCACAAGTCCCTCCAACGCATCCGGGAGCGGCAGCTGGCGTCCTTCATCCCGTGGGGCCCCGCCTCCATCCAGGTCGCCCTCTCCCGGCAGAGTCCGTACGTCGCCTCCCAAAACCGGGTGCGGGGTCTCCTCCTCGCCAACCACACGTCCGTGTCGACGCTCTTTGCGCGTGCACTCAAGACGTACGACACGATGCGCAAGCGGAATGCGTACCTCGACTCGTACCGCAAGCAGCCAATGTTTGCCGACAGCTTGGACGAGTTTGACGAAGCCCGCTCAGTCGTTGTCGACACCATCCGCGAGTACAAGGCGGCGGCGGATCCAAACTATGTCGACTGGGTGATGGGGGAGTCGGACTTGGCCGACCCGCGCAACGCGTACCCGTGAGTGGCGGTAGGGGGGGGGGTGGCGCGTGTGGGCGTGGGGGGCTTGGTTTGGAGCACACGGGGGTGTCTGGGTGGCTGGATGGGCCAGCAAACGGTCGCTTTGAGTCGGGCCTGTCTATCGTGGCAAGCGCATGACTACGGGGCTGCAGGGCAAGGGAGAAGGACCCTGTCGTAGGGTGAAGAACGTGGAACAGACTTAGCACGGCAAGCTGAACACGCCTCGGTCTCGGCGCGGGCTCCTCCAGTCACAAGAAAATAGACAAAATGACAGCGCGCACACAAACGCTCCAAGGAAGAAAACAAAAAAGACACGACACACGTGACACGAGCGCCCGGTCCATCCTGCGTACGGTGGCTATGGACAGAGCTCCTTAGTTCACCCTTTAGCACAGCTCCCGACTCCACCTCCCGGCGCAGGCACCTCCAATCATGCGGCGCTGTGGCTCGCTGATCGACATCGCTTGGCGTGTCCCGTGGACGCCCCCAGACATACAGTCCCCGTGAATCTACAGGGGATGCGGCGGCCTCCTACTTCTGAGCAATGGCCATTCCGGCAGTCCTCGTACTCCGGACGGAACACTTACCTACAGCCACGTCGGATGCGGCCATGCAGTCGCGTCACCGACCGCCCAACTCACTGGCTTTCGTACGACGTACATTGCTCCCGCTGCGGTCCACGACTCTCTCGCTCTCACCCACTCCCCACACACTCTACATCATCCTATCACCCTCCTCCCGTGCCCCCCCGCTCTCACCAGAAATCGACCGTGCACCACAGAACGCGGCTAGCACAGAGCAGCTTGCCCATCCCGCTGCTCGCGACCCACGCGCGCCACGACAAACAAGGGCGCCGTCGCGGGCGCGGTCGCCCACTCTCCAGGACACACCACTGGGGATCCACGCCCCCATCCCACGTCCGTCGCGTCACAGCCCCCAGCTGGGCACCGCGCTCATGGGCTCGCCCGCCGGTCCCGCTGCTGGCCGTCTGCAACGGGGAAAGTTCCCAGGTTGCGCTGCACCTGGCCCGCCGACGCGTGGATTTTGAAGCCGTAAATGCGCGGCTCGTAGTGTTCCCCATTGCGCAACGGCACCTGGCTCTGGTACGTGTGCAGGAAGAGGTGCGGGAAGGTGGTGCCCCAGTAGGCCCCGTCAATGGTGTTGTGGTTGCGCGAGCGGGGAAAGTAAATATCCCAACACATGGGGCAAAAGATCTTGACGGTGGAGATGCGGGGAAGGTCTGACTGGCCGACCGGCAGCACCGGCTGTCCGGCGCACAGAGCACGCGGGCAGCGCCCAAACGCCACGTCGGTGAACTTTTGTTGCATCGCCTGCATGCCGCGGGCGGTGAGGAGGAAGCGCGCGTGGATGAGCCCGTACAGCGTCTCGGCGGCCACTTCCACTAGCTCCTGCTGCCGCTCGTCGAGTTCCCCCTCGGGGATGTCCGCGTCCAGGATGGTGTCCAGCGCGTAGTTGTAGTAGGTGACGTGCTGGGAGAGGCCCGTCAGGTTGAAGTCGTCCTGGATAAAGTCCTCGTCCACCTCGCAAAAGAACTCGTTGCCCTTGAGAGAGCAGAACCACGAGATCCACGTGCTGTCATCGCTTATCGACGACTCCGCGAGGGAACCCGACTCTTCCCCAGACGACGGGCCGACGCCCACGTCGCCAACGCCCCCGTTGCCACCGGCTGCGCCGAGGGTGCCATCATGATCCCCATTTCCCGCCATTGCCGCGGGCTGATCCGACCCGGTGGGGGCGGCGGGTCACAGTGAGAGCCGGCAGCTGGCACCAGCGCCGCACCCAGGTAATAAATCGTGCTGAGTTGCAGCACACGTGCCGGCCGCTAGTCGCTACCAGTAGGATGGTATCACCTCTCCACACCACCGCAGCCGTCGACAGCCGCACCAAGCAAACACCCCTGTGAACGACCGCACCGACCACACACGGGCAACGAAAATAAGAGCCGGCTCCACGAACACTGGCACAACAACAGAGGCAGGTCAAGCTCCGTCGCACTGCACCAAACACGGCCAAAAGACGACCGCGACCGCCGTCGACGAAGCGCGTCGACACGAGCGTATAGGCCACGTCGTTGCTGCAGCTATACCCGCCCAAACTGCCCTTGAGCAGGGGCCTCAACGGCGACTAGGAAACAGAACGCAGCAGAGTCGGAAACAAAGACAGAGACGGCGCCAATGCGGTGGCGCCGGCAGCGCCTGGAGGACGGTGAGGCGGGGGTGCGGAGCGGCGTCCCTGGTTCGGGACTGGCCTGTGGAGCCAAGAGCGCCCGTGCACACATGGTGTGGCGCCAAGTTTGTGGGGGGGGGGGTCGGCCGCGCAGACGGGACGACGCGACAGAATTTGTGTGTTACGCCACAAATGGGCATAAGCCCGGAGCGCTGGTGGCTAAGTGCTACGTGTTTGGCAGAGACATACTCGATCGAGTGACTGGGTCGACAGAAGAACTACCCGTTGGGGCCTCGACCGATAGGCCCGGGTATCATGCGCACACATGATTCGTTTTTTTGAATTCCGCCGAGCGGAAAGCGTTGAATCTGAGAGTTGGACATCATTATCCGGCCATATAAATAAAAATGAGTTTCACACTTTCATGTCCACCCCAAAAGTTGCATCAGCCCATGGTATCTGATTCCAATTCTCGCCATAACCGAATGCAATACCCACAAGTACGCGTCGGCTTGTCCTTCATCGGATGCCGTGAAGCGGCAGCACTGAGAGTCGTCGCTGGACTGGCTCTATCCGGGGTCGTCAAGTCGGCACCGACGGATATGGCGAATTAGGGAGCCGGAGCGTGCGTGAGGGAACAGGAATACCAGTCGAACCCTGGGGGACGGGGCGGGGGGAACACGCGGACAGCTGCGACGGTGACAGAAACGGCAACGGCAAAGGCGGCGGCGTCACAGCAGACGGCGGCCACGACGGCCATCGCCAGGGGGCGCAGCGCGGCGCCCGCGCCGTCGGCTTTCAGGGGAAAGGGGCGGGCGGCGACGCCGCGGACGCGGATGCCTGGCTTCAGGGTTCTCGACGACACACCGCCCACCGCGGCGGCGGCGGCGGCCGTCAACGGCGCCACCGGCGGCCACGGTGGCCGCCACTGGCAGCTGTGGCGCCCCCCACTGCCGGCCCGCCGACGTCCGCGCCTGCGCCGCCGCGCAGCGTGCGCCCCCGCTGCGCCAGTGCGGATCTAGCCGCCACCGCCGCGCGGCGGGTCCTGCCCCCATTCGGGTGTGCCTGGGAGAGGTTGCCGCGACAGGCGGGCGCGTCCGGTGCGGCTGCCCCGGACGCGGCACGGCGCCCGTTCTCCGTGGGGTGCGCACGACGTGCGGCTCGCCCCCCCCAGCCTTTTTCCTCCCGCACCCATACCAGGGGTCTTCAAGCGTACTCATTTTCTGCCAGCGTCTGCGTATTTGAGATTTTTCCTGTCAAGCAACCGCGTGCCTGAAAGAGAGAGCTACAATCAAGCGTACATTGTCAGCCGGTGAACAGTAAGCGTTTTTTCGTGGGTACTTTTCGACCGAGATGTGTGACCGGGTGTTTCGTTCCCAGGAAACACACCGCGTATTCTGCGGGTATTTTTCAGGGCCGGACTCGACCTCGGCCATCTGTCCGGCGTGGGAGCGCCCCGACCCACTGCTGGCGGGCATAGTCGTCACTCTCGACAGCAGCTCCGCACAAGGGCACGGCTGGGTGACTCGGAGGGGAAAATTACCCTCAGAAAACGTGTACGCCCGGAGGCGCTGGTTGTTGTGCATGTGCCCGGTCGCTCGTGTGCGCGCCACCGAGTGAGCGGCCCGTGCGTTGCCGAGTGGGTGATCTTGGAAACGTAGGGGATGCCGCACCGTAGTGCCACAGTGTCTCTCCCAATCCCCACGACTCCATCCCCATCACTAGTCGAGACCTCCCGAAGGTATACACACACAATCAAACACCACGTCGCCGTCGCCTGCAGCATACACCCAACTGGCGCGTCGTCTGCTGACGACATATTGTCGGCATCTCCGGGCACTTGACGGCGACCAGCCAACGGCATCTCGGATCGCAGTTTGTTCTCATCCACTGCCGACTGGACGGGGACCTTGCCGAGGGGCGTCGGGAGCAGATGCGCGTTTCCCCGGATCAGACAGTGCATCTCCAGGTGCTGCGACGAGAGAGCAGACCGGTTCGGCGTCATGATGTTGCCCGCCGTCGAAAAAGCCCGCTCCGCTGCCGCCGACGTACCGACCGCCCCGAGCACAGAGAAGGCCACCAACGTCAGCAACGGGAACTTGCTGTTCTGTTGCCTCCAAAACTCCAGCGCGTCCATCTTTTTGTTGCCATCCACCAGATGCAAGAAGGCGTCGAGCTCAGCCTTGGCCGCGTCGGCGTGCGAAACCTCTGCCGAGATGCGCTGGTCGCGGGTCTGCGTCTCGTCATCGTCACTCGACTCCACCAAGCAGGTACGGGCACGCCTTATTGCCTTACTGGAGGCGGTGGCGGTGGTAGAGGTAGGAAGGATGGAAGCGGGCTGGGTGGGCGAGATCATTCTGTCGCAAAGGTCCTCGAGTAGCCACACAGCCTTCGAGTTGGGGTCAACGCTGCCCGTCAGCCGAGCGAGCGTTTTCATCTTCCGCGAGCCCCCCGGCGACAGCTTGCACGCCATGATGACCGAGTCGCTGCCAAGGATATGCCGGGAGTTGTCTTCTTTGTTGAAGAGTCGATCATCCAGCTGCTTCCGCAGAACGCGCAAAGCCGTCGCCTCATCGTCGCAGAGCGGCTCATTGCCGGGAGCTGAATCCACGTAAATATACTCGGCCGGGTAGAGGTAGTTGTCCACAACAATCACCGGCGCCGTGTTGTGCTCGTCAATGTACGCTTCAGTCGCCTCGTTGCCGACAGAGAGCGGCAGACCTGCGCGAGCGGGCACAACGAAGCGTTCGTCGTGCAAAACACGCCACAACGACATGAGCAGCGAACGCAAGTGCGAAACAGGTTGTGTGGCACTCTGGGACCTCGTCGACACCTCGAAAATGCCCTTCAGCACGTCCATTACCTGGCGGAGGCGGTCCCATTCCGAAGACGTCAGCTGCCGCTTCCGCGCCCCTGCCCCGACTTCACTTGAGGAAAAGAAGACAGCGAGCCTCGAGTAGCACGTGTGCATCCGAGCCATGGATATGTAGGTTGAGCTCCACCGCGTGGGCACGTCCGTAATGAGCAGGCGGCACGGCCCGTCGTGCGGCACGTTGGCATCCTTGTAGATCGCCACACTTCGCTCCGAGTGGTTGAAGTGGCCCATAAGCTTCCGCCCTTTCGCCACGAGCGCTCAGGCCGATGGGTTCTTGCTCCGCTCCGGTTGATGCTCCTCCTCACCGTTACCGGCGTCTGTCCGCTGCGGGCGCTCAGATACGGCTCCAAGGGCGTAGATGACCGCGTTGTGCAGGGAGTGGGCGACGCAAGGGTTCCACGGGTAAGGCAGACGGCGTAACGCCTTCCGAATGTTGGAACCCGAGTCCGTAGTTGTCGATGCAATGTCGGCTTGGTCAAGGCCGAAGTAAAGCAGCCGACCCAGCAACCACTTGCTGATGTTGCCGTGCGTGTGCCGCCCAACAAAAACGGAGACGCCGAGATGCAACTCCTCCATGTCGCCCGCCGCTGGGTTAACATACCGCAATACAACCGACCCAAAGGACGTCTTGGTGTGCCCCTCCGTCCACAAGTCTGCCACAAGGTGCAAAAAAGAAAGGCCGGAGTACAGGTCCTTGGCATGCTGCAGCTGTCGGCGTATTGCGGCGGCAAGGAAGGAGTACAGCTCGGCCAGGTGGTGCGTGAAAGTGTTGGGCGACGGAAAGTTGTAGGACGCTACGTTGCTGAGGAACTTGAGCATGTAGTCGTTGGCGGCGAGTGCGTGCGGCGACAGGGACATGACTTGCATCAGAACGAAGTCGAGGTGGTTGGAGCGCTTGTCGGCCTTGGGCACCACGAGGATGTCCATGGGCTTTTTGGATGTGCCCCGGTTGAGACGATTGCCCCCCGAGACGTTCTTGGACATGAACATCGCTGCGCGCGCGTGCACCAGCTGGGACAAGGAGGGCGTGTTGCCGCGGCCCAGGTTCTGGAAGTGCTTGATACCGTTGGTGACGTTGGACTGCGCGAGGAGTAGCTGGCTGCGGGAGCCCAAACGGTGGCATATCAAGCAGATCACGGTTGCGTCCTTCGCGTCGGGCTTCTCCTTGTACGCATGCAAAAAGCTCCACGCGCTCGATCTCGTCCTGCCCGTGTAGCCGGGCTCTTGTATGTTTTACCGCTTCCCCTTGTGCTCAATGGACTCGGGCATCTCCTTCGCAACCCCGCAAAGGCCCAAAATCGTGTCGACGTCGTCCTGCACGGCCTCGGTCATCCCTTCGCTGTCCGTCGCATGACGCTTGCGGGGCAGCAACGCCGACGCACTGACAGACGCCGCCGCTGGTAAGCTAGCATCCTCTGTGCTGCCCGCCACTCCGCTGCCCGCTGCCGAGCCGCCCGCAGCCAACCTGACCGCTTCCGGTCCTCCCTGTGACGGGTCAATCGCCGCAGACCCCGCAGCCGCTGAGCGGGCCCCCGCCGGATTGGCTGCGGCCGAGCCCGACGTGGCCTCCTGGGAAGCGAAGTGGTCGCCCTCCATGGCGATACCGCGTCAGTGGGAAGGTACAGCCCCTGTCGTACTCGTGATGTGACGTCGGAAAGGCTCAAAAGGTCTCCACGGGACTCTATGAGACTGTCAAGGACAGCCAAAGAGGACCAATCCAGTTAGTCAGTTGTCAGAAAATATGGTGGGTGTCCACACACGCAGGTAGTGGCCGGTGCTGTCGCTTTTCAGAGGCTCGCCGCTCAACCAAGCTATACATAGAGAGTAGCTGTATATTAGTGCCACGTACCATCAGTGGAGAGGCAAGTCGGTCCTCCCGTGCGGTGTCGAGCAACAAGAGGTTGGCAGAGAACAGTGTCCGCACATAATGTGGTGGAAAAGCAGCTCGCGTAGCGGAAAAATGGAGCAGGAGGAGTCCTCATGTGTCATCAGTGCGCCACGTTTAGCCCCCCTCTCTCGCGCCAAGCTCCTCAATGCGTAGGATTTCCCAGCGTGCATTCCCTTGCAACTATGTAGTTCAAGAAACCAAGTATTTATCTCTTTTCTGTGACTTGTCAAGTGTGGAATTAATGACGTTGGTTAAATAACCAGTAAATGGCGACCGACCGTAGACGCACGATAAAGCGAACGCTATCACCTTAGAGGCGAGGAAGAAGAACCTTTGTTCGTGCAACATCCGATGGGGAGCCGGGGGTGCCGACGACGGCGAACCCCGGTCCCATGGTGCTTATATTATCAGACGGTAAAGGGGCGGGGTCGATCGACCGAGCGATCGTAAAGATCGAATAACCACCAAAATAGAGACGATAAAAGAAAGGACAGATATACAAGACGGAAGTAACCTCCCACAGGGCGAGCCACAAGTCAGTTCAATCCTCCACGTGAATACTGACGAGTCAGGGGGGCTACCGGGCCCAATATCCGAATATTAAGGAGATATGCTACAGGGGCGCCCGTGGCCCGGCTTCCCCACAAAAAAATAACTGCGTTCTCACCTCCTTCCTCCCTCTTTGTGCCTTCGGGTGTTTTCCTAGGTGACCGTGTCACCGGGCGAGAGTAGAGCAAGGGTGTGCGGATGGGTTCCCTCAGCTGGGCAGGTGTCCCTATCTGTTTCTGTTGGCTGGGGTGACACGGCGTCTTATGCGACAGGCATGTGAATTCTGGCACTCCGCCGACGTGGCTGCGACTGTGCACAGATGTGCTGAGCTCTGTCCTAGGCTGCGACAGTGATCCAGCCTGTTCATTGGACAACGGCAGTCGCCAGCTGCTCTTGTCCATGTGCATCAACAACGCAGGAGAAAGAGCCAATGGGAAGGCCGCTTTGCCGTCAACCTTCAACAGAAGTGCCCAAGACTGCCACCATAATAACATGGGCACAGAGGCCGTGGGGCGCGGTGCGATCGACAGTGGCACGAGACAATCCGTGTCTGTCACACACTGATAAAATATGACGCCTCGGCACACCAAAAACTTGACGCAGCCGCGGGGCGTCGAGAAGGATGAAGACCATCTCGCTTGAACACCCTTCTCTGCGAGTCAGCGCTCGCCTGCCCCCCGCGACCCGTGGAGGGCCTGAAGTGACCGGAGAGTGACACTTGAAACTTCGTGGTCAGGTCGGTCAAACTCGAGGCCACTGTGTGCCAGCAATCGGAGGAGATCCGGGGCACGCAGCCGTGTGGTGCGATCAAGTCCGGATGTGCCTTCGTCCAGCTTCATTCTGCTTCCGATTCGAATCGCAGTCTGCATTTTTTAAAGACGTGTGCCTGAAGGTGAAGCCATGACATCCCTTGGTGGCTTTAAAATTCATTGCTGACGGTGGAGAGGTCGATCTTGCCGTTGGCTGGTGATTTTCCACAAAATCTGTAAATTGAATTTGTGACAAGCCATCGATCTTAAATAGACCCCCCGACCGCCGGCGTCGATTCGCCGATCGGCGGTCCCCCACCCACCCGGCATGCTGCAACCGCCGCCGTCGTCGCTCGCGTCGTCGTCTTCTGCCGGCGCCGTTGCCGGCCGCCGAGGCGCCTGACGGTCCCGTCGCTGTTGTCCCCGGGTCCGCCGCACCCACCAGCGCTTGTTTGTGTTTTTGTCCGCCCTCCACCCGACCGTGTTGCTTTTATGGCCTGTCTGGCTCCGGCGGTGCGGCTCGACGGCGGTGTCGTCCGCCAACCCCCCTCCCCCCACCCATGCACGCATTAGTCGGCCTCTTTTCCTCGCTCTTAGACCATATCGTTGTTGTCTCTAGTGGTTGTAGTGTAAACTGCGATCCTGTTTTTCTCTTTGTTGAAGTCGTCGTGCTTGTGCGATCCGGCGCTAGTCGATTATTTCTACTGGTGCCTGAGACTGAAGTGGAGGGAATAGCACTGCGTCTTGTCGGAGAAAGATAGATCTTTGTCACACGGATGATGACAATCATCATCCAACAATGGTGCTGAACCGAACGTGGCTCGCCTAAGGCAGTGCCCACGCGAAACATCACAGTACAGAGGAGGGTAAAGAAAGCGTCAGTTGTGGCAAGTGCGAAGACATCAAAAGGCGTAAAATAAGGCTCGCAGTTTACACTACAACAACCAGAGACAACAACGATCTGGTCAAAGAGCGAGGAAAAGAGGCCGACTAATGCGTGCATGAGGGGGGAGGGGGTCGTTGGCGGACGACACCGCCGTCGAGCCCCACCGCCGGAGCCAGACAGGCCAGAAAAGCAAAACGGTCGGGCAGAGGGCGGACAAAAACACAAACGAGCGCTGGTGGGTGCGGCGGACCCGGGGACAACAGCAACGGGACCGTCAGGCGCCTCGGCGGCCGGCAACGGCGCCGGCAGAAGACGAAGACGCGAGCGACGACGGCGGCGGCTGCAGCATGCGTGGTGGGTGGGGGACCGCCTATCGGCGAATCGACGCCGGCGGTCGGGGGGTCTATTTAAGATCGATGGCTTATCACAAATTCAATTAACAGATTTTGTGGAAAATCACAGGCCAACGGCAAGATCGTCGCGAAAATGTACCACTCTACTGGGGGTGCACAGGGGTGTACTGGGCGTGCTGGGCGTGCTGCAGAGTACG
>ENA-ORXR01004436-ORXR01004436.1-marine-metagenome-genome-assembly--contig:-NODE-4436-length-11734-cov-12.624174_pt1 | contig 11734 bp, 14 predicted proteins | sample MGYA00237866_ERZ511479 | MGnify/ENA metagenome assembly ERZ511479 | reverse complement strand
GGCCGCCGGCGACGGGCACGCCCGCCGTGGCGGGCGGCGGCGGCGGCGGCGGCGGCAGCGGCGGCGGCGACGGGGCGTCTGCCGCCGCGTCGTGCGTGCCGGGCACCGCCGCCACCACCCCCGCGTCGGTGGCGCACGCGCGCACGCGGCGTGCCCCTCGGCCGCCCCGCCCCACGCCCGCACGGCGCGCCGCGTCGGCGCGCGGCGCACGGTCGCGCGGGCGGCCGACGGTGCGCGCCGTGGCCGCCCCCCCCCCTCCTGCCATGCCCGGTCCGCGGGCGTGGCGAGGCGCCCGCGCGCCGCCCCCCCAACGGCTTGCCGCCGCCTCTGCCTGTCCCGGTGCGCGGCGGCAGTGCCTAGGCGCCTTCAGGGGGGCCGCCTCCACACGTGTCTCCGCCGCCCCACGGGCCGATACGGCGTTTGACGCCTTCGGCAGTCAGATACATTCTGGGACGGGGCCATCCATGCTCTCTGCGCAGCACGCCGCCCACTCGGCTGCGGGCTGGTGTGGTGGCTGGCCGACGGTGGCTGGACAGGCTCGCGCCGCCGCCGCCTCCGCCACCAACACCCACCCGCCAAGGGGTTTGACCGCCATCGACTGCGTGCTGGGGTGTGTGCGACGCGGTGGGCGACCGCCCCTCTCCCACGGCGGTTGTTGGCCACCTGGCGAGCGGGCATGAGTGGACGGCCGCCCGAGACGCGGGAACCAATGAGACACGGCCTCGGCATATCGGCCTGGACCTGCGCCGCCCGCGGCCGTGGGAGGTGGCTGCAAAAAAAACCGGAGAGCGGGGTCCGCCCCAGGCCCCTCTCCGGCTGGTCTCTCTGCCCTGGTCCACGCTGCGGAACCTGCAACCTGCCAAGATGCCGCCTCCTGCGCCCTCCGGGCCAGCCTCCCGCGTCGCGTTCCTGGTCACACGAGATTTAATTCGCACGGCGCTCAACACGCAAGCCGGTTCGCCAAAACATCAGCTCGTTCTGAGCGCGCCCAGCCATTGACGCCCTCGTCGACGGTCACCGACTGGTTCTGAGCCGCCGCCCGCCGAGCCGAACAGACGGGCCAGCGGACCGTCGTCGGCGCGGGGTTGCGGCTTCGAGGGTCTGACGCGCCGAGGAGGCGTGTCGGCATGGTAGGCGGCGGACAGGTGGCCGCGAGTTGGCGCCGAGCCGCCTCCCCCTGCAGATGGATGCCAGGAGCGACCAATCGGGATTTGACGCGGGGGGCGGCTTCGCGCCGCCTCCTGTTCTTCGCGCCATCAGCTGGACCTGTTCAACGACTGACCGAGGGGGCCTCGGTGGCTAGAGATGGGCAATCGGATGACCCCACCCAATCGATTGAATCAGTTTCAGTCACAGCCGATTATCGATTGTTTATCCATATGGTGAATATATAAGTAATTACATCTTGAAAAGAGACTTTCTCCGTGTTTCTCTTTGTCACATACCATTTTTACGTGCAGTGCCCTCTTGTTGAAATGACGCACCAGTGCCCATCCGTGTCCTGCCGTCGGGACGCCACGTATGTATTGCGGGGTGCCAAAAGGAGTCCCATAAACAACCCCGCCACCGCTCCAGACATCCGCGCGGAAGTTTCGGCCCAAACAAGAGTTGTGTGCGTGCCGGACAGACCCCGAACAAACCTGGAGTCGCGCCACCTTCCTGCGATGGTTGTAGCCCACGCGCGGTTCCACGGCGGCGAGTCATACAGGCAACAATGTGCAGGTTTTTTGGCTCTCTCCACGTCCAAAGTGACCTGGGTACAGCTGGGCACGCGTCAAACGCGTCATTGCCCTGAAAAGTGGTAACGACGAGGGTGGTGAGAGACATAGTGAAACTGGCCATCTGTCCGCTCGTGTCACAGTGCGATCAAACAGTCAGACTTTCTCTCCAAGTGATACACTTGTGGCTGCCTACTTGACTACTACTCGTCATGGCAGGTTGTGCAATACATTCATTGCACAACCTTTCGACCCGGGCGTTGTAAATGTATATTCAATAGCTTACAAAGTGTGTCCAGATGTTTTTACATCGACCCATTTCTATTTATCGATTCGACCCTACCCTTTGCGCGTCACCGAGGGGGGCCAGCTGAAACAACCTGCAAGCCTCTCCAGATGTGGGACACCTGGGCCTGCAAGCCCTGGAGAGCACCTCCCCTCCTGACAGAACAGTGCGGGATGCGAGCCCGCATCTCCGGTGGACCACCGTCCCGGAAGCTGTCTATCCGTATCTCGCCAACAACCTCCAAGATTGCACCTCCAGCATGACACGCGCCTGTTCGCCGACTTGATGTCAGTCTTACATCATAATTCTCAGACAAAAGTGAAATTGAAGCGCAGATCCCAAGCAGCCAATGAGAGGAAAGCCGGCCAAGGAACCAATGAATTTAGCGACAACCCAGTAATACTCAGGGGGACAAGTGAAAGCAGCCCCTCACCAGTCAGGTGGATGAAAAAACATGCGGAAGACAAGGTGATCACAGCCCTCTAGCTATATTGCTCTTGTCCCAATTTTGTCCTCTGTGCACAAGAGCAAGAGTGAGCAAAACAAATCTCTCCGCCAATGATGTGCTCGGATTCTGAACGACAGCCAATCAGAAGTTGTCCTGCAGAAGTCCTGTTCTCTGCCCAAGAGGACAAAATTGGGACAGCAGCAATAGTCAGATCCAAGCGCAGTGGAGACTGGACAACACCGTAGCGCTGGGCAGCTGCAGCTCTAGCTGCACCAGCTGGTGCTGGTTAAAGCCCCCTCAGGACGAGGACTCTTGACACTCGCAGGAAATACAGGGGGAAAAGAAGTGTGAATCTTCAAGCATTCGTTGGTCCCATAGTTCGTATGAAAGAGACACTGCGTATACCCGAGATATGCTAGACGCGGTCCAACCGTTGAGGCCCAGTCTTGGCGACGCGCGCACGGCGTGCACCACAGCTTGCTATAGAGCCAATGGGAACACATCGTTTCAATCACACCCCATCCACGTCGGACTAGTTTAGGACATATTCGTGCGACCAGCCCATCCGCACACGAAACGTCTTACGGTCCGAAACGGGCCATTCTGCCAGATTGGCACCCATTGGGCCGAACACGTTCACGTGCGCGAGATTTGTCGAATATCTCGCATAAGTGATCGTGCAGTAAAACGAATTTTCCAGCCCCGGACCCCGCACGCATGATTGGACGAGAGCACAAGTCGTGGCGCGATCTGCCCTTTCCAGATCCAGCATGATCACGGCGGTTCTGATGGCCCGTCAATTGACGGGTCTTGATCAAGAAAGCCATAGTCAAATCACATGTGTGTCGTCGCGGAATTAAGTTCACATATGGATCGAATCACGTTCACGTGCTCGCATCGTCAAGTGTGCTCGCATCGTCTTCACCAAAATGGCGCATAATCCGAGTCACGACAAAGCTCACATCGATGCATGGACAAAACCAAATTGCAGCCGTGGAGATGTCAACAAAAAGAAACGGTGACATTGCTGCTGGTACTGTATCGCGACGGGAGCGTGGGCAACTTCGCTTCCAAGAGCTTCTCCGGGGGGGGGCGGCGTTCGTGGTTAACCACTGGGACAGCTTGCTGGAGCCGATGTGCTCAAGAAGCGCTGCGAAAAAAAGGTGGCTGTCGGACAGTTTCCACTGCAATCGTCCGGGTGCTGCAGCCGCTTGCAGATCGCCTCCTTCCGCCCCCCCCACACTCCCCCCGCGATGCCGCCGGAAGCAACCGCCCTCGTGCGCATTTGGAACTCGGTTGTCGCCATGGACGGCGGCCGCGCCGCGGGTCGACCGCCCTCGGTCGTGCCGTGCACGCGAGTGGCGTGCCGCCGCGCGCACCTCCGACAGCCGAGCGGCAGGTGTATCCGTGCGCTCTCCACCACAACCGACCGGGTGTGGGTGAACCGCCACCGCAACCTCCCCCCCCCCCCCCCCCCCCCCCCCCCCCCCCCCCCCCCCCCCCCTACCCACACCGCCACCACGACCGCCTGTGCGCGCGCTTTTTCGCGGCTGCACTCCCACACGCCTCGCCGACAGCGACGCCGCGTCGGCATGCGTGTCACACCCCGCCGCTCGTCCCCATCGCGCACCCGCCCGCCCGACGACCAACCGTCGCCTCCGCGTACCCGTGTACTCTCGCCGTACCCACATTGATCGCTGTCTCCCCCCACCCTCACACACACGTGAGCCTCTGTGCTTTTTTGTCGCGCCGTTTACCCGTTGTCGCTCCTTCCGATCACATTGATGTGTCCGTGAGGAGCGGACCTAAAACCTTTCCGGTGCCCGACAACGGGAGTCGGCACTGGCCCTCTGCGACATCTAGCGCATGCCCGATTCTACCTGCACCTACTCCACTTGGTTGTCTCAACATGTCGGCACCCCACGGGCGACAGCCGTACCGACGGCTATCGTCTGGCGGCGGTAGCGGTACCGGAAGGAGCGGAAATCCCGGCGGCCGCCGTGGCGGCGGCCGTGGTGGCGGCGGCCGCCCTCGTGCCCCCCCGTCGCCCCCTTCCCCCATGTCCACTTCTCCTGTGGCGACCACGCCACCCGTTCGGGCAGTCGTGGCGGAGCCCAACGCGCCAAAGCCGCCTCGTTTTCTATCTGACGGCCCGTCGACACCCCCGTCCCCGCCGGTGCGGCGACAGGCCTCTGGTGCTGTGGCGGGGGAGGGGTCAGCGGGGGGGAGCGTCAAGCGGGCTCGGATGGAGATCGCACAGGAGGTGCGGGCTGTCTGGGAGGCGGAGCGGGGAGGGGGCATGGGGGGGGGAGGGACTGCAAGAGTGATTGATGCGGGCGTGAATGGCAGTGCCAGTAGCGACGCTGATGACGGGGACGACAGTGACGAGCATCGGACGGCGTCCTCGTCGCCGGTCGCCATGGTAGGCACCTTCACTGGGACGGAGGCTGGAAGCTCCGGTGGGAGACGTCGACCGGTACGTGCTGGCAGCGGCAGTAGCGGTCGACGTGGTGCGGGTGGTGGCGGTGCTGATGGTGGTGGTGCTGGTGGTGGCGGTGCTGGTGGTGGCGGTGCTGGAGGTGGCGGTGCTGGTGGTGCTGCTGCTGCTGGTGGCGGTAGTGGTGGTGGTGGTGGTGGACGTGGACGCGGTGCCGGTGGCGGTGCGAGCCTCGGTGGTCGTGGAAGTGGCGGTAACAGTGGCGGTCGTCGTGGCGGTCGCCGTGACGACAGTGATAATGGCAGCGGCAGCGGTGGGGGCGATGGTGGGGGCGAGGAGGACTCCCCCAGTCGGCAAGTCGTTCCAGGGGACTACGTTGAAGTGCTCAACGAAGAGTCGCTCGTGCCCGTCCTGTCCATGGTCCTCAACACACTGTGTGCAGAGCACACGGCTGCCGCGACGGAGGCCAACTCCGCTGCACGGGCACGGTCAGAGGACGCCAAGAAGACCGCCCGTGCCCTATCCGATGCCGCCATTGCCGCCAGTGACGTGGCGTCGACTGCCGCTCTCAACGCGGTGACGAGCCCTATGCCCGAACGTCTGTCAATTGCCGCCAACGCGGCGGTGGCGTCCAAGCGCGCGTCGGACCTGGCTAAGGCCGCCAACGCCCGCGCCCGCGCGCCGGTCGTGCTAATCCCTGTTGATGGATCTACGCTGCCGACGTGGGAGCAGCGCATCAGCGTCTTTTTTTCGGTGGCCATCCCGGCGGTGGACACGACGTTGTACATGCGACGGCTGGTCAAGTATTGTCGCCTATCCCCGACCGTGGTGATTGTGGCGCTGGTCCTCCTGCACCGCGCGCGCGAGGCGGATGGCCGCCTAGCAGTCAGCGGGTGGAACGTACACCGGCTCATGCTGACGGCACTGATGGTCTCGTGCAAGAGCGTGGAGGAGCGCACGTACGGTACTGCACACTTTGCGCGGGTAGGGGGCGTTGGCTCCGTCGCCGAGTTGGTACGCCTCGAGGGTGTCTTCCTGGACCTCCTCAACTGGCGCGTGCAGGTCAACGGCAAGGTGCTGGGGGTGGCCGAGGAGCGCCTCCTCGAGCGCTACCATGAGTGCATCGAGCGGGGACTGCCAGGGACGGCCACGGCCGCCGCGGTCGTTGCCGCACGCCAGGAGCAAGCGACGCGGTCGACGGCGGACACGGCAGATGGGGTGGATGCGGCGCGGCAGTGACGGCTGTGTGGAGGATGGTTGGGACCACGGAGTACGTGGGTGTGATGGGGAAGCGTTCCCCCTTTTGTGGTAGCTGAGTCAAGTGGGAGTTGGTGGGAGTGAGAGTAAAAGGTGGGTGCAGCCTTCCCGACTGTAGTTTTCGGTGGAATGACGGAGGTAGCGACGAGCCGCAAGTACCAATCTCAACTCAGAAGCCTCTCTGTTTTGCATCGGGATGTACAGGTAGAGAGATATCTATAGACGTATGGTGGATTTCGAGGCCATCCATGTACAGAGGAGAAAGCGGTCGAGTTGTAAAGGATGCTGGGCTGGGCTCAGCGTTGTGGTGACGCGATCAGAGAAGGATTCTGCCATGAGGGCCATGCTATTGCTGCCACGACTGACATCAAAGAAGAGTGTGTGCCAGCCTAAGTTTGTTTCATATGACAGTGGTGCTGACGGTACTGTCCGCTGCGGAAGGTGCGCGCCCGATCGCTGGCATGCTCCCGGCCACTGTTGCAATAAGTTTCGTCACAGGTGCATTGCGTTGGCGTACCATTGAAAGAGTTTTGGCTGGGTAACCCTACGCATGCTGTACTCTCCCGCGTCACACGATACTGCGCTAGGAGGCTTGGACGCAATGCATATGCGTTCGCGCCTGCTAGCAGTCATGAAGGTTGTAGTAGCGTCTGATGTAGCATCGTGCACAGTATGAATACCTTCTCTCTCATCACGTTCTCTGATGCGGCGATGATGTCGAGGCCCGTGAGCGCCTTGACGGTTTCGGGCACCTCGACAATCACTCTTTCCACGTCCCGACTCAGGCGCGACGGTCCTATCCCGCCGCCGCCCCCGTCGCCACCGCCGACAATGACGATACGCTCCGTCTTGGCGAGCGGCACCGTCTCCGCCGTCTCAATAAACACGGCCCGCGTCATAGTGTGCTTTTCATGGCGTGCGGACTCTATCCCTTTGCGCTACCAATGTAACACAAGAAGCGCTCTTCAGGCCGCCGGCGGCGCATCCACGGCGGCCACGACACAGAGCACCACTGGGTCGCCTTCGCACCATGACCCTTGTCGGCCGCACATGTTTTTCTATCTAGGCCATCGCTCTCTGACCAACACCCACTACGCCCGACGAGGCGGTCTGGACTGCACTCACACCACTCAAGTGGGGGGTTTGCCCGGTCCTCGCTTGGGCGCCCAACCTCTGCCCTTGCGCTGCATGTGAACCGCAGTTGTGTAGCTCGATCCGTGCTAGGTGGGGCAGACCAGCGACCGATAGACGATGGCTCTGCACACCATGGGTCGACTGCGCGTGGTGCGCAACGCTCTCCGCGGCTCAAAGAGTGCAACGGGTGGGTGGACCACGCTTCGCGGTTCGTAATGGTGGACCGGGCACTGGGTTTGTTTGTCAGAGTCTGCCAGAGTCTGCCCGGCACGCCCCCGTGCGGCGCTTGCGCGACTGCGCTGCCGAGGCGCCGCAAAGATCACCCGCTGGCGACCAGCAGCGTGGCAACCCTGCCACGCAGCGGTCTGGCGACCGCGTCGAGGCATCGCCACCCGGGCAGTGTGCAACGTGGCCACCCCTTGCGCCAGAGCAATGGCCACGACCACCACCACTGCGAGGCTGGAGCTGGACCTGCGATCTTTCCGGATGCGCTGTCTGCAACCCAAGGCAGCTGTCGTGTGAGCTCGCAAAGCGCTTGCAAACTATCTTGGGGTGTATTTATTCTTTGGCGAGTATCTTGAAGCACTTTTACATATCAATTTTCACTATTGGAGTGCCCATAATGTTTTCGCTCGAGAGAAAAACTCACTGTGCGTCACCAGATTTGGCGTCAACGAGAGATCACGCATGGCGTATTCAGGCCAACGTATGATAGTACTGTAACTGTTGCAATGATCAATTTACATATCGCGGTAATATGGATCATGAAGGAAAAAGCTGTATCATATTGCTGATCCCCGAATTTTGTCCTGGTGGACCGAGACTGACTTGCGGACCAACTGTCTCCACCAATCAGATGCGCCCCTGGGACTGACTTGTAGCTTCGGATTGCTTACATGTGCCCATACGGCCTGGAAATCGACATCAGCTTCTCTTTTTCTCCGCACTTCTGGCAAGGAAACAGTAGAAAATCTCAAGATCTCGCCTGGGCAGCTTGCTCCGTGCCAAGAAAAGCGGATCAAGCGGCAACAAACAGTGACTTCTGCTGGATGCAAGGTCCTGGAACCAAATGCGGGCTTTCTATTGGCTTCGATGCATTCTTACTGTCGTTATAGACCAATAGAATTCTCTTATTCACAGTCAGTCTCTGTCTCTGTCCCCCAGGACAAAATTCGGGGATCAGCAATATGATTGTCAAAGATTAGAGTTGCGAAGAGCGCCGGAGGCGCTATTGAGTGCCGTTAGGGCTCTGATAGGTTTAACGCGCCTCGCCCTCGAGCCTTGGGGCTCGTCAGCGTGGTGTTTATTCCTGGTTGGCCTGCAAGCCTGTACTAAGCTGGCCAGGATTTGTGCACAGACCGCCTGCAGACGGCAAGTTGTGCGAAAATCACCCGAACAGGGTGCTACATCGAAGCACAAATAAACGGAATGGGTGCTACTAGAGGCGCTGCGGGGGTGCTGTAGGACTTGCATGGGCGCTTCTAGCTAGGGCGCCGATAGGGCTGGTACGCACCGCGCCTCTCAACAGGGGTGCCAATATATTGCTAACCTCCAAAAATTGGCGGATGCAGAGAACGGGGTTGCAGACAAGACGACATGACATAGAAGTGCGATTGGATTGGCTGATGCTGAGGCCGCCCGAAAACTGTTGGCTTGAACTAGTTGTTGGCCTTCTCGCAAGCCAATGGTGTTCTCCGGCTGAAGGGTTGCAGAGCGTCTGCGCCCGAATCGAGATATTTGGAGATTTTCTTCAGACTCTTCCGGCCCAAACGTCTCCTGGAGACATTGTGGGACCAGATGTAATGTTTCTTGAAAGATCGTGGTATTTCTCGAGATTTCCTCAGATGCCGATATGCGTTTCCAGGCCGTAGGGCTATGTGGGCCAGATTTGTAAGTATTTTATCCCCAGTCTGGCGATTTCATTGGTCCACGTACGCTGCATGATGATTGCAACCACACTGCAACCGCCAAATTTTGGAGGTCAGCAATACACCGTAGCTGAGATAGCCACCCTGGCGGAGTTGTCGCGTGTGACGGATCTTTGTGCTCGTTTCGAGAAGCACAGCATGGCCGGCGTCGGCGCGACCATGGTACAGCACACTCGTTCTGCTTGAATCTTCGAGCACTGTTGATCGCGGAGAGATAGACAGAAGGCCGCCACGTCAACAAAGCAGACGACGTCAAGGAGCTCCTCCGCAAATGCCAACCCGGCCCGCTACCTCGCACGGGCGTTGCGACGCACGCACCGCCACCGGGCGGGGCGGGGAGCCCAGACGAGGGAACGACACGCGGCGCCAGCTGCCGCCGCGGAGGGGCGCGGCGTCGGGCTCCCTGCGGGAAGCCCACCGCCGCCGGCCCGTTGCGGGCAGTGGCCTCCAACCCCCCAAAAGCCGACGTCGGGGACGGGCGCCGCCATTGCCCCGTTGCCCGGGGACAGCGGCGACCGGCTCCGGGCTGGCGGTCCACGCCCGCCGCGGGGGCCCCCCCAGCTGCGGTGGCGGCGGCCACCGCCGCCGCCTCGGCCCGGCGAGTCCGAGCCGGCCGCGCGACGCGCGCGACCGCCCTGTTCGACGCCACCGCCGCCGCCCCGTCGGCGCGCCGCGCGGGGAGCGCCGGCCGTTCACGGGTCTCTGCACGCCCGCGGCGGCGCGGGCGGTGCCAAAAAGACCGTTTGTCCCATTGGGTGCACGTTTTACTTGTTTTCACCCCCCCTGTGCCACACACCCCTCTACATCCAGAGACAGGCGGGTCCTTTTTCTCCTTGGCACGCCCGCCCTGCGGGGCGCGCCTGGCCTGTCGGCAGACGGCCAGGGGCGGCGGGCACGTGATCGCACGCGACGAGTGGCTGTCCACGTCTGGGCGGCAATGGGAGCACGGAACGGCAGGGGCAAAGGGGGGGCCTCGGCGCCGTCACGGGCGCGGGGTGACACCGACGCGGGCGGCCACCCCCGCCGCCCCACCGCGGGTCTGTACAGGCCCGCCCGTGCCGCGGCTGCGGCTCTGAGCGGGCGACCGTGGCGGCGCGGGGCCCTAGAGCGTCACAGCCTCGGGCGGCGACGACTCTGCGAGCAGCCAATCGAGATGCCGGTTGGCCCGCTCCGTCACGGCCGCCACGGCCGCCGCGTCGGCGTCCGCGCCCGCCACCCCACTCATGTGGCGGTCAATGTACGTGAGCAGCGGGGAGGTTGGGCGGCTAAACTTGCGCGCAAAGAGGTAGGGGCTCCCCGCCACGCGGTCGGTCCAGTCGGGCGCGGCGGCGCCGCCCTGCCGCACCGCCGCCGCGTCGAGCACGTTGGGGTGTTGGACGGCGCCGGCCGCCGCTGGGGCGGCGCTGCCCGCCGCCGCGGCGCCCGCGGCGGCGGCGGGCGCCTCCCACCACACCGCCCGCAAGCCGTGCGGCACAATCGTCGGGCGGTAGGCGGGGGACGAGCAGAGGAGGGTGGGGAAAAAGTGTTCCGACGCGGACAAGCCCGTCGACAGCGTTAGCAGCGTCCGCCGCGCCGCCGAGGAGGTGAGCGCGTGGCCGACAAAGGCGCGGGTGAGGATCATCCACGCGCCGCCTTTCGCCAGGGGGGTCCTGCGCACCGCCAGCAGCGGGTTTTCCGCCCCCGTGCGGTGCAGGGCGGCGGGGAGGAGGCCGAGGAGGCGCGCGAGCGCGCGGCGGCGCTCAAGCTCAAGGGCCTCCTGGAGGGGGGGGGGGTCGACTGGGGCACCCTCGCCGTGTACACGTGCGTGGCGGGCTGCACGCCGCCCGACGGGGGCTACGTGGAGGAGTTTGTGTGGGTGCAGCCGCCGCCGTAAAAGATGCGGGCGGCCACGCCGTCAGCGCGTGCAAGCCCACACCGCAAGCACAGCGGTGGGGTCCACGACGGAGCAAACGGCAACAGACGGTACACTTTCCTACACCGCCACCCCACCCGCAGACACGGAGGTGACAAAGAAGAGGCGCGGGGGCAACAGCGAGAACAAACTGGGGCGCACACCCAAACGCGGAAGAAACAAAAACCAAACAGAAAAAAAAAGACATTTACGCAATCGCCGCCGGCGCGCTCGACGGTACCGGCACGCCGAGCGCGGCGGCCACGTCTGGCGGCAGACCCGCCGACGCGTGCTCCTGCGACAGCCGCCCGAGCTCGGTGATCGACGCGGACGCGGCAGACTGCTCCTCGGCGGTGAGCGCGCGCACGCGGACGGCGGGGGAGCCGGCAAAGAGCGTCGCGGGCGGCACAATGGTGCCGGGGGCAACGACCGAGCCTGGCCACGCCATCCACCGGGGGCCGACGCGGGGCGCGCAGCAGACCCATCGGCAAACAAAAGCAGAGGTCAAGACCCATGGTAACGGTCAGTTGCTGCGCGTCGTGCCGTTGTGTTTCCCATAACGTACGGCGGTGCCCCGTGCCCCACAGCCCCCCCAAACCCATCGACCAGCGGGCCCCCCCCCCCCCCCCCCCCCC
>ENA-ORXR01004435-ORXR01004435.1-marine-metagenome-genome-assembly--contig:-NODE-4435-length-11735-cov-3.352976_pt1 | contig 11735 bp, 9 predicted proteins | sample MGYA00237866_ERZ511479 | MGnify/ENA metagenome assembly ERZ511479 | reverse complement strand
AAAACAGCGTCCGGTTTGGCGAGTAGGAGGCGCGCTGCGTCGATCTGATAGGGGCCGAGCGCGGCCAGACGTTCGTCCTTATCCGTGTCGCCCATGGACACCCAGCAATCCGTAATCAGCGCGTCCGCGCCGTCTGCTGCATCGTCTGGGGAGAGGCCGTCATGGATGATGGCTTGTTTATTTCGTGCGGCCTTAATGAGGCCTTGTGTCTTTGGGTTATCCTCGAGGCGGTACCCTTTCGGTGAGCTAATCCGAAGCTCAAACCCAAAGGCAGGGGCGGCGTTGACGAAACTGGCGAGAACATTATTCCCGTCGCCAATCCAGGCGAGCTTTGCGCCTTTGAGGTCGGTGCCGCGTTCTTCGAGCGTCATCAGATCGGCCATGATCTGGCAGGGGTGATTATGATCGGACAGCCCGTTAATGACGGGCACATCTGCGTTATCCGCGAAATCCGTGATGGTGCTATGCGCGTTAGAGCGGATCATGACGGCGTCGACAAAACGGGACAGCACACGCGCGGTGTCCGCCACGCTCTCCCCGCGGCCAAGCTGCATATCATTCGCGCCCGCGACGATAGAGCTACCGCCGAGTTGGCGCATGCCTTGCTCGAAGGAGAAGCGCGTGCGGGTCGACGCTTTCTCAAATATCATCGCCAACGTCTCACCGTTCAGGGCCGCATCCGGGTCCGGGCTGCCTTTGGCTTGGCCCTTGCGCGCCGCCTTCATGGCATGGGCGTCATCAAGAATAGCGCGCAGGTCAGCGGCAGAAATATCAGCGAGGGAAATGAAATGCGGCATGGGTCACGACTTTCGGAGTTGGGTCCGTGCAAAACGAACGAATAGCGAATGGGGGGCGCGTGCGCAAGAACGGTTTGTTTTGTGGGAATTGGCCGTTAGAGCGAGGCATGATCTCCCACATCAAAACAGCCCTTTGTATTTTCTTCGCGCTATTCTTTGTTGCCGCAGGGGTCATGCATTTTGTTGCGGTGGAGGATTTTGCCGCGATTGTGCCGCCGCTTTTACCGTTCCCGAAACTCATTGTTTGGGTGACCGGGTTGATGGAAATTGGCCTGGGCGTGATGTTGCTCTGCCCGCATTTCCGTCCGCGTGTTGGGGTGATGTTGGGCCTGTTCCTGCTCGCCGTGCTGCCCGCAAATATTTATATGGCCATGGCAGGCATTCCATTTGGCGAAAGCGTCAGCAGCCCCGCCGCACTGTGGGGCAGGGTCGCGCTACAATTCCCGCTCATCGCCGTGATCCTCTGGGCGACACGATCTAAAGCGTCAAAATAAGCCAGCTTTAAAACGCCGATTTCTCTAGCCAATTTGTGCGGGATATGCCTGTCTTGACTCATTACATTAATCCATGCATTGATAAATTATGAAACAAGATGAAGCTGTTCGATGTTTGGCTGCGATTGCGCATGATGGAAGGCTGTCGCTGGTTCGGCGATTGATAAAAGCCGGGCCCTCGGGAATGGCATCCGGAGACCTCGCGAAAGCCGAAAAAATCAATAACACGACAGCATCGGCGCAGCTTCTCGTGCTGTCTAATTCCGGTCTGGTGTCCTCAAGGCGGGCGGGAAAGCAAATTTTTTATTCGGCTGAATATAATCGTTTTCAGGGCCTTATCACTTTCCTCATGGAAGATTGCTGCCAAGGGATGTGCGGTGGGGATGTGCAAAATGATTGACGCCCCTCTGATACTCAATCGGGATTGTTATTGCCGTGATGTTGATCGCGCGGTGATAATCCAAAAAATACTGAGCGAGCAGGCGGCGCCAAATATGGACGATATGCTGGCGACGCGGCTTCATTATTTTGCAAGGACCAGTGTCTTTTTGTCGGGCACGCATTTGGCGGCGATGTTGGATCAAATCCGGGCGATTGAAACCGTTGTTCAAAACCCAGCCTATATCGACCATGTCGCGAAACGAAATTCCGTCATCAAAGAACAAGTTCAATCTCATGGCGCGAAGGGCGTCTTTATGGGGTATGATTTTCATATCACAGAAGACGGCCCGAAACTGATCGAAATTAACTCAAATGCAGGCGGAGCCTTCATCGTCAATATGCTCGAGCAATCCGGTCAAACGTCATCGGGGACATTCGCGCCGCAGGTCATGGACATGTTTCAGGCCGAGTGGAAGACAGGGGGGCGGAGTGGCAAACTCAGGACACTCGCCATCGTTGATGAAACTCCCGAAGATCAATACCACTACCCCGATATGTGTTTGGCAAAATCCCTGCTGGCGGCGAAAGGCTTACAGCTTGTGATCTCGGACCCCAGGGATTTTCAGATTAAGGACGGTAAATTATATCACGGCGAGCTGCCGATTGACCTCGTCTATAACCGTCTAACCGATTTCGATTTAAGCCATCCAAATAATCAAATCATTCGCAGAGCCTATCAAGATAAGCTCGCTGTCGTGACGCCCGCGCCCCATCACCATGCCTTGTTTGCGGATAAGCGAAATCTCATAACCCTGAGCGATGAAAATCTGCTGACCTCATTCGGCGTGTCTGCGGAGCAAATCTCTCACTTGAACGCGATCCCCAAGACAATTGCGGTGACGCAGGAAAATGCGGAGGAGTTATGGGCTTTAAGGCGGTCTCTTTTCTTTAAACCTGAAGCCGGGTTCGGCAGCCGGGGCGCCTTTCGCGGTGCAAAACTCACGAAAAAAGTCTGGGCCGAAATTTTGGACGGTGGTTATATTGCGCAGGCCCAAATCAAACCGCCTTTGCGAGCCGTGACAGTAGACGGCGAGAAGACATCTTTGAAGTTCGATGTCCGCGTCTACACCTATGACGGAACCCCGCTTTTATATGCGGCCCGGATTTATCAAGGGCAGACAACCAATCTGCGTACAGCCGGGGGCGGCTTGGCGGCTGTGATCCCAATACCAACTCAGTGTTTGGAAGATGCTCAATTTGCAGACGGCCTCGACGCCCGTAAACGCTCTGCCTAATCCTCGCACGCAGCGGTGATTATAGACATATAAAAGCCGTAGAAACTCCAAGGATTTTGAGTTTAGAAGCGTCTTACAATAAGGTTGTAGGTGAGTAATTGTCCCCTCAGGAGGGAAGGTCATGAATGGTTATATGTTTGAGAGCTTTCAAAATTTTGTACGCGCCGTCATTTTAGGTTTCAGCCTAGCGGGATTGGCGAGCTGTCAAGATGCCGACGTGCAATCACCTGAAGCCCTATCGAATGAAGCGAGTTGGAAAAAAACTGTTCGGCAGGCATTTAAATCGGACCGATTAGACAATGCAAACACGCTTCCACATTTCAGTCGTCTGTATGCTTATGCCGCTTTAGAGGATGATGGGCAGGGCTTGTTTGGCTTATGCAAAAGCGCGGTAGATGATACAATTCCAATTGATTGGAAACCATTCGCGGAAGAGTGGTGTATCGCTGCGGCAGAGCAATCCTATCCGAATGCAGCGGCTTATTTAGCTGAAAATTATGTTTCCGGAGTTTTTGGAGAGGGCAATCAGGATAAAGCCGAGCGGTGGTTTGAAAGGGCGAAACGCGACAAAGAGGCAGAGGCGAATGAGAAACAGCGGCTGAAAATTTTTCAGGACCTTTGGGGCGGCTTTTGGGAAGAAGGACCCGATGGAAACCAGGTGCGCAGAGAAATTAAGTCTTATGAACCTGCCTTACTCGAAATTACTGAATTGGCTAATTCCGGGGATACAGATGCAATGATGTTCCTCGCATCTAGATTTTACAATGGATATGGGGTGGAACAGAGCGACGACACCTATTTTTATTGGACGATGCAGGCGGCGGAAGCCGGGCATTCCGGAGCTGCCTGGTCTCTCGGTCATTGGTATAATTTTTCGGACGGTAAGCAGCGCGATCGGCAGAAGGCGCTGAAGTGGTACGAAAGGTCTATAAAGCTTGGGCTTGGCGCCTATGATATCATGCACACGAACCCCGTCAGATTTGTTCAACAGTTACGCGCTGAAGAGCGAATGAAAAAAAGTAATCGCTTATCCGACGACGAAATTCTTGACCAGCTCCATGATGTTGGCCTGAATGGACATACGCAAGACGATATCCTCATGTGTGAGGTCGCCCTTAATCTTCGAGACGAAATTCCACGCAAACTTAGATATTGCCAAAATCTCCCCAGATATTTTCCGAAGAAACAGCTTAGGTTTAACCATAGTTTCAGCCTTAGAAATGTGAGGCTGTTCGCTAAAGAGGTCTTCTATAGCGACCAGCTTGCGGAAGACTGGTTTCAAACCGTTGTGACCCGAATGCAGGACAACGCGATAAACGGCAATTCGGACTATGCGAATGCATTGGCCTATGAGTGTGCGGGTGATTTGCTGTGTATCGAAAAGTGGGAAAAAATTGCCATATCCGGATTCGAGCAACAAGCGGCCCAAGACGATCCGGGCGCTATGTATAATCTCGCTGCGATATATTCGGGACGATATCAGTCCAAAAAAATAGGAAATAGCTATAGAGAGACAGAGCCGCCTATAAAAAGTGAAACACTGTCTGGCCAATGGCTTTCAAAAGCGATTGTGCAGTACCGCAAAGCTGCGGATGCCGGAGATGCGGACGCGCAATTCAATTTGGGTTTCTTTTATGACAAAGGTATCGGCGTTCAAGAGAACAGAGAGTTATCGCGCGACTTGTTTGCTAAGTTCCTCTATCAAAACAGCCCTCAACGTCTGAGCTACTTTCATCTTTCCGGAGGGCACTCCAATGTCTTTAACGAGTTGAGGGAAGCCTGCAGACAGCGCGACGAAAACGTTGAAACCTTCACAATTATGACGGGAAATGTCTACTTTAATAATCTCGACGACCTGGATTGTTCGCAGAAAGCCGAAGACCCTTCAGAATAGAATAGGTTCGGCAGGAGAATTTTTGCCTTTAATTACCAGGCTTCGATCCACCGCCCGGCTTTCCTCGCCGTCGATTGTTTCGCCTCCGCTTCGGAGCGCTGTCCCCGCCGGAGCCGCGATTGCCGGTTGGGGAAGGTTTTGCAGGCGCGGCTTTGCGGCTTCGGGTTTCTGAACTGGCTGATCCGGACATCTTGGCGGGCTTGCTGCCATCTTTGGAGGGCGCTTTGCGAGACCGGCCTTCGCGGGTTGGGGTGTTGCGGGTCGGCTTATCATCACCGGACGGCATTGCGCGGGACGGATTTCCGCGTCCGCGCGTTTGGCTTGCGCCTTTACTCTCTGTTTTCTTTTCCCGGTCTTTGCTGAAACGCGCTTTCTTTCTCTTCTTGGATTTACCCCGGCCTTGGCGGGCATCTTGTTTCGGGGCTTCCGCTTTGGGGAGAGGCGCGCGGGCGCGCATGGCTTTTAATTGCGCCGGTAAATCTTCCGGCATTTTGCCTTCGGGGATTTTGCCTTTCAGCAGCTTTTCAATATCTCGCAAATATTTTTCTTCGTCAGTGTCTCGTTCCGTCGCGACAAAGCTGATGGCAATCCCTTCCGCTTCTGCGCGGGCGGTGCGGCCAATGCGGTGAACATATTGTTCGGACACATTCGGCAAGTCGAAATTAAAAACGTGAGTGATATCCGGAATATCAATGCCGCGCGCGGCAACATCTGTCGCAACGAGCGTTGGCACGTCGCCGGATTTAAACGCGTCCAGTGCGCGGGTGCGCTGGTTCTGGTTTTTATTGCCGTGAATGGCGACAGCTTTCAGGCCGACCTTCGCAAGGCGTTTGACGACGCGGTCTGCGCCGTGTTTCGTTCGTGTGAAAACCAGAGAGCGTCCCACACCGTCTTGCAGGAGTTCCACCGCAAGGCGGTCTTGTTTGTCGCCGCGTTTCATCTTGTAGATTTTCTGCACAACCTTATCTGCCGTCCTGCCTGCGGGGGTGACGGAGACGTGTACGGGATCATTCAGGAATTGCTTGGAAAGGGTTTTGATCTTCGGCGCGAGGGTCGCTGAGAAGAACAATGTCTGGCGATCCTTTGGCAAGGTTTTGACGATCCGCTTCAGTGCATGAATAAAACCCATATCCAGCATTTGATCGGCTTCGTCCAAAATCAATATTTCAACCTGATTGAGTTTAATTGCTTTGCGGTCGAGCAAATCAATTAAACGGCCCGGCGTGGCAACGAGGACATCAACCCCGCCTGACAGGCGCTGAATTTGACGAGCAATCGGTTTTCCGCCGTAAACGCAGGCGACAGAGAGATGTTCCATATGGCGGCCATAATCGCGCACGCTGTCAGCAATTTGAACCGCCAGTTCCCGCGTTGGGGCGAGGGCTAGAACCCACGCTCCGCGCTTAGGCGGCTCCTTGTCATCGCGAAAAATACGGGTCAGGGTCGGCAAGGTAAAGCCTGCGGTTTTGCCCGTCCCGGTCTGGGCAATCCCCATGACATCGCGGCCTTCCAATGCGGGCGGAATGGCTTGCGCCTGAATGGGCGTCGGCATTGTATGACCTAGGTCCGCCAATGCGCGCGCTAAAGGCTCGGCGAGGTCGAGTTCGTTAAAATTTTTCATGGGAGCAGGTCCGCGCAGCGTAAACGGCCCGTCACGGCCAAAGTAAAGGCGGCGCGTAGGCGGCGAGGGGCGGATTGTCAAACCTAGCGCACAGGCGGAAGGCAATGGAACATCGTAAAATCAAAATAAATCTGCGAAGGATTTTATGTGGCTATAGGTGTGTATCTATGACGCTTCGAAAAAGGTCGGCTATGTACATAATCTCAAAATGCCCCATTCCCGCATATCTGGCGGCGCTGACCGCCGGGTGCGCTGCGCCTTCTGCAACTGCGGACACGTCAGAAAAAACGGCGTAACTCCGTGCGCCTCTGCCAGCCCTAAAATATTTGCGGCCTCGCGATTTCGCGGAGCCGTTTTTTTTGGAACCCAAGGCCTCCGCGCTTTCCGGCTGGAACTCCGCAAAAACTATGGTAGTCCAAACCTGATTGGGGAGGATTGGCTTTGGAATTTTTGACGGGCATTTGGACAGAGCTGACATCGGGTGAAACTCCGATCGTGAGTTTCCTGTTTTTTCTGAATATCGTCTTGTTGCTTCTGGCGCGGCCGATCATTAATTTCATTGCGCCCGATCAAGATAATAAAACCAAGATCAAAATTGCGCAGGCCCTGAACCTGCTCGTTCTTGTCATGCAATTCGTAGATTTTGCCATGCGCCAGAGCTTTGAGTGGTATGGCGACGGCTATTTGCGCAATCTCGGCATCAGCCTGATGATAATTTATACGGGCGTGTTTCTCTATAGTGCGAGCGGCACATTCACGCGGAAACGGTTTGGGAAAGCCCGAACCTTTGACGAAAAAACTACCTATACGGAAACCTATAATTCACGACTCGTGAATCTCGTTTTGCTGTCCTTGATCGTTTTGACGGTTGTTTATATTTTGATCAAAGTCTGGAATGCTGACAGCCTGCTCGAGACCACCGGAATTATTGGCATCCTGCTGGTTTTTCTGGGTTTTACGAGTTCTATCTGGGCACCGGATATCGTCAGTGGGCTAATTATCCTCAACAGCGAAATATTGGTCGATGGCGACGTCGTTGTGATTGACGGCCATCCGGATGAATATATCATCGCACGGGTCACGCTGATTTATGCGGTTCTGTATGATGTTCGGAATAATCACCGGACGCTGCTACGTAATACGCAGTTCATCCAAAGCCGAATTGACAACCTTTCGCGCATCGCCAGCTCGGACGGCATTCGCCAGGCCTTTAAATATAATATTAGCTATCCCGAATTTAGTGAAAAGCGGGACGATCGGGAAACTGAATTAAAGGCGTTTCGGAAGAATATCGGCGACATGTTCATGCGCAGTTTTGAAGTTTGCCAAGCCAATGACGAAATTAAAATTAACAACAGCAAACCGTTTGAATGGGCCATGACCAATGCCGGGGATTACGCGCTGGAATATACGCTCTGGGTCTATCTCGACCGTATTCCCAATACCAAAGTCACGGCCACGATCCGTCGGCATTTAATGGGCACACTTTATAAGATAAATGAAACCGTCTTCGCGGCCTCTGTTGTCGAAGCGGTTGACCTGTCAACGCCGGATTTGGTCAATGCGCGGATTTCAAATGATGTGGCCGATAAAACCAAAACGTCATGACATTTTTTTTGTTTAATCGATTTGGTAGACACGCAATGTCTTGGTGTCAGGATAATTAATCAGTAATCTTTGCTGGGAGGTGTCTTGGTCAAAATCGAGACTCACAGCGTCCGTGCCACCGGGGGCTATCGCAAAGGTGACAGGTTCAGCAAAACTAGGGGGTTCGCTAATGTCGCCGCCAGTCGTATCAAAGAAAACCCCGAAGTCGCCGGATGTCGTGATGGCGATATCAAGACTAAATTGTCCACCGGCTTGGCCGCCGCCCATGGGGCCTAAATGAAGGCCAATTGGCGGCGGACCTTCATAACGAAATGTATCTTGGGTGATTTTTCCAAAAGGGCCTTGTTTTATATAGACCAGCCTATGAATCCCATCCTCAAGCCCGTCAGATAACAATACTAACATATACCGTGGCGTTCTGCTCGGTTCACCTCGGGCTATCACATCAATGACTTTCAGGGTTTCGGTGGTTTCTGTTTGCAAAGGAATAGATGTGATTTCCCCATAGCGATCTCCATCTTCACGTGGGTCACCAAGGACAACTAGATCATTTCTCTCTGCGTCGACCGCCAAAGCGGGCTGATAGCGTTCAAATTGAGCATTCTTCTCAGGCGGAATAATAGCTTCATCGATTACCGTGGGGTGAATGTGGCAGAGTTTGCGGTCTTCAGCCGTTTTTAGGATTGTGCTATATGTGAAAGATTTAGCGAGCTGGCCTTCGACCCGAATGGGGTCAATTTTAACCAAGCTGACGCCGCCCGACTCATGAGCGACCCAGACAAAATCCTCGCCTGTTGATAGCCTTCGATGAATGAAACAGGGAGACTCAATATCCATCTGAGTCGATTCAATGTAAATAAAGTCTTTGTTCTCATCCCGTTCGCCCTCGCGATAAAACCAACGGATTCTGTTTCTATCCGGTTCAACTACAGTGAATTCTGTGCTCGGCGCGGGAGATAAATTGAAGTAAAAGGAACTGTATTGGATGTGTTCGATCTTGTCGAAAGTCGCATTTCCAAGGGGTCCGGACATGTCTTGTAATACGATATCTGTTCCAAATTGTCTGTGATTTCCGCCCAACCAAACCAGTTCGGATTGACCGGCTGAATTATGGCGAAACGCCATGACCTCGTCAGGAGCGCTCCCGGGACTATGACTTCCTGAGTTTCCAACGACCAATTCAAGTTCGTCTGTATAGCGGGCGACGGGCTGACCTGCCAAGTCATCTGCTTCGACACGTATTGAGAAATCGCGTGAAGAAGATAGGCCTTGATAATCCGATGCCGTCACCCGGAATGTAAGGCTTTCTGATGTGACCCCGTCAAACTCGGGTGCGGCCCAAACATCATAGCCAGTATTTTCTTGGCCGGGAGAATATAAAAATGTAGCTGGCGTTCCGGAGATTTGCTCGATTACAATTGTCAGACCGGTGTCCTCGTCAGGATCATAAGATGCGGTCGCATCAAAGCGTAATGTGCCTTTTTCAAAGGCAAATTCCGGCACATCAAAAACGACGATAGGGGCTCGGTTTGGCGGGAGCGGAGCCCCGCCTGAAACACTATCCGTCCCACTTCCGCCGCCGCCACAGGCTGATATGGCCAAAGCCGAAACGCTTACCAGTACTTTTTTTAAGGGTCTCAAACACATGTCTTTCACAATTTAGGCGTAGGTGACAGTTTTGAAAAATGGAAGAGGGGGAGCTACCTTTTTTGAACTTTTGGCAAACTGAAACTTAGAGATCGTCTTGCTATAAAATGCGCTAGTCTCTAAACGAAGACCTCAATCCGGTGAGAGACCATGAACATTTAAATCCGATATTTTGATTTAAACTATTTCTGCGGCCCATTTGTGGCCGCTCTCTCACATTGGAAGTCTCATGAAACGATTAAAAAATAAACGCTGCTTGGTCACGGGTAGCGCGCGCGGAATTGGCGAGGCGATAGGGGCAGCTTTTATCCGCGAAGGAGCGACGGTTGTCCTCTCCGATATAAAATTTGAGCAGGTCGAACAGACTGCTGCTAAAATTGGCGGGACGGCTTATCATCTGGATGTCTCGGATGAGACCCATTGGGAGGCACTCGCCAAAGACTATCCCGAAATCGATGTTGTCGTGAATAATGCGGGCATTACCGGGTTTGAGGACAGCCCATCCCCGCAAGATCCCGAACATGCGGCGCTGGAGGATTGGCAGCGCGTCCACCGCACGAATACGGACGGGACATTTCTCGGCTGCCGATACGCTATTCGCGCGATGCGCAAAAGCGGAGCCGGGTCGATTATCAACATTTCCTCGCGCTCGGGCCTGGTCGGTATTCCGGGGGCCGCCGCCTATGCCGCGTCAAAAGCCGCCATTCGCAATCACTCAAAAACCGTTGCGCTTTATTGCGCGCAGCAGGGGCTTAACATTCGCTGTAACAGCGTCCATCCCGCCGCCATCCTCACGCCTATGTGGGAGCCGATGTTGGGCGAAGGCGAGGACCGTGAGGCGCGCATGGCGAGCTTTGTCGCGGACACGCCGATGCGGCGCTTTGGGACAGTAGAGGAAGTCGCCGCCGTCGCGGTCATGCTCGCCAGTGATGAAGCCGCCTATATGACGGGGACGGAGTTGACGTTGGACGGGGGTTTGCTGGCAGGCAGTGCGGCGGCGCCTGGGCGCGGAACGCCCGCAATCGATTGATAATCGATTGCAGTGTAGCGCTGAAACGGCTGTGCCGTTTCAGTTCCTTGCCAATCGGTCCCCCGGACCGATTGCGCTGCGTCACCCCCATAAATGGGGAGAAGAGAGTCTTTCTTACCGAACCCGCGGGTCGCGATGTGGGTCTCGGCTGCTCTCACTTCGCTTTGTCTTCACAAAAATATCGAGCATATCCTCATGAAAACTATCGCCCTGTAATTTCCCGTTCCGGTCAATCCATTGCACCGCCCAGACCGTTTCGCCCGCGTCTCCGTCACGCCCTTTAATCGTCATCTTTGGGCTGCCGGATTTTAGGCGGACGACTTGGCCGATTTCGAAAATTTCCATGGGCTTGCTTTCACTGGGGTTCGCTTTGCGCCCCTATGTCCGCAAAGCGGGGAATGCGCAATGGGGCGGGCTCAGTCGCGCGCAATGAAGGCGGCAATCGCGGCGACATAATCGGGATTGCGCAGCGCCGTGAGGTGGTCGCCTTTAACCGTTTGAAAGCGCGCCTGAGGGAACATCGCCGCCAGCGCGGCGCCGTCTCCATTATCGAAATCCGTATCGCCGTTCAGAATAAGCACGGGGATATCCATCGCCGCGACCTCCGCTTCTGTGACGCTCATGCGGCGTTGGAGTGAGCCGCGCACGGCTTCGGCAGTGCTGCCCGAAAGCGTGAGCATAGCGCTGACGCGGTCTTCGAGCGCCCCGCTTTCTCCCGCCGCTATCCGCCCGAGTAAAGCTGAAATCCCGTCATGCCGCGCGCGGTCCCCGATGACGGCAGTCTTATCGCCCATCCCGCCCAGCACCATAGAGCCCGCAGGCGCGTCCAAAACTTGCAAACGCAGGGCCACCAACGCACCCATGGAATAGCCGATAACAAATTTCGGCTCGGCGCCCAAAGTCTCCAGCAAAGCGATCTGATCCCGGGCCATCGCGTCAACGGGCCAATTCCCAGCATCCGCAGATAC
>ENA-ORXR01004434-ORXR01004434.1-marine-metagenome-genome-assembly--contig:-NODE-4434-length-11735-cov-3.778950_pt1 | contig 11735 bp, 10 predicted proteins | sample MGYA00237866_ERZ511479 | MGnify/ENA metagenome assembly ERZ511479 | reverse complement strand
TGAATGCGATTGTAGACCCCAGCGCTTGGACTGTTGAAGACGAAAATATGATGCTCGATACCATCGACAGATGGTGCCGCGAAGAGGTTCGCGAAAAGGTCATGGAGATGGAACATGCGGATGAATATCCGCATGCCTTTGTCGAACAAATGAAAGAATTTGGCCTATTCGGCGCAACGATCTCGCAAGACTATGGCGGGTTAGGGCTATCTGCGTCGACCTATGCTAAAATCGTCACGCGTATTTCCGAAGAATGGATGTCCCTCACTGGCATCTTTAACTCTCATTTGATGATGGCGACTGTGGTAGAAAAATACGGCACAGATTTTCAAAAAGACTATTGGCTGCCCAAGTTCTGCACCGGAGAAATCCGCGGTGCGCTGGGCCTTACAGAACCGAATGCGGGGACGGACCTGCAAGCCATTAAAACGGTCGCGACCAAAGACGGTGATGATTATGTTATCAACGGCTCGAAAACTTGGATTTCCAACGGTATGATGGGTGGGGCGGTTGCCCTCATGGTCAAAACCGACCCGAAATCAGACCCACGCTATCGCGGGATGTCCATGTTCATTACGCCGAAAGTCGACCCTGATACCGGTGATGAATATGCGGGCTACGCCACCGGAAGCAAGATGCAGAAGCTGGCCTATAAAGGCATAGATTCCTGCGAGTTGTTTTTCGATGATTATAAAATTGACGCCAAGCGTCACCTCATCGGCGGCGAAGAGGGTAAGGGATTTTATATGGCGGTGGGCGGTTTGGAATTGGGCCGCATTAATATTGCAGCCCGGTCAGTCGGCATCTGTAACCGCGCACTCGAAGAAGCCACACGTTACGCGCAGGAACGCAAAACCTTTGGCAAGCCTATTTGCGAGCATCAAGCCATCCAGTTGAAGCTAGGCGAAATGGCGACGCGTGCGAAAGCCGCAGAACTAATGGTCGAAAACGCCGCTAAAGCCTATGACGCCGGCGAGCGATGCGACATGGAAGCAGGGATGGCGAAATATTTTTGCTCCGAAGCCGCAGTTGAAAACTCTTTGGAAGCGATGCGCATCCACGGGGGTTACTCTTATTCCAAAGAATATCCGGTGGAGCGCCTGTTCCGCGAAGCGCCATTGATGTGTATCGGCGAAGGCACAAATGAGATGCAACGCATCATCATCGCGAAGCAACAGATCGCCCGGAATAAAATCTAATTCGGTGTTTCCCTCCCTCTCCTTGGGGAGAGGGTCCGCAAAGCGGGGGTGAGGGGATGCAACGACTAAAGGGAATGCAAAGCTCTTGTAGCGTTTTCCCCTCATCCGCCCTTCGGGCACCTTCTCCCCAAGGAGAAGGGGAGACATAGAATATGGCACAAAACTTACCCTTACAGGACATTCGCATTATTGCGGTGGAACAATATGGGGCGGGGCCATATGGCACGCAGCTTTTGGCTGATCTGGGCGCTGAGGTTATCAAGATTGAAAACCCCGGAACGGGCGGAGATGTCTCGCGTTTTGTTAGCCCGCATCTGATCGGCGATAAAGACAGTCAGTTCTTCCAGACCTTTAATAGAAATAAAAAATCTCTGTCATTGGACTTAAAATCAAAAGAGGGCCGAGCAGCTTTTGAAGCGCTGGTCAAAACGGCGGACGCCGTGTCTAATAATTTGCGTGGCGATTTGCCCGCTAAACTCAAGATCGATTTCCCGTCCTTGAAAACCATAAACCCTAAAATCGTTTGCGCGCATCTCTCAGCATATGGCCGCGATAATTCACGCGCAGCTTGGCCGGGTTATGACTACCTCATGCAGGCAGAGGCCGGGTTTTGCTCTGTCACCGGAGAGCCTGATGGGCCGCCTGTTCGCTTTGGTCTGTCCATGGTGGATTTCATGACAGGATCGATGTTTGCGACGGGGTTGGTCTCTGCGGTCCTGGGCGCGCAGCGCACAGGTGAGGGGTGTGATGTTGATGTCTCGCTCTTTGATACCGCGCTCCATCAGGTCAGTTACCCCGCGACATGGTATTTAAATTCAGGCGACGTCGTTACGCGGCAACCCAGAGGCGCGCATCCGGCGATCGTTCCAAGCCAGCTAATGGAAGCCGGCGATGGGTGGATCATGTTCTGTTGCCAAACGCAAAAATTTTGGGAACGCGTGGCGGAACGTTTAGGGCATCCGGAGTGGGTGTCTGATTCACGGTTTCTGAAAGTCGAAGATCGGCGGGCCAATCGCGCGCTTGTGCAAGAGACTATGGAAGCGGTTCTTAAAACAAACACGGTTGCGCATTGGATGGAAAAATTCGGCGGATATGTGCCTGCCGCGCCCGTCTATGATATCGGGCAAGCGCTGGAGAACGACTACGTCCATGAAGTGGAAATGGTCTATGAAGATAAACATGACGGCATGCCGGGGCAGAAAATCCGTCTCTTGTCCTCACCTTACCGAATTAATGGTCAGCGCCTGAAAGGCGGCATTGCGCCGAAACTTGGCGCGCATACAGATGAGCTGCTGACGTGAAATTAGAGGGCGTCAGAGTTCTCGACCTGTCGGCCTTTCTGCCCGGCCCGCATATGACGATGATGATGGCCGATCACGGCGCAGAGGTCATCATGGTGGAGCCTGACAATGGATTGGGCGAGCCCACCCGCGCGATGGGCGAAAAATATCGTGATGGAAAATCTGTCTGGTTCACCAACATCGCGCGCGGGAAGAAGAGCTACAAAGTCAATTTGAAAGACGAGCGGCAACACGCTCAATTTTTGGAATTGGCCAAAACCGCAGATGTTTTTGTCGAAGCCTTCCGCCCCGGCGTCGTGAAACGTTTGGGTGTGGATTACGACGCCATAAAAGCCATTAACCCCGGCATTATTTATTGCTCCATTTCCGCCTTTGGGCAGGATGGAAAATATGCGCGGAAACCCGCACATGACTTGGTTGTGCAAGCTATGGCGGGTACGGCGGACTTAACGCGGTCCATGGACGGTGACCCAGCGCTTACCCCAATGCCAAGCGCGGATATGACAGCTTCGCTCCATGCTTTGTCGGGAATTCTGATGGCGCTCTATCGTCGGCAACAAACGGGGCAGGGAGATTATCTGAACATCTCAATGTATGACAGCCTGCTGTCGTGGGTGCCCAATGTGACAGGATCAATCTTTGCCGAAAATCGTCAGCCGAAACGAGAAGAGATGCGCAGTTTTGGCGGGAACGCCTTCGTCAATATTTACGAGACAAAAGACGGTGGGCACATTGTTCTAGGTGGGTCAGAGCCGAAATTTGTAGCCAATCTACTAACCGCTCTGAATGCGCCGGAGCTAATAAATGAGATGAGAAAACCTGTGGGGCAGCAAGACGCGGTCAAGGCATTTCTCTTTGAACAATTCGCGTCGAAAACCCAATCCGAATGGGAAGTGTTACTGGCCGAAGTCGATTGCTGTTGGTCCACAATCAGAACGCTGCACCAAGCACTGAAGGAAGAGGGCGCTCCCGTCACCAAAGACGGCGATAAGACCCATATTAACAATCCCATTCGCTTTGCTGAGGAACCCGCTCAACCCTCTTTCGATCTACCTGAATTTGGTGCGGATACATCGGCAATAAAGGGTGAAGATAGATGAGCCGTCTGGAACCCATAAAACGAGAAGACCTCACCAAGGATTTGAAGGCCTTGATCGATTTGGGAGAGCAGATGATGGGCTTCACGCCAAATGATGCGCTCATCATGGCGCGGAATCCTGCTCTGACGAAAGCGGTCTCTGCGCTTGTCGGTGCCGTTTACGGCACAGGCACGCTCGACCCGGGTTTGAAACGCCTGATAGGTTATATCAACTCAACGGCGGCAGGTTGCGTCTATTGCCAAACCCACACCGCGCACGGCGCTCACAATGCGGGAATAGACGACCTAAAAATTCAGAACGCTTGGGAGTATGAAACATCTGATTTATTCTCAGATGCGGAACGCGCTGCACTTCGTGTCGCAAACGGCGCCGGGAAGTCTCCAAATGAAGTCACCGACGCAGAGTTCGCAGACCTAAAAAACTACTTCACCAATGATGAAATCGTTGAAATTGTTTCCGTCATTGGCATGTTCGGTTTTCTCAATCGTTGGAATTCTACTTTGGCGACTGAGCTTGAGAGCACGCCTTTGTCCTTCGCGAAATCACACGATATCAAGACGACAAATGGCTGATCGGCGCGCAGTGATTACGGGGGCTGCCGTAGCTGGACTGGCAGCTTGTAGCCCAGCTGCGGCTTTGCCTGAAAAGCGTCAGACCTTCGTTCTCGTCCACGGCACATGGCATGGCGGATGGGTGTGGAAATTTCTGCGCAATATTTTGGAAGGTAAAGGTCATCGCGTCTTCACCCCAACCCTGACCGGGTGCGGAGAGCGCGAACATCTGTCCGCCCCCGATGTCGGACTAGATACGCATATTCAAGACATCGTCAATGTGATTAAATTTGAAGATCTGACCGACGTCATTCTTGTTGGGCATTCCTTTACCGGCGTTGCAATAACGGGGGTGGCCGACCGTTTGAAGAACCGGATCAAACATATCTGTTTTTTCGATGCATTGGTGCCCTACGGCGACCGGATGAGCGGAGTGCCGCGCGATGAGTATGGCAATCCGGCGGAGTATTTTGTCAAGCGCCAATCAGGATTTACTGACGGGTACAAAATGGATTTCTGGGCGGATTATCCACTAAAAATGTTGCTTCCGGAAGACCATCCGAAAGCGGATTGGGTGAAGACCAAACTCACGACCCATCCCGCTAAATCCTGGACCGACATATTGGTTCTGGAGAATGGCGGTTGGGAAGACTTACCGCGAAGTTTTATTCATTGCATTGGACAAAAATTTGCGATGAGCAGTGAGAAAATGGTTGGCCCAGCGCGGCAACCGGGCTGGCAATTCATTGAGCTCGACATCGCCCGGGACGGTATGGTGACACATCCGGAAATCGTCGCGAAGACCCTCATGACGCTCACCGCAGCCTCGTGAATGCGCAGGTGCTACGGCTGACGGAAAATCGATGGGGGTTTATCGCCTTCATGTCGGTGATGTGTTGCCTGTCACCTTTTGCGATGTCGTTTCTGGTTCCGGCATTTCCGTCTATTTCTGCAGAGTTCGATAAACCTGTTGCAGATATTCAATTTCTAATTTCTGTTTTCCTGATTGGGCTGGGTGTGGCTCAACCCATTCATGGCATGCTCGCAGACCGTTATGGCCGTCGTCCTGTTTTGCTTTTCGGCTTTGCTTTATTTACCGTCGCCAGCCTCATCAGCGTTATGACGGCAAGTTGGACGGCTCTGGTTTGGAGCCGATTTTTCCAATCTGTCGGCGTGAGCGCAGGCACGGTAATAAGCCGCGCCATCGTGAATGATGTTCAACCCCGGGAAGAGGCCGCGGTGTCTCTCGCCTATATTTCAATTGCCATGGGGCTTGGCCCCATTATCGCGCCTATTTTCGGCGGGGTTTTCGATACACAATTTGGCTGGCGAAGCATATTTTTGGGTTGCGCATTTGCGGGTGTGGTGATTTGGGGATTGGCGATGTTACGCCTTCCGGAGACCCGGCCTGTCTCAAAGGAAAGCCGCAATATACTCCGGGATTATGGCCGCCTTTTCCGCAGACCGCAATTTATGGGCTACACGATGTTATTTGGATTCGGGCAAGGTATTTTCTTTGCCTTCCTCCCCATCGCGCCGGACTATTTCGAGAGTGTCCTTGGCCGTAGCACATCGTTTTTTGTCGCGAGTTGGATTGTGTTGTCATTGGCGTTCATGACGGGCTCGCTGATGGGAAGCCGCCTGACACAACGGATCGGGATGGACAGAACCATATTTTGGGGATCCATCTGGTTGATTTTCGCGGGGGCCGTTATGATTGCGACATATGCAATTCTGGGCGACAATCCTTACGTGGCCACCTTCACTTTGGCAGTCGCGCTTTTGGGGACGGGCGCAATTTGCCCGCTCGCCTTGGCCGGGTCTATCAGCTTGGATCCGAAACTTGCGGCAACGGCGGCGGGGCTGTCCAGCTCATTGGGGTTGATGCTGGGCGGGGTGTTTACTGTTGTGGCGGGCATTGCTTATAACGAGACGCTTTGGCCTTTTATCGGGTTGGTGATGTTCGCGATTATTGGCAATCTTGTCGCGATGATGATGACAAGACTGAAGACTAAGGGAGTGGAAAGATGAAAAAATATGTCTTGGGATTGGCCATTCTCGCGCTGACCGCCTGCACCGCGCCGTCTTCTCCAGCGCCGACCGAATTTGTGGATTTGTCAAAACGTGAAAAGCCTGAACCGATTGCTAAAAAAGGCTGGCGCGAAGTTGTTATTGGCGCGCCGGACATTGAAGAGATGTCTAAGTTTTGGACCGAGATTGCGGGGTTTGAAATCCGTGAGCAGACCTCCGGCAGTCTGTTGCTCGGCGCGCCCGGCGTCTCTGACTGGGGGCTGATTAGATTAGTCGAGGCGACGGGAAAGCCAACCCGTCCTTTCGGGTCGCAAGCCTGGGATACGGGCTGCTATTATTCCGTCATGCACCGCGCGAAAAATCTCCGATCCATTGTTGAGGACGCAAAGGGGCTCGGTTGGGAGCCTTTGACGGATGATGTCGTGTTTCTCGAATTCGGTCCAAGCCAGTTGCATGTCATTGTCTTGGGACACAAAGATACAGGGGTACAGGTTCAACTCTATGAACGCCTGACGACACCTTTGCCCGAGACCTTTCCTGACTTTGAACGTGTCAGTGCGCCATTTAATATCATGCAAATGGTGCGAGATCGGGATGAAGCCTATGACTTCTTTCAACAGGGCCTCGGATTTGCAACATTCTACTATGGCAAGCCGTTTCTGTCGCAGGAGGAAGAAGTCATCCCAATCAACATTCCGAAAGCGCTAACGGATGAAGTTGCCTATAGCGCGGCGATAACTTTCCCGATGGACGCCATGGAATGGGGGCGGATGGAAATGATTGGAATTGATAAGGATAAGCGGCTGGCGGGAAAAGATTTGTCGGGCCAATGCGATAATCCCGTTGGAATAAAAGAAATCATTTTTGACTCAGTGTCTCTTGAAAGTCTGAAGGATGAAAACCGCAATTTGCCGGTGAACGAGGCGTCAACAGACGGCTCAATCGTTGTGAAGACACCCGATGGTGCAACGCTTAGGTTCTATCCATGACGACAACTGAAACGCTCGCCAAATATCTGTCCCGTCCCATTGAAACAAAGGATCGAGATCGTGCGGCACTGCTTCTATTAGATTGGACGGGATGTGCAATTGCCGGACAAAAAGAGCCGGCCGGACAGAAAGTTACGGCAGCTTTTCCTATTGAGACAGGGGCCTGCAAACGCATCGGAACGACGCCCGCATCCCCGCAAATGGCGGCGTTGCATAATGGGTGTTTGGGCAATGTGCTTGAGATGGATGATGTGGATAAGCGGGCGGTTCTGCACGCCGCGCCAACCGTTATCCCCGCAGCTTTGGCGATGGCGGAACATACAGCCGCGTCGGCGGAAGCATTATTGAATGCCATTGTTATTGGCTATGAGGCGACAATCCGTTTGGGACGTGCGGTAGGGCCGGGGCATTACGCCTTTTGGCACAATACGGCGACTTGCGGACCTATTGGCGCGGCGGCAGCAGCCTGTCATTTGCTGGAAGGGAGCGACGCTGTATCAGCTTTTGGGCTGGCGATGACGCAATCGGCAGGTCTTTGGCAGACCCGGCATGAGGCAAATTCTATGGCCAAACAGCTACATGCCGGACACGCCGCGCAAGTGGGTGTGCAATCGGCGCTTCTGTCCGCGCAAGGCTTTCAAGGGCCGCGCACTATTTTGGAAGGTGAACAGGGATTCTTCGCCGCCATGTGTCCCGGAGCGGACCCGGAAGATATATTCAGAGATTACGGACCGGATTGGCTAATCCACCAGACCTCTATCAAACCTTATCCCGCCTGTCGGCACGCCCATGCGGCCATTGACGCCGCGCTATTGGCGCATGAGTCCGGGGTCAAAATTGCGGGCGCGATAAATGTCGAGACCTATGCGGACGCGCTGAAATTTTGTGACAATGCCAATCCCAAGACGGGTATCGAGGCGAAATTTTCGCTTCAACATAGCGTCGCCGTCGCGCTCTTAAATGGTGAGCCGACATTGGCCGATTTCAATCCTGACAATATCAGCCAAGATATTCTCAAATTCAGGCAGCGTGTCCATGTAAAATCCACGGATGAATTTAACCGGGCCTATCCCGATCATTACGGCGCGGCGGTGAAAGTTGATAGCCGGACTTTCACCTCAAAAGACGCTTATGGCGATCCGGAAAAACCAATGTCGGACAGTGCGGTGAGAGACAAAGCCATTCTCTTGATGACTCATGCCGGCATGAAAAAGGCAGAGGCCGAAAACTTATCTGATGCGGTATTGAACCAAGACTTTGAAACCTACAGGGCATGGCTTCCATGAGCGATATTTCCCGCAAATTTGCCAATTACGCGCTGACCCAAGCGGTCTTTTCCGACAGCGCCTATGACTCCGCCAAAACCTTTATTCTGGACAGTTTGGGCGTGGGTATTGCGGGTTCAAACGCGCCTTTCAATGAAGCGGTGTTTCAAACGGCCATGCGGTGGGGCGCGGGCAATGATGCTCATTTGTGGGGACGGGGCATAAAAGCGCCTGCGGCGACAGCAGCCTATCTCAACGGGTTTCAAATCCACGCAATGGAATATGACTGCGTTCATGAACCCGCCGTCGTGCATCCCATGGCGACAATATTTGCGGCTATTTCAGCGGAAGCCGAACGCCGGAACGGCGTGACAGGATTTCAATTGATGGAGGCCGTCATTGTGGCCGTTGATGTCGCGATAGAAATGGGCGTCGCCGTGAAAAGCGGTTTGAAGTTTTTCCGGCCTGCGACGGCAGGGTTGTTCGGCGCGGCTCTCGGAATCGCACGGTTGCGGGGATTTGATGAAGCGACGGCTCTATCGGCGATGGGATGCGCCTTGGCGCAATGCGCGGGCGTGATGCAGGCCCATGTCGAAGGCAAGCCAACCCTCCCTGTACAAATTGCAGGGGCGGCGAGAGCGGCCATTGTTGCCTGCGATCTGGCGGAGGCGGGACTGCATGGACCGGAGGCGTCATTAGAAGGACCGTTCGGCTATTTTAAAATGTTTGAAGATGAGGTCGATGTTCCATCTGCGGCGAAAGCCCTGGGCAAGGTCCACCGCATTACGGAGGTGAGTTGGAAGCCTTTCCCGACGGGCCGCGCGGCGCAAGGCGGCATAGTTTTGGTCCAAGCCTTGATGGTGCAGGGGGTCACATTGGACAATCTGGAACACCTCACCCTATCTGCGCCGCCTATCATCCCGCGTCTGGTCAATCGTCCGATCATTGAGAATATGAGCGCGAATTACGCCCGTCTCTGTTTTCCATATTTGGCTATTATCACCCTGATGCGCGGCACGGTCGGGTTGGACGATTTTACATCGAAAGATTTGAGGTCCGGCGCCATTCGGAACGCTGCCAAGAAAATAAACGTGACGACCAACCACATCGAAGATCCGGCAGAATTCGTCCCGCAAAGTGCAATTGCAAAGCTGCAAAATGGCGAAGAAAAAATTGCCATGGTCGGGAAGCTGTTTGGGTCTCCCATCGACCCGCTTACGCCGAAGCAGCATTTGGAAAAATTTCGAAATTGTGTCGCCTTTGGTTTGAGTGAGGTCAAAGCCAAAGAGACTGCAAACAGGCTCATTGCACTTGTAGATAATCTGGAGCGGTCAGACGATTGCAGTGAGCTTTTCTCATTGGCGTCCGGCCTGTAAATATATGCACGCTACCTATTTTGATTTTGTAGATCCGGAGGCGCTTCGGGCGGACCATCCTATGGGGGATGAGTTTTTGGCCTTTGCCAAGCGCATATCGCGGGACGAGCTGTTCGTGCACCAAGATCGTTTGTTTAAGAAGATGCTCAACCGTGCATGGTTGACGCCTTTTTATCAAAAGCTCTGGGGCGACCAAGGCATCGAGAGCGGCGATATTAAAGGGCTGGCTGATATTCATAAGCTCCCGACTTTTGACAAATCAGATTTGATGGCAAGCATTGCGCGCAAACCGCCCTTCGGAGACTTTTCTGGCCTGGACAGCTATCTGCCCGATGAGCAGCCACCCGTCAAATTCCACACGACATCGGGAACGACAGGCAAACCACAAGTTCTTATATTTGGCCCCAAAAGCCGTGAGGTTCAAAACCTGCTCTTGGGACGTCTCTATACGCTGCAAGGAATTGGCCGCGGAGATGTGGTGCATTCCGTTTATGGTCACGGCCCCATCAATGGCGGCCACTATGTGCGCGAGGCTGCGACCCATTGGACCCAGGCGATTTTTGTGTCTGCAGGAACGGGGATCGAAACGCGGTCTGTCAAACAAGTGCAAATGATGGCCGATTTCCAAGCCACTGCGATTGTAGGTTTTGCTGATTATATTAAGAAGCTCGCGCGGGTTGCGAAAGAAGCCGGCTTAGAGCCCGGCGTTGACATTCCGGTTCGCACAATCTCCGGGCATATGGGCCGTGAAGATAAAGACAGCCTTTCCAAAATGTGGGGCGGCGCAAAATGCTATGATTGGTATGGTGTCGGCGACACTGGCGCGATTGCAGGTGAAGGGCCTGACCAAGACGGCCTTTATGTCATGGAAGATGCTCAATATTTGGAAATCTGCGATATCGAAACCGGCAAACCCGTGAAGGATGGCGAGACGGGCGATATGGTTTGCACCTGTCTGTTCAAAGATGACGTCTATCCGATCATTCGTTTTAACACGCATGACGTATCAGCCGTGCGCAAAGGGAAGTCCTCTCTCGGACTGAACTATCGGCGCATTGAGGGTTTCCTCGGGCGATCGGATAATATGGTGAAGCTGCGCGGGATTAACCTTTTCCCGCAAGCGATGGGTCCTATTATGGAAAAGGTAGACGGCTTTGCCGGGGAGTTTTTCTGCCAAGTTGAGCGGGATGCGCAAGACCGAGATGAAATGACAGTGATTGCCGAAAGCCGCACCGGAGATATTTCTGCGCAATTAGAACAGGTTCTAAAATCTGCTCTTGGCATCGGCATTACCGTCAAATGCGTGAAGCCGGGGGACACTGCCGAGACAACCCAAGTGGACGTGCGGCAAAAGCCTATCCGGCTCGTTGATACGAGATTTTAAGTGGTGCAGCCGGATTTGAATGCTGTTCTGTCTTGGCTGAGCGTCAACCGTGACCTCGAAAATTCAGTCGGTGTCAAAGCCAATATTTCTGTAAAAGGCGCCGCCTGCCACGGCGGGATTAAGGCCTATGCAAACGACATCGCAAAAGACGATGCGCTTGTCGTTAAGCGTCTTCGCACTGCAGGCTATAACATCAATGCGGTCCTGAATATGGAAGAGGGCGCATTGGGGGCGCAGACCGATAATCCTTGGTTTGGCAAAACCTATAACCCGCTCAAAGAGGGCTATACGCCGGGCGGCTCATCCGGCGGGTCGTCTGCTGCGGTAGCGGGACAACTTGTTGACGTGGCACTGGGCACCGACACGATGGGGTCCGTGCGCATCCCGTCTTCCTATTGCGGTTTGTGGGGGTTCAAACCCAGCCACTGCAAGGAGATGCTGGATGGGGTTATGCCGCTGTCTCCCATTTTGGATACCGTAGGCGCATGCTCACAGGTTAATAGATGTCGTGCGCGAGATCGGAAGAGCGTCGTGTAGGG
>ENA-ORXR01004432-ORXR01004432.1-marine-metagenome-genome-assembly--contig:-NODE-4432-length-11736-cov-61.704692_pt1 | contig 11736 bp, 11 predicted proteins | sample MGYA00237866_ERZ511479 | MGnify/ENA metagenome assembly ERZ511479 | reverse complement strand
TCGCAGTTCTTGCAGCAAATGGAAGACATCATTGATGCCCTCAACAAGCCGGAAGAAGAATACGAATTTACACAACCGGAAGAAAATCTCGACATCCCCGCCGGACGTGCCTCCGAAGCCGACCAACTCCCCGACATCGCCGAAGAAGAGGAAAAAGAACCACAGCCGCAAGCACAAACCGCAGGCGGCAGCCCATCCAACGGCACGATGCACAGCAATCCAAAACTCGCCGAAATGGAACAGGTCATGCAGCAAGGCATGGGCTTTTTGGCAGGGCTATACAAGATGTCTACCGGAGAGGATATGGGCGCAGATAGCCAGAGTATTAATATCGACCCGGATACGGGTGAGGTGGTGATGCGGTTTAAATTGCCAGTGTAATGTACGGTGTAGAGACGCGATTGGTCGCGTCTCTACGTCGTATTATTTATTCCTCAAATAGCCAATATTTCGGTAAAAATCTGATGATAAGATGCGTTCCATGAGTTCATCTTCAAATTCTATTTTGGGTATCATTTCAATGAGTGTTTGTTTTAAAACAGGAAGGTAATTGGTGAGAATATCATAGGAAATATTTGGGTCAATGCTTCTGTAATCGTGTGCAATCCGATTACGCAATCCGATGATTAAGTGCCATGGAATTTCGGAATGTTCTGCTTCTAAACCGTCATCAATTTTTCTGACCTCTTCGCCAATTAATAAGAGTAGCGTTTGACAGGCATTGAAATTCATTTGATGGTTTTTGTTGAAAAAATCATCCGCATCTTTGACACCTTCTGAATAGAGGAATATTTTTTCAATTGCCTCCAACATCGTGAGTACATACGTGAGGTTTTGCTTCTTATACATAAATCACAGATTTCTCCATTTCACTTTCAATAATCGGATTCATGTATTTTTTATTCACCAAATCAACTTTCTCAACCTTCAATACAGCTTTCACAAATAGCTCTAAATCATAGACTTCCTTCAATCCGAGTCGCTTGCCTTCCATCAATTTATATACTAAATCTACGTCGCTGTCGGAACGCGCTTGGTCAGTCGCATAACTGCCAAATAAACCAATATCCGTAATGTGGAATTGCTCCGCAAATGCCGATTTATGTGTTTGTAATGTTTGTATGATGTTGGTTTTTGTCATCGTTGATGTATTTTTTGAAAGATACGGGTTTTTGTGGGAAAATGCTACGCTATGCCTTGCTTAGAGGGTTTAATAATTTGAAATTAGTTTTTGGCAGGGTTAATTTTTAGTTGAAGGCATATCATCATAAGTTCTTCCATTTAATACTCTTCCTGCCTTTTTTTTATTCTTTCCTCCCCACTGTTTGAAGAAAAATGGTACATTATAATCTTCACATTGGTTCAAAATATCCACCGCCCATTCTTTTTTCATTTCTCTTGGACTAAAGCCACTTTCACCACCAACAATTACCCAATCAATTCCTGCCAAATCCAAATCCTTTAGGGGGCCAATAAGTGGCTCTAATGATAAAAATTTAATTTTTGCTGATGTTTTCGCTAAATCGTTAATTCTATGGACTACTTTATCATCTTCAACCGAAACTCCCATCCAGATATTTTTAGTCCATTCTAATTCTCCACTAATTTCCAATAATCTCTCGCTTCTTTTTGTCAAAACTTGAAAAATATGTTGCTCACATTCATTCATTACTTTAAAAACATCTTTTATGTATTCAATCGGAATATCCTCGTGAAATAAATCGCTCATTGAATTAACAAAGACAACTTTTGAGTTTTTCCAAGTATAGGGTATTTTTAAAGTTGTAGGGTGAATACGTACTTTTTTGAAACCTTCACTATATTTTTCTTGTCCCATGGCTTTGAGGCGACGAGTCATAATTTCTGCATAGCAATATTTACAACCTGCTGATACTTTACTACAACCTGTTGTTGGATTCCATGTTAATTCTGTCCATTCAATTGATGATTGAGCCATAACTATTTGAATTTTAGTATACAATGCTTAGTCAATAACACACTCACACGGTGTTCTTTGCCATCAGTAAATTCAGCATCAATAATATCGTCTTCTGCCATCTTACGAAGTGTTTTGGCATAATGAGTAGCACAATAATTAGTTTTGACTTGATGATCTTCAAATAAATTTTGTGCTGTGATTTGTTTTCCGTTGTAATTTTTTATCAAGTCCAATCTCAAGGTATATAGGTTATCTTCAGTAAAATCGAATCCCAAGCTAGCCTCACTATAATTCATCTTTTTAGCGTCGAATGTGTATGTTCCGTCTTTATCTAGACTCGCACCTAAATTATCAAAATCGTGATATACTTGTTTTACAAGTTCAAAACCTTTACTGTGTTTTGTGAAATGTATAACGAAATGACTTGTTGCTTTACTATCTTCTTCCTGAAACTTAAATGAAGTATGAAATACTCCTGGTATATAATGGCGAAATTCATCAACTAGCCTGTCCATTATCAAATTTAGCCTTTCTGAAACGGTTGCTTTGTAGCGTCTTTCTTTTTTGATGTTATCAATTGTTGTTGGAAATAATAATGCCATCAAAGCATCAAATTTTTTATTTTTAATAGCCGCATGAATTCTTTTTATGTTGACAAAAAGAAATATTTCGTTTCCCCAATTTTGCATAAACTTGGCTAATTCAGATGTATTTATGCCTTTGTAGCCCCAAGGATCGAAAAAAAGTAGTGTTGGATGTGGATTTTTCTTTGGAGCATGGTGAATCGTAGTCAGAAATTTCTTTATGTTTTCATCCTCGCCGACAGTTTTGTTACCAAACCTTGGGTTATAGGAGAAAGTACCATTTGGAAAATGATGTTCAAAGTTTTTTTTCAAAGCGTCAATGTATTTATTATCATTGAACATCAGTTGAACAATATTTTTTAAAATATCGTCTTCAGCTATTGCCTTCCCAATTAACATTGGAGTTGAATGATTACCATCTCCGTAAATTCCTGGTCCCGCGAATAGATCCAAATAAATGATTTGCTCTTGTCGTGATCTATTGATTATTCTACAATAGCTTGGGAAATATTTTGCTACAATGTTTGCTTTAATTCTTGATGAATTTGTTTGGCTGTCGAAAAAATCGTCTGTCATGAGATTTGTATTTTTTAACAATGCGTAAATATAGGCAACAACCAACTAATACCATGAATTATTAATCACAAAAATACAAAAAAGCAATTTAATGTGCAATGTTTTGTTTCTATTTTTGTTTTCCACTCAAATTTCCCTTTAAATTTACACCATGACATAACATTTGGACGACAGAAAAACGCATCATACGCGAGATAATGAAGATAAACGATGAATCTTCTTTGGAGGCTATTGGTGGATAAAATTATGAGCGTCATCTACTCGAAGGATAAAACTGATGCTCCATATCAAGAAAAACCACGTAAAACACATGCCCTATCACATGACCTGCCACACGCGGTTTTTGTCCTTTGATATTCATAATGACTGCCCATTGTAAATCCTCTACATCGGGAAATGGATTGGTAAATTCTGAGTTCGGAGGGAAGTTGCCATAAACTTTGATGTATTTTTGCTGTTCGGCTTCTATTCTGTTCATATTACAGATGTACCCAAATTTTGTCAGCATGTATGCCAATAACTCTTTTTCTTGCCATTCTTCATAAGTCTGTCCGGGTGGTATTTGGTTATTATACTGAAAATCTTTGAAGCTAAATATCATCAAAGGCAATTCTTCTTTGACCTTACGTTCTTCTCTATTTTTGGCTTTGCGCCGAATGTCTGCATTAGAACTACGAGCATTAAGCCGTTTCCTTTTCTTTTTGCTCATACTCATATAAAAAATCTTGAATAAATTGTCGAATATTTCCTAAGAAGGGAATTGCTCCATACCTTCCTATTAAATAGTCTTTTTCAAAAGAAGCATCATTTCTGATTTTAGCTTGGTTTACTTTGTACTCAATGAGAGAATATAAATCGGTAGCACCAAAATTATCTTTTTCCGTAAACCATATTTGGTCGCGCCTGAATATTTCTTTTCTAAGTAAATTGGTATCGTGAGAGGCAAAAATAAGTTGTGCTTTTTTATTACTTTTATGATGAAAAAATTTAATTAGTTCCATTGTGAGCAGCGTATGAAGACGCGAGTCTAACTCGTCAATTATCAGTATTTTTCCTTTTTGGATAGTATCAATAATAGGACCAAGCAAGCTGAATATTTTGATAGTTCCTTTAGATTCTAAACTGAAATCAAAGGCAATATTTTCTGAATTTTTTTTAGTATTGTCAAATTTTTTATGTGATGCAAATATGGACATTTGCTGAGTGTCTACGTCTTTGTTGATTTTTGTCTTAAATTTTTGTAAAGCCGTTATTAATTCCTCTGCTTCATTGGAAAGCTCGTCGGGTACATTTTTGAATGGGTCTTCTATTAAATTACTATTTTCTGTGATTTCAATATTTTCAAAACCAATTTGTATGTTCTTGAAAAATTGGATAACTGTGTTTTTAAAGTCCGTATCTTCTACAAATTTTTTGACCGTATAAGAAGTAGTGGTATCATCTAAACCGGATATAATATTGAAATTAAACCTGAACCATGTTAGTATCTGCTCTGCGATATCTCCATCCCATTGCCCAACGGCAGATAAAAAAAGTGTGTTGATGCGAGTTTTATTCTCAACACCCTTGCCTTCCTTGAAAGAGCGACTATTTATTTTTATCTCTTGAAATTCTCTAATAAATAATTGCGTTTCCTTCGCGTGAGGGCTATTTTTTAAAGAAAATAACCACTCTGAATGAACTTTTTCGGTATCTACTTCAAAACCATAGCGGTAGCGTATATCATCAATAATAAAAATGATTTCAAAAAATGAAGGCTCATCATCCATCTCCGAAGATAGTAAAAATTTAAGCACATTAATCTCATCTGCAGTTTGACCTTCATTCGAAGTAATCATAAACTTTTTACAAAAAGACATTGCTGATAAAAGATTGCTTTTACCACTTCCGTTTGAACCATATAAAACAGCACTTTTCAAAAGTTTAATTTTTTCAAAACTGCTATAATTTGTATTGCAAAAATCACCTTCTCCTTCATGTTCTTTTATCGGTGGATAACCCACCATACTAAAGGTAACTTCATCTTTGAAAGACAAAAAATTTCCAACTTTAAATTGAACAAGCATTTTTAATTATTTTTCACAAAAATGAATATAAAATACAATAAAATCAACTATTTTGTGACTTTTTCTCAAAAAAAAGCCTTTGCTGCATCTCTCACATTAAAACATGTAGATTTTAAAAACAATTTGTTTCAATCTCTTGTTTTTCTCTCAAAATTTCCTTACATTTGCCCGAGTAAAAAGAAAAAATTATGAGGATAGGTCGGGTATAGATGACGGACATTTTTGAAATGTCAGGCATCAACATAATCACCTTTTGGAATTTTAAAAATATATGGCGCAACAAGTAACATACACAGAAGACAACATACGTTCACTGGATTGGAAAGAACATATCAGGATGCGTCCGGGTATGTACATTGGTAAGTTGGGCGATGGTTCTTCGCCGGATGACGGGATATATATATTGGTCAAAGAAATCATCGACAACTCTATCGACGAATACGTGATGGGGCATGGCAAAGTCATCGAAATCAAGATAGAAGACGGTGCAGTATCGGTGCGTGATTTTGGGCGTGGGATTCCTTTGGGCAAGGTCGTGGATTGTGTGTCGCGCATCAATACAGGCGGAAAATACGACTCCAAAGCCTTCAAAAAATCGGTGGGTTTGAATGGTGTCGGTACGAAGGCGGTCAATGCTTTGTCCGATTATTTTAAAGTGCAATCGGTACGAGATGGCAAGACAAAAATTGCCGAATTTGAACGCGGAGAAGTGATAAATGATGCCAAAATCGGCAAGTCGAAAGACGAAAACGGGACGTATATGGAGTTCAGACCCGATGCGTCGATTTTCAAAAATTACCGCTATATACCAGAGTATTTGGAAAACCAATTGTGGAATTACGTCTACCTAAATGCAGGGCTAAAAATCCTTTTTAATAAGAAATCGTTTTACTCTAAAAACGGTCTGCTCGACCTCCTCACTCGCAAGACGGCGAAGGAGGAATTGCGCTACCCGATTATCCATCTAAAGGACGAAGACATCGAACTCGCCCTCTCGCATGGCAATCAATATGGCGAACAATATTACTCATTTGTCAATGGACAATACACCACGCAGGGCGGTACGCATTTGCAGTATTTCCGCGAGGCATTGGTCAAAACGATACGCGATTTTTTCGGGAAAAGCTATGACGCGACAGACATTCGCGCCTCTGTCGTCGGTGCGATAAGTGTGCGTGTAGAAGACCCGATTTTTGAATCCCAAACCAAAACCAAACTTGGTTCGCAAAATATGGGACCGGACGGACCAACGGTGCGTAGTTTTATCAATGATTTTATCAAAAAACACCTCGACAATTTCCTACACCAAAACCCCGATACGGCAAACGCACTTCATAAACGCATCATTCAATCAGAACGCGAGCGCAAAGAAATCGCCGGCGTAAAAAAACTCGCTAATCAACGCGCCAAAAAAGCTAACCTCAATAATAAAAAGCTCCGCGATTGTCGCGTTCATTTTGCCGACAAAAAGAAAGAAAACCACTTAGATACGACCTTGTTTATCACAGAGGGCGACTCGGCAAGCGGTTCGATTACGAAGGCACGAGATGTACAGACCCAAGCGGTATTTAGTTTGCGTGGTAAGCCGCTAAATTGCTTTGGTCTGACCAAAAAAGTGGTCTACGAAAACGAAGAATTTAACCTCCTCCAACACGCTCTAAATATCGAAAACGGGGTAGACGAGTTGCGCTATAATCGCGTCGTGGTCGCTACGGACGCCGATGTGGACGGGATGCACATTCGCCTACTGTTGTTGACGTTTTTCCTCCAATTTTTCCCCGACTTGGTACGGCAAGGACATTTGTATATTTTGGAAACGCCATTATTCCGCGTTCGCAACAAAAAAGAAACTATTTATTGTTATTCTGATAAAGAAAGACTCGCTGCTATTGCAAAACTCAAAGGAAATCCCGAAATTACACGTTTTAAAGGACTCGGTGAAATTTCGCCGGATGAGTTTGGCGGATTTATCGGCGAAGACATTCGCCTCGAACCCGTCATCGTCCAGCAAGATTCCGATATCGGCGCGACACTTTCGTACTACATGGGCAAAAACACCCCAGCAAGACAGGTCTTTATTATTGATAACCTGAAAGTAGAATTGGACGAAGTGGAGGCGTAATGTCGTTAGCCGTTATTCGTGTACTCGTTATTCGTTTTGTAACGCATTAATAATGAATAACTTAGAACTAAGAATAACTATCGGCGCGAACAAGTAAGAGGTAGCGAGTTCCGAGTATCAAGTAGCGAGTTTTTTAGCGTGTTATTTTTTTTATTTAAAAATTTAAAAATGAAATATTTACTCTCCTTAATGTTAGTTTTTGGCTTAGGTTTCGCGGTAGTCAGTTGCAATAGCAGCGATTCTTCTGCCGTAAAAATCGAAAAAGCGACCGACAAAAACGGTAAAGAATATAAATCTGCCTACATCTGCCCGATGTCTTGCAAAGGCAGCGGCAGTGACCAGCCCGGCATATGCCCCGCTTGTAAAATGAACTACGTTGCAAGTGCGTACAAACCAAAAACCAACACAAATACACATGACCACAGTGGACATAATCACGACCACGGCGGAGGCCATGCACATGATCACGATGGTGACGGGAAACCGGATCACTAAATAAGTTCAAGTACCAAGCGCAAGTTCAAGAAAGAGTTTTGGCATAGCCGAAACATAAATTTTGAACTTGAACTTGAACTTATCAACCCGGGTGGCGGAACTGGTAGACGCGCTAGACTCAGAATCTAGTGTCCATTGCGGACGTGCAAGTTCGAGTCTTGTTCCGGGTACAACGTAAACGCAAAACGATTTTGTAAATCGTTCCTTTTACTGAGGACGATTTGCAAAGTTGTTTTACGTTATTCCACGGTCAAGTATGGTTTTAATTTTTCGAATAAATCACTTGAAATAGCTCTTACTTTTTTGAGGTCATCCACCGATGAAAATGCGCCGTGATTATCGCGGTAGGCAATGACCGTTTTAGATTTTTTCCAATCAAAATACGGATGTTCTTTGAGGTCGTCTTGGGTGGCGGTATTGAGGTTGATTTGTTGGATGGGTGTGGGGTCGAGTTGCAGTTGCGGAAGGATGCTTTGGAAGGTGCTATCTGCCAAACCATAAACCTCGCTCACCTGATTCAGGGAGTGAAACCCGCCTAACGAATTGCGATATTTTACGATACGTTCGGAGTAAGCCGGACCGATGCCGTAGAGTCCTTGCCAATCTTCGGGCGTAGCCGTGTTGATGCTGATGTTGATGGGAATACGCTTGGGTTTCTGTTTTTCAATTTCCTGTGCAAATGGTTCTGTATCAGGATTTTCCTCGACTTTTGGTACTATTACATTGATATAAGGTTCGAGGCGAGTGTAGTCTTCTGCTTCGAGCGAATACATTCTTTGTAAGTCTTCTTTTTTGCGAAATCGACCGCCTTTTTCACGATAATTAATGATGTTATTCGCAGCTTTTTTGGTCAAACCTAATTTCATAAAATCGCCGAATGTTGCGGTATTCGGGTCAAATTGAAAATAAACAATTTCACGTTTTTTATCAGGCCTATGCGATTCTTTTTTCGGTTCAAATGTCGATTTTTTCTTTTTCGTCGTAGCCGGAATATCAATATATTTTTCCAACCTATCGTAATCCGCCTCACTGATACCATATACTTTTTTAAGGTCTTGTTTTTTGTAAAATTTGCCACCTTTTTCTCGAAAATTGATGAGCGTATTTGCCGCTTTTCCTGACAAACCGAGTGTGGTCAATTGCTTGTAGTTAGCGGTATTCGGATCGAAGGAAAATAGCTTGATTTTGGGTTTGTACTTGCTCGTTTTTTCTTTCTTTTTATAAGAAGAATTGTTGTAACTGTCTCGCTTATTATAGGCGTAGGGTTTTGTCCTTTCGGGTTCGTAGCTTTCATAAAAGGCTTCTACTTGGGCTTTAAGTTCGGTGAAATCCGTTGGTTCTTCTTCTGGTAAAAAGTAAATGTAAACGTGTGGAAAAAAGAAGGTAAGCAGGATAAGTACGGACAAGCCGATGACGCCATTTCGCTCAGAACGAGTGAAATGCAGTTGGTCTTTCCAAGATGCACTCATTTTGGGCAGCTTTTAAAGGTGAAAAAATATCAGAGATATATTACTTTTGTCATACTAAAGAATGTATTAACAAGTTTCAAATATAGTAATGTTTTTTGATTTCACCAAGTTTTTTTTCGTGAAAGTTGAATTCTTCCCTTATTATTTACTCGTTACTTAGAAGAACGTAACACAGATATTCCTATCTGTGCCCACGAAATAGAGCCAAAATTTTTTGTCTCACTACTTACGTTCAAAAATCCACATACCGATACAAATTCCCCGAATGTTGCAAAACTTCTCAAAATCGGCGAAAAAAAGCGTCAACGTAGCCTTATTATCATTAGGATGAAAACTGACGGCTTCAGCTTCTCGCAGCGATTGATCGATGAAAAGGATGACGTGATTTTCGCCGTCATTAATCACGCCGAATGGAGAGACTGCCCCCGGAATTAGTTGCAGATACTTGTATAAACGCTTTTCGCAAGCAAAACCAAGCCGTTTACCGCACAGTAATTCGTTGAGTTGTTGGATAGAAACGCTGATGTTTTTATCGGCGATGACGAGGTAGTGTTGTCTGCCTTTTTTATCTCGTAAAATAGGTTTTTACAATGTGCGCCTTCAATATCCGTCCAAAATTTATCCGCTTCCTCAACAGTCACTACTGCCTCGTGTTCTTTTACATTATAATTGATACTTAGGGCGTGCCCCCCTCCTTATCAGTCGGGGGTCGGGCTATCCGGCACTCTCTCCATTCCGCTATCGCTACATTACGTTCAAACAACACCTCCTATCCCTCACGCAAAAAAGACAAACGAACAGACGAAAAACGAATAATCACTACATGTGTCAAAGAACCATACTTATGAATACTTTATAAACTCTGCGTTAATTCGACTCTCGTGTTCTTCATACTCTTAGTGGTTCAACAGCATTACATTTGTACCACTACCCAATTACTTACGAATTGAAGTACTATGTTTTAACAAGTTCGCGCTCCAATTCTTCCAATGATTTGCCTTTCGTTTCGGGCATAAAGAACACTACCCACAACAATTGTAGAACCATCATACCTGCAAAAAATGCGAAGATGGGCCACGGATTGACACTAAAAATATCAAGCACGACAGGACCGAGTAATGTAATGATTGCCGCAAAAACCCAATGCGTACCGCAGCCCCACGATTGCCCGAATGCACGTACTTTATTCGGAAATATTTCAGAAATAAACACCCAAATCACCGCACCTTGACCAATCGCATGCGAAGCGATGAACAATAAAATAAACACCAACAATACGGTCGGTGATGCTGCCGCATAAAATGCCCAAGCCACGCCCGCGAGTCCGCCTATATAGCCGACCGAACCGATAAGCATGAGCTGTTTGCGCCCCAATCGGTCAATGAGTACCATGCCGAGCATCGTAAATAATAGATTGACCCCGCCAATAGAAATAGAATTGAGTAGAGATTCTTTGGCGGCAAGACCTGCTTTTGCTAAAATTTCAGGGGCATAATAAAGAATGAAATTAATGCCCGAAAGTTGATTGAAAAATGCCAATATAAACGCTAATGTAAGCGGCGTAGAGTATTTACCAGAAAACAAACCTGTCTCGCCTGTCGCAGCAGAACTTGCCAAGTCGTCGGCTTTGATCTCGGCGAGTACGGTTTGGGCTTCCTGTTCGTCGTATAAGCCGCGAAGCACCTTGAGTGCACCCTCGTCATCTTTGCCTTGGATAGCCAACCAACGCGGACTGTTTGGCACGCCAAGAATCATAATGCAATACAATAATGCCGGAATTGCCTCTACACCCAACATCCAACGCCAATCATTTACACCGCCCACGCCTTTTAATAAGTAATTGGAAAAGAAGGCAATAAATATCCCAAAAACAAGCATAAATTGATAAAGTGCCACCATACGCCCACGTTTTGACTTCGGTGCGATTTCGGAAATGTACGCCGGAGCCGCCAAGGATGACGCACCTACGCCCACGCCCCCAATAAAACGAAAGAATGAAAACGAATAAGGATCAGGCGCGAATGCCGAGCCTAAAGCCGAGGCTAAAAAGAGCAAACCTATCCAAAATAAGGTCTTCTTTCTCCCAAACTTATCCATCGGAATACTGCCAAGCAGTGCGCCGACTACCGTTCCCCACAATGCCATCGACATGATGAATGTACCATGAAAAAAAGGCGTGGTGTTCCAAAGTTCTTTTATTGGAAGATTTGCGCCGGAGATAACTACGGTATCGAAACCAAATAAAAACCCGGCTACAGCTACGGTGATTGACCAATAGCTAAGGTTAGAGCGATTTGTGTTTGCCATAATGCGTTTTTGTTTCCTCGTTACGAAATGGACTAAAATTAATAATTTTCGATATTGTATTATGTGTTTTTAGAATTAAAATTGTCAAAAAACCAGACTTTAGTGAAAGAAATTAAATAAATTGTTTCATAATGCGCCGTAATTTTTTCTTCTAAAGAATTCAAAAAATCGTTGCATA
>ENA-ORXR01004431-ORXR01004431.1-marine-metagenome-genome-assembly--contig:-NODE-4431-length-11739-cov-10.823615_pt1 | contig 11739 bp, 5 predicted proteins | sample MGYA00237866_ERZ511479 | MGnify/ENA metagenome assembly ERZ511479 | reverse complement strand
AATCCGCCACCTGTTCCACGATGGAGGTAGCTAACACCGGCTGAAAATTAGAAGGAGAATCAACGACTACATTCAGGGTCACGGGTCCCGGACCTTGAAGATAGAGGACGTTGGTAGCCACGTTATTGGTAAAAACCGCGCGAGGTCGGTTTGAGGAACTCGACGACATCTCGACGATGTCGAATGGAGAGCAGTTGCTACTCGTCGTTCTCACGATCACCTCGGTGGTTCCGTCAGGTCGGCAACCGGAGGTTGCGACAACATCGAACGCGAGAATCTCGCAGGGCTGCCTGGGGCAGTCGGGACCGGTTGCCGATTTTTCAAAGGCGAATAATTGTTCACCGGAGGACGAGAAAACACGCACGATAAAACTCCCGAAAAAGCCGACGTGAGGTATCAGAAAAGTCTCTGTCTGCGGGCTTCCCGTTACCGGGAATGGCCCTGCATTAATCGAGTCGAAGACGTCGACAACGAAATAGGCGCCGGCGGGAATGCTCCCATGGGTCAGTTCGACCGTGACGGGCGCGGTCCCATCGCTGTTGCACGGCCCAAAGGTGAAATCGGCATCCGCAATATACGGACAACCGTTCGACGCACAAAAGCCGGCAGTGTCGAAATCCAAAGACGCGATATTGCAGTGCATGCCGAGACTGAAAAACGTATTGGTGTAGGCTTGGAGCGTCACGGTAATCGGATCAGGATCCCGACGCGGAATCGCCACCACATTGGTGTAGATGTTGGTTCCATTGAAGACGGGACGAGGGGGATCGTTGAAGCCAAAATATAGCACCGCCTCGGGTTGGGGTAATTCTGCCACCACTTTGGTCACCAACTCCATCTCCCCGCCAGAGGTGGGTGTCGCGGAGACCTGAGAAAACTCGGTGATGGCCCAGGCCTGAGGGCAGGAGGGCATGGGAATATTGGTGGTAAGACCACATGGCGTTAGAAACAATTTCGCATCCCCGCAGCCACGGTGGGGAATAAAAACGCGGGTCGGTGTTCCAGTATAGGTGAAGGAATAGCCCGAAGAATTGACAGTAAGGCCGAACGATTCACCCGTAAGTTGGCTGTCGGCATAGACCTCGATATCCAACAGCACTTGGCCCTCGGCGTCGCAAGGACCGGGCGTCACCAAAAGATTGGTGACGCACTGGCTGTGAACCACGTTCGGGAACAGGACGGCGACGATCCAGATGAAGATCGCCAGGGGGCTCATTTTTTTCATTCATTCTCCTTTGTTACTAAATAGTCACTTTACGCATATATTCAAGCGAGCTTCCTGATCGTATTCAAAGAGCCCATCAATACTCGACTACATTGGGCGGCCCAGATGACGTTGAAAGAACTCGGTCCGAATCCGCCGGAGATACGGCGAACCACCGACGCCGAGCCCGCCATTGGGAACCAGATAGAACTCAAAATCCTTAACGTCTTTGATCAGCCCGTTGACGATTTGTAGGGTCGAGGACGGATCGACATTGGTATCCACTTCACCGACCGTTAGGAGAATCTGCCCTTCGAGTTTGTCGATGTGGGTCAGGTTCGAATTGTTTTTGTAACTGTCGTCGACCGGCCAATCCATCCACTGCTCGTTCCACCAGATTTTATCCATGCGGTTGTCATGGCAACCGCAATCGGCCGCTCCGGCTTTGTAAAAACTCGGCTGCGTGAGCAGACCCGCAAGCGTGCTCTGGCCGCCCGCCGAACCGCCGTAGATCCCGACGCGTTCGAGGTCCATTTCCGGACGCGTTGCCGCCGCGGCGCGCATCCACTTCACCCGGTCCGGGAACCCAGAATCCATCAGGTTTTTGTACGCCACTTGATGGAAGGACTTGCCGCGGTTGCGGGTGCCGAGCCCGTCGATGTAGACCACGATAAAACCAGCCGTCGTAAGCTGGGAACCCGTCCCGAAGGAGGTGGACCAACTCTTCGGCACGAAGGAATCATGCGGCCCGGCGTAGATGCTTTCCAGCACCGGATAGCGCTTACTCGGATCGAAGTCCGGCGGCCGTTTGATGATGCCGTAGATGTTGTGCTCGCCGTTGCGGTCGGTCGCGACAAAGCGTTCGGGTATTGGAAAGCCGGCGTTCACCAAACGCGATGCATCGGCCTCAGCCAGCGTGGCAATTTTCCTCCCGTCCGGCAGGCGACGCAACTCGTGAACCGGCGGATGATCCACCCGCGACCACGTGGCGACGTAGTGGATTCGGTCCGGTCCCCACTGCAAGTTCTTGTGCGTGCCATCGCCGTCGGTCAGCAAATCGAACGAACCGTCATCCAGCCCAACCCGGGCGTAATGCAGATGATACGGATCCTGCCCCTCATGAACACCGCTCACCTTCAACAATGCCCAGCGCTGGCCCGGTTCGGACCCGTCCACATGCTCCACCCCGCGGACCACCCAATCGCCCTTGGTGAGTTGGCGGATCACCGAACCATCCTTACCATCGAGCAGGTACAGATGATTGTAGCCCGAACGTTCGCTCGCCCAAAGGATCTCCTTGCCATCGTCGAGGTCGTGCCGGAACCCATTGTAAAACACGCACACAAACTTGTCGTCCTCCTCCGCCACCAGAACGCGCGCGCGGCCCGTTTCGGCGTTGCCTTCAATCACCCTGAACTTGCCAAAGCCGCGTTCGATGAACTCGAAGGTGAACCGGCTGCCATCCTCGCGCCATGCCAATTCATCGATCCGAAACGGATGTTCAATCAAGTCGTCGAACGCCACCGGTTCGCGTTCGGCATCGACATAGAATAACACTGGACGCGCCACATTGAGTTCGTCGCCCGGCTTCGGATATACCTTGGTAAAGTGCTGCGGCTGCAATTGGTCTTTCGGTGACGAACGAACGTAATGCAGTTCGCGAATCTCATGATCGCTGTTCTTCCACGCGATGAAACAATCCGAGTTCGGCGACCAATAAATCTCCTCCTCCCAGTGAAACCCCTCCTCCGGCGGCGGCCCGGCAATTTCCCGCTTGGTCACTTCGCCATCCTGTTTGAACCGCAAAAAGATCCCGTTCTTTTTCACCTCCACCCGGTACTTCTTGTCCGGCGACCGCCGATTCGGCTCCGCCTCCGGCCCCGACGTTGGTTCGTCCAGTTTCACCCGCTCCGCGAACGCGTCCTTGCCCTGGCCCGCCTCATCCGCAAGCTCCGATCGCTCGCCGGAGGCCAGATCGATTTGCTGCAACACGCGTTTGCCGGGTTCGGTCTCGAAACGGAAGTGCAGCATCTTGCCGTCCTTGGTCCAGCGAATCGGCAGCGATTCATTCAGCACCTTGCCGCCAAATGACGACTCCCACGCGCGTTTGGCCTCCTCCAGTTTTTTGGTCGCCCCATGTTCGGCTAAGCAGGTCGGTGAAACCAGAAGCGTCAGGAGCAAAGAATACAGGAGGGTTCGGACGGGAGTCATCATCATGAGGAGGCAAACATACAGGGTTGATACGAGTACGAACGTCCTTGCAGGAATTGGATGCCGTGCGTTCATCCGCCCGAGGATTCGGGTGCAGCTTTGATTCGAGCTTCCACCTTCAACCCTCCTCAAAAACCAAGCCGCCTCGCGTAAATCATCGACGCGCGCAGCTAAAAACGCTTGAAGTAGCGGGTGAGGATCACACTGTTTATCGAGGCGTTTGAGGAAGGCTTGTCATTAGCGACAAGCCTCGCTTTTCCGACGTGTTCGGCCGCCGATGGCAATCCTGACAAGCTCCTGAAAACCGTCGCGACCCGCAAATTGCAACGCGCCGAACACATCTCCCCCGACCAACTCTGGCAGTTGGTCGACAATGCCGAAGCCAAACTCAGCACCTTGGAAATCCGTTTCGAACCCAGCAAACCAAACGAGTGCTGGCGCGAACCGGTCGAACTGAGCATCCCGATGGTCACCCGCACCGCCGGACGCCATCACGTCATCCATTTGCCCACCTTGAACCTGGTCGTGCTTGGTGAAGCGCGGCGTAAAATGGCCGAGATGGAAGCGCGGGTGCGGGCCGAGGTCCGACAAAGTCTGCTGCGCCGCGGCCTCGGCAAAGACCTGCTCGAACTCGCCCGCCTGCAGCGCGAAACCGCGTTCCGCTTGGAGACCACCGACCTGACCGTCCCCTCCCCTTCTCCATGGGAGCGCTATCAGCAAGAGCAGCGTTCGAGCAAGAGCAAGTCGGTGCTGAAAGAGGTCGCTACCCGCCTACGGCGCAGCGCGATGCCACCCGCGTTCGAAGTGCCGGGCTCCGTCCGCCGACTCGCCGAAGCGTTGCGGCAAAGCGTCCTGCTGATTGCCCCGTCCGGACGCGGCAAGACCGCCGTGTTCCACGAACTCGTTCGCAGCAGTCGCGAGGTCGGACTCAGCGACACCAAATTCTGGTCGAGCAGCGGTGCGCGTTTGGTCGCCGGCCAGACCGGGTTCGGCATGTGGCAGGAGCGCTGCCAAGAATTGATCGACGATGTGAAAGGCAAGAACGTCGTCCTGCACCTCGGCAATCTCAGCGAGCTGATGAATGTCGGCAAGAGTAGCCACAACGACCAAGGCATTGCTTCGTTCCTCCGCCCCGCCATCGCCCGCGGCAAGCTCACCGTTGTCCTTGAAGCCACGCCCGAACAGCTACCCGCGCTCGAACGCGAAGACCCGCACTTCCTCGAACTCCTGCACCGCATCGAGCTCCCCGAACCCACCCCGGAGCAAACCCGCCGCATCCTCGCCCAAGCGGCCCCCGCCGCCAGCCCTGGCGCGATCGAACGAGTGGAAAACCTGCACCGCCGCTACGCCGCCTATTCGGCCAACCCAGGTCGCCCGATCCGCTTTCTGCGCAATCTCCTGCGCGATCGCCCGAGACCGAACGAAGCGGATGTCGTCCACGCATTTTCCGACACCACCGGGCTGCCACGCTTCATGCTCGACGACGACATTCCGCTCGAACTCGACGACACCCGCGCCTGGTTCCAGCGACGCGTGATGGGCCAGAACGCCGCCATCGAACGCGTGCTCGGCCTGCTCGCGCTGGTCAAAACCCGCCTCGCCCGACCCGGCAAGCCGCTCGCGTCGCTGCTCTTTATCGGGCCGACCGGCGTCGGAAAAACCGAAGTCGCCAAAGCACTTGCCGCCTGCCTGTTTTGCGATGAGGATCGACTCACCCGCTTCGATATGAGCGAATACGGCGACCCCGCTGCCGCCCGTCGTCTGGTCGGGGGACTCGGTTCGGCGTCCGGCGAAAAAGGCACGAGCGGCGAAGGCTTGCTCACCGCGCGGATGCGCCAGCAACCGTTCTCGGTCCTTCTTTTTGACGAGTTCGAAAAAGCCCATCACGCGGTCTTCGACCTGTTCCTGCAAATGCTCGGTGAAGCGCGCCTCACCGATCAGGCAGGACGCACCGCCGATTTCCGCAACGCCGTCATTTTACTCACCTCTAATCTCGGCGCGAGCGCCTTCAAGTCCGGCGGCTTCGGCTTCGAGGCAGACGCCGATGGCAAAGACCAAATCGCCGAACGCGCCCGCACCCATTTCCGCGACGCGGTGCAGAAATTCTCCGCCCCGAAATGGTCAACCGCATCGATGCGATCATCCCCTTCGACCCGCTGCCGCGCGAGGTCGCCCGCGAGGTCACCCGCAAAGAGTTCGAACGCGCACGCCGGCGGGACGGCTTCATTCAACGGGTGCCCAACTTTATGGCCGACGACGCCCTGATCGCCTGGCTCACCGATCGGGGCTTCGACCTCCGCTACGGCGGGCGTCCGCTCAAGCGCGCCATCGAACGCGACGTTCTCGTGCCGCTCGCCAGCACGTTCAGCGACTTGCCACTGGAGGCCGATGGCACGTTCGAACTGCGCGTTGCCGTCGGCGAGAAAGATGCCCCGTTGCAAATCGAGGTCGAGGTGATTGAAGGGACCGGTGCCAAGAGCACCGATGTCGGCGTCGCCGAACGCGCGGTGCAGATGATGGATGCGCGGCGTTCGATGAATCATGTCTGGCGCTGCAACCGCGTGAGCAGCCTGCGTGCGCGAGTCGATCGGCTCCTTCTGGTCGAAAACAAGAAACACAAGTCGGGACGCAAGAAACCCAAGACACTGAGTCCCCAGAACAAAGCCTGGCTGTACGAAAACCTCGAACGGCTCGAACGACTGCGCGCCATGGTGCACGGCATGGAGTCGCTCGAAACCGAGGTGGTCACCGCGCACATTCTCCGCAAAGACGAGGCCGCCGCGAACGCCGCCAAACCGGCAGAACCGAGCGAAACCGGAACGTGGATCGAACGCCACGACCGTATCCAGGAACAGCTCGCCGCTTGGCAGCTCGAGGTGTTTCTCATGGACATCGAACAACCCAACCGCGTGACCTTCGCCATCTACGGACCCGGATTTCGCAAGCAGTTCACGCGCTACCGGCAAGCGCTTGAAGAAGAACTCCTGATCGAGGACATCACCTGGCAAATCGGCACCTTCGCGCCACAGGTAAAAACGAAAGCGAACGATCGATTCACCAAGTGCGCCGGCGAAGCGTGGCAGGTGAATTGGTACGCCAATGACGCCGAGTATCACCGGGCCGAAATTCAAACCGGCATTGTGGTTCGCTTCACCGGAACCATGGTCGGCGTCTACCTAAACGAGGAATCCGGCGTGCACATCATCGAGTCCGAAGATCGTCAGGAAACCCAGCGCCTGCTGGTTCACGATATCTCATCCATCGAGGACTACGAACCACCCGAGAGCACGGGGCGCAAAGACAAGTTCCTCCACGAACCGAAGTGCCGCACGTGGAAACATACCGGCCACGAGATCACGCACCACCCTAGTCGTACCCGCACCCGAGAGACACTGAACGCCCCCGCATTGCTTGCGTTCGAACTGAAATTTCGCTTGGCCTCACGCATCAAAGCGGCATTCTCATGAAGAAGGGAGCCATGGGATTCAACCGCTCATACAACGGTGACATCATACCAAGATCAGGACTCAAACTTAAGGAATTCATATGGCGACTCGCGCTTTTTTTTCCCACGCAACCGTTGATAAAAACACGGTAACACGACTCGCTGAGCTTCTCCGTGAGAGTGGCGTAACCGTTTGGACGGACAATCGCGAACTCGTCGGTGGAGCCAATCTGGCCGAAGACATTAAGGTCGCGATCGACGAGTATGAATATGTAATCGTTCTGATTTCAAACGCATCCCTTCAATCGAAGTGGGTCACGCAAGAAATACTCCATGCAAAGAGTAAGGAGAAACGTATAATCCCCCTTCTTTTGGGTGACACAAAGCCCGGAGTCTTCGAGGCACTTCTGGGTTACGAGCCCTTATACATTCCAATCCAAAGTGGCGCGGCCGGGCCTCAAGAAGCACTCCCGAAAATCCTCACAGCACTAGGTCTCCGCCTACCAATTGCCCCGCCCCCCAAGCCCAAGGAACAGGACGAAACCGCCCATCCTGAGTTGCTTTTGGAACTCTTTCTTCTCAAAATGAGCGATAAAATAGTGGAGGATCCTCGCGCTGCAGCCCACGCGAAACTTTCGTATTTACCCGGCGATGGCGCTCCCATTGAAGGCGATGGGTTTCAATTCATCGATCCACTAGGATCGGTCCCGCTCGACGAACTGCGATGGTATCTTGAATCGTATGCGCTTTGGCCCGGCGAAGCCTTTCGTCCGCGTGCGGAACGCGTAGAATCCACTATTCAATCATGGGGGAAAGAACTCTATGAATCGACGTTGGCGAAAGATCTAGGCCCACTTCAAGCTTGGCAACACGCTGCAGCCGACAGCCGGAGAATTTCCATCAAAGTCGACACGAAAAATTTTGGCGTGGAAGGGGCTCAAGGTTTGTCAGAAAGAATCGGAGCGAAACTACTCGCACTTCCGTGGGAACTGCTCCACGACGGGCAACGATTTCTATTTCTGGGTGCCAAGGCGACCCGCATCCGTAGACGCCTCCCCGTGCGGGTGCACCGAGAATTCGTACCGGTCATCCCTCCGATCCGGATCCTCTTACTTACCGCTCGCCCAGAAAGCGACGCCTGTCCATATTTCGACCATCGCGTCAGCGCCGAGCCAGTGGTGAGGGCGATGGAAGATTTGGGGGACCTCGTTCATGTAACCTTGGTCAGGCAACCAACCTTCAAAGCGCTCATCAATGAACTTGATGCCGCCATCGGGCGGGAAGAGCCCTACCATGTCCTCCACTTCGACGGTCACGGAATCTACTCGGAAGAGAAAAAAATGGGCGCGCTTTGCTTCGAAGACCCAGAGCACCTGAACCACGTCGTAAGCGCAAGGGCCCCAGACTTTGTTGGTACCGACCGTCTCGGTCCCGCCCTTTTTGACTATAACATCCCCCTCGTGGTCCTTGAGGCTTGCCAATCTGCACAATCAACAGAAAACATACACGGCTCGGTGGCCACCGCCCTGCTCGAAGCCGGTGTTGGTTCTGTCGTTGCCATGAGCCATACCGTGCTCGTCGAAACGTCTCGACGCTTTGTCACAGAGTTTTACGCTGCGCTCGCAAACGGTAGCCGGGTCGGCGACGCCATGCTTCGAGGCCAACGGGAACTTCATCTCCAGCCCTACCGCGCCCAAATTTTTGGTGCCGGAAACTTGGAGCTTCAAGATTGGTTTGTGCCTGTACTCTACCAAACCTCTTCCGATCCTGTTCTATTCGAAACCCACCCCAATCCTCGAACCGCAGAGGAGCTTGCACGGATCCGACGAAGCTCCATGGGAAGCCTCCCTCCGCCACCCGACACCGGCTTTATCGGACGCAGCCGGGAACTCCTGTCACTCCAACGTATTCTGTTTCCCGGCCCTGACAATCCCGGAGACCAACACTGGATCCTTGTGCGGGGCCAAGGGGGAGAAGGAAAAACCGCCCTTACCACCGAGTTTGCCCGGTGGTGCGTGCGCGCCAAGTTCGTCAAGCGCTGCGCCTTCACCTCTCTCGAATCCTGCCCCAACGAAGAATCTGTCCTCCTGAATATCGGCGTGCAAATCGTTGATTCCAACTACAGTTCAGCCTTCGATCCAGACCAAAAGGAACTGATTCGCGCCCTCATCGAAAAACCAGCATTGCTGGTGATCGACAACTGCGAATCGCTGGAATCTGAGTTTTATCACGAACATCGCGATTCTATTCTCGCCCGTTGCAAAGCCCTGCTCCAGGCCGCTCCCTCAACACGATTCGTATTTACAAGCCGGGAAGCGCTCGCCCATCCCTTTACTTCAGCCAGGCGGCATATCACTCTGGACAGGCTTTCACGGAACGATGCCGCGCAGTTGATCAAATGTACACTCGACCTTGAAAAACATACCTTCCCAGAGAGTAGAGAACGCAAGATGGAGGAAGAAGTTACAACCCTCATCGAAGCGACACAGGGTCATGCCCGGACCCTGAGCCTTCTCGGTCCCAGTCTCAAACAGGATGGGATTCTCGCCACCATCGAGTCGATGCGCAGCCTCATGACTGAAATGGAGGCGGCCTTTCCAGGGGATCGCGAGAAATCGATCGATGCGAGTATCAAACTTAGCCTTCAGCGTCTTCCGGACGAAGCTCGCGACAAATGCCGGCCACTCGCGGTTTTCCACGGAGTTGTAGAGGCCCCGGTTCTGGATCAAATGACCGACTGGGGAATATCAGCCGTAAACCAATTGGGAGAGATTCTGATCGACATCGGGCTCGCGACGCGCGCCTCAGAAAGTGTCTTTCAACTCCACCCAGGGCTTTGCCCCTACCTCCTGCATTATTTGGACGAAAAAGGACTTCGTCGGTGGCGTCCCCCTTGGCTTGAGGCAACGCGAGCCTATGTTCGGTCACTGCTAAAAAGCCATGTATCACAGCCGAAAATTACCGCCGAACTCACATTGCTTGCGTTGCCCAATCTCGCTGCCTTGCTCGATGAATATCCCGCTTCGTGCAAGCCCACGGCGACTATCAATCTCTGCAGCGATCTTCATCAAATCCTGAGAAACCTAGGTCAGCCCCGGATCATGGCACAAATCGCAGAGGTTCTTGAATCCGCCAGCGGAAAGTTGGGAGAAGCTTGGTCTCATGAGAAATTCGAGTCAATGCGCGTCCTATGCGAACAACAAATGGAAACGGGTGATCTCCAAGCCGCCCAGGAAACTTCAGCGGCATTGCTGCATCTAACGAAACGGGCCGCCCCTAGGGCCTACGAAGGCTCGAATATGGATTGCGCACGAGCGGAGTACCAATTGGGCAGAATTCTTCTTCGATGCGGTATACCAGTCCAATCTCTTCGGCACCTTCAGCAGGCTCTTATCGAATTAGAAACCGTTCCAGCCGCCTCAGCCAGCCCCTTAAGCGCCGCTTGCCATGGAGAACTGGGACGGTGCAACCTCATCCTTGGGCAGTACGAAGAAGCGGCAGCGTCTTATGAGGCAGGTATCGAAACCAGTCGCGTGTTGAACGACGATCGAAACGTGGCTGTCGGAATGGGAAACCTTGGCACGGCGCGAATTTACCAAAAAAAATATGACGAAGCCCTGTTTGCTCTAAAGGAAGCTCTTCAAACCTTTGAAACCCTCAAAGAACCGGGATCTGTCGCCGTCGTTTGGAACCAAATCGGGATGGTACAACGAGTGTCCGGCAATTTCGAAGAGGCGGAAGATGCCTATCGCGAATCCTTAAAGATCAGCATTGTAGAAAACAATCTCGCGGGGCAGGCGAGTACCTACAACGAACTCGGCATTTTGTTCGCGGCCTGCGACCGTCTTGAAGACGCGGCGGAAAGTTATCGCCGAGCGGCTACGTTGTACACTGAATTGGAAAATGTTCCAACGGAGGGAATTTGCCGAGGAAATTTAGCGCACATTCTTGTGCAACTCGAACAATTCAGTGAGGCTCGACGGGAAATAAAACGGTCCTTGGAAATAAAAGCGGTGGATAGCCAAGGTTCTCAAGCGTGGACATCATGGAAGGTTCTTCACGATCTTGAACAAACCGACCCAGAAGGCGACCATGAGGAGGCAACGCGGGCTCTGCGAAAAGCTCAGACCTTGTTTTTCGAATACAGACGCAATGGTGGTGAAAACGAGGGGGGGCACTCGCAGTTTTGCTCCGAAATTTCTCGGTTTCTCAATTCAGGGGATACGGAGGCCGCCCGGAGCCTTTTCAATTCGTACCCTGAAGAAGTAACCAAGACATGGAATGCAGGTTTTCTCGATGCTGTGAAAGCTATCATCGGTGGTCAACGCAACGCGTCTCTAAACGTCGGTTTGGAATACATGGATACTGTCGAAATCCAGCTTCTACTTGAAAGTTTGACGGCCGATGTTGCGGACTGAAAAAATATGAATTCGAGAACCGCTAATCCGGAGGTGTCATGGACTTCATGATCCCAGTACTGGTCCGTCGCCGCAAAAAACGCGGGGGCCATCATCACAGTTTAGAAGTGCTGTTCGCACCCGCTTGGGAGGAAAAAGGCGAGGAACTCGGCGCGGCCAGCCGCCGCCTTGCGCGACGCCTAACCAAACACCTCGGCGAATGCGCACGGGACGGGAATACCGCCACGCTGAAGTCCTGGAGTTGGCATCCCGACCTCGAACGACGCACGGTCAAATTTCTGCTCACGTTGCGCCGCAGCACCGAACGGATGAACGTCGAAGTCGTCGTCTTCCACGCGCTAGGCCATCGCATTGCCATCATTCCCAAAATGCAAAACTTCGCCATCGAGATCCGCAAAGGCCAGTCGGTCAGCGAACGCGTCGAAGCCGCGCTCACCGAGTACTTCATGAAGGAGGAAAAG
>ENA-ORXR01004430-ORXR01004430.1-marine-metagenome-genome-assembly--contig:-NODE-4430-length-11741-cov-3.189215_pt1 | contig 11741 bp, 11 predicted proteins | sample MGYA00237866_ERZ511479 | MGnify/ENA metagenome assembly ERZ511479 | reverse complement strand
TTGGAAGGACAGGTGGACGGCGAGCTCAGCAAGATTGGTCTACTCGGTCCGGTGCCTGCCGACCTGAACTTTCCGCCGCCCGTGCTCGAGCCTGATGAGGTTTTCATCAGCTCCGAGATCGAGTTCTTTGAGGGACCCGCAGAAATGGTGGACCCTCCAATCTCTGATGTCTTCATCGCGGTGGCCGGTAGCAACGATTCGATCGTTGTCGTTTTTGAAGGAGGGTTACTCGATGATGCCCCGGACCTGCGGTCCCTGCAGCTCGCCGAGTTGCAACCCGGTAGCGGTCGCACTATCGAAACCGTGCCTGGCGTCAATGCCAGCACCCGCTTTCGAGTAGCCGTCGAGCCGCTCGTCGCAGGTGAGTGGTCAGTGGTTGCCCTGCCTTTGGCTGACGTGGACGATGCGATCCGTCAGCTGACTCTTTCTCTGCTCGTTGGATCCGGTTTGGTCCTGGCCGCTCTTGCCCTCGCCGTTGGCTGGGTGGTCCGACTGGGGTTGCGGCCAATGGGCGAGATGACCCATGCTGCCGGCGAGATCGCGGCCGGCCGACGCGACGTACGCGTGGACTATGACGATCAGCGCACCGAAGTGGGTCGACTGGGAGCGGCGCTGAACGACATGTTGGACCGGCGCGATCAGTCAGAGAACCGTCTCCGGCAGTTTGCTGCGGACGCGTCCCACGAGCTGCGGACGCCGCTGACATCCATTCGAGGCGGCCTTGATTTGCTGGCTGACAATGACCTGCCGGAAACCCAGCGGGCCGACGTGGTGCGCCGGGTCCGCTCGGAGTCGCACAGAATGCACGATCTGGTCGAAGACCTGTTGCTGCTGGCGAGCATTGACAGCGGTCGCCCGCTGCGCTCCGACCCGATAGACCTCGTGCCGGTGGTGCAGGACGCAGCCGCCGATGCGCGAGCCCTGCAGCCCGGCCGCTCAATCCAGGTGGAGATCGCGGATTCATCTGCAGATGGCGAGCCCATGCCTGCGTCAGTGATGGTGACCGGGGACGAGCTGCGGCTGCGCCAGGTACTGGCTGGTCTGGTCCACAATGCGCTGACCCACACCCCTTCGGATGCTGAGCTTCGGCTCGGTGTGCGTAGAGCTGAAGGCGACGTGGTGGTGGGGGTGGCCGACGGCGGTCCGGGCATGGAAGCCGCAGACGCCCGTGCGGTCTTCGACCGGTTCTCGCGCGGGGATGCTTCCCGTAGCCGCAATGCCGGCGGCGCAGGCCTGGGCCTGTCGATTGCAAAGTCGATTGTGGAAGCTCACCAGGGGACCCTGACCCTGGACACCTCGCCGGGGTCAGGCTGCACCTTCACCATGCGCCTGAATGCCCTGCCTCAGTAATGCTCCTGCGTCCTGTTCCTCACGTGGGTTGATTTGCAGCCGTCCGGTGAAGCGTCCGCCACCGCAGAACTAGCGTCGGGTTCATGAACAAAGACGAGCCGCAGATGGGACCACTGGCCGGGGTAACGATCCTTGAACTCTGGTGCATCGGGCCCGGCCCGTTCGCCGCCATGCTGCTGGCGGACATGGGTGCGAATGTGATCCGCATCGACCGTCCGACGGAACCCGACTATGGGTACCCGCCGGACAAGTATCGAACGCTTTACCGCAACCGGCGCGCTGTCGCCATCGACTTCGACCGGCCCGAGGGTATCGAGGCGTTCATGCGGCTGGTTGAACAGGCCGATGGTCTGATTGAGGGCAACCGGCCTGGAGTGTGCGAGAAACTTGGCATCGGCCCAGACGACTGCCTCAAACGCAACCCCGCGCTGGTGTATGGCCGCATGACCGGCTGGGGTCAGGACGGCCCGATGGCCGACCAGGCCGGTTTCGACCTGAGCTTCATTTCGCTGACCGGGGTTGCCCACGCTGTGGGGACCGCCGAGCAGCCGGTTCCTCCGCTTATCCTCGGCGGCGATTTCGGCGGCGGTGGAACCTACCTGGCCATGGGCCTGCTGGCGGGCATCATGTCGGCGCGCCAGACCGGTCGAGGTCAGGTGGTTGACGCCGCAATGGTCGACGGTTCTGCCAGTCTCATGGCCTATATGTATGGCGGTCTCGCCGGCGGAGTTTGGCGAAACGAGCGCAGCAACAACAACGTCGACGGTGGCCACTGGCTCTACCGGATGTACCGGTGTGCGGACGGCCGCTTTGTTTCGGTCGCCTGTCTCACGCCGCGGTTGTACAAAAACCTCGAGTCAGCTCTGCACCTGGACGCTAGTGAGTTTGGTTTCTCCCGGCCACGGTCGGATTGGCCGGCGCTCGGCGAGAAGTTGGCGGCCGTCTTTGTGACGAGGACCCGCGACGAGTGGATCGAAGTCCTCGCCGGGCACGACGCATGCGTGCAGCCGGTGCTCGATATGGAAGAGGCGCCCCATCACCCGCATCTTGTTGCACGCGGCACGTTTGTCGAGCACGAAGGTGTGACTCAGCCGGCGCCCGCCCCGCGCTTCAGTGCCACGCCGACCAGCATTGAGCGCCCGCCCCCTGAACCCGGTGAGCACACACGCGATGTCCTGACCGAGTTCGGCTTCACCGCCGAGGAAATCGAGGCGTTGGCCAGGTAGCTCAGATAGAGCGCTGCGGAAGGTCAGTGTTCGGCGAGTAGACGGCCAAACCCGGCGATGCGATCATCGATACCGGTGGTGCGCAGAGCGTGCCACAGGGTTGCGGTGTTGATGGCCAGCACCGGCTTGCCGAGTTCGGCTTCGAGCTCGGCGGCTTGATGGACGAAGGACAGGTTGGTGCCAACCTGGACGATGGCGTCGACGGTGTCGTCATCAATGGAATCGACGACGTCGATCAGTTCAGGCGGATGCACTTCGGCAATGCTCGTGGCCGAGTCGCACCGCAATCCGGTGACTGCGGCGACCGAGAAACCAGCCTCGGTGAAGTAGCCGCTGACCTGGCGATCGGCGATTGGCTGGTACGGACTGAAGACGGCAATGCGCTCGGCACCAAAGGCCTGCAACGCTTCGCGACACGCCGTGGCCCCGGTGGATACGTCGAGGCCGCTCTGCTCGCGTATTCGCGCCTCAAACGCCGCGTTGCCTTCAACCCCTCCCCAGAACGTCTCGGCGGACATGCCCATGAGCATGTGTGTCGGCTTGCAGGTGATGACGTCGCGGATAGCCACGACAATCGACTGGCGAATCTCGCCCAGCAGCGCCTCGAAGTCTTCGTCGCTGCCGAGGTTGGGGTTCTCGATGTACATGCGTCCGGCGTGAAACGTCACGCCTTCGGGGCGGATCATCGCCAGGTCGTGTTCGACCACGGTGTTGGTTGATGGAACGATCACGGCTATGCGGCCTCGTGTTCCCACTGCGGACTCTGCCATCTCGATCAGCTCCTCATCTCGGTAGCCAGGTTTGTGTCGCAAGGCCTGCGTGGACGGGCCAGCATCCGACCTCGGTCAGTTCGTCGCGCATGGTCGCCAGAGCGGCCAGCATCGAAGCCTGCAGTACAAACGAGCGGGCTTCGTCTGGGTCGGTCGATCGAGTCACTGTTGCATCAAGCGCCTGCTGGCGAACGTCCGGGTCGGCTGCCGACAGCGTCACGGCGTTTTGGTGAGTGTGACGTTCCACGTACTCGATGGCCAACCGACGGCGCATATCGGCGTAGTGATCGAGGCGATCGTCGGTGACCGTGCCATTGAGCACGCCAGCCAGGCCCGCGCCCAGAAGGATGGCGTCGTGCACGCCACCGTTCATTCCCATGCCGCCGAGCGGGTTGTTGATGTGGGCGGCGTCGCCGGCCAGCACAACTCGGCCCACCCGGAACATGTCGGTCACCCGTTGGTGCACGTTGTAGATGGTGCGGTGGGTGATCTCATAGTTCTCGGATCGGGAAACCACCGCCTGCAATCGGCGTTGGCAGGCGTCATCGCTCAAGGCTTCGGCGTCGGACTCGCTGGCGGGGACCGGAAACAGAACGCGCCACAAGTCGACGGTGCGTAGCAGCACCATCCACTCGTCCGGGTCGGAGATGTAGTTGACGTACGCCAGATCCGGAAGATGATCGGCCAGCTCGAAAGGGGTGGACACGATGACATAGCGGTCCTCGTACGTCATGCCGTCAAAGCTCAACCCCAGTGATTTGCGCACGTTGCTCGAGGCGCCATCCGCGGCGACGACGGCATCGAAGGTGGACCGTGTTCCGTCCGTGAAGTTGAGTTGAGCATGGTCGCCGCGGTTGACGGCTCCCGCCACTGGTGCACCGAATTGCACGTCAACCAACTCGTTGGTCGCAAAGTGGTCCATCAGGATCTCGCACAACTTGTACTGCTCGCATTGGAGCCGAAACGGGTAGCGGGTGACATCAGCGATGACGTCCATGGCGAACGATGCCACCTCCCCCAGCCGGCGATCGCGATAGGCGAATCGATCAGCAATCAGCCCGCGTTCGATCATCTCATCGACAACGCCAAACCGGTGCAGCAGTTCAAGCGTTGCTGGATGGAAGGTTGACGCCCGAAGTTCTCGCGGGAGTTCCTCCTGAGCCTCGAACAGGGTGACGCGCACACCATTGTCAGCAAGCGTGGCCGCAGCGACGCACCCGACCGGACCTGCGCCCACGACGGCGACATGCGATGTCATACTCGGCCAGCGTACGGGACCTCCGGGGAGGACCTCAACATGATCACGCTGGTCGCCGAGCCCGGAGCCATCGTTCGACGCAAAGACCTGGCCGCAAAGGTGGTCCTGCACCTCGACAAGGACCCCTTCGCGATCCTTGCCGAGTTCACCGGACAGTCGATCGAGCGAATCATGTTGGACTGGCAATCACAGAGTCGTGCCGGGTGTCACGCACCCCAGACGCCGCTTTGGCGGGTCACTCGTTTGCCCGAGGCAACCTCCGCAGCGTGTTCGGCGTCTGTGGTCTGATTCGGGCTGGTGCATGGAGCCGCCGCGAGCGGTTCAATACCGAAGTGAGCGAGCGCGGCGTCACTTGACCGGAGTGATCCGTTCACCCAACCCTGCATGTCCGAAATGGCCTCATTGCAGAAGTACACGCCCGGAATTGGGTTCGACAGGTAAGCACGCACCTCTCGGTCATTCACCCCGGGCCTCCACTGGTGATACGCGTATTCAAAGTCGTCGGTGCCATCCCAACAGCGATAGCTGGTGAGCACCGGATTGGGAACAGATTCGAGGCCGAACAACAGACCCAACTGCTTCTTTGCTTCGTCGACAACGGCTTGCGATGCGCCGTACACGCGCTGGGGCACGTGAGCGTCTTCGCGTGCCTGCATCTCGGACGAGAATTTTGGTTCCACGTTCTGCAAGCCGGCCCAGAAGTTTGTGTTGTTGAAATCGCAATAGATGGTGAGAGCGGCGGGCCCATCGGGAATCGAAGCGTCGCCCGAAAGTGAATAGAAGGGGTACACAGCGTTGACAGGCAGGCTGCTGAAGTTCGGACCGAATTGAACGGGAGGTGTGATCGACCCGTTCTCCCACCAGGCCTCCTCAAAGTAGAGGTTGATCTTCATGAGTTCCATGCCGCGAGCCGCGTGCATGTTGGTCCACAGTCGGGTCGCTTCCGGGTGAGCGTTCAACGCCGGCGAGGATGCGAACAGCTTCTCCATCCCGGCTGTGGCGACTGCAATGACGGTGGTGGGAGCCGAGAGTTCCTTGGTGGTGCCACCGCGGATGAACGGGTTCGAGTTCCTGTCGTGCGGCGCTTCGGTCAGTTCAAAGCGGAAGCCGTCTTCCTCCCGACGGATCTCGTCGACGTTGGTGCTCAACAGAATGGTGAACTGATCGCCAAACTGGGCTTCGAGCGACGATGCGATCGCGTCGGGCAACGTGGCGAAGCCGCGCTGAAACGTGAAGTACGAAGGGTCCTTCGGGAAGTCGGCCAGAATCTGAAACGCGCAGCCCGCGTTGATGGGCCCTTTGAACGGTCCCGCGAAGCCGATGGTTTCCGACAGCATGTGAATGCATTCCCCCGAGTGCCCCATGTCGCGCAGCAGCCCCCACATCTGCCAGTTGTTCAACGTGACGCCTCGCCAGGTGCAGGCCTCTCGAAAGACGGTCCAGTCCTCCGGGCCTTCGGGCACGGGGAAATTGTTGGCGGCAAGCACAGCGGTGAATGCCTGACCGACGATGTCGGTGGGGCTGAGACCGAGTTCATCTTCGTTCAGGTCATAGATCTCGGCCCAGATCTCGTTGCTGCGCTCGCCGGCTTCGGCCTGAGTGAACGTCCTGTTGCGGAGATGGAGCCGGTTGCTGCTGCCATCGCTGCTCATGGGAAACGGAACGATCTGGTCACACAAGCCCATCCTGTTCGTCAGGTTCATGAGCTCATCCATGGCGTAGTTGAAGCGCATGCCGCCCTCCTCTTCACGCACCTCAAACCCACCGGCGAAATCGATGATGTCGGTATCGAGTCGACCACCGGTTCTGTTGAGACGTTCCACGATGGTGATGCGTCGAGTGTTGTCGTCCTCAAACAGACGTAGGGCGCAATAGAGCCCCGCGATTCCCGCGCCGACAATCACCACATCGACTTCGTCGACCTCGTTGGCTTCCGCGAACTTCTTCGCGCTCATAGTTCCCGCTCTCTTTTCTCCTTGCCGACCGCCGTCGCGCTGACCCAGTTTGCCTCATTGGACCCAGCCGTGCGCCGTGTCGTTGTTGTCGGCCGCTACCTGGTCGGACCCTCATCGGTCATGGTCAGGCCGACTCGGCCCGTGGCCAGCTGTACGCAGTCCAAATGATGAGCAGGATGAACAGCACATAGAAAGCGCCCAGGTAGTACTGCCAGCCCTCGACGACATCAACGAAGAATCCGATGTTGAAGAGCAGGTAAATGGGAGCCAGTACAAGGTTGGCTGAGCGAACTTTGGACGGTGGCCCGATCAGGGTGAACGCAACAATCAGGGTGAGTGCAATAGCAGTCGAGGGCGCAATGATCAGGATCGCCGAGTTCGATGTGGGTTCGTTCAGTTCCTGAAGTAGCGCAAGCATGTCTCCAAAAATCCACAGGATGAAGTGACACACCCAGAGCATCGCCAGGACGATGCGTACATTCACCTTTGGATCAACCAATTCCGTGCTCATGGCCCGCTCTCTTCGAAAGAGCATAGCCGAAGTCGACCGGGCCAATCGGCGTCAGGCTGACGACAGGCCAGTCGAGTGCTTCGGTGCTGGAGCTGGCGTGGGTCTTGAGCGTTTTCATACATCGGACCATGACATGGCGCCCATGAAACGAAGATGAAGACGACTTCGTCAGTAGTGCTACGCGTGCCTGGCCAGATACGTCCTGGCGATTTGCTGCAACCGGTGACGATCGAAGCTGGGGTCGTGGCCACCATGCACCACGGTGACCGGAAGTTCCAGCAGGCGCTCCATTGTCGCGCAGTACTGGCCGATGTCTGAGCCGTCGAGCGTGTCAAGGAGCGGACCGTCATAGACGGCATCTCCGGAGAACAGTGTGCCTGTCCTCTCTTCCCAAAGAGCGATGGAGCCCGGTGAGTGCCCGGGCACATGCAGCACCTCGAAATGGCGGTCTCCAAGGTCAACGATGTCACCCTCCTCGATGTGTCGAGTGACCTTCGCTGGTGTTTGTCGGAAGCCTTCGATGGTTACGCCAGCGGGCAATGCGGTGACGAAGTACGGATGGGTCAACTCGTAGCCCGACGCCTGAATCTCTGTAAGCGCGGTTTGTCCCCAGGCGATGAGCGGGTCCAGAGTCTCCATCGGGTCAGTCCAGAGCTGGTCTGCTTCGGCGGGATGCGCCAGTACATCGTTGAACTCATGGTGAGAGCCAATGTGATCGCCATGTCCATGGGTTGCCACTGCAGTGACTGACTTGTCGACAAGATCCTGTAGTTCGTCGACCAGACTCATCACGCCCAATCCGGTGTCGACCACGAGGTCACGGTCTCGGCCCCGCACATGCCAGATGTTGCAGCGCATCAGCTCGACAACATGAGGTTCCCACAACAACGTGATGTCATCATCGACGCTCTTGCGCTCGAACCAATGGGTTGACAGTGGCAACGTCATGAGCGAGCTCCGGTCATCAGCTGGCGGGCGTGAACTCGGCGGTCATGTGCTTGATGCCGTTGATGAAGTTCGAGCGGAGGTAGTCGGGTTCGCCGACCATCTGGATGTCCGGCAGGCGGTGCAGCAATTCCCGGAAGATGGTGGCCAGTTGTTGCCGGGCGAAGTGGGCTCCCAGGCAGAAGTGCGGTCCGGGTCCACCAAAGCCCACCTGGGCTGAGGCGTCACGGGTGATGTCCATCTCGTGCGGACGTTCAAAGACCCGCTCGTCGCGATTCGCCGAGCCGTACCAGAGCACCACCTTGTCGCCTTTGCTGAAGGTGCGTTCACCGAGTTGCACGCCGTCCTCGGTCACCGTCCGGCGGAAGTGAATCACCGGTGAGGACAATCGCACGATCTCTTCCACGGTCGCGGCGATGCGGCCCTCGAAGTCCTCCATGAGGAGTGCCCGCTGGGCGGGGTTTTCGCTCAATAGTCGGAGCCCGTGGCTGGTTGCATTGCGGGTGGTCTCGTTGCCGGCGGCGCACAACAGGACGAAGAACGACGCAAGCTCGTCGTCGGTGAGAATCTCGCCATCGACCTCGGCATTGATCAGCGCAGACGTCAGATCATCGGTGGGGTTGGTGCGCCGTTCGGCGGCCATCTCGTGCATCAGCCCGGCGAGGGTTGCGCCAGCTGTCAGGTAGGCCTCGATTGGGTTGGCACCTTCGTCTATGAACTCCGGATCGCCGTTGGACAAGATGATGTTCGTCATGTCGAACACGAGGTCGTACTGCGACTCAGGGATCCCCATCAGATCACAGATCAGTGCCAGCGGCAGCTTCGCCGCAACCTCGGTGACAAAGTCAATGGAGCCCTTCCCGGCAACGCCGTCGACCACACTCTGCGCCTTCGTCACAACCGCGTCGTTGAGCTTGTCGACCATCCGTGGCGTGAACCCCCGGGCGACAATTCGTCGCAGCCGAGCGTGACGTGGGTCGTCCATGTTGATCATTGATCCGAAGAATTCGCGCATTTCGGTCGGAAGGTCAGCAATGTTGGAACCCTCGCCCGAGCAGAACAACTTGGGCTGTTTGCTGGCCGCAACCACATCAGCGTGGCGAACAAGTGACCAGAAACCCGAACCTGCGGGCAGCACGACCTCGCCGTCGACCACCATGTCCCGTTCTTCGGTGAAGAACAGTTCGTCGCTGGCGCGAAGTTGAGAGAAGACGCCTTCGCGCACGTCGCGCGGTTCGGCCCAGAACCCTTCGAGGTCGATCAGCGTGGATTGGTCGAACGTGGCGGTGGTATCTGGCTGCATGACGCGACATTACCTGTTCACCGCGGCCAGCTTCGAAGGCGCGCAGTGTCAGCACGGTCACTACCGAACTGGAACCACGGTGCACACCCTGGCACGGGGCACGACACCGCCGGGATCTCAGCGCCAAGCAGACCTGAGGGCCTCAGACAAATGTGGCCCACTCGTCCAAGGGGATTCGCTCGGACTCAACAGCATTGATGGCGGCGTCCGGATCCCGGTGACCGATTGCCATTCCGCACACCAGCATCAATTCCTCCGGTGCCCCGACGAAGGTACTCACCTGAGTACTGCGTCTCGCCCAGTACTCCTGCGCGCAGGTGTCCAGTCCTGCCTCCTGGGCCAACAGCATGAACGTCTGCAGGAACATCCCGAGGTCAGTCCACTGAGCATGACCCATGCGCTTGTCCACGAAGCAGAACAGGCTGGCCGGTGCGTCGAAGCACTGGTAGTTGGTGTCGCTCACGTGCTGAACTCGACCGGCGTTGTCCTCCCATTCAATCCCAACTGTGTCGAAGACTTTTTCAAGGAGTTCTGAGCGAGCTGAGCGGTGCGGTTGCCAGATCTGAGGCGGGTGGAGCTGGTAGCCCTCACCCTCTTCCTCCTGCTCGTTGACCTCGGCCTTGAGCGCGCTCAGCGATTCGCCGTTGACCACAAAGACTTTCCAGGGTTGGAGGTTGCTTCTCGACGGTGACCTGGCCGCCCCCTGGAGCAGCGATCGCAGCGTGTCATCTTCGACGGGTGTTGGCAGGAACTGCCGGATCGATTTGCGGGCGAGAACAGCTTCGGTCACATTCATGGTGATTTTTGTACCACAGTCATCGGTGTCGGCCCGTCGAGCGTCGCTGTCACATAGGCAGGCCAGAGCGGATCGCCGTGTTCGGCCCAGGCGTCGGTCAGCAGCGTGATGGCGGCGTCTGCTGACATGGGTCGATCGCTGCGATTCACCATCAGGAGCCGCTCGATGGCCTGGGCAACCGACGGCGCCAGGGTGGGAGCAGCATCGGTAACGGAGCGGTGGCCGCCATCGAGTTGGAGATACCGACGGGGCTGCTCCGTGATGGCAGAGTCACTGGCCGAAGCCGCCCGGGAACGGAACGGCGACACACCGGTGGCGGCCCGGTACATCACCGCCCCCAGGGCGAACAGATCCATGGACGGTGACGCTGGGGCGCACTGAATTTGCTCCGGTGCCATGTAGTCATGGGTTCCGCGGGGTTTGGTAAGAGAGCGTTGACCGCCGATTGGCAGGGCGAGGTCGAAGTCGACGACAACCGGGCGTTCGCCCCGCATCATGATGTTGGCTGGCTTCAGATCATGATGCACATAGCCGCGCTGGTGAATGTGGCGCAGTGCCGCCAGGATCTGGAGCCCGGTGAAGACCACGGCCTCGCTGTCCATGGGGCCGTTGTCGTCGATGTACTCTCCCAGGGGATCTCCCTCGATGAATTCGACCACCAGGTGGGGGAGTGCGACGTCGAGCTGCAGATCGAACGCACGAGGAACTGCTGGATGATCGCATGCTGACGTTGCCGTAAACTCACGTCGAAGTGCATTGAGGGCGCCGTCGGTGAAGTTGTCGCGTCGGGGAATCTTGAAGCAGACGGGCGTCAGGCGTTCAAGTGACCAGGCGGCCCACATTTCGAATCGCTTTCCGACGGCCAGCAGTTCCCAGGCCTGATACGCGGGTGCGAGCTGGGTGCCTTCGCGAAAGCCCCACGTTGAATGCAGATCGTCACATTCTTCGACGTCGGCCGGCTGGTCATCTTCGTCGAGGTTCACCTGGTGCATGGTTCGTGCTCCTGCGGTATTGGGCAATGCCGGACGCCACTTCTGGAACCCGACGAGAGTTCCAGAAGTGGCTGCAGCATCAGATGACGACGTTGTTGAAGCACTCACCCGTGGCGGGGTCATAGCCATCGAAGCCCATTGCTCGACATGTGGCGTCATCGAGAGGTGCCTCGACGCTCGAATCCGACGATGAGCTGGAGTTGCTGCTTCCGCCGCGCCCCTTGCCTTTGCCGCGTCCCCTCTTCTTGTATCCCATGTCTATCTCCCTTTTTGTTGTGAATCCGAGTGACGGTTGACGCTCGGCTGCGGGTGCGAACCGGATTAACCGGCTCGCATCTCTTCGCTCTTGTTGGGCACGACGGCCAGCCCCTTCTGGGTCTGCCACAGCGTGCGATACAGGCCAGGCTGGTCCATCAGGTCGTCATGGCTGCCCCGTTGCACCACGGCGCCGTTCTCCATGACGAGCACATCGTTGATGCGTTCTGCGAGTGCAAGGTCGTGGGTCACCACAATTGTCGTGCGTTCGCTTCGCGCTCGGTCGATTGCGGCCATCACCCCTTCGGCTGAAGCAGCGTCGAGGCCAGATGTGGGCTCATCGAGGAGCAGTATCGATGCGTCCCGGATCAGGGCCCGTG